>SMVA01462637.1_pt1 | contig 13916 bp, 9 predicted proteins | sample 2456451 | NCBI WGS metagenome assembly SMVA01 (sample SAMN11095933, study PRJNA526329) | marine sediment metagenome | biome: Marine sediment; feature: Surficial sediment; material: Deep marine sediment; isolation source: Hadal surficial sediment | place: Pacific Ocean | collected 2014-05 | depth 0-1...
CGTCGTACCTCCCATATCAAAAGCTACCGCATTCTCCACACCGTGCGAGGTCGCCAGGTTCTGCGATGCCAGCGCGCCGGCCACCGGGCCGGACTCAATGGTACGCAGCGGGAAAGCCATGGCGACGTCAACACTCTGGGCGCCACCGTTGGAATCGAGAACCACCAAGTCCCCAGAGAATCCAGCCGAGCGCACGCCGGTTTCCAATTTGCTAAGATAGTTCCGCATCAGCGGTGACACAGCCGCATTCGCCGCGGCCGTGGTGAAGCGCTGATATTCTCGCGGGTTCTGGCTGATGTCCGATGAGAGGCAAACCGGCAGGCCGGGAAATTCCTTTTCCAGCCAGGCCCGGACGTGCTGCTCGTTGGCCGGTTGTACGTAAGAATTGAGAAACGCTACGGCGATGGCCTCCGGATTCGCCTTTCGCAGTTGCTCGACCAGCGCGTCGAGTTCTTCCGCCGATGGTTGGTGCAGAATCCCCCCATCGGCCGCAACCCGTTCGTGGATCTCAAATCGCATTTCCCTCGGCACGAGAGGCGGGTCGCGACGATAGGTCAGGCAGTAGGGCTCGGGTCGTGAATCGGTGGCCAACTCGTGTATATCGGCGAATCCATCGGTGCACACCAGTGCGGTGCGGGCTACCTGTCGCTCCACCAAGGCGTTGATGACCAGTGTCGTGCCGTGAGCGAGGACAGTATCCGATGTCCACGGGACACCCGAATCAATCGCTGCGGCAACTGCTGCCTCATTTTCGGCGCCTGCCGATGTCAGCCGCTTTCCGAGATGAATGGCGCCGTCGGCGCCAACAGCCGCCACGTCTGTAAACGTCCCTCCAATGTCGACACCGATCCGAACCGTCATCGTGTCTCCAGATCCCGCTGTGCTGGAAAATCGACCGGTAGGCCGGTACGTATAATTGACCCAGGATCCTGCAACCCGGCTACGCCGATGCTCTCAAAGGTTTTCACGACCGGGGCTCAACCATGCCGCCGGGTAGCAGCCGAACGGATGCTTCACACGCCGTCATGCCGCGACGTACGCCCCGCTCGAGGGCGAGCTGATTGACGGCACTGATGACGCCGTCATGATAGGTGCTGAGCCCATCACCCATTCTTGCCGTTTTCGCGTCGACCGCGGCACCAGCCAGCCCGTCCTGTTCTACAATAGCGAGCCCAACGATACCGGACTGTTCACGACCAACACCCCCGTCACTGCAGATAAATCCCCACGGGCGGGCGGACTGTAAGTAAGGAACGGCGCTGCGTCCGGTATGGCCGCCTGTGCAAAGAACGTTTCGGTCCCTGTCCTCCGGTAGCGCGAAGGCGATTGAATCAGTACAGATAATGGCGTGCCCATCGGCTTCGTGGACGACCGTCCTGTTGGTGATGGAAGCAGGCGGGAGTGGAGCGAGGTCACTATGGTCAAGCATGAGTATCACTGCCCGGTCTACCGGCATACCCTCACGCACACCGCAACGTCGGGCCGGGTCGTTGAGCCGTGAGATTTTTCCTCGCTGATATACATCCAATCCGTTTCCGAGCTCAACTGTCATGACTTCGACCGCTGCCGCCGGAATGTTCAGCGCCTCATAGAACCACAGACCAGCGATTGCTGAGCCATCCAGACCAATCCCGCAGTCAACACCGATAACACCCTTTGGCTTGTACGCAGATGCGAATCTGGCGCACAACACGCCACAATAAGACGCTGTAACCACCACATCGCGGTCACGATTTCTTTCGTCCACATCGTAGGCTGAATCCACGCAAACGATGTGCCCTTCGGCCAACTCGCTCAAGACTTTCTGTGGATCGGACTTGTTATTCACTGCGGGTTCCCAGGTATTGATACCCCCACGGCTACTTCGGGCCTGACCCGTGTGTGTGGCCAAGCCTCATGCGTCCTCACCAGGTCAAAAGTTGTACGTAACCTGAAACAGTATGGTGCGCGGTAGATCGACCAGTCCGACCGGATCAGCCGGAATCGCGTTGTCTGTTCCCGTGCCGCCGCCACTGTTCGGCTGATCAGTCTCGCCGCTAATGTGGAAACTATCCGTCACGTTGCGCGCAATGATGGCCCCTTCCCAGCGGCTGTCCTGACCGCGAATCCTCAAGCTTAGGTCCAGATTGATATACGAGTCCTGCTCGGAAAGTGGAGCGCCGAAACTCGATGCAATAAAATTGTCACTGTATCGAAAATTGCCGCCGAGCTCCCACATGAGTCCAGTTCCGAATTCACTCTGGTACACCGCGCCGGCCGATGCGACCCAGTCCGGCGCCATCGCGAGCGGATGACCACCCAAGTCCTGGCCAAGGCCTGATCCGAAGGTCGTATTGCATCCCGCACTAATTGACTGCCCGGTATAGCAGGGGGCAATGTACTCAGTGTAACGGGAATTGTTGTAGTTCAGGTAGCCATTCAAGAGCAAGCCAGGTACACCAATGGGTGCGTACTCGAGTTCAAATTCCGCTCCTTCGACCTTGGCACTACCTGCGTTTGTCGTGATGAACTGGAACGTCACCGAGTCAAAAAAGTCGACCTGAAGGTCCTTGTATTTGAAACTGTAAAGGTTAAAGTTGAGGCGTAACTGGTTGTCCATCAAGATGCTCTTTAAACCCACTTCGAAGCCATCGCCAGTCTCTGGCTCAAACGTGATATCGCTCGGAACAGCGGAGGCGACAATTAGTGAACTTACTGCGAAACCGCCTGACTTATAGGCCGACTTGTAGCCGGCAAAAAATGTGAGTTCATCCGTCGGGTAGTAACTGATTGTTACTTCGGGGGTCCAATCCGTGAATTTTTGATCGGCAATAATGGGCGAGCCCTGCACGAATAGTCCCTGCAGTGCCGGCATCACATAGCTTTGTACCAGGAAGCTATCCCTGGTTTCGTGAATGTATCGTACGCCGGCGGCCAATTCGGTCTCTGGCACAACCCGCCAGGTTATCTGTCCGAACCCGGACAGCGTCTCTGCATCCGACCCGGAAGGCTTGATGTAGCTGGTGAATTGCAGTTCAGGAGGCAGGGTTGAAATTTCCAGAGGAACAAAGGCCCCGGCCTGATCGTGTTCTCGTTTCGTGTCCTGATAATAGAAACCAACCATGAAATTGAACGGCTGATCGAAGTATGTCTGGTAGCGGGTCTCGTTGGACCACGCTTCCAAAGATGTGTTCTGGGTCGCTGCAATATAGCTTGTCGGCGACTCAACATTCTGTGCCAGGCCCCACTTGTTGCGATGCCAGTTATAGTTCGTTACAGACGTAATCTCCGCATCTTCAAGTTTCCAACTCAGATCAGCAGTTAGCGCGAAGGAATTGTATTCGTTGTAGGAAGAACCATCCGCTTTCATGTCTGGAAGATTGCCACCAAGGCCTGCAGGTGCGTTGGGCACGTGGACATTGAACTCCCGCTCACAGGGAACAGCAGGATTAGGTTGCGTAAAGCCGCTCGGGCACTCAAAAAGTACGTAGTTCCATGCATTGCTCTCGTCGTCCCTTTGCGAAACGCTCACCTTGAAGTTCCCTGTGAACCGTTCTGAAGGCATCCAGATCAGTGTACCACGGGCAACATAGGCCTCGGTGCCTGGCATGCCACCGCGGTTGGGCTCCTGATTGCGCACCACGCCCTCAAATGTTGCAAGATCCAGGAATCCTATCGGGGTATCAACGGCCTTGTTGTCGAAATAGCCTCCGGACATGTTCGACACACGCACGGCCAGGCGCCCCAGCAGAGTGGAAGTGATCGGACCTGAAATGAAGCCTTCACCAGACAGGTCTTCTGCCGTGGTCTCATAGCCGACTCGTACCTGGGCCTCGAATTCATCCGTAGGATTGGCGGTATTGAACGAAATGACACCGGCCGTCGCATTCTTACCAAAGAAGAGTGCCTGCGGACCTTTCAGCACCTCGATACTGCTCAGGTCAACCATGGCTTCGTTCAAGAACATCCCATGGCCGTAGTAAACGCCATCGACCACCACGGCTGTCGACTGCTCCATGCCCATGGTCGTCCTGCCGGAGCCAATGCCGCGCAGCGTAATCTGCGAACCTGAACCGTTGGAGGCGCGACCGATAAACAGTTCTGGGATGTTGCTGGCTAAGGACTCAAGCCCGTTCAGTTCCCATCGATCGATTTCTTCCTTGGTTAACACATTAACCACAACGGGAACTTTCAGTAGAGATTCTTCTCGTTTTCGCGCAGAAACGATCACTTCTTCGAGAGTTCCCGTTTCTTGTACCTGATCAGCTTCATCCGCGACAGCAACCACATTCATCGTTGCACCCAGGAAACAAGCCACGATCATCAAAATCAGCAGGCGCATGTCTTTGTCTATATGGTTCTTCATATTTATTCTCTCTAAATTTGAATCTAATTCAAACCCAAAATTAAGGATTCCACAAACGTGCGCCGATGTCAAGAAGCGGCCGGTCGAAATCAGGGCAACCGAGCATTGTATCATGGGCGCAACATTCGCTGAAAAGACAGTTGCCTGTACTTGGAAACGGTGCTGGGTTAATAACGCGAACAGAGCAGCTTGCGATGCGCAGGCATTTAGGTTAATAATAATTAATAATTTGCGCAGCCATCAAATTAGAAGCTGCCGGGTTCGACGAAGTGGGGGAGAGGCATGTTTAGATGGGAAAACACGACAAGGCAGAAGTTTTAATAATCGGTGCGGGAGCGTCTGGCGGAGTGGTCGCCAGGCACCTGTCCGAGAGCGGATTCAAGGTCGTCGCGCTTGAGCAAGGCGAGTGGGTGAACCAAGGTGAACTGCCCGGCATCCGTCCGGAGTACGAACTGTTGACCGCGCAGAAGTGGAGCCCCGATCCGAACACACGGGCGTCTGATGCTGATTACCCTGTCGACCAGACCGACTCGCAAGCACCGGTTGTCCAAATGTACAACGGGGTGGGCGGCAGCACGATCATGTTTGCTGCGGTGTGGCCCCGTCCGACCCCAGCGGACTTCCACGTCAGGACCCTTGATGGAGTCGCTGACGACTGGCCGCTGACGTATCAGGAGTTGTTGCCGCATTACGAATCGACCGACATTGAGTTCGGCGCGTCCGGTCTCGGTGGCAATCCCGCCTACCCGCCGGGCGCGCCGCCGCCGTTACCGCCATTTCCCATCGGTACTACTGGCCGAAAGGTCGCCGAGGGCATGAACAAGCTTGGGTGGCACTGGTGGCCGGGCAGCAATGCGATTGCGTCGAAGGACCACGGCGATCTGAAGCAATGCCAGCGGTACGGGACCTGTGTTGGAGGGTGCCCGGCCGGGGCGAAGGGCTCCACCGACGTCACCCATTGGCCCGCTGCAATCCGCAGTGGTGCACAATTGGTGACGGGTGCGCGCGTGAAGGAGGTTACGCTCGATGAGCAGGGCCTGGCGAATGGGGCCGTCTACTTTGATCGTGAGGGCCTGGAGCAGTTCCAACCGGCGTCGCTCGTCATCATGGCGGCCAACGGCATCGGAACGCCGCGCATCCTACTGATGTCGCGGTCGCATCGCTTCCCAAACGGTCTCGCCAACAGCTCGGGCCTGGTCGGCAAGCGGCTCATGCTGCATCCGTGCGCAGCAGTCGCCGGTGTCTTCGACGACGAGTTCGACGAACTCGGACCCAGTGGACAAAAGATCGGTTCGATGCAGTTCTACGAATCCGATGCTTCTCGCGGCTTCGTCCGCGGTGCCTACTGGACGATGTACGATGGTATAGGACCTCACCTGCACATGCTCCGACGCACGCTCAGCGAGGGTTTTGGGCGTGAGCCGTTCTGGGGAGCCCCCTTTCCGGCAGCGATGAAGGAAGTCGCGCACCACACGCTGATGTGGGGCCTGGTTGCCGAGGACCTCCCCGAAGAACACAATCAGGTGACACTCGACTCACATAAGACCGACAGCGACGGTCTGCCGGCGGCCAGAATCACCTACACACTGTCGGATAACACTCGCAGGCTGATCGATTTTCACTGCCACCGCGCCATGGAATCGCTCGACGCGGCCGGCGCCAGACGCAGCTTCGTGTTCTCGCGCAACATCCCGTCGGGTCACCTTTTGGGCACAGCGCGCATGGGCAGTGACCCGAAGTTTTCCATTGTCGATCGCTGGGGTCGGTCGCACGATGTGCCGAATCTCTATATCGTCGATGGCAGCGTCTTCGTCACCGGCTTCGGGGTCAATCCCACGTCTTCGATAGCCGCGATCGCAAAACGAACGGCAACCCACCTGGTGGACACGGCAGGCGTTCAGGAAGTATCCGCATGAATACAGCAACCCGGTTGATTCGCCTTGACGACGCCCAACGCGAGCGGCTGGCCAAGCTGGCTGATGTGTTGATGCCGGCCGGTGCGGGACTGCCTGCGGCCAGTGAAGTAGACGTGCATCATAGCTGGATCGACCAGGCATTGGACGCCGTGCCAATGATGGCGCCTGCGATCCACATCGCTCTTGAAATACCCGGTGAGCCTGCGGAGGCGATCGAACGGTTGCAGCAGCAACCCGACGTATTCATGGCGTTCACTTTTATATTGTCCGGCGCCTATTTCATGCATCCCAGAGTTCGCCAGGCGCTGGGCTACCAGGGTCAGGCCGTCGAGCCGAACCCGCCTCTCGAGGGCGAAGCAGACTACTACCTAGAGGATGGGTTGCTTGACCTTGTACTCGCTCGTGGCCCCATATACCGCCAAGTACCCGAAAGTAGCTGAGAACCACGGCACCCGCGACACTGCAGGGGCCCGAAGGGATGGCACCCTTGCCGAGAATGTGGAGTAAAATTTGAAAATTGTCGTCTGCGTGAAACAAGTGCTGACCTTGCCCGGCCCGGTCGTGCTGCTCGATGACGACAGCGACGTCGACCCCCTTTTTACCCGGCGCCGTCTCAACGAATCAGATGAATATGCGGTCGAAGAAGCACTCCGTATCTGTGAGTCCAGCGGTGACGGCGAGGTAGTGGTCGTGACGGTCGGTCCCGACGCGGCATTGGAGGCGCTGCGCAAGTGCCTTGCGATGGGTGCTCATCGGGCGACCCGCATCTGGACAGAAGGCTTGCAGTTGCACGACCCGCTCGCGGTCTCCCGCGCTCTCGCCCTAGTGGCTGGTAACGAGTCGGCCGATTTAATCCTGTGTGGTGTTCAGTCAGAGGATGCATCGCAACAGGCGACCGGGCCCGCTCTTGCATCCGCATTGGGGCTTTCGTGCGTAACGATGGCGACAGACATCGAGTTGTTGCGCGGTGACGGGCGAGCGATTATCCAACGGGAGGTCAGAGGGGGCACTGTCGAGGTGGTCGAGGTCGATTTACCCACGGTGATAACTGTACAAACCGGGATCAATACGCCCCGCACTGCCTCATTCAAGGCCGTTATGATGGCGAAGAAAGCAACGATTCCGGTCGTGGATCCGGGAGACGCCGCGCGATCACTCATGCATGTGCAGGGCATATCGATCAACGCTCCGGTGCGCGGCCAGTTGGAAATGATCGAAGGTGGACCTGCAGTGGTCGCAGCCAAGATCAAGGATCTCGTGGGGGAGGTCTCATGACAGCAGGGACTCTGGTCGTAGCCCAGTGCGCATCGGGCTGCGTGGATGCAATGACGGCGGAACTCGTAACCGCCGCGGCAACAGTGGGCGCACCAGTGACACTTGGCATAACGGCGCTTGATCCGGGTTCGGTCGAAAACACAGCTATTCTCGGCGTTGACAGAGTGGTCGGCATCCGTCTGCCCACTGAACGGCCGGGTCATGAGGTGCAACAACGGGCCGTCGAGGCACTAATTGACGTCACGGCCCCGCAGGTCATACTCATGCCCTTCGCCTGGGATACCGCCGCATTCGCCGCCGGCCTCGCCGAGCGTCGTAGGCTATGCTTTGCAAGCGACGTGATCAAGCTGTCCCGCGACAGCAGCGGAGAGATCATCGCTGCCCGTCCTGTCTACGGCGGGAAAGTATACGCCAGAATTCGTTTCCCAGCCGAAGTTCCTGCTATCCTGCTGCTCCGTCCCGGTTGTTGGCCCGCCGCAGCTTCCGCCAATCAGAGTCTGGCCATGGAAATCGCCGATATCGAAGTGGCCGACTCATCGCGTGTCCGCCTGGTCAAGGTGATTGAACCCGTCGCCGACGACACGGATCTGACGCAGGCGGACGTCATCTTCTCGGTCGGACGGGGTGTCGGGACGCGCGAGAATATCGCGATTTTTGAGGCCATCGCGCAGAAATTCGGGGCTTCGCTCGGTGCCTCACGACCACTGGTGGACATCGGACTCCTCCCCCGCGATCGTCAAATTGGCCAATCCGGTGTTACGGTAATACCGAGACTGTATGTCGCGTTCGGCATCTCCGGTTCGCTGCAGCACATGGCCGGTATGAGTGCAAGCAAGACGATCGTTGCGGTCAACACAGACAAGACGGCCCCGATATTCGATGCGGCCCACTTTGGTACTCACGACGACGCGATGGAGGTTGCCAAGTGCCTGCTCGACCAGGACTGACCTCAGCAGCTCGATGTCGAAGTGCGGCAAAGTGACCTCCGCCGCGCCGATGGCAACACGCAGGATGTTCTGACGTGGCCTGTATGGAGCATGCAGACTCACTTTTTCAATCGAATGTGACCAGTTCTCCTCGACACGACCCTCCAGCACGCCGGCAGGATTCTGCCAGGCCATGAGGTGTTCGACGCACGGCTTCGAGGCACCGGCCGTGACGAAGCTCGTCGCTCGGATCGATTGTTCCCGGACGAGATAATACGATACAATGGCCTCCATTGATTTTATGCCCCGAAAACGTGAGAGGAGACGGCATTGCGGATTTCAACGTTCCGAGTAGCTGAAGGAAAACCCGCCGTCGGCCTTTCGATTGGGGCCGCGGTCGTCGCTCTCCACGCCGGTGCGGAAGCCCTGGGTGACGGGGCCGCAGAGGTACCGCGCGATCTCCTGGGAATCATCGAGGCCGGCCCCGAGGCGTGGGAGCTCGCAGAGTCGTTCGACTCGACACTGAGCAAGCGCGAACTTGCAGGAGAGGGGCAGGGCAAGTGGTGGTGGCACGTGGACGACGTCAAGTTTGAGGTGCCGTTCAAGCCGCGCAAGAACCCCTGGGTTGTCGGCGCGAACTACTACCAGCACCTCGCAAACGGGTATGCGCGCATTCCGCGCCCCGCGACGGTGCCGCCGCATCCCGAGTTCTTCACCAAGGCGCTGACAGCGATGATCGGCGACGGTGAAGACATCATTTATGACAAGCGTGCCACCGTGACGCTCGACTACGAGACCGAGTTGTGCCTCGTCATTGGGCGGGGAGGCAAGGATATTCCGCACGCGGAAGGGCACGATCACATCTTCGGCTACACAGCGGTGAACGACACTTCTGCGCGTGAGTTGCAGATCGGACACCGGCAGTATTTCCGGGGTAAGAGTCTCGATTCGTTCTGTCCGATCGGACCGGTGATCGTGACGCCAAAACATATTCCCAACCCGTATGTACTGACGATTACGACGCGGGTCAACGGGCAGGTCCGGCAGCAATGGCCGGTCGGGGACATGCTCTTCAAGCTGGATGAGCTCGTCTCGGTGCTGTCGGAGGGAATGACGATCGAGCCCGGCGAGATGCTAATTACCGGGACCGTCCCCGGTGTCGGCTTCGAGCAGATGCCTCAGGTCTGGCTCCAGCATCTCGATGTTGTCGAGACGGAGATCAGCAAGATCGGTGTGCTTCGCAACGTTGTCAAGATGCGGCAGGCCGAGCAGGTGACGCAATGAGGCTCTGCACGTTCTCAACCAACTGCACCGCACGCCTCGGAGCCGTGATTGGCGATTCCGTCATCGATCTGGCGGTGGCCGCAAAGAGCATCGGGCAGGATTTGGCCGGTGTCGGCGGTCTTCGTCGGCTCGTCGAAGCCGGACCCGAGGCCTGGGCTGCGGCCGGGAGCGTCGTCTCAGCCGTGGGTGGCAAGCTCGATCCCGCCTGGTCGTGGTCGCTTGGTGAGGTGACGCTGCATCACCCGTTTCGTCCGCGCAAGAACATCATTCGCGCAGGCGGGAACACGGCGCCGAAGCCCGGCGAGCCGGAACGGGTGACCGTTACATTGCCGCCGGGTCGCTGGCTCGGCGATTTTCCGATTGCCTACTACACAAAGGCACCGAGCGCTGTGCTCGATCCGGGCCGGCCAATCACGTGGCCGTCGAAGCTTACGACACAAGTCTACGCAGAGCCCCAACTCGCCATCATCATCGGCGCGCCGATCCACTACGCGGATCCGGCCGAGGCGCTGGAGAAGGTCTTCGGCTACGCCGTTGCGACCGACGTCTCCGCCCTGGATTTGCGGATCAAGCATGGTCAGTGGCCTAAGGCCGGGTCGCTTGACTCCTTCTTTCCGTGGGGGCCGATGATCGTTACCCGCGACGAGGTTCCGAATCCCGCCGCTCTTGACGTGCGGCTCGAGCTCAACGGCGACACGTCCATCCATGGGTCAACCGCCGACGCTCTCCGCTCGGTCGGCGAGATGTTGGCCGAGATCAGTACGGGGATTCTCCTTGAGCCGGGCGACGTGCTCTTGCTCGGAACGCCCGAGAACATGGGCTTCGGCCAGACTCCGGAGCGTTGGCTGAAGGACGGCGACACGATCACCAGCAAGATCGAAGGAATCGGTTCGATAACGAACCCCGTACACCCGACCGCGTGAGCAACCACCTGGTAGGGATCGACATCGGTGGCAGTTTCACCGACATCGTCTCGTTCAACCTCAAGACCGGTGCCGTCACATACGCGAAGACGCACACGCATCCCGATGATCTGATCCGGAGCCTTCGCGACGTGATGGATGCCATCGGCGTACCCAGCGAAGAGGTGTCGGTGCTGCGGCACGGCACCACCGTGGTCATCAACACGATTATCACCTTGTCCGGAAGCAAGACGGCGTTGTTGACTACCGAGGGCTTCCGGGATGTGCTTGAGATCGGTCGAACGAACTGGCCGGAGCCGTACAACCTCTTCTACAATCGGCTGCCGCCGCTGGTCCCGCGCGAGCTGCGGTTCGACGTCCCGGAACGCGTCGGTGCCGACGGTGCCATTGTCCATCCGCTCCACGAGGAGGTGCTCCTTCAAATCGTCGAGCAGCTTCGCGCTGCCGAAGTCGAGGCTGTCGCCGTGTGCTTCCTCCATTCTTACGCGAATCCCGAGCACGAAAGACGAGTAGGAGAGATTCTTGCCGAAAAGCTGCCGGGTGTCTACGTTTCGCTTTCCCACGAGCTGTCGAAGGAGTTCCGTGAATACGAGCGGACGTCAACGGTAGTGACCAATGCGTACGTAGGGCGGGTTGTCGACCAGTACATCGAGGAGTTCCAGGCGCACTTGCAGGCGCACGGCTTCAAAGGGTCGCTTTACATGATGGCGTCGGATGGTGGTGCAACGACGGCGGCGTCGGCCCGCAGACGTCCGGTGGTGCTGGTCGAGTCAGGTCCTGCCGCGGGCGTCATGGCGACAGCAGAGATCTCACGGATGCTCGGGATTGACAGAGCGGTCGCTTTCGACATGGGCGGCACGACTGCGAAAGCATGCCTGGTCGAGTACGGAGAGGCGCTGTTCACGTCGCAGTACTACGTGCCGGACTACGAGCACGGCTTCCCTGTTCGCGTGGCGGCGCTCGACATCGTCGAGGTCGGCACGGGTGGCGGGAGCATAGCAAGCGTCGACGATGTCGGTGTACTAAGCGTTGGCCCCGAAAGTGCAGGCGCCGTTCCGGGTCCTGCGTGCTACGGCACCGGTGGAAATGAGGCGACGGTTACGGACGCAAATCTCGTGCTTGGCCGGCTGAACCCGCAACGGTTCCTCGGCGGCGAGATCGTGCTCAATGTCGACGCCGCCCGAAGCGCTGTCGAGCGACTCGCCGAAAGGCTCGGCGGTGACCGCGCCTCGATCGCGCTTGGCATTATCAGGCTCGCGAACTTCAACATGGCGGCGGCGATCAGACGTGTCAGCCTCGAACGCGGACGCGACCCGCGCGAGTTCGTTCTGTTCGCCTACGGGGGCGCCGGCCCCGTCCACGCCGTCGATCTCGCTAGCGAGCTAGGCATCCCGCGCGTGATCATCCCGACCGTTCCGGGGAACTTCTCCGCACTGGGCATGCTGCTCGCTGAGCTCCGCCAGGACTTCACGCGGACGCATATGCGCAACCTGACGGGGAAGTCTGCGGAGGTGCTGCGGGGAGCGTTTGAAAAGATCGACGCCGACGCCGCCGAATGGGCCAAGGAGCTTGACACAGACGTTGTTGGCGATACGCGCGTCCTGCGTTATGCCGACTGCCGGTACACGGGGCAGGAGTTCACGATCCTCGTTCCAGTTGAGAAGCTCGAAGACGGCGACGCGCTGCAACGGCTGCGGCGAAAGTTCGAGGAGGAGTACGAACTGCGATACGGGCACGCCTTCCCGGAGCTACCGGTCGAGACCGTTAGCCTGCACACCGTCGCGTATGTCGGGCTGCAAAAGCCCGATCTCGTTAAACTGCAGGGCTCGCTTCGCTCGGACGGCGCCGATTCGCCGGCGACGCGCCCTGTGTACTTCGACGGATACGGGTATCTCAGCACGTCAATTGTTGGCCGAGCGGCGCTCGACGCGGATTCGTCGCTCGAGGGCCCGCTCGTGATTGAGGAATATGGTTCGGCAACCGTGCTCCGCCCGGGCGATATCGTCACTGTGGACGAGCTCGGGCAGCTCGTCGTCGACGTTCGTCTGACTCAGAACGAGTCCGCACGTCCGCTCGCGGGGAGCGCGCTGTGAGCGTCGTCGACCCGATCACGCTTGAGGTGATCCGGAACTCGCTGAAGTTCAACCTCGACGAGGTCGAACTGACGCTCTGTCGCACCGCATACAGCAGTACTATCTACGAGGTTCGCGACATGTGCGCAGGTTGGATCGATGCACAGGGAAGACTGATCGCACAGGGGCGTTACGGGTTGCCGATCTTCATGGCAGACCTCGCGACGAGTATTCAAGCCGGTATCGATATTTACGGCCACGACGGATTTGCGCCCGGTGACGTCGTGATCACGAATTACGCCGCGGTTTGCGGGCAGCATCTGAACAACGTCATCGTTTACAGCCCGATTTTCTTCAAGGGAGAGCTCGTGGCGTTCACGGCGACGCGCGCACACTGGTCCGACGTCGGCGGCAAGGCTGTTGGCTCGTGGGCAACCGACACCACGGAGATCTTCCAGGAAGGCGTGCAGTTCAACACGCTGAAGGTCGTCAAGGCGGGCCGGTTCGATCCCGAGGTGATTCGCATGATCGAGGCGAACGTCCGCTTCCCCGACGAGTCGCTGGGCGATATGCGGGCTCAGATAACCGCCTGTCGCCTCGGTGAGCGCCGATTCGTCGGGCTCGCGGAAAAATACGGGCTCGAGACGATTCGTTCGTCCATCGATCGTATCTGGGACCAGTCGGAGGAGCGGGCGCGTTCGGTGGTCGCGGGGATCCCCGACGGTACCTACTCGGCTTCGGCGTTTCTCGACAACGACGGCATCAACCTCGACGAAACGCTGAACATCGAGGTTGCGGTCACGGTCGACGGCTCCGATCTGACGATCGACCTCACCGGAACGCATGAGCAGGTGCGGGGCCCGATGAACTGCGGCATTTCGGGTGCGATCGCCGCGGCGAGGGTCGCATTCAAGTGTCTGACGTCGCCCGGGCTGATGCCCGACGAGGGCGCATTTCGTCCGCTGACGCTGATTGTGCCGCCGGGCACGTTCATCAGCGCCGAGCCGCCCGCGGCGCTCGCCCAGTGGAGCACGCCGCTGCCAACGGTGATCGAGGTGATCCTCACCGCACTCGCGCCGGCCTTGCCCGACCGCATCCCGGCCGCACATATGGGTGATCTGGCAGCGAACTTCATCTGCCAGCAGACGACGCCGACGCGGCAGGGCTTCGTCCAC
>SMVA01010097.1_pt1 | contig 13915 bp, 11 predicted proteins | sample 2456451 | NCBI WGS metagenome assembly SMVA01 (sample SAMN11095933, study PRJNA526329) | marine sediment metagenome | biome: Marine sediment; feature: Surficial sediment; material: Deep marine sediment; isolation source: Hadal surficial sediment | place: Pacific Ocean | collected 2014-05 | depth...
AACTGCTCGACGGGGCTTTGGTTTCTGGAGCACGAGACCGGGCTCGAACCGGCGACCCCCACGTTGGCAACGTGGCGCTCTACCAACTGAGCTACTCGTGCTTGGAAGAGGCCCCAGATTCAAGCCGGACTGCGGCATCCCGTCAAGGCCGAGGCGTTTCCGCAAGGGCTGCGGCCTCAGCCGCCTTTCGCGGCGGCCTTCCTAGAGTTTGGTGATCTTTTCGCGCCCGGACGTCACGTCTCGGGTGGCGTTTCGGGTGTCGAAGATGCGGTTGCAGCGCGCGACGATGCGCGGGTAGTCGACGTTCGCGTGCTGGGTGATGATCACGGCGATATCGACCTCGCCGAGCAGGTCGTCGGTGAGGTCGACGCTCTTGTAGGTGCGGCCGTCGAGTTCGATCTCCTGGACGTGGGGATCCGAGTAGCGAAGTTCGGCGCCCTTCTGGGAGAGCAGCCGCATCACGTCGAGCGCGGGCGACTCGCGCATGTCCGAGACGTTCGACTTGTAAGCCACGCCGAGGATCAGGATCTTGGCTCCGTTGACCGCAACCCGATTCTCGTTGAGCAGATCGTTGACGCGATCGGCGACGTGACGGGGCATCTGGCCGTTGATCTCGGTCGCGAGATCGATGAAGCGCGCCTGGAAATTCAAGGACCGCATCTTCCAGGCGAGGTAGGCGGGATCGACCGGGATGCAGTGTCCGCCAAGGCCCGGGCCCGGCAGGAACTTCATGAAGCCGTAGGGCTTGGTGGCCGCAGCCTCGATCACCTCCCAAACGTCGAGGTCGAGGCGCCCGCACATCAGCGCAACCTCGTTCGCGAGGCCGATGTTGATCGCGCGGAAGGTGTTCTCGAGGAGCTTCACCATCTCGGCGCTCTGGGTCGAGGAGACCGGCACGATCTCGTCGAAGACGAGCCGGAAGATCTGGCTGGCGAGCTGTGTGCAAATCGGGGTTTCCCCGCCCACCACCTTCGGAACTTCGCGCACCGCGAAGTCGGTATTGGCCGGGTCGATGCGCTCGGGCGCGAATGCGACCGCGAAATCTTCGCCGACCTTCAGTCCACCGGCTTCGAGCATCGGCACGTAGAGGTCATGGGTGGTCCCGGGATAGGTGGTGCTGCCAAGAATGATGAGCTGGCCCGGACGCAGGCATTTGCAGATATCCTCGACGGCGCGAACGATGTACGAAACATCGGGGTCCCGGGTCTTGGTGAGCGGCGTGGGTACGCAGACGTTGATCACATCGCATTGCTCGAGTTCGCCAAAGTTGGTGGTCGCGTGGAGATTCCCAGCCGCTCGCACTGCCGCGAGATCTTCGGACGCAACGTCCTCGATATGGGAAACCCCGTCCTGGATCGACCGGACCTTCTGCTCGTCAACGTCGAAGCCGGTCACCCGCGCGCCCGCCTTCGCGAAGACAACCGCGAGCGGAAGCCCCACGTAACCGAGGCCGATCACACCGACCCGAACGTCACGCGCGTCGATCTTTGCGCTGAGTTCCTGCAATTGCGTCATGCCGTGCTCCCGTTCACGCCGTGCTCCCCGTTCACGCCGTGCTCCCGTTCATGCTGGCTTCCGTTCATGCCGTGCTTCCGGATTGCGGGGGGTCACCTTGGCTGCCACCGCGGAAGTAATCGGCAAAATAGGCGTAGCCGGACCAGAGTGTGAGCACCGTCGCAAGACCCAGCAGCGCCAAGCCGATGTGGTTGAACGAAAAGACCAGCTTCGGGTAGTGGAAGATCATGGCTCCGATTGCGACGTTTTGCGCAAAGGTCTTGAGTTTCCCGTAGCCCGAGGCCGCCATCACCTGCCCCTGGGACGATGCCAGCCCGCGCAGGCCCGTCACCGCGAGCTCGCGCCCGACGATCACCACGACCATCCAGGTCGCCCAGAGCGGAATGCGCGCGATCGCCACGAGCACGATCAGCGCGGTCGAGACGATCAGCTTATCGGCGAGCGGGTCGAGCAGCTTGCCGATGCGCGTGACCTGCTGACCGCGGCGCGCGAGCCAACCATCGAGAAGGTCCGAGAACCCCACGACCGTGAAACACCAACCGATGAACACGCTGCTGGATTGGTCCGGAAACCACAGCAGCAGCAGCAGAATCGGCACCACGCCCACGCGCACGACGGTGATCGTGTTCGGGAGGTTCCAGAATTGCTCGCGTGTCACCCGGTTCGGTTCGGCTGGGGAACTGGCCGTACCGACCGGTCCGTCATCGACCGAAATCGCCATTGTAATGGCGATAGTAGGTCATAACCCGCTGCACGTAAGCCCGCGTCTCTGGGTAGGGGGGGATCCCGCGGTAGCGATCCACCGCCGACGGCCCTGCGTTGTAGGCGGCGAGCGCGCGGCCCATGTCGCCGTAGCGGTCGAGCATCTCGCGCAGGTAGCGAACACCGCCGCGCACATTCTGATCGGCCGAAAACGGATCCTCGACACCAAGCGCCAAGGCGGTGGTCGGCATCAGCTGCATCAGGCCCTGGGCGCCCTTTCGGGATACCGCGTCGGTGTCAAAGAGGGACTCCGCGGCGATCACCGCCTTCACCAGGGCCGGCGAAACACCGTGCTCGAGCGCGGTGAGCAGGATCAGGCCGTCGTAACCCATGTATTGGGGCACGTTCGAACGCGGCTCCGGAGCCCGCCGCGGTTTGCGAATCGCTACGTAGCGCGGGTCATTCGGAACGTTGCTGAAATGGGTCACCCCGCGCGCATCGACGAAGGTGTAGATCTGGCCTTCGGCCTGGGCCGCTGCCAGGAGCAGCAGACCGCAAAGCAGCGCGCTGGTCGCACCCTTTCGCCAGATTCGCTGCAACACTCCAACCCCCCGTTCACGCGGCCGCTTCATGAGGCCCACGGCTGGATTCCCCGCGGGGAATCCTCGACCCCGCGCAACCCCGTGGGTACACTCGGATTGCGATTGCCGAACCCTCCTAATCGGAGACTTCCGGGCTCTCCCTTAGGTCGAACCTTTCGATTCGCGCCCGGCCCACAATCGGAGATCCCTGTGCAGGAACGCCACGACTCCGATGTCCTCGTCATCGGAAGCGGGATCGCCGGACTCTTCTACAGCCTGCAGGTCGCCCAGTACGGGACCGTCGCGATCGTCACCAAGCGGCGCGCCACGGACTCTGCGACAAATTGGGCACAGGGCGGGATCGCTGCCGTCCTGGACGACCAGGACTCCTTCGAAGCCCACGCGCGCGACACGATCAGCGCGGGTGCGGGCCTGTGCCGCGAAGAAGTCGTACACAGGGTCGTCGAGCGCGGACCCGCGATGATCGACCAATTGCTGAAACTCGGCGCCGACTTCGATCCAGCAAGCCCAGACAGCGCCCGGTCGGACCTCGCCTTCGACCTCGGCCAAGAGGGAGGCCACAGCCACCGGCGCATCCTTCACCACAGCGACACGACGGGCCAAGAGATCGAGCGCGCGCTGATCGCGCGCGTGCGCGCGCATCCCAACATCACGCTCTTCGAAACCCACTGCGCGATAGACCTCGTGACCGTCGAGCGCGCGAGCTTCGCTGGCGAGGACCGCGCGCTAGGCGCCTACGTGCTCGACGCCGTGAGCGGACGGGTGGAGCGCTTTTGCGCTCGCGTGACGCTGCTCGCGACGGGTGGCGCGGGAAAGACCTACCTCTACACCAGCAATCCGGACATCGCGTCGGGCGACGGGATGGCGATGGCGTACCGAGCCGGCGCGTCCCTCGCCAACATGGAGTTCGTCCAATTCCACCCGACCTGTCTCTACCACCCGCTCGCAAAATCCTTCCTGATCAGTGAAGCCATGCGCGGCGAGGGCGGCATCCTGCGCACGGCTGCCGGTGACGCCTTCATGGAGCGTTACCACAAGATGAAGGATCTGGCTCCGCGCGACATCGTCGCACGCGCAATCGACACCGAACTCAAACGCTCGGGCGACGACTCCGTGTTTCTCGACATCACACACCGGGACGCCGCCTTTCTGCGCGAGCGATTTCCCAACATCTACGCGCGCTGCCAGGAGTTCGGCTTCGACCTCAGCAAGGAGCCCATTCCGGTCGTGCCCGCCGCCCACTACTGGTGCGGCGGCGTGCGCACCGATCTGACGGGCGAAACCGACGTGCCCAACCTCTTTGCGGCTGGCGAGGTCGCCTGCACGGGACTCCACGGCGCAAATCGGCTGGCCTCCAATTCACTCCTCGAAGCCCTCGTCTTCGCGGACGCCGCCGCCAAAGCGACGGGCCGACGACTGGGTGACCTCGGGCGCGAGCCGATCGAGCTGCCCGCCTGGGAAGAAGGCGGCGCCACCGAGAGCGAAGAGGCCGTCGTGATTACCCAGAACTGGGAAGAAATCCGACGGCTGATGTGGAATTACGTCGGCATCGTGCGCAGTGACCGCCGTCTGGAACGGGCGCGACGGCGAATCGAACTGCTGCGTGACGAAATCACCGAGTACTACTGGGATTGGAAGCTCACACCCGATCTGATCGAACTGCGCAATCTCGCCACCGTGGCGCGACTGATCGTCGAATCTGCCGCGTCTCGACACGAGAGCCGGGGGCTTCACTACAACGTCGACCACCCGGATCGCGATGACGAAAACTTCTTGCGCGAAACCATCATCTCTCGCTGATCGGCGACTCGAACGCGGCGTGGGATTCAGTGCGACTCGGATCTCAGTGCGATGTGGATCTCAGTGCGACTTGGAACTTGGTGCGCCTTGGGAATCAGCGCGGAACGATCACGACCGACCCGAGATCCGCGAGGAAGGTGAGCGCCCGCAAGATCTCCACATCGGGCTCGGGGATCATGTCGACGATGCGCTGGATCGTGAAATCACCCCGCGCGAGATCGAGCACGGCGTCTTCGACCTTGGAGGCTCCCTCTCCACCGGGCCCGGCTGGCGCTGACTGGAAGCGCACCTTGGCGTCGAGCGGAAGCACGCTGAGATCGAGCCTACGGAGTTCGTCGAGGCTGTGCGTGGCTTCGAGGAGCGCTGCGTCGAGCCGCATCGGCGCGTCTTCGGACATCGTCGGCTCGAGTCGGGTGTGGAATTCGAACGAGCCCTCGTCCCAATCCAACACGCGCGTCAGCGCCTTCAATCCGCTGACCGGCCCGAGCCGCACATAACACAACATTTCACCCTCGAAGCCAATGACGGCCTCGTCATTGTCGTTGGTAATGGTCAGCGTTCCGCGGGGCGCCGTCTTGCCGAGCATCTGGAGCAGGTTCTGTGGCCCGATCTCGCTCAGTGAACCGTGCATTCCGCCCAGACGTCGGCTGTGCTCGGCGCTCTGGAGATCGGCGATGAAGTGATGCACTTCGTTCTGTCGCTCGGGGGGTGGATTGAACTCGATCGCGAGCGCAACCGCCCCGCCCTTGCTCGCAATCTGGCGCGTGACGGTCGCCTCGACGCCGAGCGACTCGCTTTTGGTCGGATGGCAGATGGTCAGCTGAACTCGGGTGCCCACGGGCATCGAATCCCCCGGGACCGAAACCAGCACGCCGCAGAGACTGATGTCGCGGGTGTGGCCGGACAGCGAGATACCCGGCGCCTTGATTCGGATCGGCACCTGGGCGGGCACGCGCGGCGCCTTCCGGCGCCCGGAATCGGGCGGCTCGGTCCGAGGCGCTCCCGTGGCCTGGACGAGCGGTTCCAGGGCGGCTCGAAGCGCGGTCTGCGTGCCAGCAAACTGGACCGCCACGCCCGGCACCGCGCCGGCCTCCGCCATCTCGGGCGGAATGATGTGAACGATCTCTCCGTCGAGTCGAACCGTTGCGGATTCACCCGCGAGCGTGAGTTCCACCGACACGAACTCGCGCACCGTCGCAGGCTCTTCCGTCGCGATGAACACGCCGCCATTCACGAGATTCGCGCTGTGTTCTCGCTGGAATTCCTCCGCGCTCTCAAATTCCAGCTGGAAGACCCTAGACGGGGCACCCACGGCGGTTCCTCACTCTAAAAATGCAAAATGTCCCGCTCGGGTTATCGGCCGGCGGAACCCACCGCTCAACTCCTGGAGGGTTCTGGGGCGTGGATCGAGCGCTCCAGACCGCAGCGATCGCAGTGTGCAATTCGAGATATAAGTTATTGAAAATAAGCCGGTTTCAGTAAATGGAGGCCGCCTGGCCAGCCAGCCTTCCGGCGTCTTCGTCCCAAACCGCCCGGAACAGCGAGTTCAGACGTCTTCCTCGACTGCCCGGAACAGCGAGAGTTGGGGTGGGTTGTCGCTGGTCTCGACGGCGACCGGGTATTCGTTGGAGAAACAGGCGTCGCAGAAGCCCCCCTTGAGCACCTCAGCACTTTTCCGCAGCCCCTCCAGCGAGAGGTAGCGGAGGGAGTCCGCGCCGATGATCTCGCAGATCTCGTCGACGCTGTGGTTGCTCGCAATCAACTCGCCGCGCGTGGGTGTGTCGATCCCATAGTGGCAGGGACCGATGGTCGCCGGCGCGGAAATCCGCAGGTGAACTTCGGTCGCCCCGGCATTGCGCAGCATCGTCACGAGTTTGATCAGGGTGGTTCCGCGCACGATCGAGTCATCGACCAGCACCACGCGTTTGCCCCTCAAGACGCTCGCGACCGCGTTGTGCTTTACCTTGACGCCGAAGTGCCGGATCGATTGCGCGGGCTCGATGAAGGTGCGGCGCACGTAGTGGTTGCGAATCATCGCCGGCTCGTAGGGGATGCCGATTTCCTCCGCGTAACCGAGCGCTGCGGTGTTGCCCGAGTCAAGGACCGGCACGATCAGATCGGCGTTCACCGGGTGCTCGCGCGCAAGCAACCGGCCCAACTCCTTCCGGTAGACGTAAACGTTGTGGCCGCTGAGATTCGAATCGGGCCGCGCAAAATAGATGAATTCGAAGATGCAGAAGCGCTCTTTCGTCTGCTGCTTGAACGGGCGCAGGGTGCGAATCCGCCCGCGCTTGATGACCACGACCTCACCGGGCTCCAGGTCGCGTTCGTACTCGGCCCCGATCAAATCGAGTGCGCAGGTCTCGCTCGCCACGACCCAGGCGCTATCGAGACGACCGAGGCAGAGGGGGCGAAATCCGTGCGGATCGCGCACGGCGATCAACGAGTCACTCGTCATCAAGGCCAGACTGAAAGCGCCCTTGACGCGCGAAAGAGCGTCGATCAAACGCTCCTCCTGGGTACGCTCGCGGGATCGCGCGAGCAACTGGACGATCGTCTCGCTATCGGCCGTGGTGCTGAAGATCGCGCCGCGGCCCTCGAGTTCACGGCGAATCGCGTAGGCATTTACGAGGTTGCCATTGTGGGCGATCGCGACGGGTCCGCCGTCGGTCGTGGCGCAAAATGGTTGGGCATTGCGGAGTTGGCTACCGCCGGCCGTCGAATAGCGAACGTGACCAATCGCCATGCGACCCGGCAACTTGCGCAGCGTCTTCTCGTTGAAGACGTCTGCGACCAGACCCATCGCGCGGTGCACACGGTGCTCACCGCCGTCCGTGGTGACGATCCCCGCGCTCTCCTGCCCGCGGTGCTGAAGCGCGTAGAGGCCCAGATAAGCGATGTTGGCGGCTTCGGAATGGCCCTGAATCCCAACCACACCGCACTCGTCGTGAAAGTGATCGCGCTGGAGTTCTTCGGCGAGTTCCCGCTCTAGCGCGGGGTCGATCTCGATCAGTCTGTGGCTCACGATTCTCCCAACCTTCGCGGAATGGCACGCCGCCAGAGCTCGTAGATCAACGCAACCTCGACGTCGAGCCACGCCTCGCCATCGATGGGTCCGACCGACAACCGGTCGCCTCCGGTTTCACCAACGCACTCCGCGGGGACTCCGAATTGTTGCGCGAGTTCGATCAACGCCTTTGCATCCGCGGACGCCGCGATGACCCTTCCGGTCGACTCCCCAAAGAGCAGCGCATCGGGCCGAATGGTACCCGGAAGCCGAACAGTTGCACCCACGCGTTGCGGCCCGGTAAACGCGCACTCCGCGAGCGCCACTGCGAGCCCGCCATCGGAAACATCGTGGGCGCTCAAGATCAACTGGTGCGCCACCCCGGCCGCGAGCAGGCCGTGGAGGCGCTTTTCGTGCTGGAGATCGACGCTCGGGGGCAGCCCCGCCTCCAGGCCGCGCCGTTGCGCGAGCCACTCGCTGCCACCGAGCTCCTCGCGACTCTCGCCGAGCAGGACAATCGACAGGCCCGGCTGTGGAAAATGCGAAACCGCGTGACGCCCCCAGTCCTCGAGCAACCCGACCACCCCGATCGTTGGTGTCGGGTAGATCGCACGCCCCGAGGTCTCGTTGTAGAACGAGACGTTGCCCGAAACCACGGGCGTCTCGAGCGCCACGGCGGCTTCGGAGATTCCGCGGATCGCTTCCGCGAACTCCCACATGATCTCGGGTCGCTCGGGATTGCCGAAGTTCAGGCAATTCGTGAGCGCGAGCGGACGCGCACCCGTGCAGGCGACGTTGCGGGCGGCCTCGGCGACGGCGGCCATCGCGCCGACTCGCGGATCGAGCCAGCACCAGCGCGGGTTGCAGTCGAGCGACATCGCGAGTCCCTTCGCGGTCGGCTCGCCGTCCCGACCGCGGACGCGGATCAGGGCCGCATCGCCGCCCGGCCGGATCAGCGTGTCGCCCTGCACGAGTTGATCGTACTGGCGGTAGATCCACTCCTTCGAGCCGAGATTTGGGGAATCGAGCAATTCGCAGAGCGCCGCCCCGAAGTCCTCCTCGGGCGCAATCGAAGCGAGGTCGAGTTTTTGTCTTTCGCCGAGGTCCGCGGGCGCCGCGACGGCGCGGTCGAGTTCGGGCGAACTCTTCGCGACGGGATCGACCGGAATGTCGACGACGGTCTCACCCTTCCATTGGATGCGCATCCGCCCGTCGTCGGTCACGCGTCCGACAACCGCGACATCGAGGTCCCAGCGCCGGAAGATCTCGGCGACTTCTTCCTCGCGACCCGCGCGAGCGACCAGCAGCATGCGCTCCTGACTCTCCGAAAGCAGCAACTCGTAGGGGATCATGTCGGTCTCGCGCTGCGGAACCGCGTCGAGATCCAGTGCGATCCCCGTACCCGAGAGGCTGGCCATCTCGAACGACGAACACGTGAGGCCCGCAGCACCCATGTCCTGGATGCCGACCACCGCATCCGTCTCCATGAGTTCCAGGCAGGCTTCGATTAGACACTTTTCAGTGAACGGATCTCCGACCTGCACCGTCGGAAGTTTCGCCTCGCTCTCCGCGTCGAACTCCGCCGACGCGAGCAGGCTCGCGCCGTGGATGCCGTCGCGTCCGGTCTTGCTTCCGACGTACATGACGGGATTGCCCACCCCCGATGCGCGCGCGAGAAAGATCCTGTCGGTCTCTACGATGCCCAGGTTGAACGCATTCACGAGGATGTTTCCCGCGTAGCATGCGTGAAACTGGGTCTCTCCGCCGATGGTGGCGACCCCTACGGCGTTGCCGTAACTCCCGACTCCCTCGACGACCCCGGCCAACAGATATTGCTGCAACGATTGGTCGAGCGGGCCGAAGCGCAGCGAGTTCAGGTTCGCAACGGGCCGCGCGCCCATTGTGAAGACATCGCGGAGAATTCCGCCCACACCCGTTGCTGCTCCCTGCTTGGGTGCGATGAACGACGGGTGGTTATGACTCTCGATCTTGAAGACAGCGGCCATGCCGTCTCCGATGTCGATGACACCAGCATTTTCGCCCGGTCCGTGGAGCACGCACGCCCCGCGGGTCGGAAAGGTCTTGAGGTACTTTTTGCTCGACTTGTAGGAGCAGTGCTCGGACCACATCACCGAGAAGATCCCAAGTTCCGGATAGCTCGGAGTCCGTCCAAGAATTTCGACGATGCGCTCGTACTCTTCCTCACTGAGCCCGTGCTCGCGCGCGAGCGCGAGATCGACAACGGGCGCCTGGTCGTCGCTCATCGCGCGGGCTCCGCGCTGCGAACCGCGTCTACGAGCGAACCGAGCAGAAAGAGGCCATCCGTTCCGCCAACCACGGCTTCGATGGCGTGCTCGGGATGGGGCATCAGACCCAATACGTTGCCGCGCTCATTGGTGATGCCCGCAATGTTCGCCACCGAGCCGTTTGGGTTCGAGGTCGCTTCGATGGCCCCGCTCTCATCGCAGTAGCGCAGCGCAATCTGGCCATTCGCTTCGAGGCGCGCCAATTCTTCCGACGCTGCATAATAGGCGCCCTCGCCATTCTTGATTGGAATGCACAACACCTGCCCGGCAACCGCGCGAGAGGTGAACGGCGGAGTCGCGCGCTCGACGCGCAGGTTCACGAACTCGCAACCGAAGTGCAGATCCTGGTTGCGCAGCAAGGCGCCGGGTAGAAGCCCCGATTCGCAGAGCACCTGGAAGCCGTTGCAGACCCCGAGCACCGGGCCGCCGGCTTCCGCAAAGCGTTTGACGGCGGCCATCACGGGCGAGTATTGGGCCATCGCCCCGCAGCGCAGGTAGTCGCCGTACGAAAAGCCTCCGGGCAGCACGACGGCGCGAGTCTCCGTCGGGAGCTCCGACTCCTTGTGCCAGACCAACTGCGCGCTCGTTTTCAGGACGCTGTCGAACGCAAACCGCATGTCGCGGTCGTCTAGCGAGCCGGGAAATTGAATCACCGAGAACAACCGACACCTCGGGGGCAGCGCCAGCCTCGACTTTCTGCCAGCACCTCGGAATTGCTCAGTTTCTTCGGACGGGAACAGGGGGAGTCTACCGCTGCGGGCCAATCGGAACAAGCCGACCGCGGTCCCGAATCGGCGCAATTCGCTCGAGAAGACGCGTTTGGTCGTTGCCCGCGACCCCATCCAGGCGTTATATGAACAGAGAGAAAAGCGTGCATCAAAATCAGCTGGAGGAACCGTGGGAATCGACTTCGCACTTCTGAGAGACCAATGTGAGCGCACCCTGGCCGAGACGCAGTTTTCAGGCCTCGGTTCGCGCGTGGCCGGCAAGGTGCGCGACAGCTACGTCGATGGCGAACACCGCCTTCTCGTGGCAACCGACCGGGTGAGCTGTTTCGACGTGATCGTCGGCACCCTGCCGTTCAAGGGACAGATTCTGAACCAGCTCGCCGCGTTCTGGTTCGAGAGAACCCGAGAGATCGCCCGCAATCACCTCGTCGAAGTGCCAGACCCCAACGTTTCGAAGGTCCTCGAGTGCCAGGCGCTGCCCGTCGAGTTCGTCTTCCGCGCCTACCTGACGGGTTCGAGTTCGACCTCGATCTGGACCGCCTACGACCGCGGGGAACGAGAGTACTGCGGCCACCACCTCGCGGACGGGATGCGCAAACACGATCTACTGCCGGAGCCGCTGCTCACCCCGACCACCAAGGCCCCACTCGGCGCCCATGACGAGCTGACCTCGCGCGAAGCGCTGATCGCGAGCGGGCAGATCAGCGCCGAGTGCTACGACGCGGCGGCCGCGATCGGTGCGGCGCTGTTCGCCGATGGGCGCCGCTGGGCGGATTCCCGCGGCCTGATCCTGGTCGACACGAAATACGAAATGGGACTCGACGGCAACGGCGAGATCATCGTGATCGACGAAATCCACACGCCCGATTCTTCCCGCTACTGGCACCGCGACAGTTACGATCGCGCGCTCTCGCAGGGCGAGGATCCCAGGCAGTTGGACAAAGAATATCTGCGCGTTTGGCTCGCCGATCAGGGCTACAAGGGAGAGGGGCAGTGGCCCGAAATCCCGATCGACGTGCGCTGCGAAGCGACTCGCCGCTACATCGAGGCCTTCGAGCAGATCACGGGTCGCGCCTTCGAGCCCGACACCCAGCCGATCGAAGAACGAATCCGACGCAACCTCGGGGCGGACTGAACGGCGAGTTCGCCGAGCAGTCGACTCCCTCGCGCAATTTCGACGTCCGAGCGGCGGACTGCGTCGCGCGATCGGCGAGAAATCGAATGAATCTCGACCAGCGAAGGAAGCGGATCCGGGCGTGAGTGAGCGAAAAGACGATGGCCGGTTTCGCCCCGCGTGGTGGCTTACCAACCGCCACCTTCAAACGATCTGGCCCGTGTTCTGCCGCGCGCGCATTCGGTTGAAGACCCGTCGCGAGCGGTTGGAGCTTCCCGATGGTGACTTTCTCGATGTCGATTGGGTCGGCCGCGAAGGCCCGATCGTGATCGTGCTCCACGGCCTGCAAGGCTCGGCCGAATCCAATTACGCACGGGGGCTATTGAAACAGATCGAAGCCCGCGGCTGGCGCGGTGTGCTGATGCATTTTCGCGGCTGCTCGGGAGAGGCCAACCGGCTGCCCCGCTCGTACCACTCCGGTGAGACCACGGACATCGATTGGTTCGCGCGCGAATTGCGCCGCCGCGAACCCGAGACGCCCCTGGCCGGGGTCGCCTACTCGCTCGGGGGCAACGTGCTGCTCAAGTGGCTCGGTGAATCCGGGACCGACAACCCGTTGCAGGCGGCCGTCGCCGTCTCGATTCCGTTCGAACTCGGAACGGCTGCAGATTGCATGGAGTCCGGTTTCTCACGCGTCTACCAGTGGTACCTGGTGCGCAAGCTCAGAAAGGCCGTGCGCGCAAAGATGGCCAACGGCTCGTTCGAGCTTCCTCTTTCCAGCGCGGATCTCGACGGACTCCGCAGCTTCCGCGAATTCGACGATGCGGTGACCGCGCCGATGCACGGCTTTCGGAGCGCTGACGACTACTACGAACGCTGCAGCAGTCGTCAATTCGTAGACCGCATCGAGACGCCCACCCTCGTCCTACACGCCGCGGACGATCCACTCATGCGTTCGGAGATCATCCCGCGACCCGAAGAGCGTTCGGAGCGTGTCGTGTTCGAGATCAGCCCGAACGGAGGCCACGTGGGCTTTGTCTCGGGAGCCTGGCCGTGGTCGGCGCGATACTGGCTCGAAGACCGAATCCCCGCATTTCTAGAAGCGCACGTCGCGAAGCGCGACCCCTGAATGGGGTCGCGCGACATCACCCTTCGCTCCCTCGATCCTCCGTGAGCGAGTCGGGCTCGGCAACCGTCATCAATGCCGACGCTGCGACCCAGGCGTCGCGACCGTTGGCGAGGCGGATCCGGATCCACGGCGAACGACGCTCGAGGATGCGGACTTCGACGCCTCCCGGTAATGGCGCCGGCAAGGTGCTCGGCGCGAGCGCCGAGTCGGCCGCCCGAGCCACGGTCTCATCGGCGATCACGACCGCCTCATCCAGCTGCGCGCCACCGATGTCGATGACAACCGAAGCGATCAACGAAGCCCAGACCAGCGCGGGAAGAATCGCCGCGGTACGCAGCGCCGATTGGCCGAAGCCGACCGCTGCCGCCAACAACAGCGCGGCGACCGCGAAGGCGATCGCGGCGCCCAACGAGCGGTCAGAACGGGCCAGGGTCTTGTGCCAGAAGAAGAAGCTGTCGAGCAGACCACCCGGCTCGGGTTTCGGAACCCACTCGGGCAATAGCGTCCGAACATATTCGAGGTTCTGCACTGCACGAGGGTGATCGGGATCGATCGCCAGCGCCCGGCGGTAAGCGAGTACGGCGGTCCCGAGGTGTTCGGCCTGAAGCGCGGCGTTGCCGAGGTTCGTATAGAGCTCGGGATTCGAAGCGCCGCCGGCGGCGACCCGAGAGAACAAGCGCTCTGCGTTTCGAAATCTCTCGAGGCGCGAGTCGCGCTCGGAGGTATCGAGGGCCGCCCGATAGCTGGCAATCGCCTCCTCGAGCTGCGCGGTCTCCGTCTGTTGTGCGATCCCAGCCGCTGCCCAGGTGGCAATCGCCGCGACGATAATCCAACGCGCGACCCTCACGACCCACCCTCCGTCAGGCTCTGGGCGAGTTCGAGCGCGCGCTGATGAAACGCAGCGTCCATCGGCGAGCGATCGCGATTCGCAGCCGGTGCGTAGCTCCTCGCGTCGCATTCGCCGATCAGGGCGTCGATCTCTGGGCGCCTAACGTCCGGCGTCTCCGCGAGC
>SMVA01165957.1_pt1 | contig 13909 bp, 13 predicted proteins | sample 2456451 | NCBI WGS metagenome assembly SMVA01 (sample SAMN11095933, study PRJNA526329) | marine sediment metagenome | biome: Marine sediment; feature: Surficial sediment; material: Deep marine sediment; isolation source: Hadal surficial sediment | place: Pacific Ocean | collected 2014-05 | depth...
GAACTAGGTACAAAAAAGCTATTCTCTCCAGACTTTGAAAAGACCTTGGAATACCTTAATAATCACCCAGAAATTGAAGAGATAATCTTTAGTGGAGGAGATCCCTTTATTCTAACTACGGATAAAATCGATTTTTACCTAACTCAATTTAAAAATTTAAGATTTATCAGGTTTCACACCAGAACCCCAGTCATTCTCCCCTCCCGCTTTGACCAAAGACTTTTAGATACACTAAAAAAACATCGAAAAAACTTTGATCAAATTTCTATTGCTGTTCATATAAATCACGCAGATGAAATAGACTATGGGGTGGAAAAAACCATTAAAAGACTAGGATCTCTAGGAATTACTCTTTTATCTCAGACTGTCTTATTAAAAGACATAAATGACGACCCCGAGACTTTAAGAAATCTATTTTTAAAGCTCACAAATTTAAATATTAAACCCTACTACTTGCACCATCCAGACCAGGTTAAAGGTGGAATGCATTTCTACCTTCCTTTAGAAAAGGGACGAGAAATCTATCTCAAACTTCGCGATCTGCTTCCCGGCTGGGCCATCCCTCAATACGTGATTGAATCACCAGGTGGTGGAGGAAAGGTTCCAGCGTTTAATCCTGAAACCTTAAAATTTTCTGGAAATATTATGGGTAAATCAGGTGAGATCAGGGCCTTCTGAAATCTTACCCATAGCAAGGCCTGCAAAATACCAACCGATTCCAAGATCCGCGATTTGCACTAAACTCCATGAAGCGGGATAGGCCCACCAGTTCCAGTTAGGAAAATGGGAGATCACTCCTCCCCCAATCGCTGCGAGGGCCACAAAGTTTGCTTTTTTCCAGAGATTTAATCCGCTGGTTTTCATCAAAAGATACATAAAGATAAAAGCACCCAGTAATTGAATCCCCAGTGAGCCCAAGAAGGCCGAAAGGAAGGGTCTCATGCCCCCTGGATTAATAAATAATATTCCCGTAGGGCCTTCAGCTTTCCTCTTCATATAAGAATTCATATCTGCGTCATTTCCAGTCATAGGCATATTGGGAATCAGATAAACTCCCCTCTCTGGCATAGCGACCTTAATCGTCTCAATAACTTCCAGCTCATTTTTTACGTCTTTAAATTGATGCCAGGGAAGGACCATCCAGGAGAAAAATCCCCATATAAACACAATCACGGCCCCTGCTACTGTCCCTTTAATCCAAGTCTTACCCATTCTATTTCTCCTTGACGAAATTCCTCTGCCGAGATTATATTCAGCATTCCTAAAGCGCGCGTAACTCAGTTGGTAGAGTGCCACCTTGCCATGGTGGATGTCGCAAGTTCAAATCTTGTCGCGCGCTCCATTTTATCACGCCACATTATTTTGCTGCAACTATCCTAGAAAAGGTAGTATAATTTTTAAAACAACATAAAAAGGAATTTATGAAAACTCTAAGTCTATTACTTCTGGTTTTATCTTTTGATGTCTTTGCCTATTCCAAGATTTCCGCCAAAAGATGGCAACCCTTATCGGCCAAGCAAAAATACACCATGCTGGGAAAATATATTAGAACTAAACCCTACTCGGATAACCAGCTTCCCACTAATTTCCCATTATTTGGCGCCTTACAAATTTTTGATGTAAATCATATTATAAAAGTCTTCACCATCCCTCATGATATTTATCCCAAAAGTAGAAGAAAACTTATCCATACCTATGGATCCGCGGCCCAAGTATCTCTTAGAATTAATGATCGCTCAAAATATACCGGGCTTTTAGCGCCCGGAACTAAAGCTTATGGTATTGCCAGACTCTCGCTAGCAAAAGAACCCCCTTCTTATACTCCAGGAATGGCCTTAAAGCTTTTAGTTGACGGCAGGCCATCGGAAAATATTTTGGTGATGAACTCTCTGGATGGGCAGGGGGAAAATTATAATTTTTTTGCCAAAAACTTTAGCAATATTATACCAGGACCTAGTAATCCTCTCTTAAGTGCATTGGCCTTCAGCTTTAAAATGGCGATTCAAAAACTAAATCCCAGGGCGGTTCCAACCAACCTCCCAACCGCTAATCTTTCCAAGGTTAAAGTAAATGGCCAAAGGGTTAGAAAATATAATTCTCCGGCCCAATTAATTTTTCGCCCACTAGTAACTAAATTTGATAAGAATGATAGGACAGATCTTAGGATCCAGCTTAAAGCGCTAAAACCAGGAACCACTCTTTATAAAGTGTATGCCAGAAAATCAAAAAATTCTGGGGTGATTTTAATAGGAGAATTAGTACTTGAGAGTAAGTTTGTTGCCTCTAAGTTTTCCGACCGCTGGTTGCTATTTCAACATAACGCATTCTTTTAATCTAGGGGCAAACATCTCGCTTTGAGTGAGCTATTTTTTTACAATAGAGTTTTATTCCCTCGAGAAGGTAATCTCTCATTCCGCCTTTTTTGATATATTTTGGATCCCTACTATAGAGCTTAATTTCTCTTACTTGTTTTCTCAGTGCTTCTTTTACCTTCTTTTTATTTGTTAAAAATCCCGAGTTATACATATCAAGAACCATTTGGGGATAGCTATCTAAAACCCTTATTAACTTGTTACCCCTAAAATCCCATTCATTAATTTTATTTCTATAGGAATCATCCCTAATATTATTTATATATCCAACTAGGGCATTATCTCTATCGGTAAATTTGGTGATTTTTCGGTAGGCCCTACTATCAAGCTGACCATTATCTCCAAACATAATATATTTTTTCTCAGGAAATATCTTAGAATACCCTATCATCCTTTTAACCTTCTTATCCGCCATGGGTTTATTGGAAAACCCCGTGGCAATCATAGAGGGAAAGGAACCAAACAAGACCGTTTTTTTAACCGTAATGCCTTTTTTTGTCAGTTTGGGAATAAGGGTTCGGCCAAAGTTCTCACCTCTTCCCGTTAAAAAAACTGCTCCAGGGGTACAATCTCTAATTTCCATTTTAGTAGTGATTCTATTACTCCCTATAACAGTTTCTAAGGTCGTTATAAATCCTGGGTAAAGACCTCGTCTAGGCCACCTTTTATCTTTAAAAGAATTGTAGGCAGTATCATCTAGATCTGACACCGGTATGGTAATCCACTTGGATTTATTTTTCTCCGCCTCAAATCTAAAATGAAATAAAATAAGATTTCTCATAAGGTCATCATTAACCTTATCAAAGATAAGCTGATACATATTATTTCGAGATTCTGAGTTATCAATTGATTGCTTCAAACAAAAAAGATCCTGACCTTTAGTATTTCTAAAAATTTGCAGAAGGCTCAACTCTTTTTTGAATCCGCGCCTTGAATTGAAATTGTATTTAATCCAGTTTTTCTTTTCCTTAAAGCTCATCGACCTGGCCAGGGATTGATTAACCCCCCTAAATCTATTTAAAGGCCTTCTCCCATATGGCCTATCTTTTTTTAAGATCTTTTGGATAGATTTATCGCCAAATGCCGTCTCGATCTTTCGATTAATTTTCCTAAGTTGCACAGAAGATGGATTTTTTGCATTGATTAAAAATGAGATATGTTTCATGAGAGGGAACATAATCTTATTAAAAATATCCTCATCCCCAGCGAAAGCATTTAGGAAAAAAGAGGTTGATATTACCAAAATTAAAAATCGCATAAAATTTCCTTTTTCCTTTTCTCTTCGGATAACAAGGTTACTAAATTAATTTAATTTGGTCTCAATATAATGCCTTAAGTCAGTAGCTTGGCATAAGGCAGCACCGCATATCGACATAGCGAGCAATTAAAGTATAGAAAAGGGTTAGAACTAACAGGAAATTGCAATGGAAAAGATTAAGGTAGAGAACCCTATCGTTGAACTAGACGGCGATGAAATGACTCGAATCATTTGGAAATTCATCAAAGACAGGCTCATTTTCCCTTACCTGGATCTGGAAATTAAATACTTTGATCTGGGAATGGAAAGTCGGGAAGAGACCAAAGATCAAATCACTGTAGATGCCGCTCATGCCATCCAAAAATATAATGTGGGAATTAAATGTGCCACCATCACTCCTGACGAAAAAAGAGTGGAAGAGTTTAAGCTAACCGAAATGTATAGAAGTCCAAACGGGACAATTAGAAACATCTTAGATGGAACCGTTTTTAGAGAGCCCATTATCTGTAAAAACGTACCAAGATTAGTTCCTAACTGGACTGCTCCAATCTGTATTGGCCGTCACGCTTATGGGGATCAATATCGGGCCACTGATTTTCTATGCAAGGGAAAAGGTAAACTTACCATGACCTTTGAACCGGAAGATGGTGGAGAGGTTCAGAAATACGATATTTTTAATTTCGATGGCGATGGTATTGCCATGGGAATGTATAACACTGATGAATCCATAAGAGGATTTGCTAGTGCTTGTTTTAACATGGCCCTCTCTAAGAAATGGCCACTCTATCTTTCTACCAAAAACACCATCCTTAAAAAATATGACGGAAGATTTAAAGATATCTTTCAAGAAATCTATGAAGCTGATTACAAGAAGAAATTTGAAGCTCTTAGCATCACTTATGAGCACAGACTTATCGATGACATGGTTGCCGCTGCCCTTAAATGGCACGGGGAATTTGTTTGGGCCTGTAAAAACTATGATGGTGATGTGCAATCAGACACTGTTGCGCAAGGTTTTGGTTCCTTAGGACTTATGACTTCAGTTCTTGTTACTCCAGATGGAAAAACCATGGAAGCGGAAGCGGCCCATGGAACTGTTACAAGACATTTTAGACAACACCAGGCCGGTAAAGCGACTTCAACTAACCCCATAGCATCTATTTTTGCCTGGACTAGAGGTCTGGCCTTTAGAGGGAAGCTCGATGGTAACCAAAAGCTGATAGATTTTTGCCACACGCTAGAAGGGGTCTGTGTATCCACAGTTGAATCTGGAAAGATGACCAAAGACTTGGCCCTGTGTATCCATGGTAAAGATCTTAAAGAAGATCACTATCTTAACACTCAGCAATTTCTTGAAGCATTAGATGAAAACCTCAAAGCAAAGCTTGCATAATTACATCTGAGAGCTCTGCTGTTAGAGTTCTCGGATGGAAATTACCACCCCCCGAGAAACGCTTCACCCCGCACTACTTCGCCTCTTTAAAAAAAGGGGATTAACTCCACCTGAAGTCCAGGAACTCTTTTCTTGGGATTTAAAGTCACTTCCCGATCTTACAATCTTAAAAGATATTCCAAAATCTTCAGAGAGAATAATTAGTGCAATTAAAAATAAAGAAAAAATTGGCATCTTTGGTGACTACGATGTTGATGGCACCACCTCTTGTGCACTCTTCTGGCATTTTTTTAATGACATTGGAGTAGAGGTTGAACTGATTCAACCCAGTAGGTTTAAAGAGGGTTACGGACTCCACCCACCTTCCATAGACGATGCCATTGAAAAAGGCATTGAGCTGCTCATTACCGTTGATTGCGGAATAACCAACTGTGAAGCGGCCGATTATGCTAAAAATCGCGGACTCGATCTTATCATCACCGATCACCACCTAGACGGCCGCGACGAAATGCCCGATGCCTATGCCGTCATCAATCCCAACCGCCGGGATGAAGAGGTACCTAAGGAATTTGAAGGACTCGCAGGAGTTGGTGTGGCCTTCGCACTCTGCTTGCAACTTAAAAAAGATATAGGCGAAGGTGTCCCCTCGCTCTATCCCCTATTACAATTTGTGGCCATCGGAACCATTTGTGACATGGCACCACTTAACTCTATAAATATAAAACTAGTACGCCATGGACTCAAACAACTTGGGAGTTCGACCTATCCGGGAATTCGCTGTTTTTTCACTCAGGAAGAGAGGTTAAGTCCCATCAATGAAGAAAAGCTAGGCTTTAATATTGGGCCTATGATTAACTCTAAAGGAAGACTTGATCACCCCAAAGTGGCGCTAAAACTTCTCATCGAAAAGGACCAGGGAATCGCCTACCATTATCACGGGCAACTCAATCAATGTAATATCGAAAGAAAAAAGATTACCAATGAAATTTTTGACCAGGCAAAAACGCAAGTTCTAAAAAACATGAAAAAGGATCACCTCATCTCTATTGTCTATAAAGATTCTTTTCATGAAGGCGTAGTGGGGATTGTCGCTTCAAAACTGGTCGAGTTTTTTAAAGTTCCAGCAATCGTTTTTACTGATGCAGAGAAAAAGGGAATCATCAAAGCATCTGCTAGAACCGCAGGCAGCTTTGACCTCTTCAGTGGACTCAAATCACTTAGTGATCTCTTTGAAAAATTTGGCGGTCATAAAGCAGCAGCAGGACTTTCCATGAAAAAGGAAAACCTCCCAATTTTTAAGAAAAAAATGCTCGAGCAACTCTCTAGTATCCCGGCGATTGAACGAACTAATCTTGACAGCTATGACCTTGAAGTTTTTCCCGAGGAGATAAATCCCAAACTGGTTAAAGATCTGGAAAAAATTGGGCCTTTTGGCAAAGGAAATGAAAAACCCATTTTTAAATTGCGGGGAGTTCATCTTGAATCTTTTGATCTTTTAAAAGACGTCCATGTGCGGTGGAATTTCACCTCTACCTCAGGCCCTAAAAGAAGATTTAGAGGCATTAGCTTTAACTACATTGGAAAGTGGGGGCATCTTCCTCCAGAGGATGTCTTCTCCCAACAAAAGGGAGAGGACCTCTCTATCTATTTCACTCTCTCCATCAATCGTTTCAAAGGAAATGAATATCTGCAATTAATGGTGGATAACGTCACTATTGGGGATATGATTTAAAACTTTCGAATCCTAAACTTACCGACAAACTCCGGTGGTAGTGTTCCACTTGGGGTATAGAAATAAAGTTTTTGTTTTTTGTCAAAAAGCTTTGAGAAATTAAGCGAGGTTTTTCCTGAACTCTCAATTTTACTATTATAAGACGAGAATATCTCAAAAGAGAGGGCCCTAATATCTTTAGTTCCAAGTTTATTTTTCCCGATAAATTCGACCAACTCATTACCGCTCTTGCACAGAGAGACAAAAACCGGATGGCCATTAGTCATGGCCTTTGATTTCATTAGCTTTTTAAGCCTTCCCTGTTTCAGGCCATCCACCCAGACCAGGTTGATTCTTTTATAGGTAGGTCTTCTGAAAGCATAAATTTTGGTTTTAACCTTATCAAAGACATCATAGAAGAGTTTTTCTTCCTCGGAGAAAGGGAGAATCCCCTTATCGGCCAGTTTGGTTAATTTTTGGTATTCAATATTATACAGATATTGAAATTGCGCCAGTTCTCTATAGCTAAAGGCAAAGTCAGATCTAAGGGAGCTGAAATTTAAATATTTATTTGAGACTTGGCGTTTACAATTTGCCGAATTGGAAATATTGGCCCAACTTGGAAGATCTGGCAGGTAGTATTTAACAAACTTCGGCCCATGAGCGTATTCTTCAACACTTCTCGGTTTAAGATCGTTTACCGAGCACCCCATAATAAGTATTAAAAATATTAATCTAATCATTCACCCTTCCATGTGAAAAAAGAGAACATATTTTCGCTAAGCTCTTTAATTTGCGAGAGTCCCGTTTTAACTCCGTATCTCTTGTGAGTAACAGGCCCTAGGGTATATAGCCCAGGCTCGCTGTGAACTGCACTTCCAATTTTTTTTGAGTGATCAAAATCCATGTTCATTCCCTCAAAAATGCTTGTGTCTATTTTATATCCTGTGGAGACCAAAACCCTATCTGTTCCTAGCGTTTTGATTAGGCCCTCTCCTCTAAACTCCGGACGCTCAAAAGTAATAAAGATTTTATCTTTATCTAAAAGCTTATCCACTGAGGTTACATTACAACCTTCAAAAACTTCAATCTGCTTTTCAGGCTCCATAGGTCTTGGCACCTTGGCCCGCACATAGTCTTCAAGGTCTTTCCACTTATTAATCTTTTGCTGAAAAACTTCAGAGTCCTTATCAAACTTATTTTGATTTTCACCCAACATTTCTTTTAAATCTAAGTTCAATTGTGAATCTTCTAATAATTTAGAAAAGGCCTTTTGTTCATCAGTTACTAGATATATTCTTCGACTGGCCTTTTCCGCCAACCAGTTCTTTAGAGTAAGCATAAAAAGCGCTGAAGTTTTTCCACTTCCCACAATTATTACTTCATTATCTTTTTCCCCAACCGCTTTTAAACCCTCTAACCCATAAGAGATGAACTCTTTTAGATTCTTTTCATTGATGGCCCATGATCCTCCTGGGCCCATGGGCATGGGATTGTTTATAATTCCCCTACAATCAACGACGAGATCAAAGTCCTCAAAAAATTCAATGGACTCTTTCAAGGATTCGATAAAATCTTCACCCATTTTTTCAAAGGTCTCAGGGTTTTCTTTAACTTGGGCAATTATATTTTCAGATGGATTGGTGGTAAAAACCACGCGAAAGAGATCACTGAGTCTCTTATCAACTTTTTCATGAGCTCCCAGAAATCTTTTATGAACTCTTAGAACTTCACCCAAGCGAACTATACCATTCATCGCTTTATGTTCACTTAGGGGTTTGAGATAATTATTCCAATACTCACCCATGGTTGAAACAGGGCCTACATCCCCTAAAAGCTCTCTACCCCACTCGCTGGTTGCACAATCTAGCTCAAGCTCAGGGTACAGGGAGGCCATTTTCCTGATTGATCCTCCCAGCTGCTCTTTCATAAAGAGAACTACAGAGGTCTGCTCCCTATCTAAATAGAGCGCCATTTCTATGGCCAAAGGGCCAGAACCGATGATTGCGACTTTCATGGAAGATTTCGTATCACATTTAGATAAAAAAGGCCTTATTTTCACCTTCGTCGTGAGTGGAAAATTCTGCAAATTGGTACATAAAATCGATAAAACTTTCCATCGCTTTAAAGGATGTCAGGGACTTATCGAATTCGCAGCCATAACGGACAAATTTGGCCCGATTGAAGCCAAGTATCTCCGTGGAATGGCGAATATTGATGAAGACGGGAATAAAGGAGTGTTTGGAAAAATACATCCTCAGCTTGATTTCAGTGCCCTGGGAAAACTTCTCTGCCGCCCTCTTGTTATAGGGAATTTCAAAGCTGAGCCCATCATAGGAGATATCATTGAGAGTAATGGGAAAAATGTCACCATTTTCCTCCATAACAGCGTAGGCACCAAGAACGTTTTTAAACATCAACCGCTCAAGCCCCTGCCTTTTCTCTTCAATTACTTCTGCTCTTTTCTTTTGGAAATCTAATATTTTTGCCATGAAGACTTATCGGGAAAAATTTAGTTCAACTCAAATTCTTTTCCCAGTGGGCCTTTTCACTTATTTCTTCATGGATCTTAAGATAGGACTCTAATCTTGAGAGAATGACTTTAGTATCGGGGTCTTTGGGATCTAGCTCTTTGAAAGCACAACCCTTGGATTTTTCTCCATGCTTACAGTTTTTAAACTGGCAGGTAACAGCGATATCTACAATATCTGGAAAACAACTAAGTAGCTCATCAGCATCGATATCTTCAAGACTAAAAGATCTTATTCCCGGAGAATCAATTAGAGAAAATGGCCCCACATCAATAATTTCAGACCAGGTGGTGGAGTGAGCTCCCTTGCCACCTTTGCCCACAGTTTTAGTTTTCAGATCTACTCCGGCCAGGGAATTTATGGCCTTACTTTTCCCCACACCGGATTGACCTAAAAAGAGCGCGGTATTGCCACCCAATAACTGCTCCAATTCTTTTCGTCCTTTTTTCAAATATTTGGGTTTATAATTTTTATCTATAGCGCTAATTTCGAAACAATCAATTTCTAAAAATTTAAAACGACTCGCTTCAAACTCGATATCCATCACATTTTCATCGTATTCATCCATTTTATTAAACACAATGACCGGTTGAACTCCCCACTGATAAGCGCGCACTAAAAAGCGATCGAGAATACCTCTTTTAAAAGCTGGTTTGGAAACACTAGATACGATTACCAAAGCGTCACAATTAGCGGCGGTAACTTTTTTCTTTTGCTCGCGAACGATAATTCGAAAGATTTCGTTTTCCCGTTTATCAACACCATGAATTTCAAAGTGTCCCCCAACTTCTTTTAAAGTTACAAAGTCACCAACCACCACGGTTTCACCTTTTTTCAAAAGATTACCAAGGGCCTTGGCGGCAACAATCTCTCCCGATTCTAAAATCTTTACATGAAATTCTCTTTGATGGGATCTTACCACTTGAGCTTTCATAGATTCAAAAACCCCTGAGGAAAAAATTGGTTATAAGGATCGAATTTATTTTTTAAATGTTTAAACATATCCAGCTGAGTTTCTCCTAAAAAGTCTCTGATAAATTCCTGCTTGATAAGACCTACCCCATGCTCTGCAAAAGGAGATCCTTTTAAAGCTTTCACTTCTTTATAAAACTCTTTCAAATATTTCTCACAAGTATCCACTTCTCCCTTATCGGGTAAAAAATTAAAATGTAGATGCCCATCCCCGAAATGGCCAAATAATATGTAGGGAATACCTTTTTTGCCCATTTCCCGGTAAATATCCAGCAATTTCCCAAAGTTTTCCACACTCACCTGAGCATCGGTCCCCTTTTTTATAATTCCCTTCCTAGAGTTTTCCTCTTGGATCTTCCTTGGCACTTCCATCCTTAAGTAGTGGTAATCCCCTTCAGATAACTCGATAATTTCATCCAGGTTAATACCCAAATTCACCAAGAATCCCTCATAGACCTTTTCAAAAGAGTTAGCTCTTATTTCAATAACAATGATATCCCGATTAACTGGAACTTTGTCACTCCCCAAGTACTCAAGGGAATTATGATCAATGAGTTCACAGCTTAAAATAATTCCTCTAAAATTCTGCACCTTATTAAAAATATCCAGGTGAGTTTCAAAGGACTCTTCCCACTTACCCACAGGAATTAAGATATATTGCAACTGTTCATAAAGAACGCTCTTGAGGTGGATCTCTTTGACCACTCCAAGTTGTCCTTCCATGCCAATCATCAGATCAGTTTCATTTTTCAGCCTGGGAAAGGGCCCATTTTTCATTTTTACGTATGGCGCAAAGTCACTCTGATAAGCAATAAGTAGCTCACTCTCTTCTAGTGATTTATCGCTATTTAAAACCCTCTCCTCTCCTTCAAAATCCAAATAGGTAATCCTATCTACCTGATCCCTCAGCGTTCCAAATCCAAAGCTTCGCTCCCCGGTACAAGAAGTTGCAATTCCCGCCAGGACGCTTGCTGACTCCTCAGTAGGTAAGGCCATAATATCAAGGCCCTTAGATCTTGCAAAAGCTCTCGCCTCCTTCCAGGTCATTCCCCCTGAGATCTCTAAAATTCCATCCTCCAAAAGCTTTATCTCACCTGGAAGAGCACTGAGGTTACCGAGAACCATCTCTCCTTCTAGAAAATCATAGGGTATTACGGTGGAGGTCTGGGATGAAAAATAGAGGGTTTTTACGTGGGATTTCAGATGTTCCCTAAGAGAGGGGTAATCCTTAAAGGTTTTGGTTAAAGGAGTCATAGAAAACCCATATTTATCTACCTAGAGGTAAAGATCAACCCTTGACTTCAAGTGTCCTTGAGCATAAATTTTCTCACTGAATTTATTGAATTTTCATTCAATTGACTCTGTGCACCCGTAGCTCAGCTGGATAGAGCATCCGCCTTCTAAGCGGACGGTCAGTGGTTCGAACCCACTCGGGTGTGCCATTTTTTCTAAACTTCTAAATTAGAACTCCCATTATCCTTCTATAAAAACAGTAACTTATCTATTTTTTCTTGCTATTTTAGGAATTGGGTAGCTTTGAGTGTTGAGAATATCTCAATGCTATGATATCCTAGGTAAAAGGGAAATTATATGAATTCATTTGAAGAACTATTGAAAGGTTTAGAATTGTTAAATGCTAAACTTGCCTCAAAGGATGCCACCGCTGATCTAACAATTGTTGGATCTATGTCTATATATTTAAATAATTTAAAAATTGAAAGATTCACCCAAGATATTGATTATATAAATTATGAACCTGATGACGATTTTAACCTCTTTGTTGCTGAGGTGGCGGAGGAGTTAAATTTAAAAGACAATTGGATAAACTCTAGGGCGGCGACTCTAAGGCCCCTGCCAATTGATTTGAAAGATAAATTAAAAATAGATAATAGGTTTTCTAATATTATCCTCAGAGTAATTAATAGAGAAATATTAATTCAATTGAAAATTTATGCCGCTTATATGAGAGGAGCTAAGGACCTCGAAGATTTAAGCTTATTAGAACCAAAGGTTCCAGAAATTGCACAAGGAATTGAATATATTAGATATGTTATTTTAGAAAATCATGGGCAAGTACAACTGGACAAAGAGGGCAAAGATATAAGCAAGTTTGAAAGGTTTTTAAATGAACAATTCAAATAGATGGGAACAGTTCGCGGGCTCTATTGGGATGACGAGCGCTAAATCAAAAGCTGAGGTATGGTATGACTTTGAAGAGTTCATCATAAAAGGAATAATTATTTCAAGTACGGACTCTAGACTTTTTACATCTCTTTTCTTTGTCATAAAAAGTAGCATCAATATATTATCACCGAATAAATTATATAAAATCGCAAATAAATTTTTTGATAAAAATAAAGAATGGAAAATACTTTGCTTTATGATTGATAATTCACTTGATGAAACAAGAAGCAAAACCCAATGGGGAAACTTTCTAAAAAAGACCAGTAAAAACATTACAAAAAGGAAAGAGCAGCTGTTTAGCGTTAAAGCATTTAGAGAAAATAAACGGTTTTTAAAATGGTATTTATCAGCAGATAATATTGATCTTGAAAATAAAAATAAATATTTAAAAGAAAAATTATTTTTGAATCATCCCTTGATACGAAGTCGCTTGCTTGGAACTAAAGTTGTCTATTCAGACATTATTTTTTTTAAGTCGTGGTATGATATAAGTAAGGTTTCACTTCGCAAGCTTTCAAGTATTATTTATCATGACCCGGCCCAGTTATGTGAAGCGATGGGGAACTTAGTTTTGGTGACCTAATATAACCGAGTGTCCTATTTTTTATCATAAATTTCACCTATGACATCTATTGTTTTTATCTATTTTAAAAATAGTGTAAATGGCCGTAAACTTTGTCACTAAAATCGATAGGAGATTAAAATGAAAAAGACAATTTTTGCAGTATTACTTGGATTAACTACTATAACTGCCAATGCAGATTTTAAATGTGACCATGGGATTTACAGCCCATTTAATGGGGAAGCGACTCTAGTTCAAAATGAGGACGGATCAACTGAGTTTCACATGGACTTAAATCGAGTTAGGTATTCTAGGCTAAATATAAATAGTGAAGGCAAGGATTGGTTAAATCATGTTTTAGGTGGAGCTCAAAATTGGAGATCACTTAAGCTGACTATTAAATACCCTAAAGGCCATTGTAGGTTTAAAAATGAGGTATTAACTAGTTGTCAAGTACCAAGCTTCATTGATGATAAGGCCGAGATAGAGGTTAATGGATATAAAACCAAAGGTGATGGATCCTTTAGTATTTTAAATGTCACAAAATTAACCAGCGAATCAGTAGCGTTTGAGCCAATGCATTCATTCAATATTTTTATTGGAGCTATTGGGCAAATAGATTTCGCTCGCTGTACCAAGAATTAATAATTCAAAAAGGTTGGGTTCCCGGCCCTCTACTTGAAAATCTATAAATAAATGGCCCTGATTTGGGGTACAGATCAATCTCGGGGCCTTTTTTTTATAATCTTAGATCTTGTAGTTTTTCATAATCCAGTTCGGCCGGCTCCATACATAATAATACCCCTACGGTTTCAGTGGGAATTTTAAGAAGTGTTTCAATTTCCCTTTCCTTTTTTATGTCCAAAAAAAGCTCTTTTAATTTAATTCGAAATTTCTTTATGGCGGTTTCTGATAAATTGGGAAAA
>SMVA01169316.1_pt1 | contig 13908 bp, 11 predicted proteins | sample 2456451 | NCBI WGS metagenome assembly SMVA01 (sample SAMN11095933, study PRJNA526329) | marine sediment metagenome | biome: Marine sediment; feature: Surficial sediment; material: Deep marine sediment; isolation source: Hadal surficial sediment | place: Pacific Ocean | collected 2014-05 | depth...
CCGCGGTGCAGCGGCGCCAGATGACGACGGTGGCCGGTGACAATATTCACAATATAGCGGTGCAGGGAAACTTTGATGATTGCCAGGCCATGGTCAAGGCCAGCTTTGCGGATCGAAGCTTCCTCGCGGCGGACCGCAGCCTGGTGGCGGTGAATTCGATCAACTGGGCGCGCATCATGGCCCAGATCGTCTACTACTTTTATGCTGGCGTCGCCCTCGGTTCACCCACTCGCCCGCTGGCCTTCTCGGTTCCCACCGGCAACTTCGGCGACATTTTTGCCGGCTATCTGGCGGGGGAGATGGGTCTCCCGATCGAACAGCTTATTATTGCCACTAATCGCAATGATGTGCTGCATCGCATCATGACCACACAGACCTATGCCCGCACCGAGTTGCACCACACCTTGTCGCCCAGCATGGACATCACCGTATCCAGTAATTTTGAACGCCTGTTATTTGACCTCTACGACCGTGATGGCCTGGCGGTTGCCGAGTTACTACGGCGGTTTGACAGGGAAGATATAACACTGTCGGATGCCGCGATGGCCCGTGCACGCAGCCTGTTCGACAGCCAGTGTGTCAGTGATGAGGAAACCTGCCAGATGATTGCCGAGGTCTATGGCGCCAGTGATTATTTGCTGGATCCACATACTGCCATCGGGGTGAGGGCCGCCCGCGACCTGCGCCGTAAGCCGGCAACTCCTATTGTCACCCTGGCAACCGCCCATCCGGCAAAATTCCCTGAGGCGATGGCCCGGGCCGGCATTGATTTTGTTCCCGCCTTACCTCACCACATGATTGACCTGTTTGATCGCCCGGAGCGTTTTGAGGTGCTGCCCAACGATCTGGCGCTGGTGCAGGAGTTCATGACAAGCAACATTAATGCCTGAGCTGATCCGGCGTCGACCGGCGATAATTACGCCGGCCTCTCTGGAGGGTCTTCACCCGGTGCTGGCGAGGATACTTGCCAGTCGTGGAATCCAGCATATCGAGGAAACCGGGCTGGGCCTGGACCAGTTGTTAGCCCCCGATAGCCTCACCGGCCTGGAGGCGGCGGCCTGCTTATTGGCCGATCTTCTCGGGCGGGATGCACCCATCATGATTGTGGGCGACTTCGATGCCGACGGTGCCACCAGTACGGCGGTGGCTGTCATTGCCCTGCAAGCCATGGGGGCCGGTGACGTCAAATTCCTGGTACCCAACCGTTTTGAATACGGTTACGGACTGACCCCTGAAATTGTCGAGTTGGCCGCGACCTCCAGGCCGGCTCTAATCGTCACCGTCGACAACGGTATTTCCAGCATCGAGGGCGTGGCGCTGGCCCGGGAGCTGGGTATTCGGGTCATCATCACCGACCATCACCTGCCCGGTGCTGAACTGCCCGAGGCCGACGTGATCGTCAACCCCAACCAGGTGGGTTGTGAGTTCGAGAGCAAAAACCTGGCAGGGGTGGGAGTGATTTTCTACCTCATGTCGGCCCTGCGAACCGAATTGCGACGGCGCGACTGGTTTGCAGACAAAGGTATTGTTGAACCGAAGCTGGCGCAATTGCTCGACCTCGTGGCCCTGGGCACCATCGCTGACGTGGTACCACTGGATCGCAATAATCGCATCCTGGTACAGCAGGGCCTGCTGCGAATCAGGGCAGGTCATACCCGGCCCGGTATCCAGGCGCTGTTGGATATAGCGGCACGCCCGGCACATCGCCTGGTGGCAGGAGACCTGGCCTTTGCCGTTGCGCCGCGATTGAATGCGGCGGGGCGGCTCGATGACATGTCTGTCGGAATAGCCTGCCTGTTGGCCACTGATGCCCATACGGCGCGGGCATATGCGCAGCAATTGGATGGGCTCAACCGCGACCGACAATTGATAGAAAAGGATATGCAAACGGAAGCACTGCAGATCCTGCGGCAGTTTTTCGAGGACAATGACGGTGCTTTACCCAATGCCTTCTGTCTGTATGATCCCGGTTGGCATCAGGGGGTGGTGGGGATTCTCGCCTCGCGTATCAAGGACCGGCTGCACCGGCCGACCATTGCCTTTGCCGACGCCGGTGGCGATATCGTCAAGGGTTCGGCGCGGTCGATTCCCGGCCTGCATATCCGCGATGCGCTGGATCGGGTGGCAACCCGGCATTCGGGGCTGGTCGATAAATTCGGCGGCCACGCCATGGCGGCGGGCCTGTCACTCAAACGTGAAAACCTCGAGCGGTTCCGGCACAGCTTTGACCACGAGGTGGGCCAGCTTCTCAATGATGTGGAGTTGGAGGCGATCGTGGAGAGCGATGGCGAATTGCCCTGCGCCGAACTGAACCTGGCACTGGCGCAGCAACTGCGTTATGGAAGCCCCTGGGGCCAGCAATTCCCGGAGCCGGTGTTCGATGATGTCTTCCATATTGTGCATCAGCGCCTGGTGGGAGAAAGGCATCTCAAGCTGGTGCTCAGCCACCGGGATGACCCGGCAACGCTACTCGATGCCATTGCCTTTAATATCGACCTGGAGCTGTGGCCAGATGAATCCGTGGTGCGGGTGCACATCGCCTACCGGCTGGATTGCAATTATTTCCGTGGCGAAGAGCGGCTGCAATTGATGATCGAAGCAATAAAAGTTGTCTCAGGAGCTTGACCTTACAGTAGCTGGAAGGTTTAGATTGTCACCCTTGGCCCAAAATCCGGGAAGGTGAGATGAATATCAGTGAGGCAGCACGCGGTAGTGGTTTGTCTGCGAAGACGATCCGCTATTACGAGCAGATCGAGTTAATCGCGCCGGCGCATCGCTCAGGCAATGGCTATCGTCGTTACGATGACAAGTCCCTGGCTGAATTGCGCTTTGTCCATCGTGCCCGGGAAGTCGGCTTTTCAGTCGAAGAGTGCCGCCAGTTGCTGCAAATCCACCGCAATCCCCGGCGCCAGAGCGCCCATGTCAAAGCGCTGGTACTGGAAAAATGTGAACACATCGAGGCGCGCATCGAACAATTGCGCAGTATGAACGACACCCTGCAGACCCTGGCCAGTCAGTGCAGCGGGGATGAGGGTCCCGAGTGTGCGATCCTGGAGGAACTGGAGAGGGCGGAGACCGAGCGGGATGATTGACCACTGCGAGGCTAAGGCGCCTGTCGCGTCCTCCTGCTGTGCCGAGGAAACGCCTGCCACAGAATGCCGTGGCGATGGCTCGGCCTCGCCCCGACGCGATAATTTCCTGTGGTTTTGCGTGGCCACGGTAACCGGCCTCTATCTGCTGGGTTTGTGGTTACCCCATAGCGAAGAGGCTTTCACCGCCTCGACACTGGCCCACGGTGTGGTCGAACTGTTCAATAAAATTTGGTGGGGGATCGCCCTCGGTGTGGTGTTTGTCGGCATTCTCGGGCACATACCCCGGGACCTGGTGATGTCGGTACTGGGGCGCGAGGACAATTTCAAGTCGCTGCTGCGAGCGACCCTGGCGGGTGTATTTCTGGATCTGTGCAGCCACGGCATACTCGCGGTGGGTATGAAACTGTACGAGCGCGGTGCCTCCAGCGGCCAGGTGATGGCCTTTTTGCTGGCCAGTCCGTGGAACTCTTTTTCACTCACCCTGATCCTGTTCGGTCTGATTGGCGTGGGCTGGACCCTGTTGTTTATCCTGCTGTCCCTGATCGTGGGCCTGATTAGCGGGTTGATCTTTACTCACCTGGTCAATCGCGGTGTCCTGCCGCAGAATCCGCACCGGGAGTTTCTCAATCATGAGGCTGATTTTGCCGCTCTCTGGTCTGAATTCCGCCGCGGCTGGAACTTTTCGGTGGTCGGTCTGGGTCGCCTGCTTGCCGATGGCTTGGCGGGCTCCCGGGTGGTGATACGCTGGGCGCTGTTCGGGGTTTTACTGGCTTCGGCCATCAGGGCCCTGGTGCCGGCGGACATATTCGCCAGCTGGTTTGGGGCCAGCATGGCCGGTCTCTGGCTGACTCTGCTGGCGGCCACGGTGATTGAAGTCTGTTCAGAGGGGACGACTCCGATAGCAGCCGACCTGATGAACCGGGCGGCCGCTCCCGGCAATGCGTTCACCTTTCTTATGGCGGGTGTGTCGACGGATTACACGGAAATTATGGCGATTCGGGATACTACCGCCTCCTGGAAAATCGCCCTGTTCCTGCCCCTGGTGAGCTTGCCGCAGATAATGATAATCGGTGCGGTATTGAACCAGTTTTAGTCCTTGCGTTAGAATGCGCGCGCCCTCAACAATTGATACACCAGCTGATGCTCGAAATTAATCCCATATTACAGACCCTCAAAAGCATAGATGAACGCACTAAAGTGCTGAGGGGGTACCTTTGACTACGCTCACCGCAAGGACCGACTCACAGAAGTAGAGCTGGAGCTGGCTGAGCCCAGCGTTTGGGAGGATCAGCAAAGAGCCCAGGACCTGGGTCGTGAACGAGCGGCCCTGGAGACTATCGTGCATACACTCGATCAACTGTCGACGGGTAGCAGTGATGCCACAGAGCTGGTGCAAATGGCTGCAGAAGAGGATGACGAATCGGCTGTAGAAGAGATTGAAGCTGAGGTCGCGGCCTTGCTCCAGCAGTTGGAACAGTTGGAGTTTCGGCGCATGTTTGACGGTCCCATGGATGCCAAGAATGCCTATCTCGACATTCAGGCGGGTTCCGGTGGAACCGAGGCACAGGACTGGGCGGAAATGGTGTTGCGCATGTTCCTGCGTTGGGGCGAGGCGAAAAAATTCAATACCACCCTGGAAGAGGTGTCCTCGGGTGAAGTAGCAGGCATCAAGAGCGCGACCATTCGCTTTGAGGGAGAGTACGCTTTCGGTTGGCTGCGCACCGAGACCGGTGTGCATCGCCTGGTGCGTAAATCGCCCTTTGATTCAGGCAATCGTCGACACACTTCTTTTTGTTCTGTATTCGTATCTCCCGAGATAGACGAGAGTGTCGAAATTGAGATCAATCCCTCTGATGTGCGCACCGATACCTACCGGGCATCCGGTGCCGGCGGGCAGCATATCAACAAGACCGACTCCGCCGTACGCCTTACCCACGAACCTTCGGGGATCGTGGTACAGTGCCAGAGCGAACGCTCCCAGCACCAGAACCGCGACAACGCCTGGAAAATGTTGCGCGCGAAGCTGTATGAGCTGGAGATGCTCAAACGTCGGGAAGCTGCCCAGGCGGTAGAAGACAGCAAGTCAGATATCGGCTGGGGCAGTCAGATACGCTCCTATGTGCTCGACGACCAACGGGTCAAGGATTTACGCACCGGTGTCGAAACCTCCAATACCCAGTCAGTACTTGACGGTAATATAGATATTTTTATTGAGGCCTCGCTCAAGCAAGGGCTCTGATACGGGATAAGCAATGGCAGATGATCAACAGTCCGTGCAAGTGGACGAAAACAAGCTTGTCGCTGAGCGGCGAGCGAAACTGGCCGTGTTGCGTGAGCAGGGCAATGCTTTTCCCAACGACTTCCGGCGCACTGCCGAGTCAGGTGAATTGCAGACACGCTACGCCGATACTGGCAAAGCAGAGCTGGAGGCTGCCGACGAAATATTTTCCGTGTGTGGGCGACTGATCCGAAATCGTGGTGCCTTCCTGCTGATACAAGACGAGGCGGGTGAGATACAGCTTTATGTAAACCGAAAAGAGCTGTCAGAGGCAGAATTAGCCGCTATCAAGAGCTGGGACCTGGGCGACATTGTCGCGGCAACCGGACCACTGCATCGCTCTGGCAAGGGCGATCTCTATATTAATATGCGCGAGGCCCGTCTATTGACCAAGGCGTTGCGGCCGCTGCCAGACAAATACCATGGTTTGGCCGACCAGGAGCTCCGTTATCGGCGTCGCTATGTGGACCTCATCGTCAATTCGCAGTCGCGCGAGGTTTTCCGCCTGCGTTCCCGGATTGTGGATTCCATTCGGCGCTACATGCAGGGCCGCGGTTTCATGGAAGTGGAAACCCCGATGATGCAGCCTATTCCCGGTGGTGCCGCGGCCCGACCTTTCGTGACGCACCACAATGCACTGGACCTGGATATGTACTTGCGCATCGCCCCGGAGCTGTACCTGAAACGGCTGACCGTGGGTGGTTTCGAACGGGTGTTTGAAGTGAACCGAAACTTCCGCAATGAGGGCTTGTCGAGCCGTCACAATCCCGAGTTCACGATGCTGGAGTATTACTGGGCCTACGCTGATTATCACGATGCGATGGACCTGACAGAAGACATGCTCAGACATGTGGCACTGGAAGTCCTTGGGTCTACCACGCTCAGCTATCAGGGTCGCGACTACGATTTGTCACAGCCCTTCCAGCGGATGACGGTTTTCGATTCAATTTTACAGTTCAACCCGGGCATGGATCCGGCACAGCTCAGTGACGAACAGGGCGCCCGCGGTATTGCCGAGTCGCTGGGAATTTCGCTGAAAGAAAGCTGGGGGCTGGGCAAGGTACAGATCGAGATTTTCGAGAAGACGGTAGAGCACCACCTCGACCAGCCGACGTTTATCACGGCATACCCCACTGAGGTGTCACCACTGGCAAGGCGCAATGATGATGATCCGTTTGTCACCGATCGCTTCGAGTTCTTCCTCACGGGCCGTGAGCTGGCCAACGGCTTTTCTGAGCTAAACGATGCAGAAGACCAGGCGGAGCGCTTTCTGGCGCAGGTTGCCGAGAAAGACGCGGGTGATATTGAAGCGATGCATTACGATGCGGACTATATCATGGCGCTTGAGCACGGAATGCCGCCGACTGCGGGTGAGGGCATAGGTATCGACCGGTTGGTCATGTTCCTGACCGACTCTCCGTCAATTCGGGATGTGTTGTTGTTTCCGCACATGCGTCCCGAATGATTTCGAGGGTGGCTTGAGCGCGCGCTAATGCTAGAATCTTCCGCTATGACATCGAGACTCTTTGCCTGCCTGACTTGTTTGCTGCTGACTGCTTGCGAATCCACCCCCGTGCAGTCGCCCGACCCGGCGGCAGCTGCTGAGCCAATTCCGGAGCTGACCCTGAACCTGCCCTCCTCCGATTGCAGCTGCCAGCAGGAAGATCAGCGGGGCTACACCTTTCTGGAAAAGGGTTTTAGAGCCCTGGAGGCGGGGGAGTACCTGGAGTCGCTGCAGTACTTCCAGAGTTACCAGCGCATTGAAAAAACGGCAAGCGCCGATGCTGAGGCACGCATAGCAATTGCCTACCTCAACATTTTGCCGGAGAGCCCCATATTCGATCGTGAGGCAGCTGCTGAAAACTATGCAAGTTTGCGTCGCGAAGAAAATTCCGATTTTAAATTAGACGAGAAAATTCTGCTGATGCGTGGCTCCCTGGAGACCTTCCTGGAACTGCAGCAACAACTGGATCGCCTCAAACTGAGCAACGGTAATTTACGGCTCGAGTTGGAAAAGCGTGAAGATGCTATCAAGCGCTTGCGGGATCTGACACTGGGGCGTAAATCTGAACCGGCAGGTTTACTCGGAAAGTAGTGCCCACCCCGGGTTCGCTTTCGACGGCGATATCACCACCCATTAATTCGCAGTAGTCCTTGCAGATAGCCAGACCAAGGCCGGTACCGCCGTAAATTTTACTGGTCGAAGTGCCCGCCTGTACAAACGCCTCGAAGATGTGCCCCAGTTCCTCCTCTGACATCCCGATGCCGTTATCGCTGACACAGAATAAAACCCGGGGCTCCTTGCCCTGAAGTGGTTCGGCGCTCACCCGGATAAGCCCGTCCTGGGTGAACTTGCTTGCGTTGCTCAGGAGGTTGACGAACACCTGGCGGAATTTGGTGGCGTCGTTGAAGAGAGGTGGCAGTTCCTCGCTGGTGCTGACCTCCAGGCTATTGTTGTTCTTGCCCAGTAAGGGCTTAATGGTATGGCTAATCTGTTGCAAGGATTCGGCGACATCGAAACTTTCGGCGTGAATCGTCATCTTCCCAGTCTCGATTTTAGACAGGTCGAGAATGTCATTGATCAGGGACAGCAGCTGCTTGCCCGAGAGAATAATTTTATTGAGATCGGCCTGGAACTGTTCCCGGTCAACTTCTCCCGGGTCACTGAGTTCGTCGAAGAGCATTTCGCTGTAGCCGATGATGGCGTTGAGCGGTGTGCGTAGCTCGTGACTGACGCTGGCGAGAAAGTTGCTCTTGGCCTGGTTTGCCTTGTCGGCATTTTCCTTGGCCTGGCGCACATCCTCAATGGCATTGCGCAACTTGTCGGACATGTCGTTAAAAGCTCTGGCAAGCTCGCCGAGTTCACCCACATCCTCGATATCCTCGATCCGGTAATTCAGGTCGCCACTGCCAATGCGCAGGGTTCCGGTCTTGAGTCGACTGAAGGAGGTGTTGGTATAGCGAATCAGGAAAAAGCCAAGAATACTGCTGAGCAGAATCGACGCGAGGAACCCGATGGCCATGAGGCGATCGGTGAGGGCGATGGTGCTGTCAATGATTGCCGCCTGTTGGTCAGCGATGAAACTCTGCCGTTGCTTCAGGGCCAGGAGTTGCTGGTGCACGGCCTCGTATAGTTCGGGTACATCTGCTGAGGAGGCGGAGGGAATCCAGTTGGCATCGTTGTAGTTACGGTAGAAGTCCAGCCAGGCTGGCAGCAGCTCCAGGCTGGTGCGCCACAATTCGTCATACTGGGGGCGGGTGACATCGTGAGTAACCTTGCCAAGCTGGCGCAGTGTTTCCACAACTTTAGCAATAGTGGCCTGGGCTTGTTGTTGATCCTGCTCACCCAGCTGGTCTTCGGTGGTTTCACGCAATGTTGCCAGAAACAGGATCTGTTTGCGTTGCTCCGCAAGCTGGGTGTCGATGGACGTCGCCAGCTCTTGCGCGCTGACTGATTCGCGATAGGCCGTCATGTTTTCGGTACGGGCGAAGCTCCCCCAAAAGTGGGTTCCCACATTGAGTGAAAAAATAAGCAGGATAGCCAGCAGGGACAGCGTCAGTCGACGACTCAGGCTCACTGCTCTCTGTCTCCTGCGGCCAGTTGCGAAATTTTCTCCAATAGCTCGGGAAAGTCTACCGGCTTGGTGGCGTAGTCGTTGCAGCCGGCGGCCATTGCACGGACCTTGTCCTCGACCATGGCATGCGCAGTCAGGGCGATGATAAGTGTATTCGAGATGCTCGGGTCCTCGCGGACTTCCCGACAGGTAGTCCAGCCATCCTTAACAGGCAGATTCATGTCGAGTAACACCACGTCCGGGTGCTCCTCCCGAATAATACGCAGGGCTTCGACGCCATCTGCAGCAGTGAGTACAGCGTAGTTTGCACGCTGCAGGCGTCGACTGAGCATGTCGCGGTTGAGCTCGTTGTCCTCTACCAGGAGTATTCGCAGGCTCACGACCCCTCCTCTTTGCGGCTCAGTACCTGGTAGATCGATACCGGTTCATTGATTCCCTTGACCTGCACCTGTTTTTGCTCGCCGATGGCAAAAGCCAGGTTTAACTTGTCCCGGGTTGTTTCCGAGATAAGCACCTCGCCGCCGGCGGTTTGTGATTCTATTCTCGCGGTGAGATTGACATGGTGCCCGACTACCCCGTATTTGCTGCGTTTTTCCGAGCCGATGTTGCCGGCGATAACGGCTCCCGTGTTGACCCCGATGCCCATGCTGATTTCCGGCAGACCCTGTTCCAGGTTCTCGCGGTTAATATCATTCATGGCCTGTTGCATATCCAGTGCACATTGCACGGCGCGGTCAGCATCGTCAGGCCGACTGATCGGCGCTCCAAAGATTGCCAGAATAGCGTCACCGATAAACTCATCAATTGTGCCCTGGTGGTCCATGATGATTTCCGACATAGTGCCCAGGTAGTTGTTGAGCATTTTCATAACCTGCTCTGGTGGCAGACGCTCACAAATAGTAGAAAACGCCCTGATATCAGACATCAAGATGGTGACTTCACGCAAATCGCCACCCAGTTTCAGGCCCTCCGGATTTTCCAGCAGGTTGGCGACGACTTCGTCAGACACATAGCGGCCAAAAGTGGCGCGGATGAACTGCTCGTTGCGCTCGAGTTTCAGCCGGTATTGCTCTTCGCGGTCGTGCCAACGTTTTCTTTCCAGTCCTGCAGTAATACGAGCCTGCAGCAGGACCTGGTTGAAGGGTTTGAATAAATAGTCGTCGGCGCCGGCTTCGATACAGGAGATGATGCCGTCCATGTCCTGGCGCCCTGAAATCACAATCACCGGAATGGCGCGCCAGGCGGAATTTTCCTTGATGTGTTTCAGCACCTCTCTGCCGTCCATTCCCGGCATGATCAGGTCGAGTAAAACGACATCCACCGCCTCTTCTTGCAATATCTGCAAGGCCTCGGCGCCCGAACTGGCGACCAGCACCGTGTGTCCCTCCCGGGCCAGGTAGCGCCCCAGCAGTTCACGGTTATCGGCACTATCATCAACAGCGAGAACTGTTGCCGTGACACCGTTGCTGCTTCGAGGCGGCCTGATACTGCTGGTCTGGCTCTCCCCGCTGGCGGAGGCCACAGCTTTCAGCATACGCTGCAGTGATGCCTGTAACTGGGGCGACGACGCGCCCAGATCTTCCAGAATCAGCTCCGCGTATCCCCCGATGGCGCCGAGAATATTGCGGGTGTCGTGTTCCAGGTCGGTGGTGTCAGGGGTGCTGTCACTCAGCAGGGCCTCCAGGGAGGCGCTGGCAGATATCAGGCGGTCCAGATCTTCCTGTTGATCCGCCTCCAGGGCATTGTCGGTCTGAGTGGACAGATCACGCAGTTCCGCCATTGCCTTGAAGACGCGATCTGTCCATGGGTTAGGGGCGAGCTGGCTCAACAAAATGGTTTCCGTTAGTCACTGGTCTGGGTTGATTATAGCCAGCCTCCAGACACAGGAATAGTGTGCTGGACTCAGTGTTTGGGTTACTATTGTTAGTGCGCCAATAATTAGTAGCTTTAAGGACGGTACGCGACCTTGATTTTGCGACAAGTTGAATTGTTCCAGGGGCTCTCCAATACTGAGTTGGAGACCTTGTCCGGCAGCAGCAGCAGCCGTTCGTTCCCCAAAAACACCGTGGTAATTCATGAGAATGACCCCGCCGATTCCCTCTTCATCATTGAGAGTGGGAAGGTCAAGGTCTACTGTAGTGACAAAAACGGTAAAGAGTTCATTATGAACACCCAGGGCGAGGGCGACTATTTCGGCGAGTTGGCCCTGCTGGATGACTCCGCCCGTTCTGCCTCGGTACGAACCGTTGAGAAATCGAGTTTCTGCATCATCTTCAAGGATAACTTCAACCGGGTGCTGGATGAGCACCCCAATATTGCCCGCAAGTTGATCCGTAATCTCGCTGCCCGGGTACGCAAGCTGACGGCGGATGTTAAAAGCCTGGCACTACAGGATGTCTACGGTCGTGTGGCCAATGTGCTGATGGATCTGGCCGAGGAGCGCGGTGACGGAAGCTCGTACATTCCGGAGAAGTTGACCCAGCAGGATATTGCCGATCGCGTCGGCGCGTCCCGGGAGATGGTAGCGAGAATACTCAAAGACCTCACCATCGGTGATTACATTCGTTTCGAAGGTCGCCACATCATTATCAACTCGCGCCTGCCCGCGAAATATTGAAGCTCAGTCGGCAGACTCTACCCGGCTGAGCAAGCTGCCCTGGGCCAGGCGGGTGCTGATCAACTGACCCTCTTCCACCTGTTTGGTACTGGTCACTACTTTCCCCTCACTGTCACTGACTATGGCGTATCCCCTTTGCAGGGTGGCCAGCGGACTGAGTGAATCGAGCTTGCCCACAAACCCGGCGAGATGCTGGTGGCTGTGCTGCAGTTGATGGTGACCCGCCCTTAGAACTCGTTCTGACAACTGTGATAGCAACATCCGGTAGCGACTGAGGCGTGGCGCGGGCGCCAGTCGCTGCAGCTGTGCACGGGTGATCGCGATTGCATGATGGCGTTTGTCCAGTCCCCGGCGCAGGCTTCGCCGCAGGTGCAGTTCGCAGTCGTCAAGCCGCTGGCTTTGTTCTCTCAGTCGATCTCCCGGGTGGCGCAATCGGCCACGGCTCAGCTTGAGCTGCTGGCCCAGCGAGTGAATATGTCGCTGCAGGACGCGTGCCAGGCTTATCTGGTAATTGGCAAAGCTCTGTTTCAGTTGCCGTTGGTCCGGGCTCAGCAGTTCCGCGGCAGCCGAGGGGGTAGGGGCCCTGGCATCGGCAACGAAGTCGGCGATGGTGAAGTCAGTCTCGTGGCCGACGGCGCTGACCACGGGTATGCTACAGGCGGCGATGGCCCGCGCCACTGCCTCTTCGTTAAATGCCCAGAGATCTTCTATGGAGCCGCCACCCCTGGCGACGATCAAGGCGTCAAACAGCCCCGTCCGCTGTGCCAACTGCAGGGCTTTAACGACTGCAGGGGCGGCAGCCTCACCCTGCACCGGTACCGGCAGCACGGACAACTCGATACCGGGACAGCGTCGTTTGAACACACTGATGATGTCTCTGACGGCGGCACCGGTGGCGGAGGTGATAATGCCCACCCGCTCGGGTAGCGGCGGCAGGGCTCGCTTGTTTTCTTCAACAAACAAACCCTCTGTGGAAAGTTGTTCCTTCAGTTGCTCAAAAGCACGCTGCAGGGCTCCTGCGCCCGCGTCCTCCATGTGTTCGACAATCAGCTGATACTCACCCCGGCCCTCATAGAGGGAGATCCGGGCTCGCACCAGCAGTTGCTGGCCGTCGCGGGGGTTTAGCCGGACCCGCTGATTGCGGTTGCGAAACATCGCACAGCGGACCTGGGCCGAGTCATCTTTGAGCGTGAAATACCAGTGCCCGGAGCCCGGCCGGGCCAGGTTGCTGAGTTCACCCTCGATCCAGACGAAATCAAAGTGACCCTCCAGCAGCCGCTTTACCTGGCGGTTGAGTTGGCTGACGCTGAGGGTTGTGCGGCTGCCCTGTGGAGAATTAGATAAAGCCAAGAGTAGTTTTCGTTTACGGCGGGTCGGCTGAAGATTTATAATTGCACGTTTAAGCTGCCAGCGGAAGACTGAATCCATGCTCCGAATAGCCCAGGAAGCCCTCACCTTCGACGATGTCCTGCTCCTGCCCGGTTACTCGGAAGTGGTTGCCACGGATGTTTCCCTCAAGACCCGCCTGACCCGGGGCATTGAACTGAATATACCGCTGGTATCCGCCGCCATGGATACGGTTACCGAGGCCAATCTTGCGATTGCTATCGCCCAGGAAGGCGGCATCGGTATTGTCCACAAGAGTATGACCGTGGAAGAGCAGGCCGCCCAGGTTCGCAAGGTCAAGCGGTTCGAGAGCGGTGTGGTCAAGGATCCGATCACCATTCAGCAGGATGCGAACATAGCGGCGCTGATTGATCTCACTCGCAAGAATGGCATTTCCGGGGTGCCAGTGCTCCACGGCGAAGACCTGGTGGGCATTGTTACCCGCCGCGACCTCCGTTTTGAAACCAACTATGACAAGACTGTGGCCAGCATTATGACCACGCGCGAGAATCTGGTGACGGTCGGCGAGGGCGCCTCGGCGCAGGAGGTCCAGGCACTGCTGCACAAGCATCGTATTGAGAAGATTCTTGTCGTCAATGACAACTTCGACCTGTGCGGGATGATTACGGTCAAGGACTTCGACAAGGCCGAAAGTTTCCCCCTTGCCGCCAAGGACAGCTCCGGGGCATTGCGTGTTGGGGCGTCGATTGGAACCGGCCCCGATACGGATGATCGCGTAGCGGTCTTGATTTCAGCCGGCGTTGACGTGCTGGTTGTCGATACCGCTCACGGGCATTCCCGCAATGTGCTGGAGCGGATCAAGAGGGTAAAGCACGCCTACCCTGACATGCAGGTCATCGGTGGCAATATCGCAACTGGCGCGGCAGCCCTGGCCCTGATTGAGGCGGGCGCAGATGGTGTCAAGGTGGGTATCGGTCCGGGCTCCATTTGTACGCCCCG
>SMVA01310974.1_pt1 | contig 13898 bp, 10 predicted proteins | sample 2456451 | NCBI WGS metagenome assembly SMVA01 (sample SAMN11095933, study PRJNA526329) | marine sediment metagenome | biome: Marine sediment; feature: Surficial sediment; material: Deep marine sediment; isolation source: Hadal surficial sediment | place: Pacific Ocean | collected 2014-05 | depth...
CAATCCAGCGGGCGATAGGCAGCAGAAAATCGAGGCCAATTTGTTCCGCCATCAGCGCCATTTTGAGATTGTTGTCCCAGCTGTTATCCCAGCGTTCTTCGGCCTTGGTGACCGCCAGGCCGCCGGAACAATTGGAAGAGAAGAGTCCCAGTTTAAATTCATCTCGATTCAGTAACATTGTATTTATAGTCATGGCTGTACCTTTGCCTGATTTTGTAGATAGATGTCGCTATTAATTCAATTGTTATTATAATTTATAAGCGTATGTTTATAGTTTATTATAATGTGTATTATAGTCTTTAAAATGCATATTAGAAAGCATTTTTTTCTGCTACTTTCGCTGCATGACAATAGTGAGGATAACGGCATGATTAATAAGACACCCGCCCTGGATCGGCACTGGCACCTGGGTCAGACCGAGGAAGAACTGGTCACCGCAGACTTCGAGTATGCGCTGATGCGCTGTATCGAAAGCTTTAATGGCTGGCAGCAGGAATGCCTGGCGGCGGTCGCCGGTCACAAAGTGAGCGCTACTGACAACGTGGTCTTGCACATCACGCGGATGAACGATCGGCCCAAGTCGGTAACTGAACTGGCCAAACTGATGAACCGCTCCGATCTCTCCAACCTCAAGTACTCGATTCGAAAACTGGTGGAGGCCGGCTTGCTGGAGAAAGTCAGCGAGGGCGGCAAACGCAAGGGCATGCGCTACCAGGCGACCCCGGTCGGTATCAAATTAACCGAGGCTTATGCCAGCCTGCGGCGTGAACAATTGATGCCCCAGGTATCCTCCCTCGCCGACAACAAACAGATGCTGGACCAGGCCACACACGCACTCAATTTACTCGGCGGTATCTACGACCAGGTTGCACACGTGATTGCCTTTCACCGCGGGCCCATCGACAATGACGAGGAGTAGACCAGATGCCGGGGACCCAACGGCGAACCCTGCTGATCAAATCGGCGAGCTATGCATCCCTGGGCGTTGCGCTGGCGCTGGTACTGCTCAAGGCCTGGGGCTGGCAGCAAACCTCATCGATTTCACTGTTGAGCTCCCTGGCTGATTCTGTTCTCGATGTGCTCGCCTCGGCAATCACCTTCTGGGCGGTTCGCTATTCCCTGTCGCCGGCGGACGCTGAACACCGTTTCGGCCACGGCAAATCCGAGGGGCTGGCTGCGCTGCTGCAGGCGCTGATCATCACCGGGTCTGGTCTGTACGTCTTTTACGAGGCTATCGGTCGAATTTATTCACCCCGGGAAATTAGCGCACCGGAAATAGGCCTGGGGGTTATTGTTATTGCGACAGTAGCCACCGCCCTGCTGGTCTGGCTGCAACATTATGTCGGCAGGGTCACTGGCTCAGTGGCCATCAAGGCCGATGCCATACACTACCAGTCCGACCTGATTATCAACCTGGGAGTCGGATTCGCGATCATCCTGACGAGCTGGACCGGCTACACAATCATCGATCCACTGGTCGGCATGATCATCGCCGCCGTTGTTCTGAAAAGTGTTTTCAGTATCGCCAGCCACTCGCTCAAGATCCTGCTGGATCACGAAATCTCGACCGAGGACCGGCGGGCGATCAAGGCAATTGCGAGGGCGCATCCTGAGGTACAAGGCCTGCATGACATGAGAACCCGATACGGCGGCAGCCACTACATTGTCCAGTTTCACCTGGAGATGGACCCGGACATTTCACTGCGCCAGAGCCATGAAATACTCGATGCTGTTGAAGCACAGATTGTGCAGCGTTACCCGGAGTGCGAGGTTCTCATTCATGCGGACCCCCTGGGTTTGGCCGAACGACGCGATAATTTCTAGATAGTTGGTCGAATTCATTCGACCAAATTGATAATGACGGCGCCCGTAATTACGCCTATCGTTAGAAGAGAAACTACACAGGAACCCAACGTGCGCCGAATTGAACTTGCCGATGCCGGCTTTCTACTCATGGAAAAGCGCGAAACCCCGACCCATGTGGGCGGAGCAAATCTCTTCACCCTGCCCAAGGGCGTCAACGAGCAAAAGTATCTCGCCGGCCTGGTGGACGTTTTGCGCAATGCGGATGAATTTCGCAAGCCCTTTGGCGAGTATGTAAAGACGGGGCGTGCGGGCTCCTGGTACTGGGAGAAGGACAATGACCTGGACATCGACTACCACGTTCGCCACTCGGCGCTGCCCAAACCAGGGCGTTATCGGGAGCTGTTTGCGTTGGTCTCGCGCCTGCATAGCACCCTGCTCGATCGCAATCGTCCGCTGTGGGAAGTTCACCTGATAGAAGGGTTGCAGGACCGTCAATTTGCCCTGTATATGAAGCTGCACCACGCGACTATCGACGGTATCGGCGCCATGCATCTCACCCAGGCCATGTGTTCCACCAACAAATCGGCGCGCTCCACTGACTCACCCCTGTCACTGGCTGCCTACGAACGCTACAAGGAGGCCAAATACGGCAATCGTCCCAGGCGCGTCACCCCCAAAACCAGGGAGTTACGGGCTGTCGCTGAGGTACTGAAAGAACAGTTCAACAGCACCGCCAACTTGTTGGGCACCTTCAAGCAATACGGCAGTGCCTGGCTGGGCCTGGGTGGCGACCTGTCTGTGCCCTGGCGCAAGGTGCCCCGGACTTCTATCAATACACAGGTCTCAGGCGCCAGGCGTTTTGTGGCGCAATCCTGGGAGTTCGAGCGCATCAAAGCCGTCTGCACTGCCACCGGTGGCACCGTAAATGATGTGGTGCTGGCAATGTGCTCCGGCGCGTTACGGCGGTATTTATTGTCGCAGAATGAACTGCCCAAACATTCCCTGAAGGCGATGGTGCCGGTATCCCTGCGCGAAGAGGGCGATCTCGATTCCGCCAACGCCGTCGCCTTTATCACCGCCGACCTGGCAACCAGCATCAAAGACCCCCAGCAACGACTGGCGGCAATCAAGGCTTCAATGGTGGCTGGAAAAGAATTGCTTGGGGGCATGTCCGCACGGGAGGCTGCAATTTATATGCAAATCACGCAGTTGCCCATGCTGCTCACCTCGGCACTGGGTCTGGCCAGCAAGTTCCCCGCATTCAGTACCGTGATATCCAACGTACCCGGCCCGCGCAAGCAACTGTACTGGAACGGCGCCAGCCTGAACGGGATCTATCCCGCGTCCATTGTGTTTGACGGCTTCGCGATGAATATCACCCTGGTGAGTTACAACAAGAGCCTGGATTTTGGCATTATCGCCTGCCGCCGCTCGCTACCGGGTGTGCAACGCCTGATCGACTACCTGGAAGAATCACTGCAGGAACTGGAGGAAGTTTCCGGCCTGCGTGTGGTGAAAGCAAAACGGCGAGTCGTTAAAAAGAAGAAGGCCAAATAGCCGCTCTCCGAACGCGGCCCGCGGCATCCATGCCTACCGCGACATACCCCCTGCGCGGGCCGGTATCCTGTACATAGAAAACCCCGACAGCGTCCTGTCGGGGCAGGTTTTCGGAGCTGTTGTTTTTGCTAGAAGTTCCGTCGAGCTGAGAAACCCCACCACTGGGGTTCGCCCACCGCGATCTCGCTACAGCCGCAGAACAATGAGATATCAAAACCCATGATTTCGTTTTCTTCATCGGTGATATTTTTCATGAAGGCCGCGAATTCCCAATCATCATTGGTGTAAGAGATACGTGCATTGACGAGCGTGTAGTCCTCCATCTCATGTGAGTCGTAGTTACGCAGCGTGTAGTAAGTGCTATCTGAATAACTCGCATTCGCCTGGATAGCCATTTCACCACCCGCCAGAGGCCAGGAGTAACGCACCAGGCCACTCAACTGCAGCGGTGGTACATAACTGGGCTCCGTATCGTCAAAAATACCCGGGGCTATCTCCACATCTTCCACTTCCGCGTCGATGTAAGCGGCGGAGAGAATGAGGTCCAGGCCGTCCACCGGTGAGGCAATCAACTCCAATTCGCCACCGACTACCGTACTATCGTAGTTCACCACGTTGCCGGATACACCGGCAAAAACAAAGCCCTGGTAGTCCTGGTAATCATAATAGTAGAGGGAGCCATTGAACCGTACCCTGCCGTCAGACAGAGTGGATTTGAAACCCACTTCGTAGGCGTACAGCACTTCTTCGTCGTACTCGTAGCTATAGTCGGGGTTTGACTGGGCACCACCAAAGTCAATGGGCGAGTTAAAACCACCGGCCTTCACGCCGCGATTTACACCCGCGTACAGGAGCAGGTCATCGTTGGGCTTATAGTCCAGCTGCAGTTTCGCAGCCCACAGGGTATCGCTGGTGTCATCCGAGAACTTGGTACTGAAGGGGGCACCCACTACATCGGAGAAGGTACCGAATACCACCCCGTCCGAGAAGCTCTTGGCGCCGGTCAGCGCACGTATCTGCAGGTCGTAATCGAAATCTTTTTCTTCCTGCATCACCCGCAATCCGGCGGTGAACAGCAATTTCTCGCTGATATCGTAGTCGATCTGGCCAAACACGGAGTAGTTGGTGGTCTCCTGGTCTACAGCCGCCGGATAATCAGCGGGCAGTGTCCCGGGCGGCAGCAAGAACTCGCCATTGTCCAATACTTTGAAACCGATGTTGTTGTCGTAATTTATTTGCAGGTAATACAAACCGGCCAGCCACTTCATGGCATCGGTATCACCGCTTACGCGAAATTCCTGGCTGATCTGGTCTACCTGGGCATCAAACCAGACCGACAACTGGTTCATGGGAGCTGAATCCACATCCATGCCCATAAACTTTTCGTAATCCTTGTAGTCGGTGATGGAGACTAAATCCAGGTCGCCGACCTGCCAGTCAAATCGTGCGGTTAGCCCGTATGTTTCCATGGAGTTCAAGTCGTCAAAAGCAAAGTCTCCGGCGGTGAAACCAAGGCCATTACCATCTTTGTCGATATACCCTGTCGCATCGCTGCCCGGCAGCGGGCGTGGAAATGGGCCGAAGATGCCCGTGTCAATGGGGTCTCCGGTTTCAAAGGCGAAGGCCTGAGCCGTGGAATCCTTGGGCTGAAAGATTGCATTGCGCTGGCGACCTTGTGCATCCAGCACCGCGGCAGTTGCTTCGCTCTGGTACGGCGAGGTTGCCAACTCTGAATCTGCATAGTTGGCGGAGAGCCACAGGCTTACGGTATCGCTGAGATCAAATTCCAGTTGACCGCGCACGGCGGTATTCTCTTCAGCACCAAAATCATCGCCGGTGCCCTGGCTCAGGGCAATGTCAGATGGAAAAAATGATTCCGGTGCACTGGGGTCGTAGGAGTTGTCCAGATATCCATCCTGCTCCTGATAGTAGAAAGAAACACGACCGCGAACCGAATCACTAATCGGGCCGCCGACTGCAGCTTCGATCAGGTAGCGATCGTAATCACCCACCTGTCCCTCGATATAACCTTCCAGTTCCTCGGTTGGCCTGCGCGATATAAAATGGGCCAGGCCGCCGGTGGCGTTGCGGCCGAATAGTGTCCCCTGGGGGCCTTTGAGGATTTCTACCCGATCCAGGTCAAACATGGCGAAACGCTGGCCCTGGGCCATCGCCACATAGGTATCGTCAATATATACCGCCACGGGTGATTCGGTCTGGTCATTGAAATCATTCTGGGCGACACCACGAATGGTGAACTGCAGGTTTTGTCCCGCCAGGTTGCCGCCGACAGATACTCCGGGGGTCATTACCGCCAGGTCGGAGCTGTTGCGGAAACCCAGCGCGTCGAGTTGCTCGCCGGTGAATGCGGTGATGGCAATACCGACATCCTGTACGTTCTGCTCTCTTTTTTGAGCGGTTACCACAACTTCTTCCAGCAGACTTCGGGTCTGGGAAAGGGCCACCGGCGCCAGCGTGGTGGCCGCTGTCGCGGCGATGATTAATGCCAGGGTTTTGGGACTGGTTTTGAGTGTGCGCATTGCGGATTCTCCCTACGAACTGAGTGTATTTTAAACTTTATTATTGTCGTTATATTTCTTTTATATTAAAAGTTATATTAAAAGCTAGAGTTATACTAGCCCGCTCCTGAGCACACCAATAGATCAACAGTGCACCAAGACTTGTCTGACACTGCACGAAGTAATTCATTTCCTACAGGTTGATATCGTCTGCCATCAGCACACGGGGCTCTGGTGTATCTTCCAACCCCCAGCCACCCATCAGGTAGTGGTGGACGATACGGATAGCCATCTGACCGACATGGCCTTCGAATCCTTCCAGGTCACCGAAGCGCTCCGCCAACTGACCAATGCAGTAGCCCTTCATTGGCTCATAGGCCCAGATGGGAACGAAGTTCACAAAGGCGTTCTGACATTCAATCATCACCGCGTCAATGAAATCCACGCCGTGCTCATAGCCAGCCCTGTCGGTCATCTGGTAGCGACCGGGCACGAAGCGATCCCAGTCCAGCGCCAGGAAACCGCGCATATAGCGGACGAAATTACAGAAATGGTAGTCGGGCATAAAGCCGTAGCGGGCATTAGCGAGGATGGTATCGGAGGAGAAAAAGGTTTTTTCCGCTGCAAAGTACGCCGCCAGGTTGCCGGTACCGTGGGTGGGGCCGGGATTGAGCAAGACCAGCTCAACTCCGTCGATGGTCAGTTCATTGCGCTCACCGGTCAGTACGCGGGTGGGTTGCAACTGTCCTTCCGCTTCGCGCAGTTTAATCACCTTGGCACACAGTTCGTCGGCGATGATCTCCGCCGCTGGCGCCAGGTCGGCGGCAAAGCCGGCGTGATCGAGGTGATCGTGACTGTAGATAATAGTACTGACGGGCTTGCCGGGTACGGCTTCAGCGATAGCCTTGCCGTAGGCGCGTGCCCGGCCGGGTGTACCAAAGGTGTCGAAGGCGATAACACTGCTGTCGCCCTCCAGGAAAATGGTGCGCACCTGGCCGTCGGTGACAGTGAACAAGCGATCAGACAACTTTTCAACGCTCATCTCCGGCTCGGCCGACAAATAGGCCTGGGCCGCATCGAGGGTAAATAATCCGCGATTCTCAGACATCACAAATCCCCCAGTGTCGGTTTGAGGTTCCCTTCTATACCCCAGCCACCGGTGAGGTAATCCTGCATAAAGCGCGACAGGTTCATGGCGCCATACTCGTAGTAGCGGAACTCTTTGGAATACAGGGGTCCGATTTTTTCGTCGGTGTACTTGTTCAGCCCTTCCCAATCGTGGGGATCTACGCCGTCAATGATGGCCTGCTGGCCGAAGTCGAACATGCGCTTCCAGTAGTCGAGGATTTCGATAAAGCGTGGGCGGGTAATCATCCAGAAATGACCGGGCACCCAGAGGTCCCAGTCAAGGCTGAGGAAACGTTCCATTACCGGCACGTAGTGAGTGAGGTGCCAGTCCATGAGGGTGGTATAGCCAACCCCGTCCGCCACCGTATCGACCATGAATACGGTCTTGCTCTCGGGGAAGTAGGCGGCAATATTGCCATCGCCATGGGTGAGGCCGGGATAAATCAATTCGAAGTAGCAGCCGTCGATAGTGTAGGCCTTGCGCTCTTCCAGGAAACTCTCGTGAGCGGCTAGTTGGCCGTCGGATTTGCGACCCAGGATGACCTGGTTGGCGTAATCATGGGCAATAATATTCGCATCCGGCGCCAGGTCAGCGGCGTAGCCCGTGTGATCCAGGTGCTCGTGGGAATAGACAAGGGTGTGGATGGGTTTCTTCGGGAATACCCGGCCTATCGCCTGCTGGTAGGCGCGGGCGGTACCCGGCGTGCCGAAGGTATCAAAGGCGATACAGCCCTTGTTCCCTTCCAGGAATATGGTCCGGTATATACCTTCACTGGCGGTCCAGATATTGTCCCGCACGGGCTGGTAGCATATATCCCGGTAGGTGCCCTGTATGGGCAACTCACCGGGGATTGAAAATATGCCGAAATGCTCGCGGCAGCTGTGTTCACTATCGCTCATTGGGCGATCTCCCATTTTTCTCTATTCATGGTCGAATGAATTCGACCCTACAACGTTATCCGTTTTGTGCGGTGCATTCACCGCCGCACGGTCACTACCTGTTCACGGTTTGGATTCGCAAGTGCCTCCAGCAAAATTGAGGGCGAATTGTGGGAATCCGTGATAATCACACCCTCGGAATACAGGGCATCCTGCACCGCCGCTGATACGCAATGCAGGGGTCCACCGCCACCCTCTCCACAACCCTTGGCGCCATTGAAGCTGAACGGAGACGGTGTCTCTGTCGCCGCACACTTCAGCTCCGGCATGTTGAGGGCTGTGATCGGCGAGTAGTCAGTGAAACTACCGGTGATCAGGTTGCCGCCCTCGTCAAACTGGAAGGCCTCCTGCATGGCGGCACCAATGCCGTGACAGGCGGCACCGTGCACCTGGCCGGCGACAATCTTCGGATTAATAGCCACACCGCAGTCATCCACAATCGCGTAATCGAGGATCTTCGGCTGGCAGGTCGCCCTGTCTACTTCGATCACCGCAATATGGATTTGTGGTGCGTAGGTCAAGGTCTGGTTGCCGATCTTCTTTTCGACATCCACGGGGTCGAAGGGTGGCTTGTAGATGTGTAACACGTTGAGCGTGATGTCGCGCAGACTCTCCGGTACGTTGGAGATATTGGCGTTGGCCAGGTTGGACAGCATCCAGAAATTGATGGCGCGATCCGGTTGGCCAATCACGCTGACCTGGGGACCCATTTCCCCCACTCCAATTTCAAGCTCACTTACCGAAGCCTCCAGGGGCGAAGCGGCCAGTCGCAACAACTGATCCTTCAGCTTGATGGCGGCACCGTGAACAGCAGACAGTCCGGTCACTACAAACTGGCTGGCAATAGTTCCGGAAAGACCGGCATAGGTATTCCAGGCGCTGTCGAATCCCGTGCGCACGGTGATCATATCCGGGCCCAGGCCCAGGTCATCCGCCGCCACCTGCGCAGCAACAGTTTCGTGGCCCTGCCCCTGTGGTGCTGAACCGAGAGTGAGAACGATGGAACCATCCAGCCCGATCCGCAAACGGGCAGCTTCATTATTGCCTGAAAACACCTGGTCGGGGTTTACATACAGTACCTGGCCGAAATTATTGGTGCCGGAGTCGATGGTGGAACCAATACCGATGCCGATCAAACGTCCCTCCGCCCTGGCCGCTGCCTGCTTTTGCTTCCACTCATCCCAACCGATCAACTGCTTGGCTTTCTCCAGCATCATTGGGTAATCACCCGAATCGTAGATATTGCCATTGGGCGTGGTATAGGGCATTTGCTCCGAGCGGATGTAATTGCGCCGGCGCATTTCGTCGGCGGCAATCCCCAGTTCATGGGCACAGATATCAACCACCCGCTCCATAAACCAGATGTGCTGCATGCGCGAGTAGCCGCGGTTGGGCGTGCAGGGCGCCTTGTTGGAGACCACCTGGCTGAAATCAATATGCACATTGCGCAGACGGTAATTACCCGTATACACCTGCGACCAGATCGAACAGCCCAGTGGTTCGTAGCGCAGGTAGGCACCGGCATCGTCGAGGTGTCGTGAGCGCAGGGCGGTGATCACCCCATCCGCATCCAGCGCCACCTGGGTGTCGAAGAAGGTTCGCTCACCACCGTGGAATGATGCCAGGTTATCGCTGCGGGTCTCGATCCACTTGACGGTACGGCCGCCTGCAGCGTGAGACGCCACCGCTGTCAGGCCGATAAAGGTGTGATTCACCGTCTTGGTACCGAAGTTGCCGCCCACGTCCTCGCTCTTCATGCGGATCTGTTCGGTGCTGACATTGAGGAAAGGCGCCAATACCTGCATGGTTACGCCGGGCAGTCCGTTATTGCAGACAATGTCGATCTCGCCGCGGGGCGACCAGGTTACCACCGCACCGGAGGTTTCAACCGGGGTGCTGGAGAAACGGTGGAAATGCAGGCGACCGATATCAATCACATGGACCGCCTCGGCAAAGGCCTGCTCCACGTCGCCGTGATCCCAGATGCCCTGGTAAGAGCGGTTGGTGCCCATCTCATCGTGGATTATCACTTCATCTTTCAGAGCATCTTCCGAGAGCATCTGCACCGGCAGGGGTTCGTACTCGACGTCCACCAGTTCCATGGCATCTTCCACCTCACGGGCCGACTCCGCCACAATCATCACTACCGGCTCGCCGGGATAACGCACCCGGTCCAGGGCGATACCGTAGTCCTGGATCAGGGCGCCGGGTTCGGCGCCAATCTGCATAAAGGCGGTAGTCTGCTCGGCCACCTGTTTACCTGTCATGGTGCAAACCACGCCGGGCAGGGCCTCGGCGGCGGAGACATCAATATTCAGGATACGGGCATGGGCGTAGGGAGAACGCGCAAAGCCCATGTGCAACATGTCGCTGCCCTGGTAGTCATCGACAAAGCGACCCAATCCACGGACCAGGCGCTCATCCTCCTTGCGGCGCAGGCGCTGACCCGTCCATTTTCCCGCACCATTGCCATCCACCTGGATGCTGCTGCCCATGGGCATCGCAACTGGCCTGGCTGCATCCTTGCGCAGGGGTTCGCGTGGAGCAACCGGCTTCTGTGGTTCATCGGTGGGTGCAGACACCTCGCCACCCTTGAGCAAACTGCGTATGAAAGCGACGATCCTGGTAATAATGCCCACGCTGACAGGTCTTTCCTGGGCGGCCAGCGCAATCGACTCAAAGTGTTCCTTGCTGACCAGGGCATCCCGCAAACTGCCGATAATCTTGGTAATTTCCTTCTCGGCGATACCGCGCAGGCCGCCGCCGGCAATTGATAATATTTTGCCGTGAATCTGCGTCGTGCCCTCCCAATCGATACGGGTTCCACCGCTGGCGCTCTCTTCCAACTGGAAGCTAACAATCATATTGTAGGCACCGCCCATTACCTTGCCCTTGCCAACATAGCTGGCGCGGTGAGGGGGCTCATTGTCCAGCAGCGACATCTCGGTGGTAGCTATTCCATGTACCTTGCCAATGCCCACTTTGACCTTGACGATCGACACATTGGGGTCGGATTCCTTTTGCCGCATGCTGTGGTACATGGGCAGTACCGGCAGGAATTTTTTAGGGTCGGCTAATAACTCGAAGGTGTCGACACGGGGTATAGCCACTTCAAAGTCGCCGTTGAATGACATTTCCATGGCTTAAGCCTCCTGCATCTTGACGGCAGCGGCATCGACCGCCTTGATGATATTGACGTAGCCCGTACAGCGGCAGAGATTGCCCGCAATACCCTTGCGAATTTCATCCGCGGTCGGGTTCGGGTTCTCCTCCAGCAAAGACCTGGATGCCATTAACATGCCCGGAGTGCAATACCCGCATTGCAGGCCGTGGTGTTCGGAAAAGGCCTCCTGCAGGGGATGCAATTCGCCGTTCTGCTCCAGGCCCTCCACGGTTTCAACCTTGCCTCCGTCCGCCTGTACCGCCAGGCAGGTGCAGGACTTCACCAGCTTGCCGTTGAGGGTGACCGTGCAGGCGCCACAGTAGCTGGTATCACAGCCAATATGTGTGCCGGTCAATCCAATCTGCTCGCGCAGGAACTCGACCAACAGCAAACGGGGTTCGATCTCGCGCTGGTAGCTGGCACCGTTCACGGTGATGTCCACAATCACGGAATCAGGCATAACGGTGTCCTCCTGAAACTTCTTCTCCTCGACAACGGGCCAGCGCCCTCTCCCCGGCTGCAACTACCAGGGTCTTGAGCATGGCGCGCTTGAAGGCCTCCGAGCCACGGGCATCCGGTGGCGGCTGCGAGGCTGCCACGATGATCTCCGCGGCGGCTTGCAGTGCCTCGGTGGTGATCTCTTTACCCACCAACTCTGCTTCCGCATCGGCGGAGACAACCGCCACGGGGCCGGCACAACCCAGCACCAGGCTCGCCGCCGTACAAATATTGCCATCAAGGCTCAGCTGGATGCCCGCCGAACAGGTTGGGAACGCAGCAGCCGCACGCTTGAACGCCACATAGGCGCTACTGGTATTGGCATCGGCTATGGGCACCTGGATTTCAGTAACAATCTCGTTTGATTCCAGGCAGGTGGTGTACGTATCGATAACGAAGTCAGCTACGGAAACCGTACGACTACCCGTGGCACCGGTAATCACCACGCTGGCATTGAGCCCGCGCAAACAGGCCGGCCAGTCGCCGCTGGCATCTGCAGCACTCAGGCCACCGCCAATGGTGCCCATATTGCGTACCTGCTTGTCGGCGATGCCGCCAGCGGCTTCAACCAGTGCTGGAATGCGCGCCGCCGCAGCGGAGCCGGCAATGGCCGCATGGGTTGCCAGGGCGCCAATGTGGAGGGTGCTGCCGCGCGCTTCGATATGGGATAAATCAGGCAGGCGTCCGATATCAATCAATTCAGAGAATTCACCCACGCGCAACTTCATCATGGGTATCTGGCTTTGACCCCCGGCAAGGATCTTGGCGTCATCGCCAAACTTGCCCAGCAGTTTTATGGCGTCCTGCAGGTTCTCAGGACGGTGGTAACGAAAAGGCGCTGGATACATGTGCTCTCCAGTTATGTGCTAGTTGTAGGACTTGACGTATTTGAACTCGTAGAGTTCTCCCGATACCCGAGAAGACAAACCCATTCCAGCGGCCATACTGTCCACGGCGGACTGCAATAGATTGTCATAACTATAGCCGAAGGGATTGTAACAATCCCGAATGACTTGCACAGCCTGATCCAGGCTCTGCTCCGGCTTAGCGAAGCTTTGTAGCAGAACTTCGCGCAACAGGGATTGATCGTCATCAAAGACTGACTTCATTGCCTGCTGATAAACGCCAACCATGCTCGATACCAGCTCGGGTTGCTCATCGAACATGTCGCTGGACACGGCCAGGCCGGTACTCGGCAGACGCAGGTTTTCGCCGACAAAGGCCAGTTGCCTTGCGCCGTGCTGCTCTACTTCCGCCGGCAGGAAATGCGAGCTAAGTAATGCCGCATCAACGCTGCCACTTTTGAGCAGGGCCAGGCGCGCAACATCGTCACGGCTGGGCAGTAGTCCCGGCGCAACACCCGCCTTCTTCAACACGGCCTGCAGGAAGCGGGAAGGCGGTGCCGGATCCGGGAATGTTGCGACGCGCCCCTGCTTGAGCTGATTGACGGAATCTATACCCGGGCGCCCGTACAACCAGAACATCGGTCGGTCGCAGGCCACGAACACTATCTTGCGCTTTCTTCCCGACAGAAAGCTCGCCAGCGCCGCACCGCAGGCGACGTGAAAGGTATTCTCCGGTAGCGCCCCATCCGGCATGAAAGTGGTATCCAGCAGCTTGACCGAAATACCGGCATCGTCGTAGAAACCACCGGCTTCAGCGATCCCGTGACACAATAACTCGTGAACATCGAAAGCCTTGAAACCCAGGTAAATATCCCTCATGAATTCACCTGCGGTATGACTTCTTCTGCGAAAGTTTTCATATAGGGAATGGGATCCGGCATGCCGAAGGGTGATACGAATCCCTGCACCCCCATATCCGCCAGCGCCTGAAAGCGCTGAATCGCCTCCGCCGGTGTACAGGCCACTGCGATGGCATCGAAGATGCGATCGGTCAGCAGGTCACTATGCTCGGATTCATTGCTGCCGTGGTGGGCGTAATCGTAGGATTCTTTCATGCGGCGCAGGTCTTCATACAGGTCGTCGTCCAGGTATTCCCGGGGCACGGTCTTGAACACGGTGCCGGCGGCCACCGAGGTGTAGCCCTTGAGTTCCTGTTTGGCGATCTCGCGATCCTCGTGCACGGAGGTGGCGATACGCTGGTAGAGGGTGATATCCGCAAGCTGGCGGCCGGCCTCTGCGGCCCCCTTCGCTATATTGTCCAGCGCGTATTGCACCAGCCGCGGGTCGGCACCGACCTGGAAGAGAACGCCATCGGCAACCCGGCCCGCCAGTTGCAGGGACCGGGGTCCCGAGCTGGCCATGACCAGTGGCACCTCCCGCGTC
>SMVA01353869.1_pt1 | contig 13897 bp, 8 predicted proteins | sample 2456451 | NCBI WGS metagenome assembly SMVA01 (sample SAMN11095933, study PRJNA526329) | marine sediment metagenome | biome: Marine sediment; feature: Surficial sediment; material: Deep marine sediment; isolation source: Hadal surficial sediment | place: Pacific Ocean | collected 2014-05 | depth 0-1...
GTGACAGGCGACGATCGTCTCCCCGAACTGCCGCAGCGCAGGCACCTCGGCCGCGCACCGCTCGGCGGCATGCGGGCAACGGGTCCGAAACACGCAGCCGGTCGGCAAGTCGAGCGGCGACGGGAGATCGCCCTCGAGCAATACCTCCGTCCGGGCCCGCTCCGTGCGCGGATCAGGCACCGGCACGGCGTTGATGAGCGCGCGGGTATACGGGTGGCGGGGACGATCGTACAGCGCATCCCGATCGGCGACCTCGACGATGCGCCCGAGATACATGACGACAATGCGATGGCTGATCTGACGCACGACCGCAAGATCGTGCGCGATGAAAATCAGCGCGATATCGCTCTCGGCCTGCAGGGTACGCAGCAATTCGATGATCTGGGCCTGGATCGTCACGTCGAGCGCACTGACCGGCTCATCGCAAACGATCAGGCGAGGCTCCAGAATCAGCGCCCGCGCGATGCCGATACGCTGACACTGGCCCCCGGAGAATTCGTGTGGGTAACGGTTCAGCATCGACGGGTCGAGCCCGACGCGAACCAGGATTTCTTCGGCCCGACGCGTCCGCTCGGCGCGCGAATATTCGCGATGAAAGGTCTCGAGCGGTTCGGTCACGATGTCGTGCACCGTCATGCGTGGATTCAAGCTGGCCAGCGGGTCCTGGAGAATCAACTGCATGTTGCGCCGGACGTCACGCAACGTGGACTTGTCCATGGCCGCCAGGTCGCTGCCGAGCAAGACGACCCGTCCGGCCGTCGTATCCACGAGACGCAGGATACCGCGCGCCAGCGTCGACTTACCGCAGCCCGACTCGCCGACGATGCCGAGCGTCTCGCCGGCGCCGAGGCGCAGGCTAATCCCGTCGACGGCCCGCAGGGTCCGGGGCGGCGCGAACAGGCCGTCGCTCGCGACCTCGAAATACACCTTCAGGTCTTCCACGACGAGCACGGGAGACTCGTCCGACGGCGCCTTGCGCTTCACGGGTGGCAGCACATTGTCGAGCCGCGGCACAGCCGCAAGCAATGTCTTCGTATAGTCGTGGCGCGTCGCATAAAAAACGGCATCGGTCGAGCCGGACTCGACCGCCCGACCCTCATGCATGACGAGAACGCGATCACAATTCCCGGCGACGACGCCGAGGTCATGGGTAATCAGGATGATCGATGTCGAAAATTCCTCGCGCAGCTCGCGCATCAGCCTGAGAATCTGGGCCTGCACCGTAACATCGAGCGCCGTCGTCGGTTCGTCCGCAATCAGCAACGCGGGCCGACACAGCAACGCCGACGCGATCATGACGCGCTGGCGCATGCCGCCGGACAACTCGTGCGGGTACATGTCGAGCCTCCGCCGGGCGTCCGCGATGTGCACGGCGTCGAGCAGCTGCGCACATTGCTGCCAGGCCGACCGGCGGTCGAGTCCCTGGTGACGTTGCAGAACCTGGGACATCTGTTGGCCGATACGCAGGTACGGGTTCAGCGAGGTCATCGGATCCTGAAAGATCATGGCGATGCGCTTGCCGCGAATCCCGTTCAGCTCGCGCTCGGGCAGCCCGAGAATTTCCCGGCCGTTGAAACGCGCGCTGCCGGTGGCGCTGCCATTGTCGGCGAGCAATCCCATCAGCGCGAGTACGGACTGGCTCTTACCGGATCCCGATTCGCCGACGATGCCCAGCGTCTCACCCGATCCGATTTCGTAACTGAGCCCGCGCACGGCGTCGATGGGTCCATCCGGCATCGCAAACCGGACCTGGAGGTCTTCGACCGCCAGAACGGGCTCGCTCACCGCGCGCTCCGGTCGCGCGGATCGAGCGCGTCGCGCAATCCATCACCGAGAAAATTGAAACAGAACAGCGTCACGGTCAGGAACAACGCCGGGAACACCAGTATCCACGGCGCATTCTCCATTTCGGCCGCGCCGTCGTTGACGAGCGCACCCCACGACGTCATCGGCTCCTGAACGCCGAGCCCGAGGAAGCTCAGGAATGACTCGACGAGGATGACCTGCGGGATCGTCAGCGTGACGTAGATGACCACGACGCCGAGCAAGTTCGGCACGATGTGACGGCGGATGATGCGCGGCGTCGATACGCCCCCGGCCCGTGCCGCCTCGACAAATTCCCGGTTTTTCAGGCTCAGGGTCTGACCGCGCACGATCCGCGCCATGTCGAGCCAGTTGATCGCGCCGATTGCGACAAAGATCAGCAGAATGTTCCGGCCGAAGAACACCATGAGCAGGATCACGAGAAACATGAACGGCAGCGCGTACAGGATATCGACGATGCGCATCATGACCTGATCGACCCGCCCGCCGACGTAACCCGCGATGGCGCCGTAGCTGACCCCGATGATCAGGCTCACGGACGTCGCCACGATGCCAACCAGTAACGAGATGCGCCCGCCGTACAACGTGCGGACGAACAGGTCACGGCCGAGCCCGTCGGTGCCGAAGACATGGGCGGTGTCCCACGACGGCGGGATCGATGCATTGTCCCAGTCCGTGAAATCGAACGCGTACGGACTGAGATACGGCGCGAACAGGACCAGCACACTCATCGTCAGTAACAGATACGCCGAGACCATGGCCGCACGATTGCACTGCAGAACCCGCCACGCGTCCTGCCACAGGCCGTGACCGGCAATGGCTTTGGTCGCGGCGATCACATTTTTACCCGCGGGTCGAGCCAGCGATACACGACGTCGACAAAAAAGTTGGCGACGATAATCAGGACGCCATAGAACACGACCACGCCCATGACGAGCGTGTAATCACGATTCAGCGCGCCCTGCACGAAGTAACGGCCGAGCCCGGGGATGCTGAAGATCTGCTCGATGACGACCGACCCGGTGATGACCGCGGCAGTGGCCGGGCCGAGGTATGACACGACGGGCATGAGCGCAGGCTTCAATGCATGGCGCAGGATGATCGTCCGGGTCGGCAGCCCCTGAGCCCGTGCCGTGCGTATGTAGTTGCTGCGCAGGACTTCGATCATGCTGCCGCGGGTCAGTCGCGAGAGATACGCGATCTGCGGCAGCGCCAGCGCGATCACCGGCAAAACGAGATTGGACAGGTCGCCGCCGCCAAGCCCCCCCGCGGGCAGCCACCCGAGATAGATCGCGAAGATCAGCACGAGCAGCGGCGCCATGACGAAATTCGGTATCGAGATGCCGATCATCGCGGTCGCCATCACGCCGTGATCGAGCGCCGAATTCTGTCTGAGCGCGGCAATCGTGCCGGCCGAGATGCCGACCAGCAAGGCCAGGCACATGGCCAGACCGCCGAGACGCAGCGAGACCGGGAACCCGCTCATGATCAGCTCCGTAACGGTGAAGTCGCGGTACTGGAAAGACGGACCGAAGTCGCCCTGCGCCAGGTTGAACACGTAGCGGCCTAACTGCTGATACAGCGGTTCGTCCAGATGGTAGGCCGCGCGCAGATTCGCCTCGATGTCCGGCGGCAGCTGCTTCTCGCCGTCGAACGGGCCGCCCGGCGCCATGCGGATCATCGTGAACGAGAGCCCGATCAGAATCAGCAGTGTCGGCACGGCGACCAGGAAACGTCGGAGCGCGAATTTCAGCATGAGTTCGGCAGGCTCCTGAAATCAATGCTTCAGGATATACAGATTCTTCGTGTAATGGTGGTCCATGATGTTGGCCACCCGCCCGCCAACCCACGGCCGGACGAGGTGTGTCGAGACATAGAAGTAGATCGGCAGCACCGGCAAGTCCGCGAGCAGCAGCGTCTCGGCTTCGGCCATGAGTCCGGCGCGCTTCGCAAGGTCGCCCTCGGCCGCGGCCCGACGCACCAGAGCGTCGTATTCGGCGTTCGCGTAGCCCGGATGATTCATGGCGTTTGTCGAGTACATCAACTGCGTGAAGGTGAAGGCATCGTCGTAATCGCCGATCCATCCGCCGCGAAAGATTTGCGTATCCTGCTTGAGATTACGGGTATCGAGGAACACTTTCCATTCCTGATTCACCAGGCTGGTCTCGACGCCGAGCACCTGCTTCCACATCGCCGCGACCGCGATTGACAGGCGCTTGTGGTTGTCGTTCGTGTTGTACATCAGCTCGACCTTGAACGGGTTGTCCCGCGAATAGCCGGCCTCGGCGTACAGGCGGCGAGCCTCGTCGTTGCGTTCGTCCTGCGTCCAGTTCGCCCATTCGACCTGGCGCTGCGCGTAGCCCGAGACCGGCGGCACCCAGCCATACGAGGGAATTTCACCTGCCCCGGTCACCTTCCCGGTGATGATGTCCCGGTCGATCGCCATGGCGAGTGCGGTTCGCAATTCCGGCTGGTCCTTGAACGGCGGTCGCGTCACGTTGAAGCCGAAGTAATAGCTGCCGAGATACGGATCGATGCGTACGGAATCGGCCAGGTTCTCGCGCACCCAGTCGATTTGCTTGTGCGGAATATCCTCGGTGATATCGAGCTCGCCGGCACGGAACCGTTTCAGTTCTGCGTCCTGATTCTCGGTCGGATAGTAGTAGACCTCGTCAATCGACGTGTCGTCGTTACCCCAGTAGTGCACGTTGCGACTGAGCTTGATGTGCGACTGCACGACCCACTCGTCGAGCTGGTATGCCCCATTGCCGACGAGATTGCCGGCGCGAATGAATTTCGCTCCGAATTCTTCGACGTTCCCGCGATGGATCGGATACGTCGTTGAATGATTCAGCAAACCCGGCAGATACGGCGTCGGCCCGTTCAGTCGAATCACGAACGTATAATCATCGACGGCTTCCACACCCAGCTCTTCGGGTGGCAGTTCGCCGCGAATGATCTCGGCCGCATTGACGATCGGCTCGAGAACGCTCGAGTAATTGGACAACGTAGCCGGGTCGACACTGCGTCGCAGGCCATACTCGAAATCGGCGGCAGTCACCGGGTCGCCGTTGCTCCAGCGTGCAGTTTGTCGCAGTGAGAAGGTGTAGGTCATGCCGTCGTCGCTGACCTCCCAGCTCTCCGCCACGCCCGGAATGACCGCGCCGTCGGGCGCCTCGATCGTCAGGCCTTCGAACAGGTCGCGATGAATGTTTGACGACGGTACGCCCTCGCCGCGGTGCGGATCGACGGTCTGCGGTTCCGCGCCGTTGCCGCGATGGAGCACCTGCACTTCGGCAAGCTCGGTGCCCGACGCACCGCCAATGGGCATCGCTGCCCCGGCCGCCGACGCCGAATCATTGGCGCCTCCGCCGCAGGCCGCCAGCAGCGTTGCCAGGAACGCGGCCAGGCAGATCGTTGCCGGACGTCGCGTGATGATCGCAGCTTCCGTGTCTCTCTCGCTCATTCGATCGCGCGCTCTTCAGAGCGCGCTCTTCAGGGCGCGCTTCTTCAGGTGCACGAGCAACAGCGACACCCCCGCCGGCGTCATGCCGGACATGCGCGCGGCCTGGCCGACCGTCGCCGGTCGCACGTCCGTCAGCTTCTGACGAATCTCGTGCGACAAGCCGCGCACACCCGTGTAGTCGATGTCGTCGGGCAGTGTGGTCTCGCCATGGCGCCGGCTGCGCTCGACTTCCTTGCGCTGACGTTTGACGTAACCGTCGTAGCGCGCCTGGATGGCAACCTGCGCATCGATCTGTTCGACAAGCTCGGGATATTCGTCGGCATGGTGCCCGCGCGCACCGACCGTCACGATATCGGTCAGCAGACCGTAATCGACCGCGGGCCGCTTCAGCAATTCGAGCGCTTTTTGTTCCCGGCGCAACGGTCCGTCGATACGATCGTTCTGCGCATCGGTCAGGTCTTCCGGGCGCACCAGAAGATTTCCGAGTCGCGCGGTCTCCGCCTCGACGGCATCGCGCTTCCGCGAATAGATCCGCCAGCGCTCTTCGTCGACGAGCCCGAGTTCGCGGCCGATGCCGGTCAGCCGCAAGTCCGCGTTATCTTCGCGCAGCAACAGCCGGTATTCCGCCCGACTTGTGAACATTCGATAGGGCTCGAGCGTACCGCGGGTGACCAGATCGTCGACGAGGACGCCGATGTACGCCTCGTGTCGCGCGGGCGACCAGCCCTCGCGACCCCTGACGGCCAGCGCCGCATTGATGCCGGCGAGCAGGCCTTGCGCGCCGGCCTCTTCGTAGCCCGTCGTACCGTTGATCTGGCCGGCGAAGAACAGCCCGGACAGCCCGCGTGTCTCGAGTGTCGGGCGCAGGTCACGCGGATCGAAAAAGTCGTATTCGATCGCGTATCCCGGCTGGCTGATGTGCGCGTCCTCGAAGCCGGGAATCGTCGCGAGGAACCGACGTTGTACGTCGTAGGGCAGGCTGGTCGAGATACCGTTCGGATACAGTTCCGTCGTGTCGAGCCCTTCAGGCTCGACAAAAATCTGGTGCGAGTCGCGGTCGGCGAAGCGCACGATCTTGTCTTCGATAGACGGACAGTACCGCGGGCCGACGCCGTCGATCGCGCCGGTGTACATCGGCGAACGATCCAGGCTTTCCCGAATGATGTCGTGCGTCGCTGCGGTGGTCTGGGTGATATGACACGGCACCTGGCGCGGATGATCGGCACGACGGCCCAGGAAGGAGAACACCGGGACGGGGTCGTCGCCCGGCTGCACCTGCATGACATCGAAGTTCACCGTTCGGCCGTCGATGCGCGGCGGGGTGCCGGTCTTCAGTCGACCGACCCGGAACGGCAATTCGCGCAGCCGATCCGCCAGGCGCACCGCCGCCGGGTCGCCGACACGGCCACCACTGTGGTTCGACTGGCCGACGTGAATGCGGCCACCGAGGAACGTGCCGACGGTCAGCACGACCGCCGGCGCGTGAAACCTGGCGCCCATCTGCGTGACGACGCCCGTGACGCGCTCACCGTCCAGCAGCAGATCATCGACACCGCTCTGAAACATCGACAGGTTTGGCTGCGCGTCGAGCAGGGCACGCACGGCCTGTCGATACAACGAGCGATCGGCCTGCGCGCGCGTCGCTCGAACCGCCGGGCCCTTGCTCGCGTTCAGGATGCGAAAATGAATGCCCGCCCGGTCGATGGCGCGCGCCATGATCCCGCCCAGGGCGTCGATCTCTCGCGTCAGATGACCCTTGCCGATACCCCCGATCGCCGGATTGCAGCTCATCTGGCCGATGGTGCCGAGATTCTGTGTCAGCAGCAGCGTACGCGCACCCATGCGCGCGGCAGCAGCGGCGGCTTCCGTACCGGCGTGCCCGCCGCCGACGACGATGACGTCGAATGTTTGCGAATTCTCCATTGCGTGCCTGACCACGGACTGTGAATGCGGCCGCCAATTCTAACCCGCGCGCGACCGGGAAGCGGAGATTATGCGTTGCGCCCCACGACAGTGTGGAAAGCTGCTGGATGGCCGGTTCAAAACCGGTTGATCGAGGCCGCGTCGCTGGGACATCTGTCACGGAATCCCCACCGCGCATTTGACATCATTCATCGGTTCCAGACCGCAAACGACGTTGATCTATGCTCGAGACAGACGACAGGGCGGCGTTCATCGATGATCGACCGGTGGGTCCCGGCGTGGACAGCGCGGCCTCCGCGCTGGCGGAGTTCCGGATGGCCATCGGTCTGTACGCGCTGTGGATCAGCCTCGTATACGTCAGCGTAGCGGTCGGGCAGACCGTCGTGCCGCACGCAGCCGCGGTCGTACTGCTGGGCGGTATCGCCGCGACGAACGCCCTGTTCCTGCTGATCGCCAAATCCAGTATTTTGCATCGACCGCCGCAGGCGACCGTGACCCTGGCCCAGTGCATCATCGGAGTGACGTGGGCGACCCTGTTCACTTTCCTGGTCGACGCTCCGGGTGACCTGGTCCTCGGCATGTATGCCAGTGCTTTCGTGTTCTCGGTCCTGCGCGTGAGTCGCCGCTCGCTTCTGCACCTGGCGCTGTTTGCGACGTTAAGTTTCTCGATTGTCGTACTCCTCAAGGAAGTCCGGGCAGTACCGGGACGGGCAGTCTGGCCGGAGTTGATGAGGATCCTGGTATTCACCGGCGTTATCGTCTGGTTGCTGCTCTACGGTCGTCATCTGCATCACCTGAAAAGTAAACTGTGCGCCCGCAACGATCACCTGCGGAAAATGATCGACAGGATTTCACAGGCGGCGGAACGCAATCACCTGACGAAGTCATTCAACCGACACTACATACTCGATTCGCTGACTCGCGAGAAGGGACGCACGGATCGATCGAACCACCCGTTCTCGGTATGCGTATTGGATATCGATCATCTCGACGAGGCACGCGTGACACACGGCCCGCTCGTATGCGACCGGATTCTCAAGCAAGTTGCACGACACGTGCGAGGTGAGCTGCGGGCGATGGACGGATGCAAGTCGGGCGGCAACCGACACTCATTCGGGCGCTGCAGTGAAGCGGAATATATCGTGATCCTGCCACAGACGAATCAGGCCGGCGCGAGACGATGTGCGGAGCGAATTCGCGCGGCCATCGAGCTCGACCCGATCGATGAAGAACATGCCGCGACGATCTCCGGGGGCGTCGTCGAATATCACCGCGGTGAGACGATACCGGAACTCCTGGAGCGAGCCGACGACGCACTGTTGCTGGCCCGCTCGTACGGCGGCAACCAGATCGTCGGCGGAGAACCCAAACCGACACAGCGAGCCGACGTTATTCCCCTGCACGGCCGGAAAACCTGATATTCGTGCGGCCGGATATCCCAGGCCGGATATCCCAGGCCGGACAGGGAAAAAAACCCCGCCGAAGCGGGGTTAAGACTTTGAAGGATCACGCTAAAACCAGCTAAGGGGACCGGTTCGCAGTGAACCCAAATCGGACCCACAGTAGCCTGTTTGTCCGGAGTGCCAATTTTACCAGTCATTTCTAAATCAAAACATCATCCATCTAGGTGATGCCGGAGGGGCTACCGCCTCATCCATTTGGATGACGCCGGATAGGCTAAACCTCATATGGTTCAATGACAGCAACGCTTCGGCCAAATTCCACAGCGGTTGATGCACCGCAATACACTCGTCAATATCAGTCATTCCGCGGGCACGTCAGGTAGTTTTGGACTCTATCGGACGCTTTAAGACCCTGATATCACTTTCCGATACAAAAACTGCCGAAGATCTCACCCAGCAAGTCGTCGCTGCTGAATTCGCCGGTGATCTCGGCGAGCGCGTTCTGCACCTGCAACAGTTCCTCGGCCATGAGCTCGCCGGCCTGGTGATCGCGCAGCTGCGCGCAACCGCGTTCGAAATGCCCGCGGGCAACCCGGAGTCGGTCGACGTGCCTCTGCCGGGCCGTGATCATGCCCCCGCCGCCTGCCTCGTAACCGACCTGCTCCTTGAGGTGCCCGCGCAGCGCATCGATGCCGCTGCCGGTCAGCGCCGAGACGGCGATGACATTCGGGTCGGACGCGTCGATGCCTGCCGGCTCGTTGGTCAGATCGATCTTGTTGCGCACGACGGTAAACGCCAGCTCGTCCGGTAACACGCCGACGATCGACTCTGGCGTATCCGGCGTGTTCGTCTCTGTCGCATCGACGACGATCAGCGCATGGTCCGCGGCGGCCAGTTGCTGGTGCGCGCGGCGAATGCCCTCCTGCTCGACTACCGCGTCGCTGTCGCGCAGCCCGGCGGTATCCACGATGTGCACGGGCAACCCGTCGATGTCGATGTGCTCGCGCACGAGGTCGCGAGTTGTCCCCGGAATGTCCGTGACGATCGCCGCATCGTAGCCGGCCAGCGCGTTCAGCAGACTCGACTTGCCGACATTCGGCCGACCGGCCAGAACGACGTGTATCCCATCGCGCAACAGGCGGCCCGTGCGCACGGTCCGTTCGAGTTGCGTGAACTCGGCCTCGACGTCGGCGAGCCGATCGCGCAGTTCGGCAGCTTCCAGAAAATCGATGTCCTCGTCGGGAAAGTCGATCGCAGCTTCGACAAAGACCCGCAGCTCGGTGACCTTCCGGTTCAACGTCATGACGACTTCCGAGAAACGCCCGTCGAGAGAACGCTGGGCCGCCCGCGCGGCGGCGCGAGATCCACTGTCGATCAGGTCTGCGATGGCCTCCGCCTGACTCAGATCGAGTTTGTCGTTGAGAAATGCACGGCGCGAGAACTCGCCGGGCTCGGCCAGGCGAGCACCGAGTGCGAGGACGCGTTCGATCAACAGTTCGCAGACGACCGGACCGCCGTGACCCTGCAGTTCCAGAACGTCTTCGCCGGTGAAAGAATGCGGCGCCGGGAAAAACAACGCGATGCCACTGTCGATGGCGTCGCCGTGTTCGTCACGGAAATGAGTGTGAGTGGCGAGACGCGGTTCGGGTACGACGCCGATCAGCCCGATGGCGATTTCGCGGCTTAAACCGCCGGAGACGCGTACGATCGCAATACCGCCGCGACCCGGCGGCGTCGCCCGCGCGACGATGGTCCGACTGTCTTGCGAGCTCGCAGCGCTCATAGGTTCTGAATCGTCAGCCCAAGAATCGTTAACCTGAACAGGGCACAAGAGGCCCGGAATATGGACGCAAGCACGTTGTGCCTGACGCCGTCGCCAACCGTTCGGCGGTATTCAGTCCGCCCCGATGACTTTGTTGATACGCCATTGCTGCGCCATGGACAACACGGAGTTCGTCAACCAGTACAGCACGAGGCCGGCCGGGAAAAACGCGAACATGCCCGTGAACATGATGGGCAGGAATTGCATGACCTTGGCCTGCATCGGGTCGGGCGGCGGCGGGTTCAGCTTCTGCTGGAAATACATTGCGCCGCCCATCAACAACGGCAGCACGAAAAACGGATCGCGCGTCGACAGGTCCGTAATCCAGAGCATGAACGGCGCCTGACGCATCTCGACGCTCTCGAGCAGCACCCAGTAGAACGCAATAAAAAACGGAATCTGAATCAGCATCGGCCAGCAACCGGCGGCCGGGTTGACCTTCTCGCGCTTGTACAGGTCCATCATCGCCCGACTGAGCTGTTCGCGGTCATCCTTGTATCGTTCCTGAATCGTCTTCAGACGCGGCGCGAGCTTGCGCATCTTCGCCATTGAACGCCCGCTCTTCTGGGTGAGCTTGTAGAACACGAGCTTGATCAGGAATGTCACGAAGACGATCGTCCAGCCCCAGTTTCCGACGACGTCATAGACCTTCTGCAACAACCAGAACAGCGGCCGCGCGAGTAACCCCAGCCTCCCGTAATCAACCGTCAGGGTCAGATTATCGGTGATCGCCTGGAGTTGCGACTGCAGCTTCGGGCCGACGAACAAGGTGGACTGGAAAAGACCGGTCTCGCCCGGTGCAATATTCGTGAATGCGCCGTCGATAATGCTGACGAGCGTCAACTTGCCGTCGAAGCTGGCCTGGTAGGTCGCGACCTCCTCGGACTGCGGCACTGCCGCGACCAGGAAGTGATGCTGAATCGACGCGATCCACCCACCCGTGATCTTCTGCGTGACCGGTTCCTCGGCGAGATCGTCCGCATCGAGCTTCTCGTACTTCTCACCATCGGATATCACCGGGCCGACGAACGAATACGAATCGACATCGAACATCGACCGGTCAGGCGGAATAAACAGGCGCTGTATCTGCAGATAAGCAACGGCCGGGTAAGGCTGCTCGCTGTCGTTCGTTACCAGCTGGTCTAAACCGATCGCATATTTGCCGCGGCTGAACCGATAGATTTTCTCCGCGCGGATGTCGCCCTCACCCTGCCACACGAGCCGGACGACGAGCTCGTCGTCTCCGTCGCCGAGCACATACGACGAACGCTCCGCCGTAAACCGGCTCCGATGATTCGCCTCGGGGCGCTCTTCGGTCGTACGCAACCCCGTCCGGAAGACGAAGTAACGGTCAGCATCCGTCGATAACAGCTGGACCGGCACATCCGGCTGGTCCTTGTGCACCGGATATTCAAGCAGCTTCGCGGCGTGCATATCACCGCCGAGCAGGTCGATCCGGACCTGCAACACATCGGTCGTCACGGTAATCATCTCGCGGCCGAACGTCCGGGCCGAAGGGGTCGTCGCTGCCGATTCCGGATCCGCCGGCGCGGCAGGCAATGCCGGCAGCTGGGCGCCGCCCGGCGGAGAACCGGCTACCGACGGCGCCGGTGCGACGGACGGAATCTCGGGAACTGTGTCGGCACCGGACTGAACTGCCGGCGCGGCGGGCGGATAGTCATTCTGCCAGGTCTGGAAATTCATCCAGAGCAGCAGGGCGAGACCGCCCCATAAAAATAGTCGCAGGTTATCCATACTGATCAATGCTGGTCGCTCGTATTTAAGTGTGTAGCAAGGTTTCGCCAATGCTGCGCCAGGCTGGCGAACACTTCTTCGTTCGGCGCCGCTCCGACTTTATCCCGCGCCAGTACCACGATGTCCAGCCCGTTCAGTTGCGGCTGGACGTCCCGGAAGCTCTCCCGGATCAGCCGCTTGAGCCGATTTCTTCCGACCGCGCGACGGATCCGTTTCTTGGCGATCGCCAGCCCGAGGCGAGGATAGCCCAAATTATTCGCACGATAGAGCACCGTAAACATTCCATCGACCGACCGCCGGCTCTCGCGAAAGACGCGATCGAAATCGCTCGCGCTCGTCAGGCGGCTGACGCGCGTGAACTTCGCGGTGGTTCCAGTGCTCGCGTCGATGTCTGATCCTGCAACGTCCAGAATAGCCAGATCACGTTCCACCAGGTCACGTTCAACGATAGGGGCACGGGTGATCCTGGTCAGGCTGACGGGCTTCATGACATGGGCGCCGGCGACTGACTGATCGACCGGATTATAACGCTGTCGGTGAAGACTCAGCGGGACAATTGCGCGCGCCCTTTGGCGCGGCGACGTTTCAGGACGAGGCGTCCGGCACGAGTCGCCATACGGGCCCGAAAACCATGAGTGCGTTTTCGCTTGATGCGACTGGGTTGGTATGTGCGTTTCATGGCTGATCGAAAATCTATCTGAAAACAAAGAGATGGGCCGCAAAAACGGAGCGCGAACATTACGCGCCGGCGAATCTCTTGTCAATAGCGGCTACCCCTGTGGATAACTCATTCGAACGAGTATAAACTTCCCCTTCGACTTCGGCACAACAATAATCAGCACCTCAGGAACCATAACGTGCAGGCCTCCGTCTGGAACCGCTGCGTCCGCCAGCTTCGCTCCGATTTGTCCGAGCAACAATTTAATACCTGGATTCGTCCGCTGCAGGTCGTGGAAAATGAGCTGTCACTCAAATTACTCGCGCCGAATCATTTCGTCGTGGACTGGGTAAACGCCAACTGCATCGCGAAGATTAACGACTGCGTGCGCACCCATGGCGATGACCTGGCCATCTCCGTTGAAGTCGGGAGCCGGGCAGCCGCCACAGCCGAGCCGACGCGGGCCGAAACCCTCGTCCCTCGTCGCGAGGCAAGCGTGCCGTCGCTGGCGTTCATCGGCGGCAAGCTCGATCCGAACTATACGTTCAACCAGTTCGTCGAGGGCAAGAGCAATCAGCTCGCCCGGGCGGCGGCCATGCAGGTCGGCCAGAATCCCGGCAGCGCTTATAACCCGATGTTCATCTACGGCGGCGTCGGGCTCGGCAAGACCCACCTGATGCAAAGCATCGGTAACCTGATGCGGGAAAGTCGGCCAAATGCGCAGGTCGCCTACGTGCACTCGGAAAAATTCGTCGGCGACATGGTCAGGGCATTGCAACACAACACGATCAATGAGTTCAAGCGGGCCTACCGATCGCTCGACGCACTCCTGATCGACGATATCCAGTTTTTCGCCGGCAAGGAGCGCTCGCAAGAAGAATTCTTCCACACTTTCAATGCATTACTGGAGGGTCAACGCCAGGTCGTACTGACCTGCGACCGCTATCCCAAGGAAGTGCACGGTCTCGATGAGCGACTGAAATCCCGCTTCGGCTGGGGCCTGACCGTCGCGATCGAGCCGCCGGAACTCGAGACCAGCGTGGCGA
>SMVA01366038.1_pt1 | contig 13897 bp, 15 predicted proteins | sample 2456451 | NCBI WGS metagenome assembly SMVA01 (sample SAMN11095933, study PRJNA526329) | marine sediment metagenome | biome: Marine sediment; feature: Surficial sediment; material: Deep marine sediment; isolation source: Hadal surficial sediment | place: Pacific Ocean | collected 2014-05 | depth...
GGGTTCGCGCAAGAATAACTCCCCATGTTTGGGTGCTGAGACGCCTGTCTGGCAAGGCGCGAGGACTGCGCATACTCCTCGTATGGAAAGGACGAGCAACGCCGCCAGACAGGATGGATCGACGCCCAAACATGGGGAGTTATTCTTGCGCGAACCCTTAACTTGCTTGATGAATAAGAGCAGCATTTCCTGGATTGTACGAGGAAAGAGGAGGCTGCGAAAGGATCGTATCAAACTCTGCTTGGGGAATTTGCGTGGCGTCTCGCCACATGTTCTCAATTCCATAAAAGGCGCGTATGTTTTCATGGAAGATGTGGACGATGGTATCGCCATAATCCAAGAGAACCCACGTTCCGGATGATTTACCTTCGACGGTGGCCCGAGTTTTGAAGACTTTTTGGAGCTCATCCTCAATCGCATCAGCGATGGCGTTGACTTGGCGCTCCGAGCTGCCTGAACAGAATACGAAGAAATCAGCGATTGAGGTCAGATGTCCGACCTCAAGTATCAGCACGTCTGCAGCTTTCTTTTCCAAGGCCACTCGGCCCATGGCGAGGGCTTTATTTTTTATCCCGTCAAAAATAACTAGTCTCCTTTATTCGCACCATACAAGTGATGCTGGATTATATAAGATTCAATAGGGCTCGGCAACCAATCGGCCACGCTGCCACCCTTTTGTAAGCGGTCACGAATGGCGGATGCCGAGATGTGACACGGGGGCAGCGCCAGCAATGTGAGGGTTGATCCATGTGAGGTCGGAATTTCGAGATGGTCTCGTATTCCATTGTCGAGTGCAGCCAGATCGTTTTCAGAAATAGTCGGGAGCATGGCAAGCGATGTGATTTGAGAGAACCGAACCTCAGGTCGTGAGATGACCACGAAATTGGTTGCGGATAATAATTCGTTGCCTAACTTCCAGGTTGGAAAATCAAGAAAAGCGTCGAGACCGAGGAGGAAATATAATTCGCCTTCGAGTTGGCTTCGAAGTGAGTTGAGTGTGTCGATGGTATAGGAAGTCTCTGAGGACGTTGCTTCAATATCTGACACCTGAAAGTGGGGAATGTCCTGGATCGCCAACTTGGCCATTGCGAGTCGATGGTGTGCTGGAGCGAGAGTCTCGCCAGATTTGTGAGGCGGATCTCCCGTTGGAATAAAGAAGATTTGGTCAAACCCAAGTCGTGCGCGAGCCTGCTTGGCAATGTGCAAATGACCAAGATGGATAGGATTGAAGGTGCCGCCGAGGAGACCGATACGCATGGGGGTTGAAGTATTGAGAGAGCTCAGATGCTGATGGTTGATCCATCACAAGAGCGCGAGGTTGTCACGATGAATGACTTCCTCATACTCCTTGCCACCTAAGATTTCCTGGACCTCTTTGGTTTTCCGTCCTTTGATCTTTGCGATTGACTGCGATGACATATTGACAAGCCCTTTGGCAAATTCTTTTCCGTTGGAGTCGACACAGGAAACCGGGTCGCCAGAGGAAAACTCTCCTGTGATGTCGAGGATGCCGGCGGGGAGTAAACTCTTTCCTCGATGCCGTAACGCTTCGACCGCGCCATCATCGAGAATCAGTTGTCCCTTGGATCGCAGCGTAAACGCAATCCAATGTTTTCGGCTGGGCATGCGTCGGCTTTGGGGTAGAAACAGGGTGCCTTGGCTTTCCCCAGCAAATACTTGCGTCAACAATTGAGGCGTCTCGCCATTCATGATGAGCGTGGGTACACCATATTGCCCAACGTGTTTGGCTGCTTGAATTTTGGTGACCATGCCTCCTCGGCTCTCCTGGCTTCGTGACGTTCCAGCTCCCTGTTCAATGCGCGGAGTGATTTCTTCAACCACCGGAATCAATTCGGCTTGAGGATTCAGACGTGGGTCTTCGGTGTATAGCCCATTTACGTCGGATAAAATCACAAACAGGTCGGCATCCACCAAGTGGGCCACTTGTCCGGCCAATGTGTCGTTGTCGCCAAATCGAATTTCCTCGACCGAAACCGTATCGTTTTCATTAATGATGGGAATGACATGTAACTTGATTAAAGTGGTCAGGGTATGCCGTGCGTTGAGAAACCGTTTGCGGTCGGCAAGGTCTTGGTGTGTGAGCAGGACCTGCGCGACTTTTTGTCCCGCCTCTTGAAAACATTTTTCGTACGCATGGATCAAATGGCTCTGTCCCGCTGCTGCCGCTGCTTGTCTTAGCGGGATGCTTTGCGGATAGGTTTTCAATCCTAATTTTTTAATGCCGGCTACAATGGATCCCGATGAGACTAGGACGATCTCGCGTTTCGGGGTATTCAGTTCGGCGATTTCTTGAGAGAGCCGTGCAATGAGATCATGCCGCAAGCCGAAATCTCGAGAGGCCACCAGGCTACTCCCAATTTTCAGGACCACGCGTTTTGCGCCGGTGATTAGCTGCTGGTGCATGATTCTTTGGCTTCATCCATGCAGGAAACAATATAGGTTACGAGGGCGTCGAGCCCTTCGCGTGTGGCCGAAGAAATCGTCAAAAAGGGCAATTGGTGCTCGTCGCAATATTGCTGGAGCTTCAACAGATTGTTGCCATCGCCTCGGATGTCGTGCTTGGTGCCGATGATTGCGTAGGGCCGTTCTCCCAGATGATTGTCGAATGCTGCCAATTCGTGCCGGAGAATCGTCAGTGCCTCCAAAGGCTCATCCGGCGCCCATTCCGAAATGTCGATCAGATATAACAAAAATGCCGTGCGTTGAATATGCTTTAAAAATTGAATACCCAACCCCTTGCCCGTGTGCGCGCCTTCAATTATGCCCGGAATGTCTGCCATCACAAAGCTGCGATATTCCCCAAACGGAACTACGCCGAGGTGGGGTCGCAACGTAGTAAAGGGATAATTGGCGACTTCCGGGCGCGCGGCTGAGAGCGCCGAAATCAATGTTGATTTTCCAGCATTGGGAAAGCCCACCAATCCGACATCGGCCAGTAGTTTTAATTCAAGATTTAACGATAACACCTCGCCAGGCATTCCAGGTTCGAATTTTATGGGGGCCCGGTTGGTTGATGTGGCAAATCGGGCATTGCCTCGGCCGCCTTTCCCGCCACGGGCTATGATAATCGTTTGCCCGTCCTCGATCATATCCGCCAAGACTTCGTCGGTTTCATGGTTTTTAATGATGGTTCCCACTGGCACGGTCACCGTGACGTCGCCGCCATTGCGTCCATGTTTATTGGTACCTTCTCCCGGGCGCCCATGCTTGGCTTTGTAGTGGCGAAGATATTTCAAGTCCAGCAACGTCGTGGCTCGGGTTGCTGCTCGCATAACCACGTGCCCTCCATTCCCGCCATCGCCTCCATCGGGACCACCATGCGGCACATATTTCTCTCGGCGAAAACTGCTAGCGCCTTTGCCGCCGTTCCCAGCTTTGACATAGATTTTGGCTTGATCGATAAACATGAGTGAGGGTTCGCGCAAAAATTATGTTGAATCGGTTTGTGATTTCGTTCGTGTCTTAAACTCGAAATTCGAATATCGAAATCCGAAACAAATCAGAAATCCCAAACTCGAATGTTTTAAACGGATTATTCTGACTTATGCGGAATTGCCCTGAAAAGGTCGTCCTGAATGTTTCGGTGTTTTGGTATTGGTCATTTTGTCATTAGAATTTGTTTCGGATTTCGATATTCGAATTTCGGATTTATTCAACTTTTTCCGCGCGGAATAAAGGAAAAACTGAATAGGAGGATTATAGAGGAACGAAGGGTAAAACAGGAAGGTATTACGCGGAAGGGTACACGCTGATTTTTTTTCGGGCTTCATAGCCCTCAAACTTAACGATTCCGTGGGCTTTGGCAAACAGGGTGTGGTCTTTGCCCATTCCCACATTAAGCCCAGGGTGAAATTTGGTGCCACGTTGACGCATTAAGATATTGCCAGCCTTGACTTGTTCGCCCGCGTATTTTTTAATGCCAAGATATTGAGGATTGCTATCCCGTCCGTTTCGTGTTGATCCGCCGCCTTTTTTATGTGCCATGGGGTCTCCTCAATCCTCTATCTGTCAGCCTACAATAATTTCTTCAATTCGGATTTGGGTGAAACCTTGGCGATGTCCTTTGGTGCGCCGATACCCTTTCCGCCGTTTCTTCTTAAATATGGTGATGGAGCGGGTTCTGCCATTTCTTACCACGGTGGCTTTGACATGGGCTTGGTCAACCTCAGGTTGCCCAATGGTGGATCCATCATCCCCCGAAATAAACCGCACTGGTTTTAATTCAAGAGTTTGACCTTCTTCGGCATGAAGTAATTCAACTTCAAGCGTGGCCCCTGGCTCCACTCGATATTGCTTTCCACCTGTTTCAAGAATCGCATACATAAGGTTCGTAGCCTCCCAATCTTAAAATGGATATCATGCAGATTGAGATTCTGTCAACCCACTCGGTCTAATAAGTTTACCCTATTTGTTGATTGACAGAGTTTTGTCGCCTGGGCTATATACGCGACTAGATTGTTTGTCTCGTGGCAGATCAATTAGTTTAAGGATAATGGCAAGACATGGTTACCGCAAGTGACAAAATTTGGATGGATGGCGAATTTGTGAATTGGAATGAGGCGAAAGTCCACGTCCTCACTCATGCCCTGCATTACGGATTAGCGGCGTTTGAGGGCATTCGTTGTTATAAGGGCAGGGAGGGGTCGGCCATCTTTCGATTGAACGAGCACGTTGACCGTTTGTTCGAATCAGCCCACATCATGGCCATGAAAGTTCCATTTAGTAAGAAAGAGGTGTCGGAGGCGATTATCGAAACCGTTCGCGTCAATCGGTTGGAGTCGTGCTATATCCGCCCTTTGCTCTACGTGGGCTATGGGGAAATGGGACTGTTCCCAGGAAACAATCCGATCAAATTAAGCATCGCGGCTTGGCCGTGGGGGACGTATTTAGGAGAACATGCGTTGGAGCAGGGCATCCGGGCTAAGTTGTCATCCTTCACTCGCCACCATGTGAATGTGTCGATGACGCGTGCTAAGGTCTCAGGGTATTACGTCAATTCCATCCTGGCAAAATGTGAGGCGAAAAACTCAGGCTATGATGAGGCCATTCTTCTCGATACCGAGGGATACGTCGCTGAGGGGACCGGCGAGAATATTTTTATTGTGAAAAAAGGCGTGCTGAAAACGACTCCGTTGACCTCCATTCTCGAAGGCATCACCCGTGATGCCATCATGACACTGGCTCAGGAGCGAAACATTCCCGTGGTCGAAGAACGATTCACTCGTGATGCCATGTATGTCGCGGATGAAGTGTTTTTAACCGGGACCGCAGCCGAAGTGACTCCTGTCCGAGAGATAGATGATCGGGTCGTTGGGGAGGGGAAACGGGGGCCTGTGACCACACTTCTGCAAAAAGCGTATTTTGATATCGTCAAAGGCAATGATCCGACTCACCTGAATTGGCTGGTACCGGTTTAACGGCCAATCCAGTCCTGTCTTTCTTTCCTTCGTTTATTGCTATTCCGATTAACCCAACTTCCGTTCTTTCAGCGGATGGCGGAAGAACCATAGAGTAAATCCGAAACTCGAATTTCGAAATCCGAAACAAATTCAAATGACAAAATGACCAATACCAAAAACGTTTAAAACAGTCAGTACGACCTTTTCGGTGCGATTCTGCAACTTTGGGCGGGATGGGTTTGAAACATTTGAATTTCGGAGTTGTTTCGGATTTCGAAATTCGGATTTCGAGTTTATGGGACGTATGTGGAGTGAAAAGGTTTACTTGGGCTGGTTATTCGGAACTCTCAGCCGGTTTTTCGGAGGAAGTTTCGGTGGCAGGGGGTGTCGAAGCTGGCGTAGGTATTGACTCACTCGAAGTGGATGGAACATCAATCACGGAGGAAGCATGTTCTTGTCTCGACAGCATGGCCAAAGTTAAGGATGTGAGCATAAAGACGATCGCCGTACCAACTGTGACTTTGCTGAGGAACGTGCCTGGCCCTCGACTTCCAAAGACCGTTTGACTTGATCCGCCAAACGCCGCGCCGATTTCGGCCCCTTTGCCGGCCTGAAGCAGGATAGAGACAATCATGAGAAAGCAAACAAAGAGGTGAACGATGACGGCGATGGTGTACATGTTTTTAGATTCTTGAATGTTTAATGAGAAGCCTGAGCTGCAAGACGACAAATACTAGCAAAGCTGGTAGGGTCAAGACAAGCTTTTCCTACTAATGCCCCATCGATGTCTGCACAGTGGAACAAGGCCTCAGCATTTTGGGGGGACACGCTTCCCCCATACACAATTCGAACATCTTGAGCGACTGATCCCCATTCAGACGTGACGATCGAGCGAAGAAAGGCATGAACCTCTTCTGCTTGTTCAACCGTGGCGGCTCGTCCGGTTCCAATGGCCCAAACGGGTTCATAGGCGATCGTGATGGTGGAAATGTTTTCGACATCGAGTCCCGATAGTCCCTTGATTAATTGATCTTTGACGATGGCTTGCGTGTGTCCGGCTTCGCGTTCCTCTAACGTTTCGCCAACGCACACAATTGGTAGCAATTTATGCTTCAATGCGGCTTTCACTTTTTTATTCACCTCTTCGTTACTCTCTCTGAACAGTTGCCGGCGTTCAGAATGACCAACTATCACAGAGGAACAGCCCAGGGCTTGTAACATCGCACCAGAGATTTCGCCTGTGAAGGCTCCCTCAGCCTCCCAATGAATATTTTGCGCCGCCAGGGAAAACTGGTCATCAGTTGTCATAGCCTGTTGAACGGCATACAGGCTGACAAACGGGGGAGCTAAGAGAATGTCGATGGATGTCGAAGTCGGCACGAGGTTTCGGAATTCATGCACAAACTCCACGGCTTCCGTCGCGGTCTTGTGCATTTTCCAATTACCGGCAATGAGGCGAGTTCTCATGGGTGTGTGAAATACGATCAAAAAAAATCAAGTCAGATTGGGGCTAAAGGAATTTTGGTACTAACAAGTTGAACGGATTTGTTTCTGTCGTAAACTCGAAATCCGAATATCGAAATCCGAAAAAAATCCAAAACTCGAATGATCCAAACGAAGAATTTGGGCTTATGCAGTCAAGTATTTTTTTATTTTCAATTTGGTCATTAATAGTTGTTTCGGATTTCGATATTCGAGTTTCGGATTTGTTCAACGTATTTCTGCGCAGAATCTAACGATTGGGCAGAGCGGCGAGGCCGGGCATTTCCCCCTTCTCAAGAAGTTTGAGCGCGGCACCGCCACCAGTTGAAATAAACGACATGCTGTCGGTTTCCCCCGCACGGTGAACAGCTAAGGCGGTATCGCCACCGCCGACGATCGTCAGGGCGTAGGCATTAGCCACAGCATGAGCCATGGCTTGTGTCCCGCGCGCAAAGGCATCTCGTTCGAACATGCCCATGGGGCCATTCCATAAAATCGTTTTGGCATTTTGAACGGCTTCAGAAAACAATTTCACCGAAGCCGGGCCGATATCCAATCCATACCATCCTTCCGGAATTTCCTGGGTCGTGACAATTTTGGTTTCCGCTCCTGGATCGAGACTGGCGGCGATTACGCAATCCACCGGCAGATAAAATTTTACCCCGCGATCTATGGCATGTTGTTGAATGCCTTTGGCAAAATCCAGCATATCCTCTTCGACGAGGGATCGGCCGATTTCCATGCCCAGGGCTTTGATAAAGGTGAAGGCCATCCCGCCACCGATAATGACCTTGTCCACCTTTTTGCCTAAATTCTCAATGACACCAATTTTACCGGAGACTTTAGCTCCTCCAAGAATTGCTACAAAGGGTCGTACGGGATTTTCCACCGCCCCCTCAAGGTATTCGACTTCCCGTTTCATCAAATAGCCGGCGGCGGAGGTCTTGATGAATTTTGTGATCCCGGCTATTGAGGCATGGGAACGATGTGCCGTACCAAAGGCTTCGTTGATATACACGTCACCTAAGGAAGCGAGCTCCGAGGCGAATTGCTCATCATTGGCTTCTTCCCCAGGATGAAAACGAAGATTTTCAAGGAGGAGGACGTCGCCTGGTTTCATTTGGCTCACGAGATTTTTCACCTTTGGGCCTACGCAGTCCGAAGTAAAAATGACATCTTTTCCGAGGAAACGTCTGAGACGCTTGGCTACCGGCGCTAGGCTTAATTCAGGACAGGGTTTCCCGTTCGGCCGTCCCAGGTGAGAGCAGAGGATGACGCTTCCCCCTTCGTCTATGGTGTGATTGATGGTCGGTAATGCGGCGCGGATGCGAGAATCATCGGTAATTTGCAGTGAATCATCCAGGGGTATATTAAAATCCACCCGAATGATGACACGCTTCCCGCGAAGATCCACCTGATCAATGGTTTTTTTGGTGATATGCACGAGGAATCCTTTCTACCCTCATGGTTAGCTTCCTGCACACGGAGGGGACAGAAAAGACTTACGTTTTAGATCTTGGCCCCTAAAAATTTGACCAAGTCACGAAGACGGCACGAATAACCCCATTCGTTATCGTACCAGGCAAAGACTTTGACAAATCGACGATCCATGACCGTGGTCAATGGTGAATCAACCGTGGCAGAGTTTGAACAGCCATTGAGGTCGATAGAGACAATCGGAGCTTCAGAATAGCCTAAAATCCCTTTGAGCGATCCTTGAGCTGCTTTGGCAAATGCGGCATTCACTTCGTCGGCCTCGCAGTCCCGTTCTGTGACAACTCCCAAGTCGATTAATGAAACGTTGGGCGTGGGAACACGAATGGCGATGCCATCTATTTTCCCTTTCAATTCCGGAATGACCAAGTGCAAGGCTTTGGCCGCACCGGTCGAGGTCGGAATCATGGACAGTGCTGCACTCCGTGCACGACGGAGATCAGGATGAGGCAAGTCGAGTAATTGTTGATCATTGGTATAGGAGTGAATCGTGGTCATGAAACCATGATGAATCCCAAAGTTTTCCAGAAGGACTTTGGCAACGGTCGCCAGGCAGTTTGTTGTACAGGAGGCATTGGAAATGACCAAATGGTTTTTAGGGTCATACGTCTTTTCGTTGACGCCCAACACCACGGTCAGATCGGCATTTTTGCTTGGAGCTGAGATGATGACTCGAGGGGCTCCCGCCGAAAGATGTTGGCTGGCACCTTCGCGATCGGTGAAGCGACCGGTGGATTCAATGACGACATCGACCCCTAATTTCCCCCACGGGAGCTGTTTAGGGTCTTTTTCAGCCAGTACTTCTATTGATTGGTCATTGACCAGGAGTTGGTTCGGTTTGGCCTGGACTTCTGCCTGGAACCGCCCATGGACAGAATCATAGGTGAGCAGATGGCTGAGGGTCTTGGAATCAGTCAAATCATTAATGGCCACACATTGGATATCAGGGTCACCAAAGGAAGCCCGGAACATGTTCCGCCCAATACGTCCAAATCCGTTAATGCCGACTCTAATTGCCATAAGTACCCGTAAGGAAAGGGTTTCTAATCAAATTCACGTGGAAAAAGACCTAGAACCCCATAGTACTTTTGGGGGGGTATTAAGTCAAGCAATTGACCCCTTGAAGGGGGATGTTGAAAAAGGGCGTCAGCAGCGTTCTCGGCCCTTTGTCGTGCTCACGTACTGACGTACGCTCCGCGCGCCAAAGCGCCTGCGGCCTTGCTGAGCGCGCCTTTTTGAACATCCCCCATGGCCCCTGCTGTGTCTTCATATGGGTGATATGGAAAGGAAGTTCTTGGATCTTTTTCCAATTATTCAACAAGCCCATGAAGTTTTTTCGATGATGGGGAAGTGAAACTGGAGAGAAGGTAGGGAACCCTACAAAGTGCCTAGAAAGTTTTAAATTTTCATCGCATCCTTTACTTCGGCCAGGGTTTGGCGGGAGACCTCAGTGGCACGCTGGCATCCGCTCTGAACCACGTCTTCCAGCCGTTTTGGGTTGGCTTCGAGGGTTTTTCGGGATTCCCAAATTGGCGCCAGCCGTTCAACCATGGAGTCGGCCACAAATGTTTTGCAGTCGATGCAGCCGATTTCAGCAGTCCGGCATTCTTTGTTCACTTGGTCGAGGATCGCGGTGGTAGAGTAGATTTTGTGGAAATCATACACCGGGCAGATTTCAGGGTTCCCCGGATCCTTCCTCCTTACCCTAGCCGGGTCCGTGACCATGGTTTTGAGTTTTTGGCGAACCTCCGGTTCCGAATCTGAGAGGTTGATAGTATTCCCATAGCTCTTGCTCATTTTCCGACCATCGGTTCCGATCACCTTGGGAAATTTCGTTAACAATTCTTTTGGTTCGACTAGTACCGGGGTATAGAGACTATTAAATCGTCTGGCTATTTCCCGGGTGAGTTCGAGATGAGGCAGTTGGTCCTTGCCAATAGGCACCGCGTCGGCTTTATACAACAAAATATCAGCAGCCTGAAGAACGGGGTATCCCAAAAAACCATGCGTGGACAGGTCGCGGCCTTCGATGTGTTCTTGTTTTTCCTTGTAGGTGGGATTTCTCTCAAGCCAGGGTACAGGGGTGATCATCGAGAGCAGCAAATTCAAAATAGCGTGCTCGGGGACATGAGACTGGATAAAAACTGTAGCCCGTTCAGGATCAATGCCGACAGCCAGCCAGTCAATCAACAGTTCATGAATGAAGGTTTGGAGTTGGCTGGTATCCTCATAATTTGTTGATAAGGCATGCCAGTCCGCGACAAAAAAGAAGCATTCGTTGTCTTCCTGCAGCAGCCTCCAATTGTCAAGAGCCCCCAACAGATTGCCAAGGTGCAGCCGCCCGCTGGGCTGCATGCCACTTAATACACGTTGTGGCAACGTTCTCTCCTTATTCGTAAAAGATCAGGACGACAAGAGCTCACTTGGGAGAATGGTCGCCGTTAAGATTTGATATACCGTCATGAGTATCGTTCGGATAAAATGATGGTAAGAGTCTGTCATGATCAACCCAATGAAAATAAACATGCCATACGGTTCTAAACGTCGAAGGAGCAGAGCAGGTTGAGGTGGCAGAAGACTGGTCATGATTCGCCCACCATCCAGAGGAGGAATCGGGATCAAATTGATGACCATTAAAATGGTGTTAATCACGATTGAAAATTGGGCCATCGCTGCTATGGGCAACAGGATGGTTTGAGCGAGATTGGCCTGGGATTCCCCTTCGGTTTGAGAAGGATCAAAGGCTATGATGAGGCTTAACACGATGGCGCTGACGATGAGAAGGAATAAGTTCATGGCAGGGCCAGCGGCTGCCACGAAAGCCATGTCCCTTCGAGGGTTGTGTAAATTGGCAGAATTAATAGGGACTGGCTTTGCCCATCCCACGAGAAAACTTCCCGGAGCCAATAGGCACATTGCAGGGACAATGATGGTTCCCAAGAGGTCGATATGCGGGAGAGGATTCAGGGTTAAGCGCCCCAGATTTTTCGCGGTGGAGTCCCCAAAGAAATTTGCCACCCATCCGTGCGCATACTCGTGGAACACGATAGCCAAGAGTAAAGGCAACGCCATGATGGAAATGGAGGATAAAATTTGGCTTAGAGAATTCATGAATTTGATGGGGCCGTGGAAATTAAATCAGGCGCGAGAAGTTAATCACAGATGGTCGTGTTGTGTCTTAAGCACTTACCTAATTCACTTGCACAAACCGACCGTTCGCGACCTGAATCATATACACTTTGCGGTCGAGAACGCCACCTTCTCCAAATGACGCGAGCCCTCCCAGGGTCGGAAGGTCGTGCCGAATGAATAGCTGGTCACGGACTTCTTGCCCGGTGGTGGCCCCATGGCTGATGGTATCCAGGATTATCCGCATGGCGTCATACGCTTGGGCCGCGAAGATGGAAGGATCAAGATGAAATTGCTCTCGATACTTCCGAATAAACTCCTGAACTTCAGGGTCCGTGGTTTGGAGGAATAGCACATCGCCAAAGGTCCCACCATTTAGCGTGCTCCGTCCCCACTTGAGCAAATCGGGATGATTCCAGGTGTTGTTGCCCAATAAAGGCACCTTCACATCGTAGAAGGCAAGTTGGGCGGAAAGGAAGGCCACATCAGTAGGAGTGCCCGGCAGGAAGAGCGCATCAAACCCTGGGGTATAGACCAACAGTTCTTCCTCTTCTTTTTGTGGCTCTTCGGTTGGTTGTTCTTCGGTTTCTTTGGTTTCAAAGGGGAGCATCTCGCCGTAGAGGCTAAGGTCCTTATCTTTTATCCGTAGAATTTGGGCCGAGGCATCGGTTGTTCCACGCTGATACGATTCCGCCGCAATGATTTCGCCTCCATTTTGGATGACGGTTTCCTGAAAGTGTTGGGCTAACTGTTTGCCATATCGGGAATCGGGGGAGAGCACGCAAAATCGAGTATAGCCAAGCGTTTGCATGGCATGTTCGATCAATTTTTTGACTTGCAAGTGTGTCGTCAACGCGGTACTGAACCAAAACCGTCCAAATTGTTTGACATCGGACAGGCTGGCTGTGGGTGTGATAAACGGCGTTTCCGCCCAGTCGGGAAGATCCGCGACGTGTTGCACTTGCCGAGCCAGCAGCGGACCGATCAACGCAATCGGTACAAACTCCTTGAGGACCTTTTCGAATTCATGATGCAACTGGGCGGGAGGCAGGGCGCTGTCTTTGACCACGATACCCACGGTATTCGATCCGAGTTGAGCCCGCCCCTCTTGCAGGGCAAGCCGAATGCCGTTGAGCGCATCGGTTCCAAAGAGTTTCATCTTTCCCGAGAACGGCAGGACTGCTGCGATGACATATCGATGGGCTTTAATCTTCAAGATAAACGATTGCATGAGTGCGACAGCCGTTTGCGCGTAGGGATGATGAGGAAACCGATGGAGAAACGCCCGAATGTCTCTCTCAGCCAACACTTCATCGCCTAGGGCGGTGTGAAGCTCGATCAAACGAATCAGGGCCAAGTCGCCTGGAAAGGTGGTGGGGAAGGTCTCCAATAAATCTCCAAGCGACCGTTCAGACATTTTCTGTAAAATCAGACTTTTGATATAATCCAATAACTCTCCGCGCTCGTCCTCCCTGGTTGTCTTCAGTTGCTTCATGGCCATGTGAACGGCCTTGGTGTGCTCGCCCTTGAGTTCGTAGGCCTGGTGAAGGAGGTGCAGGCCTTTCGTTTGAGTTGAGGGGTTGGATGATCGATTCAGGGCATTGGTCAGCACGGTGATGGCTCGGTGAGCCAGTTTGGATTCGATATACAACGTGCCGAGCAACAGTCGGGCCTCGTCTGTGCGAGAAGAGATCGGGTATTCTTCCAGAAATTGTTCTAAAATAATGATAGCCTGTTTGGTCTCCCCTTTGGCCTGAAGCGCTCGGGCGTGGAGAAATGTGAAAGCTTCGGTTCGGGGAGAGGTGGATCCAGACTCGATAAAGTTCTCAAGCATGATCAAGGCCTGGTCAGTCTGACCCCGTTCCAGAAGGGATTGAATGTGATTTATACGTTCATCTGCGGCGGCAATCAGCGGGTCGATATCTTCCAAAGGAGGGTCGTCTAATTGGCCGACGGCATGTTGAGGAAGGACAACGGTGATGCAGACGAACCATACAAGACAAGCGAATCCCGTGAAGATTCTGGGGCGAGAGAATTGTTGGCTATGAGGCATCGTGGGGAATTTTAGGACGTATTTTTACCTAAGTGTTTGCGCAAGGATAATTTCCCATGTTTGGGCGTCGATTCATCTTGTTTGGCGGCGTGGCTCGTCCTTTCCATACGAGGAGTATGCGCAGTCCTCGCGCCTTGCCAGCTAGGTGTCTCAACAACCAAACATGGGAAATTATCCTTGCGCGAACCCTCACTTCGTATATACGGCCAGCCTCCTCTACTGTCAAGAAAACTCTTTGGGCGTGGGGATTCCTCAATAAAGGTTGAGAAAAATGAAGGTTCATGATCCTCCACAAAGACAAGGTCAAGCGAGCAAAGGA
>SMVA01434259.1_pt1 | contig 13897 bp, 13 predicted proteins | sample 2456451 | NCBI WGS metagenome assembly SMVA01 (sample SAMN11095933, study PRJNA526329) | marine sediment metagenome | biome: Marine sediment; feature: Surficial sediment; material: Deep marine sediment; isolation source: Hadal surficial sediment | place: Pacific Ocean | collected 2014-05 | depth...
ATCTCGCTCTGATTGGCGGTGCCTTCGCGCTCTGGGTTCCAGGGGCAGAAGAAAACGTTGCTGCTCTCTTTCCGACACCCATAGGGATCTTCCCTATACTGGATGATGGCGCCGTTCACGAACACACCCAGTATATAGCCCCCAACAAGAACACCGAGAAAAGCTCTCACATCACCCTCCAGGACTGGGGAATGTTGACACAGTCTCTCCCAAACACCCCAACCCTCCGGTCAATAACGCTTGGTTGACTCTCTTGTCAACGGACTAGCCGCGGCCCCTTGGCTCCGGACCGGCGGGATCGCCGTGTTCCGGTGGCGGGTTGCCCCGCGGCGCGAAGACCGGCTGGCCACGCAGTTCCCGGTAATGGCCCAAGGCCCAATGGACCGAGGGAAAGGCGATGTCGTCCCAGGGAATCCGATCCCAGGTGAACAGGTCCAAGGTCTCGGTCTCCAGACCGGCGGAGACCTCGGGGGACAGGAGGCGGGCCCGGTAGATCAACTGGATCTGGCTGATCCTGGGGATCGAATAGACCGCCAGCAGCTGGTCGATCTCGATCCTGGCGTGGGCCTCCTCCCAGGCTTCGCGCTTGGCCCCCTCGGCCGCCGTCTCGTGCAGCTCCAGGTAGCCCGCGGGCAGGGTCCAGAAGCCCTTGCGCGGATCGATCGCCCGCCGGCACAGCAGGATCTTGTCGTCCCAGACCGCCACCGATCCGACCACGACCTTGGGATTTTCGTAGGCCACATAGCCGCAGCTCTCGCAGACCTGGCGCTGGCGGTCATCGCCCTCGGGGATCTTGTGCACGAAACCCGGAGCCGGTTTCGAGGTCGGCGTGGTCATGCCCCCAGTTTGATCCACTAGGTCAGGGTGGGCAAGCCGCAGCCGTGACCCAGGCAGTTTTCAGGTCGACTCCAGGGCGGCCACGCCGGGCAGGGTTCTCCCCTCCAGCCACTCCAGGAAGGCGCCGCCGGCAGTCGAGACGTAGCTGAAGTCCTCGGCCACCCCGGCATGGCGCAGCGCCGCCACCGTGTCGCCGCCGCCGGCCACGCTCATGAGCCTGCCGGCCCGGGTCAAGGCGGCGGCCGCCCGAGCCACCTGGTTGGTGGCGGCGTCGAAGGGTGGCATCTCGAAGCAGCCGAGGGGGCCGTTCCAGACCAAGGTCTTGCAGGCCTCCAGGCGCCGTGCCAGATGCGCTGCCGTGGCCGGGCCCAGGTCGAGGATCATGCAATCGTCGGGCACCTGCTTGATGGAAACGGTTTCGTGGGCCGCGCCGGCGGCGAACTCGGTGGCCACAACCGCGTCGGTCGGGAGCACCAGGTCGCAGCCGGCGGCCTTGGCGGTTTCGACGATCTCCCGGGCGGTCTGCGCCATGTCGTGCTCGCAGAGCGAGCGCCCGACCCCGACCCCCAAAGCGTTCAGGAAGGTGTTCGCCATGGCACCGCCGACGATCAGCAGGTCCATGCGCCCGACCAGGTTGCCCAGAAGATCCAGTTTGGTGGAGATCTTGGCGCCGCCCACCAGCCCGGCGACCGGACGCTCCGGCTGTTCCAGCGCCTGGGCCAGATGCTTGAGCTCGCCCTCCATGAGCCGGCCCGCGGCGGCCGGCAGGCGCCGGGCCAGGGCCTCGACCGAGGCGTGGGCCCGGTGGGCCGTCGAGAAGGCATCGTTCACGTAGAGCTCGCCCAGGGCCGCCAAGCCGGCGGCGAAGTCTCCGTCGTTGGCCTCCTCGCCCGGGTGGAAACGCAGGTTCTCCAGGAGCACCACGTCCCCATCGCCCAGTCCGGCCACGGCCTGCTGGGCCGCCGGGCCGATACAGTCCTCGGCGAAGGCCACGGGGGCGCCGTCCAGCACGGCCGAGAGCGGTGCGACCACCGGTTTCAGGGACATCGCGGGCACCCGCTGGCCCTTGGGGCGGCCGAAGTGGGACAGCAGAATCACCCGGGCACCCCGCCCGGTCAGTTCACGGATGGTGGCGGCGGCCCGCTCGATCCGGGTCCCGTCGGTGACCTGGCCATCGCGCAGGGGCACGTTGAAGTCGACCCTGAGCAACACGCGCTTGCCGGAAACCTCCAGATCGTCGAGGGTCCGAAACCCGCCCATGACGCCAACCTCCCGCCGCCGCCTCAAGACCCGATAACGATGCCTACATGGTCGGCAAGACGAACTCGGCGCCTTCGCGGATGCCGGTGGGCCAGCGGGCGGTGATGGTCTTCATCTTGGTATAGAAGCGCACGCCTTCGGGCCCGTGCATGTGGTGATCGCCGAACAGGGAGCTTTTCCAGCCGCCGAAGCTGTGGAACGCCATGGGCACCGGGATCGGCACGTTGACCCCCACCATGCCGACGTTGATCGAGTTGGTGAAGTGCCGGGCCGAGTCGCCATCGCGGGTGAAGATCGCCGTGCCGTTGCCGAACTCGTGGTCGTTCACCAGCTGGGCCGCGGCGTGATAGTCCGGCGCGCGCATCACCGAAAGCACCGGGCCGAAGATCTCCTCCTTGTAGATGGTCATGTCGGAGGTGACCTTGTCGAAGATCGAGCCGCCCATGAAGTAACCCTTCTCGTAGCCCTGCAGGGCCAGGCCACGGCCGTCGACCACCAGCTCGGCGCCCTCTTCGAGGCCCTTGGCGATATAGCCGTTGACCTTGTCGAAGTGCTGCTTGGTGACCAGGGGGCCCATCTCGCTGTCCGGGTCGATGCCCGGGCCCACCTTGAGCGCCTGGACCCGGGGCGACAGCCGCTCGATCAGTTCGTCGGCGGTCTGATCGCCCACCGCCACGGCCACCGATATGGCCATGCAGCGCTCGCCGGCCGAGCCGTAGGCCGCCCCCATGAGGGCGTCGGTCACCTGGGCCATGTCGGCGTCGGGCATGACCACCATGTGGTTCTTGGCGCCGCCCAGGGCCTGGATCCGTTTATTCTGGGCCGTGCCGGTGTGATAGATGTACTTGGCGACCGGCGTCGAGCCGACGAAGCTGATCGCCTTGATATCCGGATCCATGAGGATCGCGTCGACCGCCTCCTTGTCGCCGTGCACCACGTTGAAGACCCCGTCGGGCAGCCCGGCTTCCTGATAGAGCTCCGCCAGGCGCAGGGCGAAGGACGGGTCCCGCTCGGACGGCTTCAGGATGAAGGTGTTGCCGCAAGCCAAGGCAATGGGCGACATCCAGAGGGGAATCATGGCCGGGAAGTTGAACGGGGTGATGCCGGCGACCACGCCCAGGGGCTGGCGGGTGGAATAGCAATCCACGCCCCGGCCCACGTCCTCGGAATACTCGCCCTTCAAGAGGTGCGGGATGCCGCAGGCGAACTCCACCACCTCGAGACCCCGGGTGATCGAGCCCTTGGCGTCGTCGACGATCTTGCCGTGTTCCTCGGTGAGCAGGCGGGCGAGTTCGTCGATGTTGGCTTCCAAAAGCTGCTTCAGCTTGAACATGACCCGGGCCCGGCGCAGGGCCGGCGTCTGGGACCACCCCGGGAAGGCGGCGCTGGCCGCCTCCACCGCCTTGCGCACGTCGGCCGGGCCGGCGAAGTCGACCTGTCGGATCACCTCGCCCAAAGCCGGATTGTAAACGTCGCCCCGGCGCCCGCTGGTGCCTTCGACCAGGCTTCCGTCGATGAAGTGCTTGATGAGATCGCTCATGACCCTGTCCCCACAATGGCTGAATTTCTCGAGGCGCGCGCCCGGTCCCGAGCATAGCCCGACGGGTCCGCCCACTGGAAGAGGCTCATAGACCAATTCCGCCGCCAATAAAAGGCGCCGCCCCCGTTCCTGGCCACATTGTGTTAAGTCTGTTCCCGCTTTCCGGCGCCCTGGGCGCAGGGTGCCGGAGTCGATGAGGAGCCCACCCTTGGACGCTATCCGCTGCCCGGCGATTTTCGTGTCCCATGGCCCGCCCAACATGGTGGTCGACCCGATCGCGGTGCGCGGTTTTCTGGCGGCGCTTGGCGGGGATCTGCCGCGCCCCCGGGCCGTGCTCTGCGTGTCGGCTCATTGGATCACGGCGGCCCCCAGCGTGACCGGGACCGAGCGGCCGGAAACGATCCACGATTTCTTCGGGTTCGCGCCGGAGCTGTACCGGATCGCCTATCCGGCGCCCGGCGACCCGGCGCTCGCGGCCAGGGTCGAACGGCTGGTGCGGGACGCGGGGTTCGACTGCCATATGGATCCGGCGCGCGGTCTCGACCACGGCGCCTGGCAGCCCTTGATCCTGATGTATCCCCAGGCCCAGGTTCCGGTGGTGCAGCTGTCCCTGATCGCCGACGCCGGCGCGGCCGACCACTACCGTCTCGGCCAGGCCCTGACACCGCTCCTCCAAGACGGCGTCTTGGTGCTGGCGAGCGGCACGGCGACCCACAACCTCACCGCCTGGCGCCGCGCGCCCTCGGCGACGCCGGCCTGGGCCCGTGCCTTCGAGACCTGGTTGATAGATGCCGTGGAGCAAGGCGACCACGACGGCCTGATCGACTATCTTCGCCGCGCGCCCGAGGCGCGAAGCGCCCATCCCAGCGAGGACCACTTTCTGCCGCTCCTGGTCGCGCTCGGCGCCGGTGGCCCGGGCCCGGGACGCACGTTGCACCGCGGCTTCGCATACGGCAGCCTGTCCATGGCGGCTTTCGCCTTCGGCGCGATCTGAGCTACGCAAAGGGGGAGACTTTGCGCTAGTCTTGGTCGCAAGACACTCTCTGGAGTCGGTGAACGTGGTCGATATCTTGATCCCTCGCGCCTCGGCGACCGGCAGCTCCGCCGCGGCGGCGCGGCTGGAGACCTGGCGCGACGACGATTGCCTGGGAATCGCCCTGATGGGCCTCTGGACGACCCGGGAGATCGACCGGCAAGATCGCGACCTGGCCGCGATCGTGCCCGACGGCGCGGCGCGCGCGGAAATCCATCTGGGCGATCTGGAAGAGATGGACACGGCCGGTGCTTGGCTGATCTACCGCACCAGGACCGCGCTCGAGGCCCAAGGGCTGGCGGTCGAGCTCACCGGGGGCAGTCCGCACCACCTCACCCTGATCGACACGGTCGCAAGCCACCACCAACACTGTCCGGAGCCGCCGCCGGGGGCGACCCCTTTTGTCTCTCTCGTGAACACCCTGGGTCATGCCACCATAGAGGTCCTCAAGGAAGCCCGCGACCTGATCAACTTCCTCGGCCTCACGGTCATCGTCCTCTTGAGGTCATTGGTCCGGCCGCGGACGATTCGGACCCACGCCCTGTTCACCCACATGGAGCAAGCCGGGCTCCATGCCCTGCCGATCGTCGGCCTGATCTCTTTTCTGATCGGCGTGGTGCTGGCCTACCAGGGCGCCGAGCAGCTGGCCCGCTTCGGCGCCGAGATCTTCACCATCAACCTGGTCGGGTTCGGCGTGCTGCGGGAAATGGGCATCCTCTTGACGGCGATCATCGTGGCCGGCCGCTCGGGGTCGGCCTACACCGCGCAGATCGGCACCATGAAGGTCAACGAAGAGATCGACGCCATGCGCACCATCGGCCTCGATCCCATGGAAGTGCTGGTGATTCCCAGGGTCCTGGCCTTGGTCCTGGTCCTGCCGCTGCTCACCTTCTACGCCGATATGATGGGGCTGCTGGGCGGCGCCGTGATTTTGATGTTCACCCTCGACCTGTCCCTGTTCCAGTATGCCCGCCATCTGAATAGCGCGGTGGCGATCGGGACCTTTTGGGTCGGCATCATCAAGGCGCCGATCTTCGCCTTTATCATCGCCATGGTCGGTTGCTACGAAGGCCTCAAGGTCTCGCGCAGCGCCGAGTCCGTGGGCCTGCACACCACCAAGGCGGTGGTCGAGGGGATCTTCCTGGTGATCGTGCTGGACGCGCTGTTCTCCGTCATGTTTGCCCTGGTGGGGCTGTAATGAGCGACGACGCGATCATCGAGGTCGAAGGCTTGCGGACCCAGTTCGGCCAGCAGGTGATTCACGACAACCTGGACATCACCGTGCGCCGGGGCGAGGTCATGGGCGTGGTCGGCGGATCGGGCGCCGGCAAGTCCGTGCTCATGCGCACGATCATCGGACTGACCAAGCCGGCGGCCGGCCGCATCCGCTTGTTCGACATCGACACCGCCGGCCTGTCGACCCTGGAGCGGCGCGCGCTCGAACGGCGCTGGGGCGTGCTGTTCCAGGACGGCGCGCTGTTCTCCTCGCTCACGGTGGCGCAGAACATCGCGGTGCCCTTGAAGGAGCACACCAAGCTGTCGGCACAGCTCCAGCGCGAGCTGATCGACATCAAGGTGAGCCTGGTGGGTCTGCCGATCGAGGCCGCCCACAAGTTTCCCTCGGAGCTGTCCGGCGGCATGCGCAAGCGCGCCGGCCTGGCCCGGGCCTTGGCGCTCGATCCGGAGATTCTGTTCCTGGACGAGCCGACCGCCGGCCTGGACCCCATCGGCGCCGCCAAGTTCGACGAGCTGATCGCCGGGCTGCAGCACGCCCTGGGCCTCACCGTGGTCATGGTGACCCACGACCTGGACAGCCTTTATGCCATCTGCGATCGGGTTGCCGCCTTGGTGGACAAGCGTGTTAAAGTCGGCACCATCGAGAGTCTGCGGCGCGAGCCGGACCCCTGGCTGCGGGATTATTTCGGGGGTCCGCGCGGGCGCGCCGTCTTGGACGCCAGGGGACGGACTTCGTAGAGGTAGAGCGACACAGCCATGGAAACCCGCGCCAATTATATTCTGGTCGGCAGCTTCGTCTTGCTGTTGGTGGTCGGGCTGCTCGGGTTCGTAATGTGGCTGGCCAAGTTTCAGTTCGATACCAAGTTCTCGCGATACGACATTTTTTTCACCGAGTCGGTCACGGGCCTCATTGCCGGCGGCGCGGTGCGCTACAGCGGCGTGCAGGTGGGGGAGATCGTCTTCATCGGCCTGGACAAGGAGAACCCCGAACGGGTGCGGGCCTTGATCGAGGTCGATGCGACCACCCCGGTCAAGCGCGACACGGTGGCCAGCCTGGAGAGCCAAGGCCTGGCCGGCGGCCGCTACATTCTGTTGTCCGGCGGCGCGCCTGAGACGCCGCTGCTGGAGGCCGAAGCCGATCAGAAGCGCCCGGTGATCCAGTCTCGGCCCTCCACCTTGCAGCAGGTGCTGGACAGCGCGCCGGAGCTGGTCGAGAACGCCAACATTTTGCTGGCCCGCGCGAGCCAGATACTCGATGACCGCAACCTGGCCAACTTTGCCGGGACCCTGGAGAACATGAACCGCATTTCCGCCTCCCTGGCCGGGCGCGGCGACGAGATCGGGAAGCTGATCGCCGACGCCGCGGGGACCATGGAGAATCTCCGCGGCGCCACCGGCTCTCTGAACGAACTCGCCGCCGCCCTCAAGAAAGACAGTGCCCGGCTTACCGCGCGCGCGGAGGCCACCTTGGTTTCGGTCGAGGGGCTCGTGGAAGCGGCGGAAGGGTCTTTTCAAGACACCTCGGGCGAGGTCGCGGCCTTCCTGGGGGACCTGCGGAATGCCGCCGAATCCTTCGAAGCCATGACCCAAGAGATTCACAGCCTGGTGGCGGAAAACCGCGAACCGATCAATTCCTTCACCGTCGGTGGGCTCTACGAACTCACGTCACTGATCACCGAGGCCCGCGGGCTTCTCGTCGGCCTGAACCGCGTGACGACCGAGGTCGAGCGCGATCCCGCCCGTTTCCTTTTTGGCAACCAGCAGCAGGGCTATGAAGCAGGACAACCTCAGTAGCGCGTCACGTCGCCGATTCCTACGAAACTGCCTCGCGGTCCCCTTTGCGGGGGTCGTGGGGGCCTGCGCACTGACAGTGCCGGGCCAAGCGCCGCCGCCGTCGCTCTACCGGCTGACGCCAAAGAGCACCTTCAGCGAGGACCTGCCGACGGTGAACTGGCAGCTGGTGGTGGAGGCGCCGGTGGCCAACGCCGGGCTCAACACCACCCGGATCAGCCTGCGGAGCACGGTGACCCAGCTGGAATATTTCGCCCGTTCCAGCTGGATCGACCGGGCGCCGCTCATGGTCCAGACCCTGATGATCGAGTCCTTCGAGAACTCGGACCGAATCATCTCGGTCGGTCGCGAGGCGGTGGGTTTGCGGGCCGATTTCATTCTGAAGACCGAGCTGCGGGAGTTTCAGGCCGACTACTACGAGACCAACCCGCCGACCGTCCTGGTGGGGATCAACGCCAAGCTGGTGATGATGCCGTTCCGGCGGATCATCGGATCAAAGAGTTTCATGCACGAAGTCAAGGCGAACAAAGACGACATGGCGGACATCGTGCCGGCCTTCGACGAGGCGCTCGGCAAGGTCCTGAAGCGGATCGTCGAATGGACTCTGATCAACGGCGAAGCGGCGGATCGCAAGCGCACCAGCAGCTAACACCAAGTCTCGGTGAGATGGGTCTTTAGCCCCGAGATTTGGACTTACTCCTGGGGCCGCCCGGCGGCCAGATCGTAGTCGCGGATCACCTGGGCGACCCGGATGCGGTAGTCCCGGAACACCGATGTCCGGCCCTCGGCCTGGGCGGCGCGGTGGTTCGGGCGCCGGTACCAGGCCTCGACCGCCTCGCTGTCGCGCCAGAACGACAGGGAGAGATACTTGTCCTCTGTGGTGAGGCTCTGGAAGCGCTCCACCGAGAGGAAGCCGTCGACCGCCTCCAGCTCGTCCTTGAGCGCCGCCGCCAGATCGAAATAGCGGTTCCCCGCTTGGCGATCCAGCATCACCTCGAACATCACCGCGATCATGGCCCGGCTCCCTGGGGTTAGTGATTTGGGTCTAGAAGGCGACCTGGTCGCCGCCCTTGAGGGCGAGCTGCTCGCGGGCTTCGGCGGGGGTGGCGATCTCCAGCGAGAGGTCCTCCAGGATCCGGCGGATCTTGGCGACCTGGGCCGCGTTGCTTTCGGCCAGCTGGCCCTTGCCCAGGTAGAGGCTGTCTTCCAGGCCGACGCGCACGTTGCCGCCCATCATCGCCCCGGTGGTCACGAAGCTCATCTGGTGCCGGCCGGCCGCCAGGATCGACCAGGCGTAGTCCGCGCCGAACAGCTTGTCGGCGATCCGCCGCATGTGCATGAGATTCTCCAGATCCGCCCCGATGCCGCCCAGGATGCCGAAGATGGTCTGCACGAAGAGCGGCGGCTGGACCAGGCCACGGTCCAGGAAGTGGGCCAGATTGTACAGGTGGCCCACGTCGTAGCACTCGAACTCGAAGCGGGTGCCGCAGCCCTCGCCCAGCTCCCGGAGGATGTGCTCGATGTCCTTGAAGGTGTTGCGGAAGATGAAGTCCCGGGTGGATTCGAGGAACTGCGGCTCCCAGTCGTACTTCCACTCCTTGAAGCGGTCCAGTATGGGATAGAGCCCGAAATTCATCGATCCCATGTTGAGGGAGCACATCTCGGGCTGGGTTCTCATGGGGGCCGCCAGGCGCTCTTCCACGGTCATGCCATGACCGCCGCCGGTGGTGATGTTGATCACCGCGTCGGTCGACTGCTTGATGCGCGGCAGGAACTCCATGAAGACCGCCGGGTCCGGCGTCGGCCGGCCGTCCTTGGGATCGCGGGCGTGGAGGTGCAGGATCGTGGCGCCGGCCTCGGCCGCGGCGATCGCCCCCTCGGCGATCTCGCTCGGGGTGATCGGCAGGTGCGGCGACATGGTCGGCGTGTGGATCGAGCCGGTGACGGCACAGGTGATGATCACTTTACGTGCGGCGGCCATGGTCCTGGTCTCCTCCCTATTTCCCTAGCGCCAGGGCGTCCCGGCAAATCATTTCAGAGACTCGAAGTTGCCGCAAACGCTGATCGCCTGCCCCGAGATGTTGCTGCCGGCCTGGGAGCAGAGGAACAGCGCCATGTCGGCGATGTTCTCCGCGCTCACCGCGCGCCGGAGCGAGATGGCGCTCACCAGGCGCTCGCGAAACGCCTCGTGGCTGATGTCCAGCGCCGCGGCCTTGTTGGCGATCACCCGCTCGATCCGCTCGCCCGCCACCATGCCCGGCTGAATGGCGTTGACCCGGATGTTGTCGGGGCCCAGCTCCATGGCCAGGCTCTCGGTGAAACCGACCACCGCCCACTTGGAGGCCGAATAGGGCGTGCGCAGAGGGAAGCCGAGCCGGCCGGCCACCGAGGACAGGTTGACGATGGCGCCGCCGCCCGCGGCCTTCAGGCGCGGCACCGCGCGCCGGGCGCAGTAGAACTGGCCGCTGATGTTGACCGAAAGGGTGCGGTCCCAGTCCTCGGGCGAAATCTCTTCCACCGGCGCGGTCGGGCCGGCGATTCCGGCGTTGTTGATCAGCACGTCGAGCCCGCCCAGCTCTTCGTCGGCCGCTTCGAAGAGCCGGTCCACCTGGGCCGGGTCGCCCACGTCGGCCAGGGTCCCACTGGCGTTCGGCAGGTCCTCCAGACAGGACGCCAGGGCCGCTTCATCGATATCGCAGAGATGCACTTTGCCGCCGGCCGCCAGGAAACGCTCCACGATGGCCCGCCCGATCCCGCTGGCGCCCGCGGTCACCAGCACCCGGGTGCCGGCGGGCAATCCAATCTGCAATCCTTCAGCCATCTCCCCCTCGCCTTTTCTTGGATTTTGCGTCAATCCTCAGGCCTCCGGCGCAGGCCGGACCTGGCGCCAGAGGTCCAGTATACGCCGGTAGGCCGCCGCGATCTCTTCAATTGCGGTGCCATCGTCGATCTGGCCGGCGAACCAGCGCTCGGCCGGCGCCCGGAAGATCGTCCGGCCGATGGCAAAACCCTTGCACAGGGCGTGGCCGGCGGCCCGCTCGAAGCCCTCGCGGATCTCCGCCTCCGGGGCGTCGAGGCCGAGCAGCAGCACGCCCCGGCAATGGGGATCGCGGGCCTCGATCACCCGGGCGATGTTGGTCCAGGCGGCGTCATCGGGCGGCGCGGGCAGCTTCCACCAGTCCGGATAGATCTCCCGGTCGTAGAGCAGGTCCAGGGCCCGGGACAGGGTGGTGGAGTCGCTGGCCATGTCCTGGTCCGGGATCACCTCCAGCAGGAACTCGTGGCCGGTCTGGGCGCAGGCCTCATAGAGCCGGACCAGCCGATCCTCCTGGTGTTCCCGGCGCTCGGGCGGGTCGTCCGGGTGGTAGCTCACCAAGCACTTGGCGACCTGCTCCCGGGGCCAGTCGCGCAAGGTGGCGGCGATGTTGGGCCCGTCCTCGAACTCCAGGGGATCGGCCTTGGGCCGTTCGACCGGCCGGCCCACCCACCAGCCGGTGCCGGTCATGGCGGCCAGCGCGTCGTTGCCGAAACGGCCATCGATGAGGACCCCGACCCCGGTTTGCCCCGCTGCGCCCCGGCGCGCGCCTTGGGCCACCAGGTCCTTGAAGGCCCCGATCCGGTCGTGCTCGGCACCATGCTTCTCGGCCAGGGCCTCGAATTGCCAACGGTGGTCGAAGGCGAGCGCGCAGACCTCCGGCCAGTCCTTGAGCCGGTTGGTCACCCGGTGCAGGCGCTCCAGGCGCCGGTCCTCGCGCAGGCGGAAATGATCGCTGCCGTTCGCCAGAAAATCCTCCAGCTCCCGGGCGCTGGGGATCGCCGGCGCGCAGCCGTGGCGCGAGACCACCAAGGCGCCGCAGGCATTGGCCCGGCGGGCGCACTCCTCCAGCGGCATGTCGCGCAGCCAGGCGCTCAGGAAGCCGGACATGAAAGCATCGCCCGCGCCCAGCACGTTGAACACCTCCACCGGGAAGCCGTCGTGGCGGATGCCGTCGTCCAGGGAGTCCGGGATCGCGCCGGTCAGCACCCGGCAGCCCTGGGCGCCCAGCTTGACCGTCAGGATCCCGTCGGTGAGGGCGCGGATCTGGCGCAGGGACTCCAGGGTGGTCGGCTTGCCGCCGGCGATCTGGATCTCCTCCTCGGTGCCGACGATCAGATCGCAGTCCGGCAGGATCGTCTTGAGCCGGTCGGAGACCACGTCGCTGGCGACGAAACGTTCCTCGCCCGCGCCCAGACCCGTGAGGCCCCAAAGGACCGGCCGGTAGTCGATGTCGAAGACCACCTTGACGCCGGCCTCCTTGGCGTAGGCCATGGCGGTCCGGCTGGCGCGCTCCACCTCCGGCGTGGAAAAGTGGGTGCCGCTCACCAGGATCGCCTTGGCCGAGGCGATGAAGTCCCGGTCGAAGTCCTCCGGGCTGATCGCCATGTCGGCGCAGTCGGTCCGATAGAAGATCAGCGGGAAGGTGTCCTTGTCCCGCACGCCCAGGATCACCAGGGCGGTCAGGCGCTCGGGATCGGTGACCACCGCCCGGGTGTCCACGCCCTCGGCCGCCAAGGTCTCGCGGATGAAGCGGCCCATGTGCTCGTCCCCGACCCGGGTGATCAAGGCCGAGCGCAGGCCGAGCCGTGCGGTCCCCACCGAGATATTGGTCGGGCACCCGCCCACGTACTTGGCGAAGCTCTGCATGTCCTCGAGCCGCCCGCCGATCTGCTCGCCATAAAGGTCCACGCTGGACCGGCCCAGACAAATCACATCCAAAGAAGCTTCAGCCATGTTCCACGTCTCCGCGACCGCGCCAGACGAGGCGCCGGAACGCCATTGGAACAAACATTCCCGATCTTGACAAGAATAAAACGGATGCTTTTTTTAGAGGCCGCCGGTCGCGCCTTCTCGGATCTTGGATGCGCACCTGCTGGAAGAGACAGGGGAATAGGGCAGGGAACCTCGGCCGCAAGGAGGGCTTGGCCGAACAATCCGGCACCCTCGGCATCACCCGTACACACGGCCGGCTACTCACCGCCGACGCAGCGACCTGCTCTTCGTACCAAAAACGTGTCCAAAACTCGGAACATTACGGACGGGGTTTTTGGTACGGGAATTGAGATGATTTGCCGGCAAGTCGGCTCCTGTCACAAAATCGAACGTTTTTGGACAGGGGCCATGACGGCAACTGTTGAGGGTTGAGCGGACCATCCCGGTCGTCGTCCTCCATAGCCGGGTATAGCCAGGAGCCGACGTCCTCGCCCACTAGTCATCCGAAATACACAACCCGTTGGAATGCCCTATGCTATCCCACAGTTTATGTCCATGTCGCCTTGGTCAAACATGGCATCAGCGCATCGCACTGCTTCCAGCCCAACGTCTGGATCAAGCTAGCCCAGCGTCACGCCGAATAGCTTCGGCCTCATCCGCACTCACGAGATTTGCGAGCTTCTGATTCAGGGCTCCTACGTTTGCTAGTACTGCCAGCGCAGCATCCTCTTTCTTGTCCTCGGGGGCGACTCTCCACCCCTCGAGCGCAGTGTCGAGGTTCAGTCGCGCAGCACCGCCTGCTGCTCGACCGTGGCCCGCCCTATCGAGATCTTTGACCATTCCGCATCTCCTCTATCAGCTAATCACCAATCCTATGAACCACCTCAAGGTTTTCCGACGGGACCGACATTTCCCAGATAACCCCAAAATTTAGGGAAATCCTACCATCGTTCCACCGCCAAGGGCACTGCATCCTTTCCGCAGCCACCGGGGCCTTAGCGAGCTGGCGTTGTAGGGCTCTACGGTCCGGGTTGAGCCGGAGCGGGACCTAGGATCACTGCCTTACTAAGCGCCACTTGGCCGCGCTGAGAGTGGAGCCTTTTCTCGGTTGCCGAATGTCGCAAGTGGGTCACACCTTGCCGTCTGAGGGCCGGGCGGGTCACGCCCGCTGTTGGGGGTCGAGCAGACTCAAAATGGTGCAGAGCGGCACAACTCCAATACAAGTATAATATGTGTTATGAAAAGTTTTTCGTGATTTTATAGTATATGAGGCTGCTTGTAGCACGGGTCTTTGGCGGTTGCAATTAAGTTCGGCCGTCAATATGGCTCAGCTCTCGGCCCACGGTCGTCTCAATCCAACGAGTTGCGAAACTCTTCGAATACCTTATACCAGCGGCTCGAACGCGTGACTCATGAAAAGTGCTTCGACGGCGCGGGCGAAGTGTGATTC
>SMVA01169757.1_pt1 | contig 13896 bp, 15 predicted proteins | sample 2456451 | NCBI WGS metagenome assembly SMVA01 (sample SAMN11095933, study PRJNA526329) | marine sediment metagenome | biome: Marine sediment; feature: Surficial sediment; material: Deep marine sediment; isolation source: Hadal surficial sediment | place: Pacific Ocean | collected 2014-05 | depth...
ATAGGTCACTTCACCGACCTCGACCGCCGCAAAACTACCCAGGCTAATTAAGGTCAGGAGTAGTCCGATTATTAGCCTGGATAGTTTTCTCATGGCATACCTCAGAACCGATAAACCAGGCTAAGGTGGAGCTTGCTGTCGCCATCCTGGTTGATGCTATCGTCTAGCCCGCCCCCTTCCAGGATGTAGCCATAGTCCAGTCCGAGGCTGAAGTTTTCTTTCCACGACCAGAACATCGCCACCCCGGTCGAAGCCAGATCGAAGGCCAGGCCATCATTGCCCGGTAATTCCCCGGCATTGAATTCGGTGTGACCGAAATCGACGAAAACCGAAAAACGCAAACTGGAATCAGCTACCGGCGGCATCCACAGTTCCAGGGTTAGCTGGTAACCCGAATCACCGGTGATGCTGCGTTCTTCGAATCCGCGCAGGGTCCCCACGCCGCCCAGACCGAATTGCTCGCCTGATATCAACAGGCTGTCGGTGAACTGCCCGATGCTGCGGATGTGAAACAGCCATGCCTCGGCAAAGAGGATGTCGTAGCTGACCCGATAGCGAATTTCGGTCCATCCGGCCTCCGCCTCGAGTCTGTCCCTGTTATATTGGAAGTCATCGTCCCCAATTTCCTGCACCAGCGACAGGCTGCCGAAAAAGCTGGAACCGGGTGCATGGCGTTTAAATGAATAGCGCAGCTCCAGCGGTACGCTGAGCACTTCATAGTCGTTTAAAATTGCAGAATCGAATCGGGTTTCGTTGTCAAATATTTTATGCTGCACACCGATCGACCACTCATGATTGAAGCTGCCGTCGGTGAGCATCGGGCGATTGTAGAAAAACCCAAACACGGTTCCCTTTCCGGTTATGTCGGCAGCCTGGCCTCCACCGGTACCGGGTGCATTGCCCCCGCCGGTATCGCCGCCGGTGGTTCCCGCCGAATTTGATTTGGAAAACAGGAGATCGATACTGGCACCGTGCTGGTACATTGGAACGCGGTAATTCAGACCGAACTGGGTCGTGGTTTCCGTATCCTCCGGTGCGGTGGTCAGGGTCGCGGTGACGGCGTGATCGCGATTGAATAAATTGCCATGCTGATAACCGAAGGTTGAACGGAACGGCGTGTCCGAATCGGTCACGCCGGTGTTATCGATGGAGATAAAGAAGACCTGGGGATTACGATCTTCGACCGACAGAATGGCATCGATACTGTCGCTTTGTTCGCCTTCCTTGAAGCGCAGCACGGTGCTCTTGGAAGCGTGCTCGTTGGCGAGTTTCAACGACCGCGACAGCTCGCGCGTATTCGGGGTTTCGCCGACTACCAGTACCGGCACCGAGCGCATAATATTCTCATCGTCAAAGTATTCATTGCCTTCGACGGAAATATTACCAATCGAAAATGCCGACACCTTGAAGTAAACCGTTCCCTCGAATAAATCCTGCGGTGGTAATGAAACACGATGGAAATTATAGCCGGCGTCTATGATCGCCCTTTCGAGCGCGTCACGCGCCGCGGACAGGCCTTCAAGACCATACTGTTCGCCGCTGAAGGGCGCCAGGATACTATCGGCCCGGTCGCCGATGGGGTTGTCACCGACAACCTCGAATTGGTCAACGCTGAAACTGATCTGTTCGAGAGTATCCTGCGCAGTCGACGTCTTTGGTATCACCCATACCAAAGCCGACAGGACTAATAGGCAGACTCCTCTTCGGTTCATCGTAATTATTGGTTTTATTTAGCATCCGAGAATAACGCCTTCGATACGGTGTTGTCACATAAATTACGGGGTTTTTAGGCTTTTAGGCCTGAATTTACCCCATTTAGGTTAAGTTTTCAGTCGCTCTTTGCATGAGTTCACGCTTGATTATCGGATTGCTCTCCACCAGGCGCATTCCCAGGTCGCGTATTCCCACTAGCGCCCTGTTATCTGTCCCGTATAGCCATTTCAGGCCGCTGAAGCTTTTGCTCGCCACCCAGGTTTCGCTTTTTCGTTGTCGCTCGTAACGACGCAGTTGCTTGTGACTGAACAAGTTTGAATCGGCCGTGGTCAAGCTGGCCAACAGTTCGACATCGCTGAAGCCGAGGTTTACACCCTGGCCGGCAAGCGGATGCACGCCATGCGCGGCGTCGCCGATGAGCACAACTGAGTTGTCCAGCCAGCGCTCGCAACCATGCCAACCCAGGGGGAAGCTGATGCGCTTACTGGTGGTGATAACCTGCCCCAGTTTGAACTCGAAGGCTTCGCCCAGTGCCTCGCAAAATTCGCTGTCAGTGCAATTTTCGAGGCGCTGGGCCAGCTCGGTATCACAGGACCAGACGATCGCACTCTGACCATTGGCAAGCGGTAAAAATGCCAGCGGGCCGGTGGTCAGAAAGCGTTGCCAGGCGGTGTGTCGGTGATCTGCCGCGGTAGTGACATTGGCGACGAAAGCCGTCTGTTGGTAGTCACCGTACTGCGCATCGATTCCGGCCAGTAACCGGGTGGGTGAATTGCGCCCATCCGCCGCAATCAACAGGCCGGCTTCGATGCGAACGCCCGAACCGAGTTGCACCGCGACAGCCTGTGGCGAATTGTGCAGCAGCACATCGATATGGTCGGGCATGAACCATTCGATCCCGGCCTGCTGTTGACAGGCGCGGTGCAAGGCCTGCTGTATGTGACCGTTTTCGACGATCGCACCGAGACTATCTCGCGCCAGATCGAGCGCATCGAAGGCGACGCTGGCGTTCCCCTGCTGATGCCAGATGAACATTTGTTCGTAGTAGCAGACTCGTTTTGCATCGAGCGTTTGCCAGACGCCCAGTTGCTGCAGAATCCGCCGCGAACGCGGGCTGATCGCCGAGACCCGCAGATCATAAGGTCTATCTTCGCGTTCCTCGCCGGCGACAGGTTGAGTCGCTTCGATGAGCGCGATACGCATGCCCTTGCGGGCCAGTGCCAACGCCGCAGAGGCACCCACCAGGCCGGCACCGGCGACGATAAGGTCGAATTCCCGGGCGCTCACAAATGGCCCCGCAACAGGCGGTTACCGGCGAAGGTCATGCCCATGCCCGTAAACGCCACCTGGCGCTTTAGCGGCGGCAGCAGATCGAGCAGCGACAATCCGGCGGCCCGGGCATGATTGAATATCGGCAGGTCGTTGGAAAACAGGTTAACCAGGCCATCACCGAAACGGATCACGGCCTGCTGTTCCTTGACGCGTCTGAGTTCATAGTCGCTGGTGATGGCGGCCAGCTGAGCATCGGCCAGTTCGCATAAGCGATGCCCGACCAGCAATTCGTAGAGGCAGGCGATATCGCGTAACGACAGGTTGAAACTCTGCCCGGCAACCGGGTGTAATGCATTCGCGGCATTGCCGATGACGATACAGCGATGCCGCTGCAGGGAACTGGCCTGGGTACGCTGCAGCGGATACGTGGCAGCTTGACCGACGCGTTCTATGAATCCCAGGCGCAGGCCAAACCAGGTCTGTAGTGCCTCGATAAATTCCGACTCCTGCAACAGCATCGTTGCCGCGGCTGAATCCGCATCCTGGGTCCACACACAGGCGTAGCGACTGCCACCCAGCGGCAGCATCGCCAGAGGCCCCTGGTCGGTAAATCGTTCGTAGGCTGTATCCGGGCGGGGTTTATTGAATTCCACATTGCAGATCACTACCGATTGACCGTAGTCGAGCGTTTCATGATCGATCCCCAGTGCCGCGCGCGCCTGCGAATGCGCACCATCGGCGATCAGCACGAGCCGGGATTCCAGCTTCTTTTTGCGCCCTTGCTTGCGGTAACCGATGGTGACACTTTCCTGCTGCGCAATGGTTTCGAATTCCGCGTCGGTAATCAATGCGATATCGGCGGAGGCTGCGACCGCTCGCTGCAGGCAGAGACCCAGAGCCTGGCTCTCGACCACGTATCCTAGTGCGTCGAGGCCATAGTCTCCGGCCCTTATGCGGGTTACGCCCCAGTGCCCGCGCGAGGATATATGGATGTGGCGGATCGGTGCGGCAAAGGCCTCGATCGATGACCAGATATTCAGGGCTTTAAAAATTTGTACACTACTGATCGAGAGCGCTATCGAACGAGCGTTCAAACCGCTGGCCTGCGCCTGCTGCGGGTTGCTCGCCTCGAGCACCGCAATACGTCGTCGCGGATGCCGCAGCACCAGCGCGGCGCACATGCCGACCAGGCCGCCACCGATTATGGCTATATCTTTTATCGCCACTTCTAACCTGCCATCAGCGCCTCGATCTCGACAATCTTGCGCGGCAGGGCATCGGTCAGAATTTCATGGCCCTGTTTGGTTACGAGGACGTCGTCCTCGATGCGAATCCCGATATCCCACCATTTGCGGTGTACACCCCGGGTGCGTGCCGGAATGTATATGCCCGGCTCGATGGTCAACACCATACCCGGTTCCAGCAATCGCCACTGATCGCCAACCCGGTAATCCCCGACATCGTGCACATCCAGGCCAAGCCAGTGCCCGGTACGGTGCATATAAAATTTACGATAGGCCCGCTCCTTGATTAGTTTAGTCACGTTACCCTTGAGCAATTTGAGTTCGACCAGACCCCGGGTAGTCACCCGTACCGCTGCCTTATGCGGTTCGTTCCAGTGATTACCGGGCTTTACTTTATTCACCGCGGCCCGGTGCGCTGCCAGGACCACCTCGTAAACGTCACGCTGGGCATTACTGTACTTGCCATTGATCGGAAAGGTGCGGGTGACATCCGATGCATAACCTTCAACTTCACAACCGGCATCGATTAGCAGCAGATCGCCGTCATTCAATGCGTCGTTATTATCGGTGTAATGCAAGATACAGCCATTCGCGCCACCACCGACGATCGCGGGATATGCGTGTTCGGCGTTGTAACTGCGATATTCATGATCGAATTCCGCGGCAACCTGGTATTCGTACTTGCCCGGTTTACAGACTTGCATCGCGCGTTTGTGCGCGCGTACATTAATCGCGGCGGCTTTACGCATCATGCGCAATTCTTCACGGCTCTTGAACAGTCGCATGTCGTGCAACAAGTAGTCGAGTGAAACGAATTCGGAACGGAAAGGTGAAACCGAGCGCGATTGTTGCTTGATATGGGTAACCCAGCCGATCAGGCGTTTATCGAAATCAGGGTAACGCCCCATGATATTGAAGATACTGTCGGTTCCTTCCAGCAGGCCCGGCAGAATATCGTCGATGTCATCGATCGGAAAGGAATCATCGGCAGCGTGATCTTCGATAGCGCCCTCCTGCCCGGCTCGACGTCCGTGCCAGGTTTCCTGCTGGGGGTCTTTCTCCCGGCAAAAGAGGATGTACTCACCGTGTTTACGGCCTGGCTTTAACACCATTACCGCGTCGGGCTCGTTAAACCCGGTCAGGTAGAGAAAGTCGCTGTCCTGGCGGAATGGAAAATAGGCATCGCGGTTGCGAATTATCTCGGATGAAGAGGACAGAATAGCAATGGTGTTCTTGCCCATCATTTTCATTAACTGGCTGCGTCGGCGTTTAAATTCGGCTGGTTTCATTGACTACTCTTGTTTATACCTGATTCCGGGAACAGTACCCCGGGGTGGAAAATAACCCGCCATGTTGCGAGTGACTCCTTGCTGGATCCATCCTGCCTCTTTACTGCAAAGCCGGCGCGGGCATCACCGGGTTTAACATCTCATTCAACATCAGGGTTGCCACACGTACATGCTCGACAATTTCCAGGTATTGTCGCTCGGTTTCATCGCTGACCTCGGCATCATGGCTGAGCTTACTGATTTCGAGCAGATCTGACAAACACTCCTGCGAGGTTTCATCCAGAGTAGCCTGGTCGATGCTGCCACTGGCGCCTATGCCGTAAAGAAAACCCTGACACCAGGAGGATAAACCCAGTAAGCGCATGGCAAAATCATCGGATTCGTCGGGCAACAGCAACTCCAAACTCAGATCCGCATCGTTTAATTGTTCGCGGGTTAGTTCAAATAACTGGTTAAGCACCGATATCTGCTCCGATGCGAGCACATCGGACTCGTCGGGCAAGTCATCCAGGGTATGACTCAACCAGTCAGCCATGGACGCCCTGCTGATCAACAGCCCGCTCAGAGTGCCGTGCGACTCGGCCGCATCGCCAGTCGCACCCAGCTTCTCCAGTGCTTGCTGGACCAGATCAAAATCGAGCATTGTAGAAAACCTGTATTTTTGTATAATTTTGTCATTCTATCACCCGCGCCGGCCATCAAATACAGCTGCTTGTTGACCTGCGCGACTTAAGACCCGATGATTACCTTATGGATTCAGATAAAAACGCATATACCGAAGACGACCTGCGCCTGCTGGAGCAGCGTATCGATGAACTGATTGATACCGTCGGGCTGTTGAAACACGAAAATAAAAGCCTGCGACAGCAAAAAGACAAGCTATCCGTCGAGCGCTCTCAGCTCGTCGAAAAAACGGAATTGGCCCGTAGCCGGGTCGAAGCAATGATTTCCCGCTTGCGATCACTCGAATTAAACACATGACAGACGCTCAACCCATCAATATTTCGATTCTCGACAAGGATTACAAGGTGGCCTGCCCCGCCGGCGAACAATCGGCGCTGCTTGAATCCGCCAAATTTCTCGACGGCAAGATGCGCGAGGTACGTGACAGCGGCACGATCATGGGTGCGGAACGGATCGCGGTAATTACCGCGCTCAACCTGGCCAACGATCTACTCAATTCCAGCAATGTCGACAAGGAACTACAGCCCCGTCTGAAGAACCTGGAAAGCAAAATTTCACGCGTTCTGGAAGAAGCACGCCGATCTGATGTTTAAAGTCAAATTAGAATTTTGAATTTTACTTTTTCGCCAAAGCAGGCCATAGTAGTTTCATACTAACTGCGGTGTTTGTTAGCATCCATCATAGTCCTTGAGCCTATTTATCAATCTCGGGGATTTTCGTGTAACACTGGTGTGCATGCCTGATAAATCGGGAAGCCTGATGGGTTGCCAATAACCCCACCTGAACCTTCGGTTCAAGGTTGATAGAATTGCGACGGCACCGTGGTTGGTATCTCCTCGAAATTTAATCTTTGCTTTTCCGATAGTTAACCTCACAAGCTGCCAGATCACTTCCACTTGTCGATGCCCCCTGGCGCTGTCCCGCTTACTTCAGGAACAACTCGTAAGCGGCGTTGTCGGTTTCATCCCAATAGGGAATATCGAGGCTGTGGAGAAAATCATGGAAGGTCTTGTAATCACCCTTGTCGACCTGGAATCCCATCAGGATACGACCGAAATTGGAGCCGTGATTGCGATAATGGAACAGGCTGATATTCCAGCGTGTTCCCGCCTTCATCAAAAATTTTAATAACGCGCCGGGTCTTTCCGGAAATTGAAAGCGAAACAGTAACTCGTTAGTGACACTGCCACCGGGGTGTCCACCGACCATGTAGCGGGTATGTAACTTGGCTAAATCATTGTCGGTCATATCGACAACCAGATAGCCTTTGGATTTCAGGGTTTCGATCAATTTATCCTTTTCGCCGAAACCCCTGGTCAGTTGAATTCCCGCGAACACGCGAGCAATTTTGTCATCGGAGTAACGGTAATTGAATTCGGTGATAGAACGCTTGCCTATGAGCTGGCAAAACCGCCGGAAACTGCCCGGGCGTTCGGGTATCTGCACCGCCAGCAAGGCTTCGCGTTCTTCACCGAGTTCGGCGCGTTCCGAGACATGGCGCAGTCGATCGAAATTCATATTGGCACCGCTATTGATCGCAATCAGCGTTTGTCCCCTGATATTGTTTGACTCTACATATTTCTTCAGACCGGCGAGCGACACTGCCCCGGCAGGTTCACAAATCGCCCGGGTATCTTCGAAGGTATCCTTGATGGCCGCGCAGATCTGGTCGGTAGTCACAGTGACGGCATCGTCGATCAGGTCTTTCAACATCGACCAGGTAAGCTTTCCGATCTGTTTGACGGCAACGCCATCGGCGAATATACCGACTTCTTTCAGAACGACTCGTCGTCCGCTCTTGCGTGCCTCGTAGAAACAGGCCGAGTCGCTGGGTTCCACCGCGATTATCTTGATTGCGGGATTGACCGCTTTCAGGAAACCAGCGATACCGGCAGCCAGGCCCCCACCACCGACAGGAACAAAAATGGCGTCGATTTTGTCGGGATGCTGGCGGATTATTTCGTGGGCGATGGTGCCCTGGCCCGCCATTACATCAAAATCGTCATATGGATGGATAAATGACAGGCCCTCTTTTTCAGCCAGTTCCAACGAGTAAATTTTGGCGGCATCGAAGTTTTCGCCTTTCAGCAACACCTTCGCGCCATAGGATTTTACCGCCGACACCTTGATATCCGGTGTCGTCGTCGGCATCACGATGGTCGCCCTGAGGCCCAGTTTCTTCGCGGAAAGCGCTACGCCCTGTGCGTGATTACCGGCGGATGCGGTAATTACCCCGGTTAATTCCGGATTAGCCTGAAGCTCTCGATAAATTTTGTTGAAGGCGCCGCGACACTTGAATGAATAAACCGGCTGCAGGTCTTCACGTTTAAGCCACACCTGGTTACGGAAACGCCGGGATATCCGCTCGAGGTGATCCAGTGGCGTCTCCTGAGCCAGGTCGTAGACCCGGGCGGTTAATACTTTTTCTAAAAATTTACCTTTTTTCATAGCCCCGATTCTGAATTGATTATGCGCAATTTGCTGCAACAGCTTGCACTGACTGCGGGCGATTATCATAATTGATCGCAGATGAAGCAACAGGTAATTCGATGACTCCCGAAGAGAAGAAACGAATTGCGGCCAAGGCCGCAGTCGACCAGGTCAAGGCAGGCGCCATAATCGGTGTTGGAACCGGCTCCACGGTCAATCATTTTATCGACTTGCTGGCCGATAAAATGGGCAGCCAGATACGCGCCGCGGTATCCAGCTCCGAGGTTTCCAGCGAAAGATTACGGGGGCATGGCATCAAGGTCGTCGATCTCAACGAGGCGGGCAGACTCGATTTGTATGTCGATGGAGCCGATGAATCCAATGCCAGGTTGCATTTGATCAAGGGCGGTGGCGGCGCCCTCATGCGAGAGAAAATCGTGGCCGCGGCCAGTGCACGATTCGTCTGTATTGCCGATGACAGCAAGTTGGTCGATACCCTGGGTGCATTTCCTTTACCGATCGAGATTATCCCGATGGCGCGCGAACTGGTGATGCGGGAATTAATCGATCTGGGGGGTGTCCCCAATCTACGCGACGGTTTTATCACCGACAACGGTAACCAGATACTGGATGTTCATGGATTGCAAATTAGCGATGCGCCGGCGATGGAAAATCGAATCAACCAGATTACCGGCGTGGTTTGCGTGGGACTGTTTGCCCGGCGTCCGGCCGATGTGTTGATTCTGGGTTCCGATGAGGGCGTTAAAACGATAACGGCCCGGTAGCGATTAAATTGGGGTCAGGTCTTTCTTTTTGCCTCGCCATCATCGTCTAGAGGCAAAAAGAAAGACCTGACCCCAAAAACGCTGCAATAAAAAGCCCGCGGGCTTTTCGATTTCGAGCGATATCCAGTTAACGCTTGGAGAACTGTACGCCGCGACGGGATTTACGCAGACCGACTTTCTTGCGTTCCACTTCGCGTGCGTCGCGAGTGACGAAACCTTCCTTACGTAGCGATTCACGGAATGTCTCGTCGTACTTCAGCAGTGCCCGGGTAATGCCGAGGCGTATAGCACCGGCCTGGCCGCTGGGACCCCCACCGGAAACCATCACATTGATGTCGAATTTTTCCATCAAGTCCACTGTTTGCAGCGGTTGACGCACCACCATGCGGGAAGTCTCGCGACCGAAGTAATCCTCGATGCTTCTGCGGTTAATGGTGATAGCGCCACCACCAGGCTTGAGATATACCCGCGCCGTTGAACTCTTGCGACGACCGGTTCCGTAATATTGTTCCATTGCCATAATTCGACCTGTTAGATTTCGAGAGGCTGAGGCTGTTGCGCCGCGTGATCATGTGACGCACCCGCATATACCTTCAATTTTTTAAACATGGCACGACCCAGTGCGTTCTTGGGCAACATGCCTTTAACCGAATGCTGAATAATTCTTTCCGGGTGCTCCTTGCGTAATTGCGCCAGGTTAATTGTTTTCAGACTGCCGATATACCCGGTGTGATGCTGATACAACTTGTCGCTTTCCTTGTTTCCGGTAACGCGAATTTTTTCCGCGTTAATCACCACGATGTAATCGCCGGTATCGACGTGGGGCGTATACTCGGTCTTGTGTTTTCCACGTAAACGACGGGCGATTTCCGACGACAGGCGACCGAGTATTTTATCGGTAGCATCGACCAGGTACCAGTCGCGTTTTACGGTTTCGCTTTTGGCGCTGTAGGTTTTCATTCAAATTCCTGTAAAGCTGCTGCTACAGCTTCTGATGTAACAAAGGGCGCGAATACTAACGGATAAAACCCCGTTTGACAAGCCGAAAGCAACTCCTATTCGGGTGATTTTCAAGGATAATCCGGAGGTTTGGAATATTATCCCGATTTAACCGATAATGGCAGTTGACTGCGGCCGATTAATGGCCACTTTTTCGGGAATAGTCATGCAAAAACTGGGTTTTATCGACCACCTGCTGGGTGAACTTCAACACGGATTGAAAACCTGTCACCTGCGACCCGCCGGGGCGGCACGAAGTTATCCAGCTCAGCATCTGGAAGCGGATCATCTCTCCGAGCCGGAACAGGCGCATGTGGCAGGGTTGATGCGGGTTAATAACGCCGGCGAAGTGGCCGCACAGGGGCTTTACCGCGGACAGGCGTTAAGCGCTACCCGGCAGGCGCTTGCAGCCGCCATGACCGAGGCGGCGGCGGAGGAAAACGAGCATCTGAACTGGTGTCAGCGCCGCCTCTCGGAGCTCGGTGCAAAGCGCAGCATCTTCGATGGCATCTGGTACTGGGGTTCGTTTTCGATCGGGGCCCTGGCTGGCCTTGCCGGCGACAAATGGAGCCTCGGATTCGTCAAGGAAACCGAGCAGCAGGTGTGCACCCACCTCGACGATCACCTGTCACGTCTACCCGAGCAGGATCTACGCAGCCGCGCCATCATCGAAACCATGCGCAGCGACGAATTGCGCCACGCGGTCAACGCGCAGAAGGCGGGCGCCGCGGAATTACCCCGGCCGGTCAAGCTGGCGATGGCGCTGGTAAGCAAGGTCATGACGGTGACGGCGTACCGGATTTAGCGTGATCGGTCGAATGAATTCGACCCTACAGCGGATGTGGTGCCGGGTTACGACGGATGTGACGTAGGGCCGAATTTATTCGGCCAGCTGTTAGCGGTTAATCGATCTCGACGATCTCGAAATCGTGGGTGATCGCGGCGACTTTCCCCAACATCTCGGATGCGGAACAATACTTGTCCGCCGATAGATCAATCGCTTTTTTGACTTTGCTCCTGTCCAGATTTTTGCCCGAGATTACAAAATGAATATGAATTCGGGTAAAAACCCTGGGGATTTCCTCCGCCCGATCCGAGTCTATCTCGATGACACAGTCGACCACCGCCTGGCGAGATTTCTTTAATATCGAAATCACATCGAAGGCGGTACAGCCGCCCAGACCGAGCAAAAGCATTTCCATCGGCCTGATCCCAAGATCCCGTCCACCCGCATCCGGGGAACCGTCCATCACCACAGAATGGCCGCTACCTGATTCTCCGACGAAAGACATATGGTCCAGCCATTTAACCCTGCATCTCATAGTTAATACCTATAGCTGTTGAATCGCTGAAATTGTGCTATGTTATTGCATGCGCTAACAAATAATTAGAATCATGTCAGTCGATTTCATCACAAAATTGGTACCCCGGCAAAATGCCGCGCTGGATAACTTCCTGCACCACTGCCACGCTAAAAAATACGCTGCACGCAGCACGATCATTCATGCGGGTGACGAATCGGAAACGCTGTATTATATCATCGAGGGCTCGGTGAGCGTAGTCATCGAAGACGAGGATTGTAACGAAATAATACTCGCCTACCTCAATCCGGGTGATTTTTTCGGAGAAATGGGCCTGTTCGAAGAGCATACCCGGCGTAGCGCCTGGGTTATCACGCGCACCCCCTGCGACGTCGCCGAAATCAATTATCAGCAATTCATGGTGCTGGCCAAGGAAACCCCCGAAATCCTGTTTCAACTCTCGTCGCAACTGGCCAGTCGGCTACGCAATACCAGTCGCAAGGTCAGCAACCTCGCATTCATGGATGTTACCGGGCGCGTTGCCCGTACCCTGCTCGATCTCGCCCGCGAACCCGATGCGATTACTCACCCCGATGGCATGCAAATCAAGATTACACGCCAGGAGATTGCAAAAATTGTCGGCTGTTCGCGTGAAATGGCGGGCCGGGTGATGAAGACCCTGGAAGAGGATGGTCTGATTACCGCCCATGGCAAGACTATCGTGGTATTTGGTACGCGATGATATCTCATCCCACGGCCTGATCCGAAGTCACACGTCATCCCTGGTGAGGCTGGCGAACTACCATTCCTCGGGATAAGGCTTAAAAAAACAGCTGCTTCAATGCCTGTCCCGGATCCTGTGCACGCATAAAAGCCTCTCCGACGAGGAAGGCATTCACCCTGTGTTCACGCATCAAGGCGACATCGTCGGCGCTGTGGATACCACTTTCCGTCACTACCAGGCATCCGCTGGGTATCGATTCGAGCAATTCGATGGTGGTGTCGAGGCGGGTTTCGAAAGTACGCAGATTACGATTATTGATGCCAATCAGTTCCAGATCGAGTTTCAGGGCCCGTTCCAGCTCGACTCGATCATGCACTTCGACCAGAACATCCATGCCCAGCTCCACCGCCTGTCGATGCAAACTGGCCAGGGCCTGGTGTTCCAGCGCGGCGACAATCAGGAGGATGCAATCGGCCCCGATGGCGCGGGCTTCCACCACCTGGTAGGGATCTATAATAAAATCCTTGCGGATAACCGGTAAGGCGCAGGCGGCGCGGGCGGCCACCAGGTAATCTTCGTGTCCCTGGAAAAAATCACGATCGGTCAGTACCGAAAGACAGGCGGCGCCACCGCTTTGATAGGACCTGGCGATTGCAACCGGATCGAAGTTTTCGCGTATTACACCTTTACTGGGAGAGGCTTTTTTGATTTCGGCGATTACCGCGGAGTCGCCCTGTTTGATACGCTGGTTCATCGCCGCCACGAATCCCCGTGGCGCCGAAGCGGCCTGCGCCTGTTGGCGCAACTGCCGGGTTGATACCAGCCCCTGGCGTTCGGCGATTTCCTGCTGCTTGCGAGTTATGATTCGATTCAGAATGTCGGCGCGTGAATCACTCATCAGGCGTTGCTTTTGGCCACCAGGTTTTGCAACACCTCGGCAGCCTTGCCGGTGGCGATAGCGGCGCGTGCAGCCTCGACCCCGGCCTGGTGGGAATCCGCACAACCCGATACGTAGATGGCCGCGCCCGCGTTCAGACAGACGATATCCTGCGCCGGTCCCGAATTACCAGCCAGCACCGATCGTATTATCGCCAGGCTTTCATCGACGCTGTCGACTCTGAGGTCGTCGAGAGGCGCCTCCGACATACCAAAATCGGCCGGTGAAATATGGTAGACAAGCACCTCGCCCTGATTCAGTTCCGCGACCCTGGTTGGCGCCGATATGCTGATTTCATCCATGCCATCGTCCGCATGTACCACCATGACATGGCGACTGCCCAGTTGTTTAAGCACGTTGGCGAGGGGCTCGACCAGCTCGGCATCGAATACACCCACCACCTGGTTAGCCGCACCCGCCGGATTGGTCAGTGGCCCGAGCACGTTGAAGATGGTACGTACCGCCATTTCCTTGCGTGGCCCGATGGCGTGTTTCATCGCGCTGTGATGGGCAGGCGC
>SMVA01060305.1_pt1 | contig 13887 bp, 14 predicted proteins | sample 2456451 | NCBI WGS metagenome assembly SMVA01 (sample SAMN11095933, study PRJNA526329) | marine sediment metagenome | biome: Marine sediment; feature: Surficial sediment; material: Deep marine sediment; isolation source: Hadal surficial sediment | place: Pacific Ocean | collected 2014-05 | depth...
ATTCCAATAAACCGTATAGGGGTCCAGATCTTCCAACATACCATGGATCGCCTTATCCATTAAGGTGGCGGGAGTATTCTCATCAACATAATTCATATTGAGCTCCTTAAAGAGAGTGGTAAAAATCTCAATTTGCTTGGCGATCTCAAAAAAGTCGTTTTTAAAACTAACGGTAGTAAGGAATATAACCACCGCGATTATAGGAATAAATATTTTCTTTTTCATTCGTGAAGTTTTATGTTATGCGATTCCTGCTAAAAAAACTAAAAAGCTCATAGCCCTTCGTTTCTGAGCAGCGCCTCGATAGAGGAATCTAGTTGTGCATACTGTGGTTTATCTTTACTAATATATAAAAATAAGAGCGCAAATTTCTTACCATTATTGTGGCTTAACAAATGTTTATGAAGTCTGTATGCTTCTCGCATCTGCCTCTTGATACGATTTCTAGAAACCGCGAGCTTGAAATTTCTCTTAGGAACAGCGAAAGCAGCTCGGTGATTTTCCTCCTCCACCAAAGGCAGATAGAATAGCTTTAGAGGGAAATTAGAAATCGTTTTACCTTCGACGAACAACCGCTCAATTTGCTTACGGCTCTTTAGTTTTTCATTTTTTGAAAAAGTAAAACTCATCGAGTAAATGTAGGGTATTTGGACGTTTCCGCCAAGCTATGCATGGCGGCCGGGCTATCGCTTCTCGCTTCCGCCTTTGGCGGAGAGCTCAAACAAACCGCTCAATCCCTAACGCAAAAAAGCCCCCTCGATTTTTAAGGGAGGCTTGATGCGATCTAAATTCAGAATAATAAATTATTCTATGATGTAGGAGTTGTTCTCAAGGTCGATATCTGCCATCAATTGAGACGGGTCGATCATCAATTTTTTCACTTTTTTACCGCCCGGAATTTCAAAGGAATAAGTGGGATATGCCCAGGCCCAATCATTTAAAACAGTACGCTTTTTGTTTAGACCCGAAATTTCCTTTTCTCCTCTCATCATTTGAAGCGGAATGTAGAACAGCTCCTCACTACTGTCTTCATAGACCGCCAACAGGTCTATAGGCATCGGCATTAATCCGATGCGTTCAAGAGACACGGTTGTTACATCATTGGTTTCGACAACATTTGCGATCCCATAATCAATGGTATTAGTTGTTTGCGTCCAATCCATCAAATACCAATCAAGTTCTAAATCCGAAACTTTTTCAGCTATTCTAATAAAATCATTTGGCGTAGGGTGTTTAAAAGCCCATTCTTTAAAATATTGCCTGATCGTTTTCTTTAGATCATCCTCCCCAATCACATAGCCCAATTGCGCCAAAAAAACACACCCTTTGTGATATGCTGTTAATCCGGAAATACGATTCGTAGCAAATCGATCGGCATGAGTTCCCTGAGAAGCTTCTTGTCCACTTGTTGCTAAAAAACGGTATCCACGATATTGTCCGCTAAAAGGGTTGGCTCTCTTTTTCTTCGTCACCTCATCCATCGCCAATTCACTGATGTATTCGGCAAATCCTTCATCCATCCAGGCGTGTTTACCCTCATTGGTGGCCAAGAGGAATTGAAACCATGTGTGCGCTAACTCATGTGCGGTGACGCCAACTAAGCTTTCAAGTTTACGCCCGCCGGTGATCAAGGTACACATAGCATATTCCATCCCACCATCACCTCCTTGAATTACGGAATATTGTTTATATGGATACGCTCCAATATTATCATTATAGAATCGCATCAGGTCCGCCGTAATAGGCTGTAGCTTTTTCCAATTGTCGATGATGTCGGGATCGTTTTTATAATAAAAGTTCAGTGTTACGCCATCAGGACCGGGGTAGGTGTCATGGATATATTCTGTATCCGCCGCCCAGGTAAAATCATGCACCCTGGGAGCAACGAAATGCCAGGTCCTTTTGCCGCGCATCTTTTTTGGTTTGCCTTGCAAATTACCCGACCCTCCGATCGTATAATTCTTATCAATGGAGATCTTAACATCAAAATCGCCCCAAACTCCGTGAAATTCACGATAAATGTATGGATCCGCATGCCAGCCCTGAAAGTCGTATTCAGCTAATTTCGGATACCATTGTGTCATAGAAAGCGCGACACCCTCGGCATTGTTACGGCCACTTCTACGAACTTGTATGGGCACTTGCGCGTCCCATACCATATAAAAAACCGAGCTTTCTCCAGAAGGAATAGGCTTGGCCAATTCAACTTCGAGCACAGTTCCAACTACCTCATAATTCAATACCACCCCATCCTGCGTCAAAGAAATGAGTTTAATATAACCCATTTCCGGTGGGGTTAATTTTGAAATTCGATCTCCCACTCGCGGATCCGGGTCTGCAACTGTACGCGACCTGACGTCCATTTCGCTCCCCGGTTGAAAGGCGTTGAAATACAAATGATAGAACACACGATTCAAAACATCCGGCGAATTATTAGTGTAGGTAAGCACCTGCTCGCCCTTGTACTGCCAATTTGCAACGTCCATATCGATTTCCATTTTATAATCGACTTTTTGCTGCCAATATGTTGTGTTGTTTTGGGCGGCTACACTTCCGAAGAAGAAGACCACAAGAATACTTTTTATAAATAGCCCCATCTTATCTCGACATTTTGTCCGCCATGATCAAGGCGTTGAACATATTGACCATTTTTCCGGATCTTGAAATATTTTCGAAGTTGTCGGTATTCGATTCGTCACCGGCTAAGATAACCGGGGTTTTGGAAGTCAAGCCACTGGACATTAAAATTTGCTTCACCTGTTTCGCCGAAAGACGTGGATATTGTGAACGAATTACCGCCGCAACACCAGCGACAGCAGGAGCGGCCATAGAAGTCCCCTGTAGGTATTCGTAGGTGTTTAAGGGGGTGGTTGACCAAATTTTAACACCAGGAGCAAAGACATCTACGTTCGATTTTCCAAAGTTTGAAAAACTGGCTACCATCTCACTTCCATAGTCATAATTAAGAGCTCCAATAGTGATAAAAGTATTACTTATCTCTGCGTTAGTCCCTTTTTGGTCGTTTGGATATACTTGAATTCCGTCGAGATCAAAGCCTTCGTTACCTGCGGCATTTACGATCAATACATCATGGTCTGATGCATATTTAATGGCATCCCAAACCCATTGCGGATGCGGAGAGTAGTATTTCCCAAAACTAGTGTTGATCACCTTGGCCCCGTTGTCCACGGCATAACGAATTGCCAGAGCGATATCTTTGTCATACTCGTCACCATCCGGTACAGCTCGAATTACCATGATCTTAACATTATTGGCAACACCATTCATCCCCACGCCATTATTTCTTTTAGCGCCGATAATTCCGGCCACATGAGTACCGTGTTTCACATCTTCTTTTTTAAGACTCGGACCATCAACATCACCATTTCCGTAGTATTTTGTATTGAAGTCATCAGGATCATCTCCTAATTTCTCTCTGAAATTTTCATTCATATTAAAATGAGATCCCAATCTGCCCTTATAATAATCGATGCCCCCATTTAATTGTTCGATCACTTCCGGAATCGTATCGGCATAACCCAACATTTGTGACAATCTGGAGATCTGTTGTTTTTCGGTAGTATTTGGATATTCAATACTTCCCAGGTCTTTTTGCGAGTAATCCTCTTTGCCTAATTTTTTGGAAATTGCCTCATGTGCCGGCGCTAGTTGACTCAAAATTTGCTGGTATCTTTCTACTGTACTTTCGGCCTCCGCCACTTCTTTATCATATTCGGCTGTAGCTTTTTGATACAGTTCATAATCGGCTCGATCTGTCGCACTGATGGAAGACTCATTTTTCCCTTTAAACCTGGGCCCTAGATTTTTCATATATCGAACATACTCCAAATTTTCTTCCACGATATCCCCTAAAAAGTTCCATCCATGAACATCGTCAACATAACCGTTCTTATCGTCGTCTTTTCCATTTCCGGGAATTTCACCTTTATTAGTCCAGATAACATCTTTCAGATCTTCGTGCTCTATGTCCACCCCGCTGTCGATAACGGCAACAATAACTGTTTTACCTTTCCGCCCTTTTAAGAGTTCATTATAGGCCTTATCAACACTCATCCCCGGTATAGTGTCTGACAATAGATCTGTGGCCCCCCAGGTTTTTAATTGAGCATCACTCAAAGGGGCGGCCTTAAGAGGAAGGGAATCAATATTTTCTATGGGAGTCGAAACAATGGAAGCGACTCCGCCACCACAACCGGTTAAGACAGCCATAGCTGAAAGAGCTAAAAGAGAAGATTTCAAAATTTTCATCATTATAATTTTAATTAAAAAGTTCATTAAAGGTAAAGCTTTCATCGAGGCGAATCCCTTTTTCAGTACGCTTTACGGTAATAATTTGGTTGTGAGCATCGTGCTCCAAAAATAAGTAATATTTATGGTCTGCTGCGGCGAGAAGAAATTTCTCTTTTTCGGACAGGGTCAATAAAGGCCTTGTGTCATATCCCATCACAAAAGGAACGGGTATATGCCCTACGGTGGGGACTAAATCGGCCATAAAAACCAAGGTCTTGTCCTGGAATTTAATATGGGGAATCATCTGTTTTTCGGTATGGCCATCTACAAATAGAATGCCAAGATTTAATTCATTGAATTCAGAAAAGTCCGAATCCGGATCCTCGACGAATTTTAATTGCCCGCTTTCTTCCAAAGGAATTATGTTCTCTGTCAAGAACGACGCCTTTTCTCTTCGGTTAGGATTGGTTGCCCAATTCCAATGTCTTTCGTTACTCCAAAAGCTGGCGTTTTTAAAAGCCGGTTCGTAGCCCGTGCGGTCTTTGTTCCATTGCACACTTCCACCACAGTGGTCAAAGTGAAGATGGGTCATAAAAACATCGGTGATGTCATCGCGATGAAACCCGTATTTTTTTAAAGAATCGTCAAGAGTGTAATCTCCCCACCGAAAGTAATACCCAAAAAATTTATCGCTTTGTTTGCTACCCATACCGGTATCGATCAAAGTGAGCCTATCGCCATCTTCAATAAGCAAACAACGAGCAGCAATATCGATCATATTATTGCTGTCAGTAGGATTGGTTTGTGACCAAAGGGATTTGGGCACTACGCCAAACATAGCGCCTCCGTCTAATTTAAAGTTTCCCGCTTCAATAGGATATAACTTCATAAGCGTGCAAAGTAATGAAATGAAGAGAAACCCACCAAAAACCTTAAGAATTAATTAAGACTCCAGTTTAAAGCGAACATTTTCTACACTTTCTTTTGTTCCAACCAGAGTTACGATGTCACCGAGACGCAGCCTTGTATATCCATGAGATATAATAATTGACCCTTTACGCTGAACAGATAGCACAATAACATCTGTTGGGAACCGTAAATCACGCAAGGTCATGCCGTGAATGTCCTTATTCCTAATTTCAACATCTATTGAATCTTGAGCCGTGTCTAAACCAAGCAATATGGAAGTTGCATTGGGTGATCGCACAAAATGGTCGAGTAGATTGATCATTGCCATCGAAGGGTCAATTACCCGGACTCCCAATTCGTTAAATTTTTCTAAGAACGATCTAGTACCATTATAACGAACAATGATGTCTTTTGTCCCTATGTGTTCATAAACGAGTTCAGATATCTTGTGGTTTTCTTCATCTGACACTAAGCAAACGATAACATCTGCGTTTTCCAAATGTATATCTTTAAATGAGTTTAATGAAATATCGCTTATCGACACTACTTCAAAGTCATTATTATTTATCTGAACTTCGTTCGAAATAGAAACGATCTTCGGAGTCCATCCATGTTGTTTCAATGAACGCGCAAGTGCGATAGACTGACTTTCTAAACCGAAAATAACAGCATCTCTAACGCCATCATATTCCGGTGTTTTGTGCTTTAAATGACTTTCTCCCACATAATTGATCGCCATTTTAAACAAAGGTGGCCCTATTAATTGGTTGATTATTATTATAGCAATTATTATAGTTTGAAATTCGTAACCCCAAGAAGGGAATTCGGCGGCAACGAGTGTGGTTAAACCCAAAGCAACTCCTGCCTGGGTAACATAGGGCATCCACGAAATAAAAATATATTTTTTATTGTCGTTGGCGGCTACCGCTCCAAAAATACCCCCGAGGACCAGTGTAAAGATCCGTAGACCAAAAAGTGCAATTGCTATCCAAAATACTTGAACCAGAGTTTGTAAAGACAAAGAAGCACCAGTCAAGGTAAAGAAAATGATATAGATCGTTGGACTTATATCATTTAAGAGCTCGACAAATTCTATTCTATTTTTGCTGTAATTGGTGATAAAAAAACTTCCAATTATACAAATAAGTAAAGGCTCTAACACCACCTCGTGATTAAAGATAATTTCTGTATTTACTTTAATAAAGGAGGAAAACAAATAGACACCATAGCCTAATAAGATAATAACCACGCCTTTTATATGCCTGTTTATTTTTAAAGTTAATGGTATCTGAAGAATTTTACCCAGCAATAATCCAAGTCCAAACGATAAGACTAATTCGATAAGTAAAATAAGCAGAAAAGAGAACCCTGATTCTTCACCATTAATTACGGCTTTTGCAACTGAAAGACATATTGCAAAAAGAATAATTACCAAAACATCTATCAATACGGTAACCCCTAAAGTAGTTTTAGTAAATGGACCATTGGCTCGTAATTCATTGATAAGAGCTATAGCAGACGAAGGAGAACGCGCAACAAAAATAACTCCAAATAACGCTGCAATTATAATTTTAACACCAGAAGACAACTCTGCCATAAAAGGAATATATGAGGTCATATAATAAATCACAACCGAGCTCAAGACAAAGGTAATCACCAGCTGTCCTATAGTCATCCACTTAATGCTGTTAAGCCGGCTTCTCAACTCCTTAAGGTATAATTCTGAACCGGCAGAAAAAGCAATAATCGCCAAGGCAATGTCATTCAAGAAATTGAGTTTCGGAATTGAATCTGACTGAATAAAATTTAAGACCGAAGATCCCGCAATGATCCCGGTGATGATCAATCCTGTTATCAGTGGGAACTTGATCTTTTGAAACACTTTGGCTATTTCATGACCGGCAATGGCCACCAATGCAAAACCTAACAAAACAATTATAAATTGGACGTCCATTTAGGGTTAGTTGTCTTTTAATTCTCTTTAAATATATAAAACCATTTTAGGCAGAACAACATTAATTAAAATAATGAGCAAAATTACATTCAAAATCTCGGCTATTAATGGGTATTTTAACGTAAAATTTAAGAGATGCTCGAGTTAGGCGGAATCATCATTCTAGGAATATTGGCGCAATGGGTAGCATGGCGACTTAAAATTCCGGCTATTTTACCTTTGATACTGATCGGGCTCTTAGTGGGGCCAATAGCCGCCGAATTCTTAAGCGCAGACGGTTCCAAATGAATCGAGCCCACCTGGAATGGTGAAAAAGGACTTTTGGCAGGTGATGTTTTGTTTTACTTTGTTTCACTCGTTATTAGTATCATCCTTATTTGAAGGCGGTCTAACACTCAAAATCACGGAAATAAAAAACGCAGGCCCTGTAATTACCAAACTGATAACTATTGGCTCCGCGGTTACATTTTTTTGGAGCCGCCATGTTGTGCTTATCGACAGCGATGAAAATAATATTAAAAGGGCAAAAGAATTAGGAATTGAGGCGTTTATGGCGAATATATATTCAGATGCCTTGGCTGATAATATTGAGCTGAATGATGTGGGATATTTGATGTAGCTTACGCAAAATCGGGAAATTAATAAGTGCGCGATCGATAAATTTAAAAAGCAGTTCGGAGAAAATGGAGCCTTCAGGCTAATTACTTCCGAAGAAATGAAAGACCCAAACAATAATCCCGGGCAAGGACTGTTTTCACATATAGATGATTTTGCTTCAGTGAATATGGTGGTGACTAAATTTCCGGCAATACTGGAACTGAATCTTAAAAATAAGGAACATTATAACACCATATATTGATCGAACTAATAAGGACATAGACAACATCCCGTTGTTTTTGAAAGACACTGATGGAAATTTACAGATCATTTCGTCTTATAACAAAGAAGTGGCTCATGTGGAAGATGGCTTTAAATTGGTATACCTTGGCAGACCCCTGGATGCAGAGGCCTTGCGACCTGATAATTAATATTGAAATAACAACAAATATAAATAGATGAAACCTACTTATTTGGCCCTTTGTTTACTATGCTTAGCCGGTCTTTTTTCCTGCAAAAAAGAGGACTCCAGAACCTGTACCAACTGTAGCAGCGACCAAACACCAACTTTTGAATTATGTCACGAAAGTAATGGAAATGCTTCGGTCAATGGCCAGGATACAGGAACAGATTACGATCTATATTTAGCCGATCTGGAAGCTTCCGGAACTAATTGCGGGATTTAGTCGTCTAACTTCAATACCGCCATAAAAGCTTCCTGCGGAATTTCAACATTTCCCACCTGGCGCATCCGTTTCTTTCCTTTCTTTTGTTTTTCCAACAATTTACGTTTACGGGATATATCTCCTCCATAACATTTGGCCGTCACGTCTTTACGCAAGGCTTTGACCGTTTCACGGGAAATGATCTTCGCACCAATAGCGGCCTGAATAGGGATGTCGAATTGTTGCCGTGGGATTAATTTTCGAAGTTTTTCACACATCTTCTTGCCGATTTCGTAAGCATTGTCCTTATGCAATAATGCAGAGAGCGCATCGACGATCTTTCCATTTAATAATACGTCCACCTTGACCAATTTTGATTCACGCATTCCAATGGGTGAATAATCAAAGGAGGCATAACCTTTGGAAACCGTTTTTAAGCGATCGTAAAAACCGAATACAATTTCAGCCAAGGGCATATCGAACGTAAGCTCAACACGCTCAGGTGTTAAATAGGTCTGGTTGGTAATCTGCCCTCGTCTATCAATACACAAAGACATAATCGACCCGATGAAGTCGGACTTGGTTATGATCGTAGCTTTAATATAGGGCTCTTCCATTCTATTCAGTCTGGAAGGGTCTGGCAGATCGGTTGGGTTGTTTACTAAAATTAATTTATCGGGCTCCGCATTGGTATAGGCATGATACGAAACGTTTGGAACCGTGGTAATGACTGTCATGTTGAACTCACGCTCCAGACGTTCTTGAATGATCTCCAAATGCAACATTCCTAAAAATCCACAACGGAAGCCGAAGCCTAGAGCTGCGGAGCTTTCGGGGACGAACACCAGGGACGCATCGTTTAATTGTAGTTTTTCCATAGACGAACGAAGTTCTTCATAATCATCGTTGTCAATAGGATAAATTCCCGCGAACACCATAGGCTTAACGTCTTCAAAACCTTCGATCATATTGGTAGTAGGGGTTTTGTTGTCGGTAATGGTGTCGCCCACTTTTACATCCTTCGCCTCCTTAATCCCGGTGATCAGGTAACCAACGTCTCCCGTTCTTATTGTTTTTTTAGGAACCTGTTGGAGTTTAAGCGTTCCCACTTCATCGGCGAAATAAGATTTACCGGTCGCCATAAACTTGATGTTTTGGCCTTTGCTGATCGACCCATGCAATACCCTGAAATATGTTTCTACACCTCGAAAAGGATTGTATACCGAATCGAAAATCAGAGCCTGCAGCGGAGCATTCGGCTCTCCCTTTGGTGCGGGAATTCGATCGATAATTGCAGTGATTATCTCTTTTATCCCCGTGCCTGTTTTTGCACTCGCGGGAATAACTTCTTCGGCGTCACAGCCCAATAGATCAACGATATCATCTGTCACTTCTTCGGGATTGGCAGAAGGAAGATCCACTTTGTTCAATACGGGAATAATCGTTAGATCGTTTTCAAGCGCTAAATATAGGTTAGAAATGGTCTGTGCTTGAATACTTTGTGCTGCATCAACTACGAGTAACGCTCCTTCGCATGCCAGGATAGACCGTGAAACTTCATATGAGAAATCTACGTGACCCGGTGTGTCGATCAAATTCAGAATGTAATTTTCACCTTTATAAGAGTACTCCATTTGGATGGCATGGCTTTTTATAGTAATTCCACGTTCACGTTCCAAATCCATATTGTCGAGCAATTGTGCTTGCGCCTCCCTCGCGGTCACAGTGCCTGTAATGTCTAAAAGACGATCTGCCAGAGTACTCTTTCCGTGATCTATATGAGCGATAATGCAAAAATTGCGAATGTTCTTCATAGCGTTTCTCCCGTCGTTTCCACCACAGATTTATTAACAGCGGAAACAATTAGAGTGCAAAGATACTTTAAAAAGACAGTTTTTAGAGGACAAATAGTACAATCATCGTTTTATCATTATTTTTGTACCATATGGCAAAGATAGGAGATATAGATGTTGGAAGCTTCCCGTTATTACTCGCCCCAATGGAGGATGTGAGCGACCCGCCTTTTCGTGCGCTTTGTAAGGAACAAGGCGCAGACGTAGTATACACTGAATTCATTTCCAGCGAAGGCTTGATCCGCGATGCCGCCAAGAGTGTTATGAAACTGGATATCTACGAAAAAGAGCGGCCCGTGGGGATTCAAATATTTGGAGCTGTTTTGGAATCAATGCTTAAAAGCGTCGAAATTGTAGAGGCAAGTGGCCCGGATATTATCGATATTAATTTTGGCTGTCCTGTTAAAAAAGTAGTGAGTAAAGGTGCCGGCGCCGGAATTTTAAAGGATATCGATTTGATGGTTTCATTGACCGAAGCGATGGTAAAACACACCAAACTGCCTATCACCGTTAAAACCCGATTGGGTTGGGATCACAACTCAATTAGGATCAAGGAAGTTGCCGAAAGATTGCAAGATGTAGGCTGTAAAGCGATATCAATCCATGGGCGGACACGGGCTCAAATGTATAAGGGCGATGCAGATTGGGGGCCGATCGCAGAGGTAAAAAACAATCAACGTATGCATATTCCTGTGTTCGGGAATGGGGACGTTAACACGCCCGAACGCGCCAGGGAAATGCGGGACAAATACGGGTTGGATGGAGCGATGATCGGCCGGGCCAGTATTGGATATCCCTGGTTTTTTAATGAAGTGAAGCACTATCTTAAAACGGGAGAAAAATGTGCCGTTCCAACTATGTCAGAACGGGTTAAAGCTGCGCGGCGTCATTTACAAATGGCGATTGACTGGAAAGGCGAAAAACTAGCCGTTTTCGAAACCCGTCGTCATTACACCAATTACTTTAAAGGAATCCCGGACTTCAAACAATACAGAATGAAAATGGTGACCAGTGACGATTCGACCGCGGTTTTTGCGGTTTTTGATGAGGTGCTGAACACCTTTGGGGATTTTCAATTTGTTTAGGAAAGTAATTTTTCGGTAACACGCAACGAGGCCATTTTGGAAGCGATCCATCCAAGTCCGCAAATTGTCACAAATACGATAAGCAGGTTAAGAAGCTTGAATTGTACAGGATATGGCAACGAAGGCGTAATAGGAACAAACCCAAATTGCCGTTGTAAGATAACAGCGATGGAGCCTAAAAGAAGCCCGAAAGAAACCCCGATTAACGTCATCAACATTCCGTTGTAAAAGAAGATTTTACGAATTTCTTTAATTGTCAATCCCATAAAGAACAAAGTGCGAATGTTACTCCGTTTTTCCAGGATGACCATCAGGAGGGTTCCCGCAAGATTGAAGATGGCTATGGCAGCGATAAGACTTACAAAAAGATAGGTGAACAAATTTTCAGCGTTTAACATTTTGTACAGGGCATCATTTTGCTGAATACGGTTTTTGATGATGATCTCTTCGGAAAAGACACTCGTTATTTGTGCGGAGATATTTTCTTCGGATGCAGCCGGCATCAGTTTAAACTCCAGAGCAGAGACCTGATTAGAGTCAAGGCCCAATAGATCACGGGCAAAGGAAATTTCAGAAAAAACATACTTGCTATTCAGTTCTTCATTGATCTCATACACTCCGGAGGCCACGACCTTTCGTTTGGTAAAGGCAGAGGAGGGGTCAATTATATTAAGCTGCCCTTTCCCCGGTTTCGGAACATAAATTTCGAGCAAATTACCATAGTCCCTTGGGGGAAGAGATAGCTTATTGGAAATCCCAAATCCTATTACCACCTCATCCTGACCGGGCAACATCCAGTCTCCTGTAAAGAGAAGACTGTCAATGGGGGTTGTTTTTTTATAATTCTGGCCTACCCCTTTAATATAAGCGATATGGTTCTTGCCTTTGTATTGGAGAAATACGCGCTCTTCTATAATTTGTGAGACGGCCTCGACCCCTTCAATTTTTTGAAGTTCATTGAATTGTGTTGCAGACAAGGTCAGTGTTTTGCCTTTGGCAGGAGTGATCTTAAGGTCACTATCGAAGATATTCGTAAACTGGAGTGCAAAAACCTTCAATCCGGCAAAGCCCGAAAGCACAACAAAGAGAGCCATGGATCCAATGATAACTGCGACAACCGCAATTCCGGAAATGATATTGACGGCATTTTTATTGCTTTTGGAAAAAAGATATCGCTTCGCTATGTAGAGTGGATACCTCAAGGGTTAGTTCTTTTTCCGTTTGGGCAATAGATCGGGATTTTTTAACGGATCTTCCCCTCCTTTAACCGCTGATTCGATCTTGTTGATATATTCAAGGGAATCATCGTTATAAAAGCGAAGATCGGGCATTTTTCGTAGCTGGTTCTTGGTTAGTAAGGCAATTTGATGTTTTATTCTTGGCTTTATCTCATTGAGTTCTGCGACCATATCAATAGATTTATCCGCCGGGAATATGCTGGTATAGACCTTTGCCATAGAAAGATCCATAGTTACAGAAACCTTGGATACAGAGATTATGATCCCCTGCCGCCCTGCATCTCGCAGCATATTTTGAAGAACGATCGCCAGGTCTTTTTGTAAAACTCCCGCAATTTTTTTCTGTCTGTGGCTTTCAACCATGACACAAAAATACTACAATTAATAGTATTGAGCCGAAAAGGATACGCCTAGGTTTTAGTACTTTTGAAAAAACAATGAAACGAATTTAAAAGTTACGGGGGATACCCGGCAGGCTATGAACAAAATAGAACATATTGGTATCGCGGTAAAAGACATCAAAACAGCAAATCAGATCTACAAAAGCTTGCTGGGCTATGAACATTACAAAACCGAAAATATAGAGAGTGAGGGTGTGATCACCTCGTTTTTCGATTGTGGGGAAAGTAAAATTGAACTGCTGGAGGCCACGAATAAAGACAGTCCTATCGCAAAGTTTATAGAAAAAAGAGGAGAGGGGCTTCATCACATAGCTTTTGCCGTAGATGATATATGGGCGGAAATTAAGCGACTCACAGAAGAGGGCTTTACAGTGCTTAATGAGCAGCCCAAACGTGGAGCTGATAATAAGTGGGTGATTTTTTTACATCCAAAATCGGTAAATGGTGTATTGGTGGAGCTTTGCCAGGATATAAATGATGAATAATTTTGCTAAAATTATAAAGTATTTTAACTTTGCGAATTATTTTTGGTCCCATACCTGCCCGTACCGAGCGGCACGTTCGGGCGGGGCTCAGCTTGTAAACCATGTGCATGACAGAGAATCTGCAAGAAAAAGAGAGAAGTATTTAAAAAGTGGATTTGGTAAAAAATGGATAAAAGAGAAATACAATCGGTCCCATAGCTCAGCTGGTTAGAGCACCTGACTCATAATCAGGGGGTCCTTGGTTCGAGCCCAAGTGGGACCACTTTTTTAAAAGCTAAAGCCCTGAAAATCAATCGATTATTCAAGGCTTTTTTTGTAGGGCTAAAACATATGTTCAAACTTCTTCCAAGATCTTAAAACATGACACAACTATTACATCACTTTTACATGGTTGTGATATGAATGTTCAGAATAGAAGTTAGTTTTGTTTTTGAATCCTAAAAATATAA
>SMVA01107933.1_pt1 | contig 13886 bp, 12 predicted proteins | sample 2456451 | NCBI WGS metagenome assembly SMVA01 (sample SAMN11095933, study PRJNA526329) | marine sediment metagenome | biome: Marine sediment; feature: Surficial sediment; material: Deep marine sediment; isolation source: Hadal surficial sediment | place: Pacific Ocean | collected 2014-05 | depth...
AACTGAAGACGATCTGGTTGTGCATGATGAAACGAATAAAGTACTGGCACAGATGTTAGCAGGTATCAGGACACCGGAATTCCCTGAACCTATTGGTGTTCTCTATTGTCACCCGGAAACGTCTTACAATGATGATGTCTATGAACAAATCAAATCTGTCCGCAACACCAGCAGTAAGGCAGATCTTGACGCGCTATTGAAAAGTGGCCACACATGGACAGTTGAATAGACTTACTCTATGCAACTGATTCACCCAGCTCTCGTGCACGTGACAGGCGTGAATTTTCATCAGTCTCGATGTTCATTGCGGCGAGAATCAGGGCGGCAAGAGCGAAAATGTAAGCGGTGAGACCCCACAACATTCCCGTTGTCAGTGAGTCCGCGCTGCTTAATCCTTGTAGTGCAAGTGAATCACTGATCTGACCCATCGTGTATGGCCCCAGCGCAAGGCCAATGAAAGTCACCATCATGATATAGAAAGCGGAAGCGATGGCTCTCATCCTGGGCATCACAAGGTCATTGATTGTCGATGCCGCCGGTCCAATCCACATGGGAGATGTCAGCGCGAAAAGAAAGTTAAACACATAAGCTACCGTCACATCATCGCTGAGTAAGAGGCCAAGAATTGATGGTACAGACAGCACTATTGAGGCAATTCCAACGTAGAGTTTTGCCCGGATATATTTTTTACGCAGGATGTCCGCAAGGACGCCGCCAAGTGTCACTCCCGCCCAGCCGCCAATAGCCGCCGACAGGCCTAGTACAATCCCTGTTTCCGAAGCACTGACCCCATGGATCCTCTGGAAGAAGGGGGGGCCCCAGAAGCCGATGCCGTAGGTGACGAATGCGATACATGGAAAGCCTATGGCAGTGTATAGAATAGACTTGCATTTGAATATCATGGCAAAGGTCGCGGGGTCTCGAAAGGCGAGAGACTGTGCCCAACAAAAACCGGCGTAAACGCCAATACCCAGGGCTATCCACTGGGCTGCGGTTCCCGTGATCAGGAAAAACATATAGGCAATTGACGCAATCACGACGCCACCAATGAGGTTAAGCACGACGCCCTTCGTCCCAGCCCCGAGTGATATCAGCCTTACGATGTGAAAGGGTGGAAGCATTGAACTCAGTTCATTCCACGCTTCACGAAACGGATGTGGATGGGGTTCGGTTATCAGTCCCTCACTTTGTCCTCGCTGTGGCTCTCTGAGAGTCCACACCCATGCTGCCATCAATAAGCCAGGAAGGCCGACAACAAAAAATGCCACGTGCCAGCCCTTGAGGTGCATTGGCGCCAAACTGGTGTCCGGATACAGCGAAGACCAGCCATCGAGAATTATTCCACCCAGGAAAATGCCAATACCAGAACCGATGTACACCCCACTGGAATAAATTGCCAGAGCAGTCGTCCGGACATTCGGGGAAAAATAATCCGATAGCATTGAGAAAGCCGCTGGTGTGGCACTGGCTTCACCGACGCCGACGCCGATGCGATAGGTAGCTAGAAGACCAAAGCTTCGTGCTGTTCCCGAAAGGGCAGTCATGATGCTCCAGAACATCAGGCCGATCGAAATAAGGCTCTTGCGCACCCAGGTATCGGCAAGTCTTCCGAGGGGGAGGCCAAACACAGCGTAAAATACTGCAAAAGCCGTCCCGTAGAGAAACCCGATTTCAGCATCAGAGATACCCAGGTCGGCTTTTATTTCCTCCGCAAGAATCGAGAGAATCTGGCGATCAATGAAATTGAAAATGTAGACGATGACCAGGACGCCAAGGACGTATTTTGCATATATGCCCCCGACTTCGCTCGAGTTGCTGGTTTTCTGCTCAGGATGGGTATCGGACGGACTGCTCATCTATCCCCTTACTTTTGGTGTTAGTAGTTATTAGTATCGGGTTTTCTTCTCAGAGCTATTACTCCGAATGGCCCACTGTAATGGAAAGCGCCAAAGAGTGCTAGCCGGGTCAATGTATGGATCACTTCCCCTGAAGCTGGTACCTTTACATTTTGTAAAGTGACTCAAGGTGAAAATATCAATGACTGATTTTCAGGCAGAAGAAAATACAGGCACTATTGAAGTACAAGAGAGACATCGATTTGATGTTGACTCATTGCAAAATTACATGCTCGAGAATGTAGACGGTTTTTCAGGAAAGCTGACTGCTAAAGAGTTTGCCGGTGGACAGTCCAACCCGACCTATCTCCTGTCGGCGGAAGACAAGCAGTATGTATTGCGCCGAAAGCCACCGGGGGAATTACTCAAATCCGCCCATGCAGTAGATCGTGAGTATCGTGTTTTGACAGCGCTGGAAAAAACGGATGTCCCTACTGCGAAGACCTATGCACTCTGTACTGATGATTCGGTAGTTGGTACCTGGTTCTACATCATGGAATACCTGGATGGCAGAGTCATCTGGGATAGTACGGCAGGACTCTACGCTAAAAAGCAGCGATTTGAATTCTGGGACTCGGCTAATGATGCAATAGCCAAATTGCATAATGTTGACTTTGAAAAGGTAGGTCTGTCAGATTTTGGCAAGCACACGGACTATATTGCCCGACAATTATCCCGTTGGGGCGGGCAATATGAATATACGAAAACTGAAGCTAATCCCTATATGGATAACCTTATTGAATATCTACCGGAGAACATCCCAGCAGAAGATTCCTGTACGATCGTTCATGGTGACCCGCAAATTGCCAATATGATGATGCATGCTGAAAGAAATGAGGTTATAGGCATACTGGACTGGGAGTTAAGCACGCTCGGAGATCCCCTGTCGGATTTTGCCTATCTGTGCCGACCTTATCGGGACGCATTGCGTGGAGTTGATCTTGAAGCGCTTGGCATTCCCAGTGAAGAAGAATACGTCGAAGCATATTGTCAGCGTACCGGCCGCGATGGAATTGACAACTGGGATTATTACCTGGCGTTCAATATGTTCAAGCTTGCGGCTATTCTCCAGGGAATCGCGAAACGTGTCCTCGATGGCACTGCTGCCAGCGGCCATGCCGAGGCGGCAGGCGCCGGAGCGATCAATATGGCTAAAGTGGCCTGGGCACAAATTGATAAGTCAGTTGTACTGGATGACGTTTAATGGATTTGTCAGGAACAACTGAATATTACGAATAGAAATTACCCGATGAAATGAGGTCAGGATGTTAGTACTAGCAACGACAGAAAGAGAGTACCCCTGGGGCACTCTTCGATCGACCAATGCCTCCAAGGTGAAGGTCATTCTGGAAGAGAAAGGAGTACCTTACCTAATGGAACGGTTGCGTCCGGGAGATCTGTGGAAGAAGCCGGATTCAATCCTTCAAAAGCACCCGTTAGGAAAAGTGCCTTATCTTGAGACAGACGATGACGGCATCATCTTTGATTCCACGGTGATCAATGAATACCTGGATGATAAATATCCGGATCCCGCACTTAAACCAAAAACTGCCAGTGACCTTGCCAGGATGCGTATGCTTGAAAACTTTGCTGACGAGGCATTCCTGGTCGGGGATCTGCCAAGAATCTGGATGCCCATCTGGTCGAAACCTGAAGATCGGGATGAAGAAGGCATGCAGGCAGGAAGGTCAGGTCTGATGAAACGTGGTTTACCGTATCTGGAAAAAGAGCTGGAAGGACGGGATTACCTTTGCGGGACTTTTAGTCTCGCCGATGCGCCTTTCATGGCTGTGGCAATGGTCCTGGAGGTTGATGGTATGGATTTATCCGGATTTGCCAATACAAGCAGGTATTTTGATCGATTGCGGGCCAGGGATTCCTATCATTCCATTAGCCCGCAAACTTCCCTTGATGATTCAGCCGGTAGTGGATAACACAAGGGCTGCTAAAATCCCTTGATATCATTGTCCAGTTGCACACCGAATGAGTTGAGCGCCATGGATACCATGTTGTACTGCCCGCAGGTGAAAACCAGATCCATCATTTGCTGATCGGAATAGGCCTTCGCTAACCCGTTCCAAGTTTCATCGCTAATGAATGCATCCTTGTGCAGTTCATCAGTTGCCTTGATGAGGAGACTTTCATGCTCGTTCCAGGTAGCTGCAGAGGCACCTTCTTTGATACAGGCTATTTCCTCTTCAGTCATCCCGACGTCTTTGCCAATGACTACATGTTGCCCCCATTCGTATTCTGCCTGGCAAAGCCAGCCGATTCTCAAGATCACAATCTCTCGATCACGGGGCGAGAGGCTGGATTTGAACAGAATATGATTTGCGAAGACCATCCAGCGTTTTGCCAGTTTTTCATGGTTTGCAAGGGTTCGAAATATATTCGCTACCTTCCCCCGGATCTTCTGTCTGCCGAGAGACGTCTGTTGCGACTCAGTCCAATCGTTTTCATGGATGGGGTTGATGCGTGGCTTGTCGAGTTTCATCTGTAGTTCCTTTTGGTTGGTGGGGCCGCCATTGTGTAAATAGTATGGCTCGGGCGAGTTGACTTAACTGGCTTGATTAAGGCGCTTTGGTTTAAGTGCCTTGCTCTAAGCGCTTTGTGAAATGGGTGGCAGTATCTTCTCAACCATTCTTACCCAATAGGTTGCCCCCAGGGATAAAATCTCATCATTAAAGTCATATCCCGGGTTATGGACCATGCATGAACCTTCGCCATCTCCATTGCCGATCCAGATATAGCTTCCTGGCTTTTCTATCAGCATGTAGGCGAAATCCTCAGAACCCATTGCAGGTTTAGGGTTCAGGTTTACCTTGTCTGTACCAACAATTTCCCCGGCAACCTCCCCGGCGATAGCTGCCTCCTGGTCAGAATTGATTGTGGGCGGGTAACGGCGCTCGTACAGGAATTCGCATGTGGCGCCATAGGCGCTACATATCTCGGTTGCCATATGTTTCATCTGGATTTCAAGTTTCTCCTGGATCTTTGTAGAGAAACAGCGGGTACAGCCACTTAGGTAAACTTCATTAGGGATTACGTTGAACGCATCTCCCGCATGAAATTGAGTGACACTCAGGACTACCGGGTCCTGCGGGTCGATAAACCGGCTGACAATAGACTGGTAGGCTTCGACTATATTGATTGCAATAATGATCGGGTCAATCGTGAATTGAGGCATGGCTGCATGCCCGCCACGCCCGATAATTTTAAGTTTGAAAATATCAAATGCCGCCATCATCGGCCCCGGCTTGATGGCAAACGTTCCTACCGGCATTCCCGGGATATTGTGCATGCCGAAAACAGATTCCACAGGATATTTGTCAAAAAGACCATCCTCGATCATCGCCTTGCCACCACCCTCATTTTCTTCGGCTGGCTGGAATATGAAGTGAACGGTACCTTCAAAATCATTGCTTTGTGCAAGATACTTGGCTGCCCCGAGCAGCATGCAGGTGTGCCCATCATGCCCACAGGCATGCATCATACCGTCATGTTTGGATTTGTAGTCAAAGTCATTGGCCTCATGGATGGGCAGGGCATCAAGGTCAGCACGTAAACCGATAGCGCGATTACCCCTGCCTTTTTTTAACGTGCCCACCAACCCGGTCCCGGCAATACCGGTTTCAACCTCGATGCCAAAGCTTTCCAGTAATTCCGCAACCACTTTTGCGGTTCTATGTTCCGCGAATGCTATCTCGGGGTGCGCGTGGATATCCCGTCGCCAGCCTGTCATTTCATCCTGGTAGTTTTCGATCGCCTGTATTGTTTTCATTATTTATCTTATGACGGTTGAAGGAATGCCAAATGTACGGAACTGACTGCTTCTTTGCAAAGAGCAATTTAAATATTCCCCAGAGTCGCTATGGCACTGACTGATTTTCACCGTTTAGATATTCCACACGATTTGCAATGGCTGTCACATGAGGATCATCGGCATCCATTTCCTGGAGAGACTGATGAAGCATGTTCAGGTACTCGAGATTGGATCCACTCGGGCCATGTGAATTTATGATCTGCCTGGCAATTCTGGAATCGGTGGCCTCGCCTAAAAAGTTCGGATTGTCCGGTGTGGCGTGGTAGGTGATACCATCCGTCACTTCCGTGTCATTGAAAATTATCTTGATTGCCAACCGGTCGTAACCGCCTTTTTCTCTGTGGTCCAGATGCATCAGGACTTCTTGTATTCGACTGGATTCAACCTTGTAGGCACGTCCCCAACATATTTCGCCAGGTTGGGCGATCAGGGTAACCACACGCCCAGGTTTTCCCGGTATACCTCTGTGATCTGTAGATCCTTGCCAGAATCGGCGAGCCCAGTTTCTTATGAATGCCGGTCTTTGCTCGGAATATGGAAAATCCACACGCCAGATGATTGAACCGTAGCCAAATATCCACAGGTCTTCATTCATTGTGATACAGAGTTGTTACGGCGTCTAATATATGAGATGACATCAAGAATGCCATCATCGTTATGAACGGCGCAAGTAAATGTTGCGTGATCATGTAGTGCCTCCGAACACATGCCCATGGCCACTCCATCAACCGGTTCTGCCCAAGCAAATGGTGTGGCGCTGGTACGGTGGCAAACAAGGATCTTAATTTCTTGTTGATGGACTAGATTGTGCATTTTCGTTTCTTCTCTCTTTATTGATGCCGAGCCCTGGCCAGAGACCATGGCGCCAAAACAAACATCGTTAGTGATAAAATGCAAAACCCGGTGCGTAAAACAAAAAACTCAACAGGAATATCTGAATCCAGCAATCCATCTTCCCGTAACAAATTGGCATAAGCCACCCGGGCAACAGTTGTCATCTAGCCGGATTTGGTATTCTGCAGATGTCAGCCGAAGTACCAGATGAGGCGATTAAACACCTGAGTAATAGGAATATTTTCGTGCAAACCTCAGTTCAGCATTCTATTAAAGCTTCGATTGTAATCACAATCGAGAGAAGTTGATTGGGTTGAAACGCACGACAATTAGATATCTATTTTGAATAGTCTGTATCCACTGGTCGTCGAGTCAAAATCCAGATTATCTACCGGGTCTTCTTTGAATTTGTTCTGATCGGCGAGAATGGATCCACCGGTCGGTTCAATCCAATACATTTGTTCTTGAATCGTCGGTGCGCGCCATTCTTCTTTTGCAGTTGTCGGTTCGCTCCTCCATCTACCTGCGCTTCCGTAAATCGTATTTCTGGTGAGTTCATCATAAGTGAGTGGGGACTCATTCTGTTCAGCGAAGACGATTGCGGACATAAGGATGCAAATTAGCCCTGCCAGAAATCGGTCTTTTGCACTATCAGGTAAGGGCATAGAGGTAACGATCATTATTTTTTGTTCTCCTTTTGCCAGCGAAGGCTATCAAACCAGTATTTGTGCGTGACCGTAAGCCATTTATCGGCTTGCCTGGCTGTGATCCAGGTATTAAGGAAATTTAGAAATTCCTGCTCGCCCTTATTCACACCCATACCGATTTTATATGGAAGAAGAGGTTTTTTGAGTGGTGAATCTACTTTGCCTGGATGGCGAAGTGCTAAAAATTTCGGTTGTGGTACAGATGCGACAATAGCGTGTACCTCGCCATTGGCAACTGCGTTAGAAGCCTCTTCGCTGGTTTTGAAAGACTTAATCGTCACCTTATCGAAATTGCGTATGACAAAATCGTGTGAAATAGTATCGGATACCACGGCAATACTATATTTTGGATCATTGAGTTCACCCAGCTTGGTTATTCTTCTCGTCATACGGGTATTTGTTGCAAGACCTATACCCGATTCGGTATAGGGTTGAGAGAAGTTAAGTTTGAGTGCACGGGCAGGAGTTATCGCCATACCTCCCAGGATTATATCTATCTCCTTGTTTCTGAGAGCTGGGATGATGTCCTCCCAGTTGTATACTTTAATTTCGACTGTTGCTTCCAGATCACTGGCAAGTTTCTCTGCTACCTCGATCTCGAACCCACTCAATTCCCCGGATGAATCCTGCATTGTAAAGGGTAAGAATAACGATACACCCACCCGAATTGTTCCTTTTTCAATAATGTCTTCCAGTACATCAGCGTTAGCGTAGCCACTGAGGAGCACCAGTAAAACGAAAAGAGTGGATGATCTTAGAAATCGAAGCATAATTAACCCTGGATGATTGGAATTGTTTATGTAGCCTGTTCTCATAATTATACCTAATTGAAACAGGAGGCATAGAAAAAATAGCGCTAGACTGAAGGCCTAAATTTAGCTAACAGCTGTGCTACAGGCAATATCATCATCAATTTGTTCTCGACAGCTGAGTACATGATAAAACCCGGAAGACTAACAACCATCGAAAACAAGCAATGGTGGGTGAACCGAGATAGAAAATGGAAACTCAAACGGTCAGGTTTCTTCTGTAAATCTCCTCCCTTGAAGAACACAAGCTGACCCAGATAAGTTTTACTGTGTGAATACAACGTTGGCTTACGATTTTTAACTCGGCTGACCAGACCTCCAGGATTCATAAGCATGCGACTAATGATCAGTCCGCTTGAAAGGATCTCGACTTGGCGTGTTTCGAAGGTTTGTAAAAGCGCTACAGATTTTCGCCATGCTCCAGGAATTCAAGTGCCTTTTGCGCAATCTGATCTTCACACAGTGGTGTAATGGCTTCGATCAATTCGGCCGGGGCTCCTTCTGTCTCTATTTTTGCCAGAAGTTCTTCTACAGCCTTGGTTCTTCGGGATGGGTGTAATCTCAATACGGATAGCAGTGTTGCTCTAATAGAATCATCATCTTCCGCTACCCGAATAAGATTTATGAATTGTTCATTAACTTTATCCATTAACCCGGTGACCTTATGTAAAGACAAACCGTTAATTTGCGGTTGACTGATTTTACCCGATCTCCGGGAAAACTGCCCACCCCCCAACAGATAAGTGCCACTAATAATGTTTAACTTCTAACCAACAGGGACTTTGGATCATAAAAAGGAGTCAGCTGGACATCAATTGGATATCTTTTCTTGGCGATTTCTACCTGGAAATCATTTTGATCCAGAAATTTTCTCGTAATACCTTCAGGGACTTCGAGCAGGGCAATGCCCAGAGAGCGATTTATCCTATGTCCCCACATTGCGGAAGTAGTGAGGCCAACCATCTGCTGTCGAATATATATCGGTTCGTCATGTAGCATAAGTGGTGCATTTTCCTGCGCGATGGCTATGTTGACCAGGCGACGTTTCAGAGGTTTTTCCATTGACTCCAGTGCTGATTTTCCTAAAAAAGCTTCTTTCTCTATGTCGACAGAAAATCCCAGTCCTGCAGATATTGGGTCGATACCATCGGAGATATCGTGGCCATAGTGGCGATACCCCTTCTCCATTCGGCAGGAATTCATCGCATGAAAGCCTGCATAGCGAAGGTTGAATTGAGCGCCTGCTTCCTGAATTCTTTCATACACATGCTGGGCAAATTCAACCGGAATAACAATTTCATAACCCAGCTCTCCAACATAACTGAGCCGATTAACCCGGACCTTCGCATATCCAATTTCCAGTTCCCTTGATGAATAATAGGGGTGGTCCGTGTTGCCGACGGGAGTCCGGGTCAATTGACGCAGAAGTTTTCTCGACTTCGGACCCATTAAACCGAACATGGCAAAACCACTTGAGACATTCATTGCGCTAACATTCATTTTTGCAGGCAAGTGTTTCTCGAGCCAGTAGAAATCCCGGTTCTCTGTTGCACAACTGCTGACAATCATAAATTCCGTCTTACCCAGGCGCGTGATTGTCACATCTGCCTCAATGCCCCCACGTTCGTTCAACCACTGGGTATAGACAATCTGGTTCACGGGCACATCGATATTGTTGGCACAGATATGGTTAAGCGCAGCAACTGCATCCTCGCCTTTGACATTGAAAATCGGATAACTCGTCTGGTCGAACATGACGACGTCGTTCTGGATTGCGATACACTCCTCATGGCAATTATCGAACCAGTTTTGTCGGCCATAGGAATAATCATATTTCGCGGGCTGGTTTGAATGGCAGAACCAGTTTGGCCGCTCCCAGCCAAGCAGCTCACCCATGACTGCACCTTTAGTGAGAAGCTGGTCATGGATTGGGCTCCGACGGGCACCTCTTGCCGTTTCGTATTCCCGGTGTGGCCAGTGCATAGCGTAGAGAAGGCCCAGAGTTTCACTGGTTCTTTCAAGAAGATATTGATCTGCGCTCTGAAATCTTGCAGTTCGTCTAATATCAACGTCAAACAGATCGGTAGGCGGGTGGCCGTTAGTGATCCACTCTGCCAGTACCTTGCCCGCACCACCTGAAGATTGGATGCCGATGGAATTGAAACCCGCGGCTACATAGAGTTGCTTGAATTCCATGGTTTCGCCAAGGAGATATCGGTCATCCGGTGTAAAGCTTTCGGGTCCATTGAAAAATAATTGGATACCGGCTGATTCAAGCCGCGGATAACGAGCGATAGCGAGTTCGAGGATCGGAGCGAAGTGATCCAGGTCTTCCGGCAAAGTCGTGAAACTGAAATTCCTGTCAATTCCTCCCATTCCCCATGGTTTTGCGGCGGGTTCAAAACAACCGATAAGTAGCTTACCGGCGTCTTCTTTATAATATGTATATTCATCCGGAACTCTCAGCGTTGGCATACCTGGCTTAAGTTCCTCGATGGGCTCGGTGACAATGTAAAAGTGTTCAGCGGCGTGTAGTGGCAGGGATACGCCTATGCCAGCAGCTAACTGCCTACTCCACATGCCTGCTGCAATGACGACTATTCCGGCCTTAATCGGGCCGAGTTCAGTTTCCACTCCTTTAATATTTTCGCCTTCAGCTAATATGCGAGTGACAGCAACATCTTCGATAATCAACGTCCCCGCATCTCGAGCGCCTCTGGCAAATGCCAGGGTGGTATCAACCGGGTTTGTCTGGCCGTCGTTTGCTAAATAAATACCACCGCTGATGTCGTTGGTGAGAAGTCCTGGCCAGTAGTTGTGTATATCAGATTCACTGATAACCTCATTTGCAACACCAAATGCTGCGGCACTTGTTGCCTGGCGTTTTAATTCCTCAAACCTCTGGTCATTCAAAGCGATGCTAATGGAACCGGTGGTTCTGAATCCAGTTGCCTGCCCTGTGATTGATTCGAGCTCCTGGAATAATTCTGTGGTGTATTTTGCGAGCTTTGTAAGGCTTTTCGTTGCCCGTAATTGCCCGACCAGGCCCGCAGCATGCCAGGTGGTTCCGGCTGTTAATTTGTTCTGTTCGAGCAGAATAATATCTTTAACGCCGAGCCGGGCCAGATGATAAGCGATGGAACATCCGACTATCCCACCACCAATGATAATGACCTGGGCTTCGTCAGGTATTTCAGTCGCCATAGAACGGACCTGCTGTGCGTGGTTGTTAGCTTCCTAGTCTGTATCTTAACTTAACCACGAATATATCCACGGCTGGTTGTGTCCAGGAATCCTTGAGTAGATCATCAAAACCCAGGCTTATATCGCTGGGCAGGTTTGAACCACGAGTATAGACAACAAACAAGTCTGATAGTGGTGCAATCTCCCAGCGATAACGTGCCTGGAATACAAGGCGGCTGATTGAGAAATCTCGTGATATACCATCTGGAGGGGTAGGGTCGGGTAAGAGTTCACCGTCTCCGAGGGGCACCTTCCATCTCTCGTCTTCATAGGCTTTGATGCCAACCCACTGGGCAGTAATACGAAATTGCTGCTTGGCTGTCAGGAAGAAATCAGCCTCCAGTTGAGGGCGCCACAGTTTGGCATCGAAAGTTGTGAAGTCACGACCATTGTCATGAATGAGCCAACCATTTTTGTCTTCATAGCCAACCTCGAAGATCAGGGAGAATCTACTCGTCGGGCGCCAGGTCACTGCTGCTGTCAGCTCGGCGGTGTACCCGCCGAGATCCTCGCCGATATAAAATGCTCCGATGCCCAGATTGAGGATATTCGCCTCACTATTGCTCAGGAAAATACCTGTTTGCCATCGATCTTCAATTCGATATGAACCGTTGCCATCACTGTTGATGTCATCCCATCTTTTCGGAAAATAGTTAAGCTCTGTAAATACCGAAGTATTATTTTTTAGCTCCCGATCTCTTAGGGCAAATAATCCGCTACGTACCAGTTTGCCTTCTGTATTGTACTCTTGAGCGACTGCGAATCGGGTAAACCGGGATTTGAGATTGGGTAAATTCGATTCGGAGATTCGATAATTGTAGCGCCCCCCAATTGCATCATTCCGCCGCAGGAACCCAAAGTCGTTAATGTCGAGGGAATCATCGAAGTAGTCAAGGCTGAGTGAATGTTGGCGCCCCTGTTTCGGTGTGTAATTAAAATCTACAAATCCGCCGGAGCCGGTGACGTTATCCACATCACTGTACAGTAGTTGAACATCGGCACCGAACACCCCACCATCTGAGAGGTAGTGTGCGTCAAGGCCATGTGTGATGGCATCTTCCTGGGGGTGTGCGACAATGGTACTCATCCAGCCGATGGACTTTCGTCCGCCACTACCAGTCTCTTCATATAAAAAACGGGTGGCAACGAAATCTCTGCCATCCTGAATGACATCGGTTTCAATATTGTCAATGGTACCGGTTAGTTTGGTTTCATCTTCGATTGCGGCCAGAACGCCATACCGCAATTTGCCATTTTGACCAGTCACTTTCATGGCCCCCAGTAATTCTGTTGGCTGGTTTGCTTCCAGGCTGGTTTGCTCGAAGTCGGGAATGTCCGGGCTCTTTGCAGGGCTGCCGATTCGCCGTGTATTAATTAATGTCGTGGGTGGTCCACGGCTATTGCGTCCGCTTCGAGCCCGTGGGGAGGTGATGAATATATCCTGCCCTTCCAGGAAGAAAGGCCGCTTTTCCGGGAAAAAGGTCTCAAAAGAAGTCAGATTGACAACGACGTTGTCTGATTCAATATTTCCAAAATCCGGATTGAGAGTTGAAGTCAGCTGTAGATTGGATGAGGGTCGCCAGAAAAAATCGAACCCTGCCTTATAAGTATCTTCGCCCTTAATGTTGTTGTAGGTGGTTGATGCATAGGGATAGAAAGTAAATTGTTGGCGTGGATTGATGCCTATCAATTCCATCTTCTGAAGTTGGGACATAAAAACTGATTTTGTTCTCGGTAGTGCGGGCCATCCCCATCGTTCATTGACATAGGCGACTTCCCTCGAGATGTAAAAACCCATTTCCCTGGTGTCGCCAGTGACATCAGGCATGGTCATCATTGACCAGGGAAGGAACATCTCAGCGGACCAGCCACCTTCAACTTCGGCTGATGCCCCTTGCCAGGGTCCGTCCCATTCTCGGCTGAATTGTCTCTCCGGCAAGACAGTACCATCCAGTAATGAGCCGCCGAGACCGATGCCAAACCAGTAGGCATAGAGTCCCTGTCCTGAGGAATCCAGGGTGATCGATAAGTCGTCTCTGGAGATAAACTGATCTCGTGAACTAAGGCGAGAAAGAAGTGTTTCTGGATCTTGCTCGTTCCATACACCGACATAGAATCCCCTGGCTGTATAGAAGAACCGGATTTTTGTTTGCAGGGGTGTATCTTTTAAAGTATCCGGCTCGATCACAGCAAGGTTGTCGTACCAGGGAATCGATTCCCATATTTGTTCATCGAGAATACCGTCAATTTTGATGTTGATAATGGCTTCTTCGAATTTCGGGATATGCAGAGGTTCGGTTGTCGCATCGACTCCGAACGATAGTGTAGAGTAGCCAAGCAACAGGCAGGCTAAGGTCACGAAAGCAGGTGATTTCAAAACTACAAATCTCATTGTGTCAATTCAGGGGTTAGACCCGAAAAATCATATGGTGATTAAGCCAAAGCGATACTGTTTGCCAGGTAAATTCCACATACGACGTACAAGTGCCATGTTATCCATTCTCAATGTTATGAGTCTTGGCGAAAAACCCTGGGTCCAAATGCTCCGGCGAAGAAGAACAGCGGCTTCTGGTGA
>SMVA01236375.1_pt1 | contig 13883 bp, 14 predicted proteins | sample 2456451 | NCBI WGS metagenome assembly SMVA01 (sample SAMN11095933, study PRJNA526329) | marine sediment metagenome | biome: Marine sediment; feature: Surficial sediment; material: Deep marine sediment; isolation source: Hadal surficial sediment | place: Pacific Ocean | collected 2014-05 | depth...
ATATACGACAGGCTGCAGTACAGGTAATGGAATGTTTTCCCCCACGGGAAGCCGATTTTAGGCGGCCTGCCGCTGCGCCGTTGCGCGATTATCGCGTCTTCGGTGGCGCGCCGCGTCGCAGCCTTGTCTATCGACTTTAGCGTAGAGCGGCTCATGCGATCACCAGACGCGCGGCGCGCAATCGACGTATCAGAATGATCGACAGCAGGTTGATTAGTAATACCGTCACCAGCAACACCGCCGACAGGGTGCCGGCCATCGAGTACTTGATTTCCATCATCACGGTACGCTGGATCAGCACCGGCAGGGTGAATACGCGCCCGCCGCCGAGCAGCGCGGCCGAGGTGAAGGCGCCCATGCTCATGTTGAAAATCATCAGTGCGCCGACAGTCAGCCCCGGCAGACAAAGTGGTAACATTACGCGATAGTGCATGCGCCAGCGGCTGGCACCGTGTATTTGTGCCGCATCTTCGTAGGAACGCGGAATGGTCTGGATAACACTGTAAAACAACAGCACACCGAAGCCGAGAGTGAAGTGCATCAGGCCGACGACAACGCCGGTCTGGTTACCGATAATGGTATATGGCGTATCGACAATGCCGACTCCCATCAAAAATTTATTGATTAATCCATCGGCGGAGAAAATTATGATCAGACCGAATACTTTGATCACGATGGTGACGAAGGTCGAGACTACGATGCCTGCGAGCAGCAGCATTGACCAGCGTGAACGCATACGGGCAACCAGGTAAGCTACCGGGAATCCCAGCAACATCGTAAACAGGGTTGCCAATGCCGAGGTTTTAACCGTAATCCACAGCGTATTGAGATAGAACGAATCGGTAAAAAAACGAATGTAATTGGTAAATTGAAAATCCTTACCCACGCGCCCAAGCCCCAGATCCTTGTAAAAACTGCCCTCGAGAAATACGTACTGTGACGCAACGATAAGCACGCCAACAAACACGAAACTCGGCAGCATGATAAGTCCCCAGCGTGTCTTCATAGTTTTAGCGTATGCGCAATAATCATAATATGGATATAGCCCTCGGTGCTACCGGTGTTACCCGTGTTACGAACTGAAACGCGGATCCAGTTTAATTTTTTTCAATTCCTCTTCGATGTAACTGGCTCGTTCCTTGCCGGCGTACTGGTCACCGGCAAACACGATTGACATCACCGCGTCGGTCACCTCCCTCAACAGATTTTCATCGTCCTCGGGGTGTGGCGGAATCGGCAACACCGTGTCCTGGCAATGCGTTAACCATTCATCGCCAACCCGTTCGGAACGCGGCAAGGGTTCACCATTTTGCACTAAACGGATGTCCCGCCGCAACTTGTTACGCAGCAAGCCAACTCCTTTATCAGTCGAACCGAGGTTTTCGGCCGCGTGCGCATTAATCGGTCCCTGCGATACCTGCGCCTCGTAATCATTAGGGTGCCGTTGCCGATGCTGGTAAGGCTCAACCCCGGTCTGCCCGGGAAAATCGACCTTGTTTTTGCCGCAGTCTTCGCGCTTACCGTGGCCCTCGGGATCGATACCCTTGCCGAAACTGCGCCATGATATAATCATGCAATGGTTGTCGTCATGCGGGATAGTCCACTTGGTGATGCTGGCGCGCTTGAAATACTTCTCCTTTCGACCGTCTTCCCACCAGGCTCCCACCTGGCTGAACGATGGTCCCAGTGTTTCCTGTGAACGTACCCAGATCATGTCTTCGACGCGATAGGTCAAGGTGGCGAAGATCTTGTGATCCATCTTGTGAAATTTGGTCACCGGAGCAATACCCCAGGTATCGCCGAAGTGAATATCGGTGACCCGCGCGTGTAAGAAAACGGTGTGCCAGGGATCCATGGTATTTTCACAGATCTGTAACCAGTTACAGGGATAATCAATCGAATAAGGTACCATTTCCACATCGGGCAACCGGGTGGTGTCGTAGCGCGGAAAATCCGGCTTCTCATCAGCTGGTCCCATGTAGGCAAACAGCAAACCCAGGTATTCTTCCACCGGATAAGCACCGTGACACAAATCGCTTTTGCCTTCCATCGACTGCGCCGGCATTTCCAGAATGGTGCCGTCGACATCGTACAGCCAGCCATGATAGCAACAGCGCAAACCACGTTCCTCGATTACGCCGAACTCAAGCGAGGCGTTGCGATGACTACAGTGCAAATGTAATAATCCAAATTGGCCAGATTTGTTGCGGAATGCCACCAGGTCTTCACCGAGGATACGAATTCTTTTCGGCAGATCGGTGAGTTCCTGAGTCATGACAACAGGTATCCAGAAGCGCCTGAAATACTCACCGCAGGGTGTACCCGGACCTACATGGGTAAGTTCTGTATCTTCCGGCGGACGTTGCGCGCGCTCATAGCCGCGAAACATACCCTGCTGCAACGCTCTGCGCCGTTTGGCTAATTCGACGTAATCCTTGTATGTCGTTTCACTCGACATGGATGTTCTCCAGCAATAAAATAACCACGAAGCCGATAGGATAGTGTGCAGGGATTCCGTTGCCTACTGGGGAATCCCTGCAAGCGACTACGGGTATTCCCTCAATTTGATGAGTATTTTCCCTCATTCCCCCGGCTTGCAATGCTCTGTAATAATACCGGAGTGCCTAAACCGTCTATCAGGCAATGCGCGTGGCCTTTGTTATTGCATTGCGAGCGTAAGCGATGCTGTGTGCCCCGGGGTTGCGGTCGCATAACGGTTACTGGGCAGGCACCGAGGCGCCGGATACGATTACCTGGACAACGTCGGATGTGCCCGCCGACCAGGCCGGGCCGGGCAACTTCCAATCCAACCGGGTGTGGATTGAAACCCTGCAGTCACCCCTAAAGGAGAACCGTAATGAATGACAAACAACGACCGGTTACATTGATCACCGGTGCAAGCAAAGGTATCGGTCTAGCTTGCGCCGAGCTATTGGCGGCGCGAGGACATCAGGTCGTTGGCCTGGCACGGCACCAGCCCGCTGATTTTCCCGGTGACTTTTTCTGCGTCGATCTTGGTGACCGACAGGCACTTGATTATCTGCTGCAATCCCTGTGTGCAGATTACGCGTTTAGTGGCCTGCTGAATAACGCGGGAAGCGTCGGGCCGGAACTGATAGAGGATATTGATCTCGATACCGTCGATGAGGTGTTCCAGATAAATCTCGGCGCAGCCATACAGTGTGTCAAACACTGTATTGTACCGATGAAACGACGCCAGGGCAGGAGTATCGTCAACATCTCCAGTGAGCTCGCACTGGGTTTACCGACCCGCACAGCCTATGGTGGAGCCAAGGCAGCCCTGATCAGTATGACGCGTACCTGGGCGCTGGAACTGGCACGAACGGGAATTACGGTTAACGCCATCGCACCGGGGCCCGTCGATACCGAGTTGTTTCGTTCCAACAATCCTGAGGGCAGCTCGGAGCGTGAGCGCAAATTGAACAGAATACCGCTGGGGCGCTTTGGCGATGCCAGCGATATCGCCAAATCAGTCGCCTTCTTCATGGGAGAAGACTCCACCTATATCACGGGACAAACCCTCTTTGTTGACGGTGGTTCAAGCCTCGCGAGTTCAGCTCTGTTCTAGCCCGGACAATTCATGAATTGCTAGCGACCTGGCGAGATTTTCTGGTTCCGCTTAAACTTCGCTAGCCGCGGGTTTTTCCCTGCGCCGATAGTTGGTGATTGCCAGGCCCGAAAAAATCAGGGCGACCGCAAGCCAGAAATGTGCAGGATGGGACTCCGAAAATATCACCCATCCCCATAGGATGCCGGTAATTGCGATGATATATGTGCTAAAACTGTAGAATACCGGACCCTCGAGTTCGACGATTTTGAAAAACATCGAGTAAGCCGCCGCCGCGATGAATCCATGGCAGACAATAAGTGCCTCAGCCAACCCCGGATCTTCCCACAACAATACGAAATTGCCGCTCGCCACCGTGATCGGTAGCAAAAATAGAACAGCGACCAGATGCGAACCTCCGACCATCAGAAACAGGTGATAACCGGTTAATGGATGACGCGATATGAACACACTCGTGCTGGCATAGCCTAATGGGCACAGCATACCAATAACGATCCACCAGTTGATGGTGATTTCTGTGGATGATTGTGGCACCGCGATCATCAGTGCACCGCCAAAGCCGATACCTATGCCGAGCACTCGCAACGGTTTCACGCGCTCCATTTTGAGCAGTACTACCAGTGCATAGGTAACGATCGGCGCAAGTGTTAACAATACTGCCATGGTGCCGGCCGGCACCGTTTGCACGACGTAAAAGAATGTTACATTGGGTATTGCGACGCCGATCAGTGCACAAAAGATGAAGTAGCGATGATGGCGCAGCAGCGGTGGAAATCGACCGCTCCTGGCATAGCCCATTGACAACATCAGCAATGCAACGATCAGCGATTGCCACATGGAGTACGCGAGGGGCGGTATTTCATTTATCGAAACGTATTTGGAAATACTGGTGGCAGCACCGCGCAAAGTACCCAGTAGCAGCAGTAATACTAAAGCAAGGGGAAAAAAACGTTTCATAGTAAAGACTCTCGTTGCATGCTCAGAAAGTGTCTGCAGTAACCTTCAGCTCGCGTACGATCGAGGTCGAGGGAACATCTGGAAAAGGACGGTAATTCCCCCTGAGTAGCTGTCTATTTTTAGGGATGGATTACCTTTTATTGATCTGTATCAATGTCTCGAGACAGGAACCGAGTAGAAGTTAACATACCTGTACAGCTCGGGAGATACTAATGGTACAAGAATCCAAAGTTATGTTAGTCCAATGTCAGCGCCAGAATCGCCAGGTGGAGGTGACGTACGCTGTGAGGGGGAACTGGTTGAACCGTGAATATCTTGTGGTGTCGTGTCCGGCAATCAACGATTACGGTGGCGGTTGTGATCGCGAATGTAAATCGCAGGTCGAGTGGTCGCAAGGGTTATACAATTTCTATTCCAGTCAGTTACTATCATAAATAAACACCACATTTTTGCTTACCCCGTCGGCAGTGCGAGCTAGCCCTGTACTGCTGTTCCTCACAAGCATACTCTGCATAGGAGCGTCCAAAAACTTCGGCAACACCAGCAATGCAACGATCAGCGCTTGCCACATGGAGTAAGCGAGTGGCGGTATTTCATAGAAAGACTCTCATTGCATGCTCAGAAAGTGTCTGCAGTAATCTTCAGCTCGCGTACGTTCGAGACCGAGGGAACATCGTTTAGCCTGGTTTTTCTGAAAAATCTCGCACCAACTCGGCAAAAGAGCCGACGTCAAGTTTACGCATGATGTTCGCACGGTGTCGCTCCACTGTCTTTGGGCTCAGCGATAGATCGCGCGCCACGGTCTTGTTTGACTTGCCGCTAACCAGTAGCTGTAATACTTCCCGTTCCCGATTGGTGAGGGAATGGTATGCCTGGTTTATGGACTCGCTTCGAGCCCGTTCTGAGCGATTACGCTGATCGAGATCTATGGCGTGATTGATTTTCTGGATCAGCAGATTATCGTTGCATGGCTTTTCGATGAAATCGATTGCTCCAAGCTTGAGCGCACGTACCGCAGCGGGAACGTCACCGTGACCGGTAACAACGATGACCGGTTCATTGATGCTTTTTTCGAGGAGCAGCTCAAGCGCTTCCAGCCCGCTGATACCTGGCATGCGCAGATCGAGTATCAGGCAACCTGGACCGAGATCCCGGTAGGTGTCAAAAAATGCCGAAGCCGAGGCATAACAACATGCCTGCAGGCCGATGGATTCGACCAGAAATTTCATCGAATGACTGACGCTCTGATCGTCGTCGACGATGTGCACGGTACCTGTTGTGTCAGCAGTCACCGGCGTCCTCCCTCCGCGAGCGGCAGGCGAAAACGCAGACAAGCCCCGATTGCCTGGTCGTTGTCATACCACAGTCGACTGCCATGACCCTCGATGATGGTACGGCTGATCGACAGCCCCATACCGAGACCCTTGGACTTGGTTGTGACATAGGGCTCGAACAAGGACTCTGCAACAGCTGCCTCGATACCAGGACCGTTGTCGCGTACCGTAACGGTGAGGAATTCAGAATCTGCGGAACTGCACTCGATATCGATAAGGCGTTGGTTAACATCGACTTGCTGCAAGGCTTCGATGCTGTTATTGATCAGGTTAAATAAAACCTGCCTGATTTCGATCTTGTTGACCTCGACCCAAATATCCTTCACCCCCAGATTTCGGGTCAACTGCACACGATTACGATCCAGTCGATCACGCAGCATTTCATGAACATCGTTAACCATGCTGTAGAAACTCTCGTCAGCTACTTCAGGTGTTCCCAGTCGCACGAAATCGCCTACGTGATTGATGATGTCCTTGGCGCGCTGTCCTGCCTTACTGATATTTTCGAGTGCTTCGCGGGTACTGTCGACATCCATCGGGGTCTCGTCCAACCGGCGCAACAACCCATTAGCATAGTTGACCACAACCGCCAGTGGCTGGCTAAGCTCGTGCGCCAGCGCCGATGCCATTTCCCCCATCGAAGCACGCCGCAATACCTGCGCAAGCTCAGCCTCCTGTTGACGCCGCAAATTCTCGGCACGCTTGCGCTCGGTGATATCGGTACGGATGCCGACCACGCCGTTAAAGCGAGTAGGTCGGTCGGTCGACAAAATCCAGCGTCCATCGCTCAGTTCAACCTCAAGCGATCCGCTTTCGTTTGGGAATTTTTGCAACCTTTCGGCAATCCACTTTTCCGGATCTTGCTGTGCCTCTTTAATCTCCCCCGAGGTTGCACTCATGCGTATCAATTCCTCGAAACTCACTCCCTTGGAGAAATATCGGGCGGTCTTTGGAAACAATTCCTTCATTTTTTCGTTGTATTCAACCAGCTTGCCATCTTCATCGAATAACAGGAATCCTTCCGACATGGATTCGAGTGCAGCGCTTAGCATCTGCCGGTTACGTTCCAGTAATTGTTCGGCAATCTTGGTCTCGGTGATGTCCTGGATTGCGACCATGATTTGCACCACGCGTTGTTCGGCTTCGCCCCAGATCGGCCGGCCATAAGCGCGTAACCAACGAGTCGCACCCTGCTTGTCGATCACCCGGAATTCGTCGATCGAGCTACGATTTTGCAGCAAACGTTCCAGGCGCTGCTGCCACATTGTTTCGTCGTCTGGATGGATGATCGGACTCCATAGTCGAAGATGGCCATCATCGGTATACTGTGGTGAAAACTCCTCGCTTAAGCGTCCAGTTTGCCACATCGGTTTCATCGATCCGTCGGCATCGATCTGATAGACATATATCAAATCCGACATCAGTTCAGAAACAATTCGATAACGTTCCTCGCTTTGACGGCGTGCATTATTTTCCTGTTGTAGATCGGCGTTGCGCTGCTGTAGTTCGAGTGTCGCTTCACGCACTTTGCCGTCGAGAAACTCATTGGCCTGTTTGAGTGCAAGCTCCGCGGCATAACGTTGCGATACATCGCGTACCAGGAAAAAGTAACCATTAATTCCCGCTTCATCTCGATCCGGGATGTAGTTCATATGCACCCGGCGAGTCACGCCATCCGGGTAGCTGATTTCGCGTTCATCGTTAATTTCCTCCCCAGACAACACGCGCTGCAGCAAGGATTCGACTACTTTGTAATGTTCTTCGGTGAACAGCGATTTCAAATGCATACCAACCAGTAGGGTACGCGGTTTCTGGTACCAGGTCTCGATCAGCTGATTGGCATAGACAATTTTCAGATCCAGATCGACATAACCCACCAGCCCGGGCAATGAATCCATGATTTGCGCCAACTGCTCACGAGTTCGCCGTAGCTGGTACAATTCATCGCGATTGGAACGGAATTGCATCGCCGTCTGCCGTTCGAAGGTAGTCGCTTCACTGGTCATAATGACGCTACAAAGACGCCTTTATCGTTAATCACAGGATAATTTACCTCAATGCAGCAGGAAAACCAAACTTTACCGGATGCGGTGCTAAAACCCGACCGGCAGGATATCCCGGCGCCACTTGCACAAATCAAAATTGAGTTGCGCGAGGGAAAACCCGTGCCTCTGCCTGATCCATTTCAATTTACGATCTACCTCGGCCAACTAGCCCGCATTTCTCACCAGGGGGCAAAATGATCGCGCCGGGATTTGGATTTACAAGGCATTTTCCGAAGGCGCGGAATAACAGTGTGTATTTCCAACTGAGGAAAATGTCTTGTGGATTCAAAGATCAAGCGAGGTTTTGTCCATCTGGTGAGAAATGCGGGCGTGCTGCGGCCGGCAAACAGACATGAAGGACGCGCTCGCCTATCGATCGCTCAGCGATGTCAGCGCTATGCTACGCTCGCGCGAAATCAGCAGCGCAGGGTTAACAAGAATGCTTTTGCAACGCATCCACGAATACAACCCGGAGATCAACTGTTTCATTGATATATTCGACGACGTTGCCCTGCAACGGGCGCAGCAGCTCGACCGCGAAACTCAATCTGGCAACTGGCGCGGAGCGCTGCATGGAGTACCGATCGCGATCAAGGATATTTTCGACTTCCCTGGCCATTCTGCTAGCGGCGGCAGCGCTCTGGAGCGTACGGCCAGCAGCAACCACGCCACCGTGTTGCAAAAGCTCGAAACCGCAGGTGCGGTGATTGTCGGCACGCTTAATCTCGATGAACTGGCTGCCGGTGGCAGCGGCGATAATGCCCTTTTCGGTCGCTGCCGGAACCCCTGGAATCCCGCGCACAACACGGGTGGTTCGTCGGGTGGCAGCGCCGCGGCAGTCGCCGCCGGGCTTGCCTACGCGTCGCTCGGTTCAGATGCAGGTGGATCAATTCGGCTTCCTGCAGCATTTTGCGGGGTCGTCGGGCTCAAACCCAGCTACGGTCGCGTGAGCCGATATGGTGCAATGGCGCGCACCTGGTCGATGGATTGCATCGGCCCATTGGCTCGTTGCTGCAATGACGCGAATATCGTCTTCAATGCCATCCTCGGGAAGGATCCATTCGACGCGACTTCGGTCGTCAGTGACCCAGTAACTTGCGAAATACCGGCTGCAGACGACAAGCGTCTGCCGAAGATCGGCATTCTGGATGACGCCAACAGCCAGCAGCAGGCTGATTCGAATTACGCTACGGCGATGAAGCTACTTGGCGAAGCAGGCTACGCACTGCATCCCGTCATCATTCCCGACCTCGACCTGTACACCAGCTTGCAACAGGTCATCGTCAAAAGCGAAAGCGCTGCGATGCACGAGCAGGCACTGCGCAATGGCGACCAACGTATGTCTTACGCGGTGCGCAGCGTTATCGAAGGAGGTCTGGAAATTCCGGCGGTGCGTTATATCGAGGCCCTGTCGTTACGCCCACAATTGCTGCGAGCTTTTATCGAGGGAGTGCTTGGCGACGCAGATCTGCTGCTAATGCCAGTGTCGGTACCCGTGGCTCCGCCATTCACATCGTCGGACGAATTACAGGCGGCCGAAGTCGACCGCGCGTTTTCGCAAATAGCGACGATGACCCGCTTCGCTAATTACCTCGGCCTGCCGGCAATCTCGATACCGAGTGGATGTGATGCCAATGGACTACCAACCGCAATTCAACTGGTGGCCAGACCGTTCGAGGAATCCCTGTTGTTATCCACTGCCACACACTTCGAATCGCTATGCCCCTCGCTGCATTATCCCGGTTCTGATGCGCTAGCCTGATACCCCGGCCTGATTCGCTAATTGGTTACGGTCATGTCATCGACTCCGATACACATGCTCATCGGTAATCTAAAATCAGCAAGCGGTCGATTAAACGGGATTGCGTTGAAGTTTGTCTTCGAGAAACATTCGCGCGGTTTGCGCCGCGTTGAAGCGACACTCGGCAAAGGCGTAATCCGAATAGAATGCGTTATGCGGAGTGATCAGCAACCGGCCCTGCAACCAGTCGTCGTTATTTCGCCAGGCCAGGATCAATGAATGATCGGCCGGGGGTTCTTCTGGTAGCACGTCGAGACAGGCACCGGCGAGCTGCCCCGTTCGCAGGCCTTTTTCGATTACATCAAGGCTTTCGATCAGGGGACCCCGCGCGGTATTAACGAAAATCAGTCCCGGTTTTGCTTTGGCCAATACCGAATCATTGATCATGCCGCGCGTCTCTTTTGTCAACGGGCAATGCATCGACAGAATATCGACTTGCGACAGCAGTTCCGACAACGATGCGGAGCGCTCGACACCGAGTGCACGGTACATACCGTTGCTGACATAAGGATCGTAGGCAATCACCCGATAGCCGAAAGGTTTTAGCCGCAGACTCAAACTACTGCCTATCCTGCCAAGTCCGACGATACCGACGCTGCAATGCCGCGAATGCCGCATCGGGCTAAGCAGGTTTTCCTGCCAGTCATCGCGATAGCCACGGGCGCGACTGTCATGCTCAAGGATACGCCGCTGTAACGCCAACAGCATTGCCATCGCGGTATCGGCGACATCTTCCGGGCCATATTCGGGGTTGTTGGAAAAGGCGATGCCCCGTTGCGCCAGCGCACTCCTGTCGATCTTGTCGTAACCGACGCCATAACGCACCAGAATCTTGCATTGGGTTAACTGCGCGACCGTTTCCGCGTCGATGACCGGTGTCCAAACCAGCATCGCGTCCAGCCGCTGCAACTTGGCGGCGTCGTATTCGCGCGCATCGCGTCCACTAAAATAAACGATATCGGCACGTTTCGCAAAAGCCTCCTGTTCAGGATCAAACGGGGGTTTGATCAAATGGGTGATGCCGATATTCCAGCGTTTCTGCGCCATTATTCTTTTCCGGGTTTTTGCATTGAGACTATACGACACGGCACTAAAACGCATTACCCCGAGGAAAATTCCGCTTGTCCACACCGCTTCGATCCGCTAAGTTTACCCGCAGATGTCGACCACTACCACAGAAGTACTCGTTATTGGCGCCGGGCTCTCGGGCGCGGTGGCTGCACTCGAATTGTCACGCGCAGATATAGCGGTGACCTGCCTCGAGCAGGGTGAATGGCAAGATCCAGCTGACTACCCAGGCGATAAGAGCGACTTTGAATTGCAGGCGCTAGGCCCCTGGAACGCCAATCCCAACCTGCGCAAGGCGAACGCCGACTATCCGATACTCGACGACAGCAGCGAGATAAAGCCGATGCTATACAATGCGGTCGGCGGCAGCACAATTCTATACAGCGCCCACTGGATGCGTTTCCTGCCCGGCGATTTTCGGGTCAAAACTCTAGATGGCGTCGCCGATGACTGGCCGATCAGCTACCGTGACCTGGCAACTTTTTACGATCTTAACGACATCGATTTTGGCGTTTCGGGAATTGCCGGTGACCCCGCCTACCCGGACCATCCCGAATATCCACTACCCCCTCTGCCGATCCAGTCCTGGGGCGAACGCGTCGCGGCAGCGCATCATAGACTTGGTTGGCACTGGTGGCCAGGCAGCAATGCGATCGCCTCGCAACCCTACCGTAATCGGCGCCCTTGTGTACAACGTTCGACCTGTCGCGCCGGTTGTAATGAAGGCGCTAAAGCCTCTGTCGACCGCAGCCACTGGCCGGAAGCACTGGCCAGAGGTGTGAAGCTGATAACCCGGGCTCGCGTTTACCGCATCTTGTTGAATGATAAGGGTCTGGCCTGCGCGGCACTATATCGTGATGCAAATGGAGACATCCAACGAATTGACGCAAACCTGGTACTGCTTGCCAGTCACGCTATCGGCAGTGCGCGCTTATTGCTCAGTTCCACGAGTACTCAGTTTCCCGATGGCCTTGCCAACCGCTCTGGCCAGGTGGGACGCAACCTGATGATGCATCCGCTTTGTCGTATCATCGGTTTTTTCGACGAACCTATGATGAGTTGGCAGGGACACTGGGGACAGAGCATCTACTCGCTGGAATTCGCCGAGACTCGTCCTGAGCATGATTTTGTGCGTGGAGCCAAGTGGAACCTCGGTCCATCTGGAGGGCCCTTAACCGCTGCGCTCTACCCCCTCGACGAGGCGAGATGCTGGGGTGGCCCTCTGCACAGCAAAATCGACAAGTGGCTTGGGCGATCGGCGGTCTGGGGGATTACTGCGGAAGATTTACCAGAGCCGCACAACCGGCTGATTCTGGATCACGACCATCGTGACTCCGCAGGCGACCCTACCATTCGCCTGCAATACCAGGTTTCCGAAAACAGCCGGCGCTTGCTCGATTTCATGGCATCGCGTGCGATCGAATCCTTTACCGAGGCAGGTGCCTACGAGACCAGCGCGCGCCGACTGGTCACCGACAATGGCTGGCACGCCCTCGGTACCTGTCGTATGGGTGAGAACCCGCAGACCTCAGTGGTGAACCCGTGGCTGCGCAGTCACGATGTCGAAAACCTGTACATCATTGACGGCAGCGTTTTCGTGACGTCGTCATCGGTGAACCCGGCCGCCACCATTGCCGCACTGGCGCGCCGCTGTGCGGATCAACTCATAAAGACACGCTACAACAGCCGGGTGGCTGCTACATGAGCCGGCGATTATCGAAACAGCACAGAACGGCGATCGCCCTGCTTGCCCGCAGCATTTTACCTGGTGCGCATAATCAACCCTCGGCTGCTGAGATTGATCTCGAGGTTGCCGCAATCGACCGTGCACTGAAATCGCGCCCAGATATGGTCGGTGATTTTTGCGCAATTCTGGATCGCTTCGAGGGCGATGCGGAATGCTTTCTGCAAGACCTGCCAGAAATGGAGTTCAACCTCGTGATGACACTGATCTGCGCGGCCTACCTGATGGACCAATCGGTTAAAAAGTCACTCGGTTATTTCGGCCAGGAAGCTCTGACACCTAATCGCGGTGGTTTCGGTGCCGAAGAACTGGTCATCGAATTGATGCAACAACCGAAACGTTATCGCGACGTATAAGCGCTACCAGTATGGCCCTGGTTTATGCCTCGTTGACTGCCACCAGCTCGAAGGATTCCAGCACCACCGACAAGTCTTCGGACCAGGGCTTATCCCAATCGGCTAACTGCAACTTGAAATAATCCTCATGGCATTGCTTCCAGAAGGCCAGGCTGCCATCACCCTCGCCTTCTCGCGCGGCAAAGGCATCATCGACATCTCTGAAAGGTCGCACTGCCACGTTGACGATTTCCAGCACGCAGGCCGGCTTGAAGCTTTCCCATAGAATGACCCAGTAATCGCCTGTTTCCCGGCGTGGCACCTTATTCAGCTCAAAGTCCATTGCCAGGTGAGCGGTGGCACGCTTGACCTGGTCAATCGCCAGTTGAGTAACGTGATCACCGTACTCGGCATAGCGGGGATCACCAAAAGTTCGTGCATGGTAATCGCTTGCGGTGATTGCATGCTGTTCGCATACACGCCGCCAGAAAGCTTCGACTTCAGGTGTGTTTTCACCAATCATCAGTTCTTCTCCTCTCGCCTGGTATTGTTGGTATTCGTAGTGTGGCCACGCCCGTCTAGCACTGGGCAGGGATAGCGATCACGCAACGATTTCCGGTCCTGACGTGGCCGGACCAAAGCATAACAGAATTAAAACCCGGCCAGAACCAGAACAGCGAAAAGGGATAACAAATGGCAACGGTGGTTGCAATAAGCCGCCAGGTAGACAACCAGTTTTAACACAATAATCGGGTTTGCGGCACGAGAGTTACAAAAAGAACTAGCCCGGATTATGCATAAAAAATGGCGAACCTTGTTTAACCCATTGATATAATGGGTGTTACACCAATAACGCTTCGGCAGAAGCAAAACAAGGATCACCCTGTCAAATTCTACCCCAGAACAACTTCGTTTTCCTCCTATTGATGGCTTGAGCATCCGTGCCGACTTTGAGGGCGGTGCCCTTTCCACTGATTTCGGTCCGATGTTGCTAAGCGGCGTGGATCGGC
>SMVA01135098.1_pt1 | contig 13874 bp, 15 predicted proteins | sample 2456451 | NCBI WGS metagenome assembly SMVA01 (sample SAMN11095933, study PRJNA526329) | marine sediment metagenome | biome: Marine sediment; feature: Surficial sediment; material: Deep marine sediment; isolation source: Hadal surficial sediment | place: Pacific Ocean | collected 2014-05 | depth...
GCTTTCAGCATCGTCGTACGTCCTTGTGAGACAACAAAATAAGCGGTGGGCCTTGACAGACGGGCGTTAGTGTCTCACTGTACTGGTAGACTAATACACTCAGGCAGATGAATGGATGCGCTGACAGGCTGAAATGTTCGAGCAACTCGACAGTCGGAGTCCGACACCACTTTACGACCAGATCGCTGCCCGAATCCGGGTGGCGGTGGCAGCGGGTGACCTCACAGAGGGTGACGCGTTGCCCTCAGTCCGCCGGCTCGCCGGTCAGCTTCGCGTGAATCCAGCCACCGTAGTTCAGGCGTATCGCTCACTCGAGACCGATGGGTTCGTCGAGATGAAGCAGGGCGCGGGCACATTTATCAATAGCGTCACGGATGATCGGCGAGACGCCGAGCGCGAATCCGCCGCACGACATTTGGTGCAGCACATGTTGGTCGAAGCAAAGAGGCTTGGACTCTCTCGCGGCACCATCGTTGGGGCCGTGAAGCGAGAAATAGGAGAAGCGTAAGATGGACCACGCGATTCAGACAAAGGCGCTGCGGTACCGCGCGGGCAAGGAGTTCGAGATCAGGGATCTGGCGCTCAAAGTCCCAGTTGGATCTGTATACGGATTTCTCGGACCCAACGGATCGGGAAAAACCACCACGATCCGCCTGCTTCTCGGTCAACTGCGGCCCCGGGCGGGATCGATATCGGTGCTCGGGTATGACGTTCCGGACCAGACCACACAGATGCTCGCGCACACCGGGTACGTGCCGGAACGTCCCCATCTTTACCCGAGCTTGACCGTCAATGAGGCCATGCAGCTTCACGCCGCGTTCTTCAAGAACTGGGACTGGAGCCGCGCCGAAGAGTTGGTAACCCAATTCGGGCTTCGCCGCGACCAACGCATCGGCCGGCTATCGAAGGGAGAGACCGGAAAGGCGATGATGTTGCTGGCTCTCGCCCAGACCCCTTCCCTCTTGATCCTGGACGAACCCACTGACGGGCTCGACCCGGTGGCCCGGCGCGACGTGCTGTCAGCGCTGGTCGAGTACGTGTCGGGCGGTGACGCGGCGGTGTTCATCTCGAGTCACCTGGTGCACGAACTCGAGCGCGTGTGCGACTGGGTCGGTGTGTTGGATCGAGGACGGCTCATATCGGAACTCCCCATGGAAACGTTCAAGAACGGGCTCAAGCGCCTGCGCGTCGGAAGCGCACCGGCACACCTCGACGACCCGCCCTTTGCGGTGTTGGCCCGCGAAGGTGACGGCGTTTCCGCGTACGAGCTATGGCTGGTGCGAGGTTGGCAGGATCCGATGCACCAATACTTGGCCAGTATCGGCGCTGACCTCCGCGAGGTCATCGACCTCGATCTCGAAGAAGGGTTCGTCGAACTACTGCGGACCGCGCGGACTGCGTAAGGAGACCCATGTTCAAAGAAATTCTGCGGACAGAATGGAACTGGTCACGCTACGCCGTAGTGGTGACCGTGGTCGCGGCTTTTGCGTTGCCCCTCGTGGCGATCCAGCCAACCGGGATGGAATCGCAATCGCTGTACGACACCACCGCGATCATGAACGTGATGAGACGGTACTCACCCTGGTTTGGTGGCCTAGCGATGTTGCTGGGGCTGGTATTCGCCACAACCACCTGGGGCGCGGATCATCGGGGGCACCATGTTTACGCACTGACCCTCCCGGTCCCTCGGTGGCAGTACGTCGTCATGCGCTACAGCGCGGGCCTACTACTGCTTTGCGCCCCGCTCGCAGCCATGTGGTTCGGATGCCTCGTGGCCAGCGCCGCCGCTCAAATACCCACCGGCCTCCAGGCGTATCCGTACGCTCTGTCACTTAGGTTCGCACTCGCGACGGTGCTCGCCTTCTCAGTCTTTTTCGCGATCTCCGCTGGTACCACTCGAACCGCGGCCTACGTGTTGACCGTCCTCCTCGTGGTGGGGTTGGGACAGGTGGGAATCAATGTGTTTGGACTCGATCGGAACGTTATCGGGTGGATTCTCGATAGCCTCGTCGTGTGGCCCGGGCCGCTCGAAATCTTCACCGGCGAGTGGATGCTGATCGATGTGTAGACACCTTCTCGTTCTCTGCCTCTGCACGGGGGCGCTTGGCTGGGCCGCCCCCGCATGGGCCCAGACGGTGGAGGAACTCGAGGCCCGCGTTGCCGACGCTCGCATCTCATTAGCCGTGGCGGAGGCAGCGGAAGATTCCGCGCGAGGGCGCCTCGACAGCACCCGCATTGGCACACTTCGCTTGCTCGGGCGCCCCGAGCTTCTTTCCCGAAATGAGCCCGCCGCCGAGCGGGCGTGGGCATCGCTACGGCGGGCACTCGGGCCCGACACCACCATCGTCAGCGGGCTCATCATTTACTTGTACGAAGATCCGAATCGATCCACGTTTTCCGGTGCCGCCGGAACGGTGCGCCTGGGCGACTCCGGGCCATCCTCGATGTTCCCCGGCGGAGCAGAACACGTGCAACCACTACGCCTCCGCCGCACCTACTCAGTGAGTGCCGTCGCCAACTCCATCGAACGCGTGGTGTACGACCATGTCTTCTACCGTGTCATGCCGGAATCGGTACGCGAGTGGCTCGATGCCCCGACCTCCTTCGACACAGTCAGCCGCGGCGAGTGGACCGGGAGTTACATCGCCCTGGCCACCTCTGACCTTAACATCGGGCACCAGTGCTTCCAGAGAAACATCGCTGCATGCACCAAGGCTCTATGGCTTACCGTATCGGAAACCCCGAACGTCGATTGGTTCACAACCGCCGAAGCGCAGGCGCTTGCCCAAAATTCGATGGCGTTCACGGCAATGCAGTGCGCCGGAGACGTGACGCAGTGCCCCGAATTCCTTCGCACCACACTGCCCAGGCCACCACTTGACTACAACACGAGGCAACGGCTCTTTCGCCTGGCGCTGGAGGTTGGTGGCGAGGGCGCCATCCACCGCTTCCTACTAGCTCCTGACCGAATCGAGGCGCGACTCGAGGCCGCTTCGGGAACCGATCTCGGATCATTGGTCGAAGAATGGACAACGCGCGTGCGTAACGCGCCCCCACCTGGTTCGGGGTTCTCGACGCGATCGGGTACGGTCACGGTGATTTGGATTCTCGTCGTGTTCGGAGCGGCACTCCGGAGTTCGCGATGGCGATAAGATACCTGATGGCCATCACCGCCATAGGACTTGTGCTGGTCACCGCGGCCCTCGTCCCCCCACGTAGCTACCTCCACCCGTTGACGGTGCAAAAGGGCCGGATACCGCCGGTTTCACAAGCCCGGCAACATCTCGGAGTCGTGGAACGCGACCTCATCGTCGCCCGTCTTCGTGATTCGCTGTTACACGAGCTCGAGAGCGACGCGCCGATCACCGTCCGGGTCGATCTACAGATTCCAGCGCACGCCGCCACCGCCATTCGAAGCTCTCTAGTTGAGCGGTGGGCCTCCGTGATGCGCGAGAATAGTCCCCCGCTGATCATCGCGCTCCTTGTCTCCGAGAACCGGGCTCTTCGATATTCTACGGTTTACCTTCTACCCGAGACAGACACCGACCCTTGCATCGTCCTTGACCCCTTGAGCCAATACCAAGTGGAACGGTCCATCCGAACGCGGTTGCCATCGTTCATGGAGTGGCTCGAGTACGCTGTACCTGGACCGTGCGGATTCTTCGCCGCGTTCGGCATGCCGAGCAACAGCGTGCGTACATGGATGGAGCGGTCCGATTACCTGTTGGCCATGCGGACGAACTGGGGCTCGGGACCGGACGACATCCAACGCCGGGTATGGGACCGATTTCCTCTCGAGCACCGCTGGTCCCTGGCCCTTCGGGCATGTACCGCGGGTAACCAGGAGGTGTGCGCGTCACTAGCCGGCGTGACCGAGACCGACTCAGCATTGCAGCGGTCGATCTTCCTCACCCCATCTCGGGGCCGGAGTCAAGGGTCGTTCTTGAGCAACGCTACGTACGCCTCGCAATACTCCTCGCAGGACCTAGGAATAACCACCCGCTACTTCCTCTCCGACCTGGTTAGAGAATTCGGGGAGGAACGATTCGAGCAGTTCTGGACCGCTGACTCGCCGGTCGATGAGGCGTTCCGCGCGGCGTTTGGACTCTCGATAGTCGATTGGATTCAGCAATGGGCTGTCAGTCAGTTTGGCAAGGCTCGAAACGGACCGGCGGTACCGCTTCCGAGTTACGTCTTGGGATTCGTGCTGAGCCTGATGTTCGTGTCTGGTGGAACCTGGTGGGCTACCCGTCGGCAGGTGAAATAAGACGGGAGGGGGAAGACGGGAAGATTGACGATCGACGCCCCTAAAACCCCACACGATCGGCGATCCACAAACCCGTATTCATATCCGCAATGTAGATCTTCCCACCCAGCACCTGCGGTGCCCAGGTACAAGTAGCCGTTCCGAACGCCGCTGGGCACCCGCCTGATCCACTGTATTGCCAAACGGCGTATTCCCTACCCTGCTTGTCCAACTCGCCCAAGAGTTCGCCGGAAACGTCGAGCGCCACCAACCCGTTGGAGTACCAAGCCAGGTAAAGCACCCCGCTCCCTTCATCAAGCCAGAAGTTGTGCGGCGTGGTTCCACCGACGCGGTACGTACCGACCTCTTTGGGATCGGACACATCGCGCACATCGATCACATGCATAATACCGGGCGTAGAAAAGTCTTCTTCTCCAACGAACACATACCCTGCAGCCGGCCAATACCACGCGTTGTGCGTCTGGCCTCCAGCCACCGCCAGGCGACTCACCTCGACCGGGTTGGTGGGTGACCCGCCGGCAACGCCATTACCGACATCGAGAATCACCAGCCCCGCGTTCCAGTGCGACAAGAACGCGAGCCCGTCACGTACGTAAACGTCATGCAGGATGCTGGATCCGGCATAGAAGCTCGACACGACTGAAGGGTTTGCCGGATCGGTAATGTCGAGAACACGCAATCCACCAGAAGGATTCGCGCCGTCTAATGCCACGTAGAGGAAGTCGCCGTCGATCCAGACATTGTGCACGCCGCTCTCGAGCGACTGGAAGAAACGGGTGATTACCGATGGGTGCAGCGGATCGGCAAGGTCGAGGAGCGTCACGCCGTTGAGGCCGTCGCTCGATCCTTCGTGCGTAATTACAGCCAAGGCACCATCGCCTCGAACCTTCACATCGTTGACCGTGCCGGCGTCGATCGTGACCGAGTCGGCCAACACGGGCATGGTGGCGTCGCTGACGTCCCAGACATAGAGCGTGTTACCCCGGTTCCCATTGCGTGACGACCAGGTGCCCTGGTAGGCGACGGTGCCGTGCACCCACAGATCGGACGAGTAGCGCGCTGAGATTCTCCCAACACCCGTTGTCGTGAAACTTCCGCTCAACCCGCGGGCGCCAATCGTCACCGCGATGGAGTCACTACCCAGCCCCGCCGCCGCAATGATGGTCGCCGTACCCGGCTGGTAACCCACGAACGTACCGTCATCGGTCACGTACCCGGCACCCGTTGGAGCCACGTTCCACGACACGCACGGCGCTGCCGCCACCGCACCGGTCGAATCACGCACGTCCGCGATGAGTCGGACCACGTCTCCCTGTACGATCGACGCCGGACCACTCAGAGCGGCAACCCGGAACGGCTCGCGCAAGCACTCGGCCACGCGAACTTCGACCCGGAGAATGGTCTGAACAGTGTCGGCCACCGCAGCGCCAACCGTGGTGAGATAGGTCCCATCGGCAACCGACGGACTGATACTAGCGAGTCGCAACGTGACGACCGCACTGTCCCCCGGATTCAACGTGGCCAACTCGGCAGGTGTGACCTGGAGTGTCAACCCACTCGCCGCGGCCCCACCGCTATTGGTGAACGCAGCCGGGTTCAGCGTAACCGGCCCTGCTGCTATCCCACCCGAATTCCGCACTATGACGGTTTCGGGCGCGATCCCGTCGAGATGGACCAACGCCGTCGAAAAACTGATCTCCGTCAGATCGCTCGGCGCCCCGGAATCGGAACACGACCCCACCATGACACCAGTTACGAGTGTAGCGAGCGCCTTCCAGTGAACTCGAATACGCGGTGTTGGCCTCATCGCGGTGTCTACGGAACCAGAGTTTCGCCTTCCGCTCCCGCCAGGAACAACGCATTGAAGAACAACTTGAACGTTCCGTGCGGTTGCCCGCGCTGTAGAATCTCAGGGCCGAACAGGAACATCTTGCCTTCGCCAAGATCGGCCTCGATCATGGCCACACCGCCTTCGAGTTTTTCCTGCCCCCACGCCCACCCACTCCGAAGCGGTTCGTCCGTACCGAACAATCCGATCGCCCGCACACTCGGGTCAGGGCTGGTGAGCCGATACACGGGACTGTTGTTGAAGAACACGTCGACTTCGTCCGGCATCCCGTACGTCACGGGCCTATTGTTGTCCAAGTCGACGCGCAACACCGAACCCGGAACGTAGTAGTCGTCACGGGTCAATCCCTCCAAGTGATTCGCCACTGGAAGTCCCGCATGATACGCGAGGCCCGTGGAGCTTCCAATCGCGATGACGGTTCCACCATCACGCACGTAATCCACGAGTCGCGGGATAGTACGATCGAGCGACACCGAACCAACGCGCCCCGCGTATTCCGGAGGAACATTCGACGGATCGCTGCCACCACGGCCACGGCCGCCCCCGCCCCGACCTGATGGGATCGCGCCGGACGGGAAGACGATCGCGTCGTATTCACTGAGCGTTGCGTTGTCGAGATCGGGGGGATAGACGACTTCGAACGGAAACTCGTACTGCTCGAGCAACCACCGCGTCCACCCTGAAGGCATCGACCCACCGTAACGGTCCCACAGCGCAATCTTGATCGGTCGGATCCGCATCGTCGCGCTCGGCCGGTCGCGCACGCCGACCATGTTCACACCCAACTCTTCCGCCATCGCCGAAACGGTCGACACGTTCACCCCTCGCAGGTATACGGTCCCGGCTTCGAAGGTCGCGCCGCCACTTGTAAACGGTTCGGTCAACCAAGAGACCTCACCGCCGGCAGCCAGGACGCGGTTCGTGACGATCGCGGCATCATTGTATGCGTGGTCGACCATGAAACCATTGGCGCCCGACGCGCTAGCCACGGCACCCCGGGGTTCTGCCAACCCCTCGATCCTCTCGAACGGTCCATCGAAACCTTCCAGAACCCGATCGAATTCCACACCCATCAGATACGCCAACGTCCACCCGGCGTTGTCGTACGGTGGAATGGGCGGCCCGCCCGGATAGGCAAAATCATCCGGATGATCTTGGGGCTCGAACATGTCCATTACGTGGGGCCGGAACGCCTGCGCGGCCTTCACCACGTACGATCCGCGTGGGTACTGTTTGCCCTCCACATCGAATGCGCCTGTCGCACGATGGATTTGGATGCCGTTCTTGATAAGCGTGTTCACGAACTTGGTAGCCGTCGCAAAATCCGGTTGGTCGGACGGGATGATGTAACCGCGCGGGTCGCGGTCTTCGGGTTGGCGCAACATCTCGAACAAGTCAGTCGAGACTCCCCTGCGCCCACGGAACCCACCTCCACCTCCGTTTCCGCCCCCATCCTGCGGTTCGGCAGCCGCCGCCTGCTCGACCGCCGCGACTCGACGTGGCCGAGTAGTCCAGTGGTCACGATTCCCGCGTTCGATCGAGTTCATGCCCATGCGGTAGATGTTGTAGAGCAAGGTCTCGCGATACCGCGACGCGTAGTCCAGCACCGCCCGGTTAGCCGTGATCGAGTAGTCGATCGACTGCCGGAAGTGCCACTCCTGCGGTTCGATAGGATACGGAAGATCGTTGGTTGCCAGTTGCTTCTGCGGCAGGAACGGGATGGTAATAGGTGTCGGGTTCCCGATGGTCTCCGTGAGCAACCCGATAATGTTGTGGAAATACACGGTAGTGCGGAGCCCACCGTTCCACCACGTCGAGTAGCTTGCGCCCGAGCGCATCGTCGTACCCGGTTTTCCTTCCTGCACGAACCGCGAGTGCATCGCGCCGCCCACCATATGGATGCCAAGCGTGAGGAGCGGGTCGAAGTTGTGGTTTGGGTAGTCGCGAAAAGGTGGCGCGAACATGACGGTGCCAGCGGGCCCAGTCTGGTGATGGTTATAGACGATCTGCGGAAACCACTCTCGGAACATGATGCGGTTCATGTTCTCGGTCTCGGGCTGGGTCGACATATAGAAATCGCGGTTATTGTCATGCCCGACGTATTTCTGGTACAAGCGGGGAATGCCGCTCGTGGACCGCTCGTTCGGTTCGGGGTTTCGCATGTACCAACTGGACACCAACTCCATCCCATCGGGATTGGCGTGTACTGCAAGGACGATCACATCGTCGAGAAACCGCATTGTTTCGGGGTCGTCAAAGCTGACCAGCTGGTATATGGTCTCTAGAAGCTGGTGCGCTCCCAGCACTTCGGTCGCGTGCAACCCGCCGTCGATCCACACGACCGCTTTCCCTTCGGCCGCCAGCGCGCGAGCATCGGCATCTGAAAGCCCCTCGGCGAGCGCGAGTCGCCGGGCGATTTCTTGATAGCGATCGAGATTTCGATGGTTCTCCGGACTCGTGATGATCGCCATCAACTGCGGTCGGCCCTCCGCCGTTCTGCCAATTTCCTCGACCACTAGGCGAGGAGATTCGCGATCGAGCTGGTGCACGTAGGCTTCGAACTGTGTGTACGTAGCCAGGTTGTAGTCGTCGCCGAGGGAGAACCCGAGAGCAGCTACGGGATCGGTGACTTGGGCGTGAAGGTGACCGGCGATAGCGAATACGACTGCAAACGCCGATAGGGCAACGCGAATCGATGAACGGGCGTGGAGCATGAACGGGTCCTCATTTGGGGTGCGTGCCTAAAAATGTACCCAGGTTTCACCCAGCAGCGAGGTACCCCCCCTTCTACGTCTTGCCCGGATCCGGAGTTGACCTCTGCACCGCGTCCACCGTACGCCGATCGTTCCGGACGATGTAAACCAACGCAATCCAATCGTATATCGCGTGGGCCACGATCGGTGGAACCAGCGAACCGGTCGCGACCATCATCCATCCGAGATATGCGCTGATGAAGGCAGCGAGCATCGCATAGAGCGGTGTGATGGCATGAGCGAGTCCGAAAACCAAACTGGTCAGCACAATCGCGGCCGCGGCCCCGGTGACACGTGTCGTCGCCGTCTGCATCACGCCTCGAAACAGAAGTTCCTCACCCACTCCGGCGGCTAACGCAACGACGCCGAGCTGCAACACCGTGCTTTCTCGGAAAAGCGGCGTGACGAGGTCTCGCACGCGGACCAAAATTGCTTGGCTCGGCGGCCACGGGATCGCAGCGAGAATTGCCATCACCACCAGCATCGGCACCGCCCCGGCAATTCCCCACGTCGTAGTTCTCGGCGTGACTATCAGTTGATCGACCAACGAGATCCCAAACGCCCCCGCCAACCCAACGGCGAGGACACCAAGCCCCGCTTCGAAGGCAACGACGCGAGCAACTATGTTCGGGACTTTACTCATGGATTATCGTCAATCGTCAACGGTAATCGTCAATGGACGATCGACGGACTGTCGATGCGGAGCCGCAACGAGTGTTACGTGGTGTGGTAATTGGTGCGCAACGGACAACGGCGCCGAACTGAGCGGCTGGCGGGGGCCTGGCCGAACTTCACTGAGGTTTGGACGGGACAAAAGGGTTCTTCGACACCACATGTGGGACACATTCGTGCCTCACTCCCCAGCAAGCCGTCCAGGGCCCCCATAACATCATGCCGCATGCGCTCGTCGAGACATGGACCGTCATGATTCGAAAGACAGTGGTTACACCAGGCCATCACTTAGCCTCCACCTGCAAGCGCGTCGAACGTCAAAACTGGCAAAATCCGGGCCAACCCAGCTCGTTGACTTCCAGCGGGAACGCCAGCGAGACTCCATGCCCGCAGTCCAAGCTCGGAGGCCCTCATGTATCAGCGGATATTGCTCCCTGTCGACCTGACTGACAAAAACGCACCCGCCATCGAAGCGGCTGAATCGCTCATCGACCCGAAGAACGGCACCATCACCATCCTCCACATCATAGAACTCCTCGATGCCCCTATGGAGGAACTCTCTGATTTTTATCAGGAACTCGAAGACAGTTCGCGCGCCAAGATTGGAAAAAGCCTCCCAGCCACTCCGCGACGCGGGGTTGACGGTCGACTTGCACATCCGCTACGGCAAGCGGGTGCCCGAGATCGTGAAGTTCGCGGACGAGTCGTCAGCCGACCTTGTCGTCAATCAGTTCGCATCGGATCGACCCGGAGGACCCGTCGCGGACCTGGATGACGATCAGTCATCAACTCGCGATCCTCGTCACCAAACCGGTCCTCATCGTGAAATGACGGTGGCACACCGTCCCACTATCGGATTGGCGTACCTCCTGCTATCTCAAAGATCCAACGCTGAGCAGGAACGGAAATGACTGCTGTAAACCCCGAGACGTCAGAACGTCGGTCAGGCCCCGAACGCACGTGCATCGTGTGCATGGACGGGGTTTACGTGACCAAGCTCGAATCCGATGCCATGTCCGGACCCGGTCGGCTCACTCGGTATGGCCTCCAAAAACGAGAAGAGGGTGTGATGTGGCACGTGGAGGCCTGCAGCAATTGCGGCCACGTGTTGATTTTTCGTAGGGAATGGAAGGGGTTGGACGAGTCCTAGTTCGGTTGCCCGTGCACCATATGCCCGAATAGACGGTTCGTGGCACTCAGGACCGCGAGGACCGCTCCCTTCGGCGCCTGCCCTCTGATCAGACATGATCCAACGAGCCGTTCCGCCACGTCGCCGACCTGGCTCGCCAGCGACACCACCACGATGACCGTGTCGAACCCCTCAACGGCTTTCACCGCAAGCACCTCGAGATTGATCTTGCCCTCCGAGGCCTGCATCAAGGCCTGCGCGGTCGCTTCGGCCGCGCACCGAATTTTCCCCCGGCCCGATCCTTCGCCTGTGGCCTCGCCAACGAACGCCTGCCCCTGACCCCATTGCACCACCACTCGCGCTTGGCATCCCGCCTCATCCGAGGCGTCGCAATTGAAGTCCGTCAGGCGGACCCTGCGCTCGAGGGCACGAGGATCCGTCAGATCGCGTGTGCTGGTGGGGGTCATTTATCTGTTACCAATCATTCGGGTTTGTTTCGTAATTGTTCAACATAGCAGCTTAGAGCGTATCGGCCACTACGCGCCGCTCGCAAGGTACCTTGCTCCTTCGGTAGCGGCACCGTTGGTGTGAAGGTATCTTCGCAAACATGATGCGAACCGCAGACCGAGTCGCTCTGCTCCTTGGGCAAATGATCCGACTACTCCGTGAAGCCCCGGATGAAACGGACGATCTCAAGTCGGCGTTGCGTACGCTCACGGAAGTTGCCGACAAGCGGAGCCTCAGCATTCGCGCCGACGCCGATGGCGTCACCGTCGAAGGAATCGCGGTCGAAGGCGACCGTACGCTGATCGATCTGCTCTCACAACAGATGCAAGCGCACCTGGTCGCAGAAATGCGTATTGCGCACGGTGCGTCGGCGATCGACATCATGCATTTGGTGCGGGGATCGCGCACAACCTCAGTGACTATGGCCGGGGCCACATTGTCGACACCCATTTACAACACGTCGGGGCCACGACGGTTTCGGCGGTCAGCACGACAGCCGACGCTTCGCGCCAACACCGGCGCGACATGCGGATCACCGATGCGCTCGAAGCCACCGGGTTGAGTCTCGATCAAACCGGCCGACCCAGCGCAAATTCCATGGCTACACCCGATGCCGGTTCAGTTCTGCCGGACGGCATAATCGCCCATGGTGGCGCGGCCCTGCCGGAGGACGAAGGTATCGGTCTAGTCAGCGACCAGACTGGCCAAGCCTACGACGAGGAATTGCGGGTTCTCTTATCGTCGACCGCCACCATGTCGGAGGCGATCGGCAAACTCGAAGCGAACGCGTCGGGCGCCGACCTGCTCAGGCAACTGGACACCGTGCAGGGGAGCATTACTAAGGCCTTGGACAAGCAGCGACTCGACCAAGCGATCGATGCGGTTGCGGCGTTGATAAGAAAAGAAGCAGAATCCACTGAAGGCGACTCCCGCCGCGCCTACGGCATCGCATTACGACGACTGCTGACAGATCAGAACATGAAGAAGTTCGCGGCCTACCTCTTGGACGATCTCTACGCGGCCGATGTCGTGCTCATCATTCGCCGGGCCGGCAAGCCGGGCACCCGGGTCATTCTCGAATTGCTCGTCAAGGCGCCGACGTTCGCCGAGCGCAAAGCCTACCTGAGAATGTTGCGCGACGTAGAAGAAGGACTTGACGCCATCACGGGCATGCTGGGCCATCCCGACTGGTTCGTCATCCGAAACATGGCAGACCTTGCCGGTGAGTTAAAAATCGTGGAAGCCGTCCCGGCCCTTGGAAAGGTTATCTCGCATTCTGACGATCGCGTCCGGGAGGCCGTGGGCACTGCGCTCGCCCGAATCGGCGGCTCTAATTCGGTCCCCTACCTGCGCAAAGTTCTGCATGACGATGCCCCCAAAGTCCGAGCTGCCGTCTTCAAAGAGGTTGGTGGCCGAGCCTTGTCCGCGCTCGCAATGCCGCTCGTCGCGGCGCTGGAAAACGAAGAGGACCCTCAGGTCCGGGCGGAGTATCTCCGGTCCATGGGCAGAATCGGAACGCCCGAAGCGGTCGAGGCGCTTAAGAAAGCCGCTGAAGAAAAGACCGGCCTCCTCAAACGCAAGGCATCGACGGATAGTATCGCAGCCGTCGAAGGACTTGCCCTCGCGAACTCGGCCAATTCTATGGAGGCGCTCAAGGCGCTGAAGACCGGGGGATCCAAGGATATACGCGACGCGGCGAAAAAGGCGTTGCGCGGTACGCTCAGCAATTAGAGCTGCGCGAAAAAGTCGTTCCCCTTGTCGTCGATCAAGATGAATGCCGGGAAGTCTTCCACCTCGATCTTGTAGACCGCTTCCATTCCCAGTTCCGGATACTCGAGTACCTCGACGCTCTTGATGTGATCCTTGGCGAGGATCGCGGCCGGGCCACCGATCGAACCGAGGTAGAATCCACCGTACTTTTTGCACGCCTCGCGCACTTCGGAGCCTCGATTGCCTTTGGCGATCATCACCATCGAACCACCCAGCGATTGGAACTCCTGCACATAGCCATCCATGCGCCCGGCAGTCGTTGGCCCGAACGAACCCGACGGCATCCCCTCGGGCGTCTTAGCGGGCCCCGCATAGTAGATCGGATGCTCTTTCATGTACTCCGGCAGCGGTTCACCCCGGTCTAACCGCTCTTTGATCTTGGCGTGTGCGATGTCGCGGGCGACCACGATGGTACCGGTCATCGCCACCCGAGTTTGAACCGGATGCTTCGACAACTCCGCAAGCACCTCCGCCATGGGACGGTTCAAGTCGATCTTGACCACACCACGCTCATCAGGACGGCGCAGTGCGTCCGGGATGAAGCGGCCAGGGTTCGTCTCCAGTTGTTCCACCCACACACCGTGACGATTGATCTTGCCCTTGACGTTACGGTGCGCGGAACATGATACGCCCATCCCGATCGGACACGATGCGCCGTGCCTGGGCATCCGAATGACGCGCACATCGAGCGCAAAGTACTTCCCGCCGAACTGCGCCCCGATCCCCATGTCCTGGGTCAGCTTGTGAATCTTCTCTTCGAGAACCGGATCGCGAAAGGCCCGGCCGAATTCATTGCCCTCGGTCGGAAGGCCGTCGAGGTACTTTGCACTCGCGAGCTTCACGGTCTTGAGGGTCATCTCGGCAGAGGTTCCCCCAATCACGATGGCGAGGTGATAGGGCGGACAGGCCGAAGTTCCGAGCAATGGA
>SMVA01029005.1_pt1 | contig 13870 bp, 13 predicted proteins | sample 2456451 | NCBI WGS metagenome assembly SMVA01 (sample SAMN11095933, study PRJNA526329) | marine sediment metagenome | biome: Marine sediment; feature: Surficial sediment; material: Deep marine sediment; isolation source: Hadal surficial sediment | place: Pacific Ocean | collected 2014-05 | depth...
ACCGGCGCCGTCGGGCGCATCCCGATCATCGCCTTGACCGCCAACGCCATGCCCGGCGATCGCGAAAAATATCTCGCCGCGGGAATGAACGACTACGCCGCTAAACCGATCGACAGGGCGCGGCTGTTGCGTCTGGTCGACTACTGGGGGGGCGTGAAGACCGGCGTCGCGCGCGGCGATTTCGAGGACCCCGGCCAGCCGCGCCCGGCGGGCGAGCCGATTTTGGACGAGGCGGTCCTCATTGATCTGGACCGCACGGTGGGGAGCGAGGTCATGACCCTGGCCTTGCAACGGTTGTTCGACGACACGCGCCGCCGCATCGTCCGCCTTGGCCACGCGGCCGTGGGCCAGGATCTTGATCGCCTGCGAGAAGAAGCGCACGAACTTAAAGGTTCGATGGCCTATTACGGCGCCCGGATCGTGAGCGAGTTCGCCGACGAATTGGAAGCCGCGTGCCGGTCCGGCCGCGCGGCCACGGCGTTGGAGTTGGTTCCGTTCGTCGCCGACGCCGCGCAGGTCGCCCTGAGGGCGCTTTCGGCGCGTTATCCGGCGGCGCGCGCGACCCGCTCGGCGCGGCGCCCGCGATCGCGGGCGTGAACAAATCGATTCAGCACGCTTGCGCGGGCTTTGCACTCAGTGCTAGCGTGGCGATGCCTGAGGTTCAGGCTGATTCCAAGGCCTTGGAAGAAATCAGTATTGGGAGGTACCTCAAACAATGATTAAGAGAACCGTGTTTGCGGCGCTGTTCGCCGCGCTGTGCGTAGCCGGCGTGTCGACGACGGCGTCCGCGCAAAAGCTTTACTGGACGGCGGCCGGCCAGTTCGGCCCGTTCAACATCCAGGGGCTGATCCCGACCTATCCGGAAGCAAAAGACATCTTCATCCCCATCAACATGTGGATCCTCGACCACCCGATGGGGCTGGTGGTGTATGACACCGGCAACAACGTCGCGGTCGCCGACGGCGGGTGCACGAGCCACTGGACCGAGGGACTGTGCTCATTCCTTATACCCGGCATGACCCGTGCCGAGGTGATCGACAAGCAGCTCGAGAAGCTCGGCTACAGCACCGATCAGGTGAAGATCGTGATCACCTCGCACTCGCATCTGGACCACATCGGCAACATCGAGATGTTCCCGAACGCGATTCACGTGATCCAGAAGATCGAGCTGTATCAGGCTTGGTGGCCGGAGACGTTCCAGCGCGGCGGCGCCCACGTGATGGCGGACTATGACGGCGCGCGTGATTTCAACTTTCTCACGCTCGATGGCGATTACGACCTGTTCGGCGACGGCACCGTCTTGATCCTCAGCACCCCGGGCCACACCTTGGGTCACCAGTCGGTCAAGCTGAAGCTGCCGGAAACCGGCACGGTCATCCTTTCCCAGGACGCCATCTGGATGGCGGAAAACCTGGAGGGGCCGGGTTATGTGGCCGGCCTGAACTACAGCATCCTGGACTACTGGGACTCGGTCCATCGATTGACCATGATGCGCGACATCGAGAACGCGCCGCTATGGTACGGGCACGGCATCGCGCAGTACGAAAAGATGGGCGAGCAATGGTATAAATAGCCCGTCTCGGGACGCCTGATTGGGAGGCCCCCGTAGCGGGGGCCTCCCTTGTATTGAGGTCAATTTTGCGCCTATCATATCCGTCATGATCACGCTCGAATCCGTCTTCAAGCGCTACGGGACCAAGACCATCATCCACGACCTGTCCTTCACCGTCGAGAAGGGCGAGGTCGTGGGGTTCCTGGGTCCCAACGGCGCCGGCAAGACCACCACGCTGCGCATGATCGCGGGCTATATCACCGCGACCTCGGGGCGGGTCAGCGTGGCCGGCCATGACATGGCGACCCAGAACACGGAAGCGGCGCGCCAGATCGGCTACCTGCCGGAGCGTCCGCCGCTCTACGACACGCTCGACGTCGCCACCTATTTGCGGTTCGTGGCCAAGGCGAAGGGCGTGGCGCGGTCCGCCATTCGCGCCGAGCTGGACCGCGTGACCGCCGCGTGCGGACTTGAGGCGGTGTTCCGGCGCGAGATCTACAAGCTTTCGAAAGGCTACCGGCAGCGCGTCGGACTGGCGCAGACCTTGCTCGGCAAGCCCGAGGTGCTGCTGCTCGACGAGCCCACCATCGGTCTCGATCCGGGCCAGATCCAAGAAGCCCGCGAGGTGATCCGCTCGTTCGGCGAGGACCACACGGTGCTGCTGAGCACCCATATCCTGCCCGAGGTGACGTTGATCTGTCAGCGGGTCGCCATCATACACAACGGGCGGCTGTTGGCCATCGATACGCCCGACGGGCTGCAACGGGCCGTGGAACGGACCAACCACGTGGCGTTGAAGGTGACGGCGCCGGCCGAGGCGCTGCGCGAGGAATTGATGGCCGTGGACGGGGTCGATGCCGTGCAAATGGACGCCCCCGGACCCGGCGGCGTGCTCGCGGTCGACTGCAAGGTGGGCACCCGCGACGGCGTGGAGGCCGCGATCGCGCGGGCCGTGGCGACGCGCTGGGAACTGCACCGCCTCGAGCGGCGCCAGCCGACCTTGGAGAACGTCTTCCTGCATTATGTCGGCGCCTCGCCGCCCGAGGAGAAAGCGGCATGAACGGCGTCCTCGCCGTGTTCCAGAAGGAGATGTGGCACTATTTCCGCTCGCCGATCGCCTATTTCGTGGTCGCTGTGTTCCTGGTCGGGACCGGCTATTTCTTCACCTACAACATCTTCTTCACCGGCGTCGCCACCATGGCCTCGACCTTCCAGAACATGGGAATTTTGTTGTTGGTGATACTTCCGGTGGTTTCCATGAGGTTGTTTTCCAGCGAGTACAGCGCCGGCACCATGGAGCTGCTGCAGACCCTGCCGCTCAAGTCGTGGGAGGTCGTGCTCGGCAAATATCTCGGCGCCGTCGCCATCCTGCTGCTGATGACCGTGGGCACCATGGTCGACCTAGTGCCGCTGTATTTGTTCGGCGAGCCGGAAACCACCACGATTCTGGCCGGTTACATCGGGTTCGTGCTGCTGGGCATGGCGTGTCTCGCCGTCGGCCAGTTTTTCTCGGCCCTGACCGAAAACCAGATCGTCGCCGCCCTGATCACGGTCTCGGTGCTGCTCGCGTTCTGGTTCATCGGCAATCTCGAAAGCTTCCAGAACTCCTTCACGCTGCGCGCCCTGTTCCTATATCTCTCGTTTTCCGAGCATTACGGCCAGTTCATCCGGGGTCTCGTGCGCAGCGAGGCGGTGGTGTTCTATCTCGTGGTCTCGGCCATCGCCTTGACCTTGAACACAAGTTACCTGCAGTGGCGGCGCTGAGATGGATCGCTCGTTCCGTTCAGGTCTGATTCTGCTGGCGGGCATCGCGTTGCTGGTGGCGGCGCTGTCCATCCAAGCCATCCTGCTGGAGACCGTATGGTGGACGGTGGTCCTCGCGGTCGCCGGGGCCGTGCTTGCGGCGTGGGGCGCGTTCGCGCTGCGCACCTATTTCGGCGCCTTGATGCGCCGGCGCCGGGGCGAGATCGCGCTGTTCACCCTGGGCGTGATCGGCGTTTTGATCGCCGTCGGTTATCTTGCCGTGCGGTATCCGGTGCGTTACGACCTCACCTCGGCGGGGCTGTATTCGCTTTCCGAACAGACGGAGAAAATGCTGCAACGCCTGGCAAAGCCGGTGCACATCGTCTTCTTCCACGACCCATTGATGCGCCAGACGGTCGAGCTCTACAGGCTGATGGCCAGCGAGACAGACAGCGTGACCGTCGAGTTTCACGATCCCACGCTCAACCCGGCTCGGGCCCGGATGATGGGCGTGCGTTTCGCCGGTACCGCCGTGATGCGAAGCGAGGACCGCACGCTGCAGGTCCATGGCGCCACCGAGACCGACCTCGCCAACGGCATTCTGCGCGTATCCCAGGGCGCCAAGCAGCTGGTGTGCTTCCTCGATGGCCACGGCGAGGCCGATCCGTTCAGCAGGGAAGCCCACGATCACATCGAAGGCGCGGTCGGGCATTCCCATGGCATCGGTGGTGTTCAGTACGTGCGACACGAGACTCACGGAATGGCCAAGGCCCGCCAAGGCCTGGAGACCACCAACTATACGGTTGAGAAGATCTCGCTGGTGAAGGGTGGCACCGTGTTGCCCGACTGCGCCGTGCTGGTCGTGGCGGGTCCGAAAGCGGCGCTGCTTCCCGTTGAGGTGACGGCCATCGACGCTTACCTGGCCGCGGGCGGCAACGGGTTCTTCATGCTTGAGCCGTTCATCGAAACCGGCCTGGAGCCGATCCTCCGCCAATACGGCGTGGTGCTCGACGACACCATCGTGATCGACGAGGCCAGTCACTACTGGTCGGACATCTCGGCGCCCGCCGTCACCACCTACAACGTTCACATGGTGACCCGCGATTTGCCGCTCACGTTCTTTCCCGGCGTCCGGTCGCTTTCGGCGACGCTCGTGCGCGTGCCGGGCACCAACGTTCAGCCGCTGGTCAATTCGTCCAAGAACAGCTACGGGGAGACGGCGGCGGATCGCGCGGAATTCGACGAGGGCAGCGACCTGCCCGGTCCGAATACCCTGATGGTGGTGGCGATTCGCCGCCCGGTCACGCCCGACAGCGCCGCCGCGGTCGAGTTCGGTCCCGAGGAGGAGCGCGCCGGCGCGGACGCTCCGGTCAACCTCGCCACGGCTGAATCGCGCATCGCGGTGATCGGCGACGCCGATTTCGCCACCAATTCCTTCTTCCACTTCCTTGGCAACGGCAACCTGTTTCTCAACACGGTGAGCTACCTGACCGGCCAGGAGAACCTGATCGGCATCGAGCCGCGCACCTACGACCTGCCCCGGCTCAGCCTCACCAACCGGCAGATGAAGGGAACCTTCTTCCTGTCCGTGTTCCTAATGCCCATCCTTATGGCCTTGGTCGGAACCGCGGTGTGGTGGAGGCGCCAGTGAGCGCCGGCGCGATCCGCCCCAGGCTGGTCGCGACATGGCTGGTGCTGTTTGCGTTGGTCGGCGCGATCGTGGTGGCCGACCGCACGCGCGTTTTCGACTCCGATCCACCGGCGCACACCGGCCCCATCCCCGTGTTCAACTTCACCGAGGCCGACCTGGGCAGCGTCGAGGTGCTGTACAAGGGACAGTTCGCCGCCCTGATGCGCGATCCCGACGGACAGTGGTTCCAGCACGACGCCAGCCACAGCCACAGTGGCGCCGCGGCGGGCGCGGACGAGGCGCACGGCGCCGATCCGGCGCGGGCGGCGGTGATCGCCGAGCAGGTTTCCGTGACCGCGCGCATGATCGTCGAGAGACGCGTCAAGGCCGAGAGGGGCCTTGACTCTTACGGCCTGGAAAATCCCCAGATCATGATCGCCTTCTATGGCAGGGCGGTGGGCGACGATGTGCCGAGCCGCCTCGACGTGCTTTATGTCGGCGATCTGCTGCCCACCCAGTACACCTACTACGCCAAGCGCGAGGGCGAGGGCGACCTGGTGCTCATTCCCCGGCACTTCGTCGCGCTGCTGTTGGGGCTGATGTACGGCGCGGACCAGGCGCCCACGGCGCGTCCGCCCCGGCCGGAATCCACCGAGAACTGATCGCGGTCCGATGGCGGTCGGGCGAAACCTCCGCTGGCTGGCCGGCGCGATCGCCGTTGTCGGAGCCGGCGCGCTCGCCTACACCGCGCTGGCGCCCAATGACGCCGCGCAAAGGCGCCTTTTACCCATGGCGCCGGCGGAGATTTCCGCGCTCGAGATCGTCATCGACGGCCAGCTTCACCGCTTCGACCGGGACGCGGATCGGGCCTGGTATTACCACCGGCATCGACAGCCCAACACCGACGGATCGCCGGAACGGCACGTCGCCGATCCGGATGTGGCGGCGACGATCACGGCGGCGCTGGACCGTTTCAGCCGCGCCACCATTGAGAGCACCGTCGCGGTCGGCGCGCCGGGCGAGGCCTACGGCGTGACGCGGCCCCAGGTCATCGTCGCGCTATACGCCGCGGACGAGGCGCGCCCGGCGATCCGCCTCATGATCGGCGACCCGGTGCCGAATAAGCCCAACCGGTACCTGCTGATCCAGGACTACGCCACCATCGTCACGATACCGGAGCGCCACGTCACCGACCTCACCGACTTGGTCGCCGCGGTGGCGCCGGACGGCTGAAGCTGTCATGGCATTTGTGGCGCGGGCGCGTACAATCGCCCCACATAGCCGATTGTCTTTGCACACGAACTCAGGGAGGTAGGGAGTGATGCATAACCACGGAAATTCGACGCGCCGCCGTGTTGGCGCGGTCGCCGTTGCGGCCCTGGTGGCCGGCGCGGTAACGCTCAGTGGGTTTTCCGCCCAGGCGCAAGAGGAACGCACCATCCGCATGGGTCTGGTGACGTTCCTGTCCGGTCCGGCGGCTGGTCATTTTGGCATTCCCGCGCGTAACGGCGCTGAGTTGACCATCGACGCCATCAACAACGGCACCCTGCCGGCGCCCTACGGCGACGCCAAGGGGATCGCCGGCGCCCGCGTCGAGGCCGTGGTGGTCGACGAAGCCGGCGGCGCCACCAAGCAGGTCGCGGAACTGCGCAACCTGGTGCAGCGCCAGAACGTCGATTTGGTGGTGGGCTACATTTCCAGCGGCGATTGCCTGGCCGTGCCCAAGGTGGCCGACGAGCTCAAGATACTCACCATACTGGCCGACTGCGGCACGCCGCGCGTGTTCGAGGAAGCGAGCTACGAGTACGTGTTCCGCACCGGCCCCCACGCGGTGATGGATAACGTCGCGGCGGTGCGCTACCTGCTCGACATCAGGCCGGACGCCAAGACCATCGCCGGCATCAACCAGAATTACGCCTGGGGCCAGGATTCGTGGCAGGACTTCAGCGCTTCCATGAAGGTGCTGCAGCCGGGCACCGAAGTGGTCACCGAACAGTTCCCGAAAATCTTTGCCGGGCAATACGGCGCGGAAATCTCGGCGTTGCTCGTCGGCAAACCCGACGTGGTGCATTCCAGTTTCTGGGGCGCCGACCTGGAGGCCTTCATCCTTCAGGGCGTCGGCCGCGGCCTGTTTTCCCAAAGCCAGATCATCCTGAGCGCCGGCGAGCAGATCCTGTCGCGTATCGGCAAACGCCTGCCGGACGGCGTGATCATCGGCGCGCGCGGTCCGCACGGCCCATTCGCGCCGCCCAGCGAACTGCGCGATTGGTTCGAGGCGACCTACATGGAACGCTACAACTCGATCCCCAATTACGCCGCTTACAAGTTTTCGCAGGCGCTGCTCGGCGTGAAGACGGCCTATGAGAAGGCGGCCGCGGCGGCAGGCGGCTTCCCGACCCAGGAACAGGTCATCAAGGCCTTCGAATATCATCAATGGGTGGGGCCCAGCGGGCCGGTCATGATGACGCTCGGCAACGGCCATCAGGCGGTCCAGCAGAACGCCATCGGCTTGAGCAAATGGGACGAGGCGAAAGGGCGGATGTCAGTCACCGACGTGAAATACTACCCGTCCGATTGCGTCAATCCGCCGGCCGACATGAAAGGTCTCGACTGGATCAACGCCGGCTTCCCCGGCGCCAAGTGCCCATAGCGCCTGATCGCGCAAACATGGTGTTCGCCCCGCCGGTTTTGGTGGGGCGGACCCTTGCGCGGACCATGCCCCTGACATGCTGACCCTCACCGCGATCCTGGTCGATGGCGTGGTCTACGCCTCGTGGCTGTTCGTCGTCGCCATTGGCCTGACCCTGATTTACGGGGTGATGAACATCCTCAACATCGCCCATGGCAGCCTTTACGCCCTGGGCGCCTACGCCGCCGCCTGGGCCGTGGGCGAATATTTCGCGGCCGGTTACCCGCCGTACGGAAGCTTTGCCGTGTTGCTGCTGGCGGCGATCGCGGTCGGCCTGCTGTTCGGCCTGGTGATCGAGCGCGGCGTCCTTAAGTGGATGTACGGGCGCGACGAGATCGTGATGGTGCTGGTTACCTACGCGGTTTTTCTGATCCTCGAAGACGTCATGAAACTGGTCTGGGGCGTCGAATCCTACATGCCCTATCAACCGCGCTATCTGCTCGGCAATGTCGACATCGGGGGGCTTCCCTTCGTGGTCTACGATTTGGCGCTGGTCGGGCTCGCCGTGGTGGTCGGCGGCGCGGTGTGGTTCGGCGTCAACCGGACCCGGCCGGGCAAGCTGCTGCACGTGGTGATTTTCGACCGCGAGATCGCCCGCGCCATGGGCATCAACGTGACCCGCGTGTTCACCGTGACCTTCGTCATCGGCGCGGCGCTTGGCGCGCTTGGCGGGGCCTTCACCGCGCCGCTGATTTCGGTGGTGCCGGGCATCGGCGTCGAGGTCATCGTGCTCGCCTTCGCGGTGGTGGTGACCGGTGGGCTGGGCAGTATCGAGGGCGCCGCCGTTGGCGCCCTCATCGTCGGCCTGGGCCGCGCCACCGCCGTCCATCTGTTGCCCCAGGTCGAGCTGTTCGTCGTGTTCGGCGTCATGACGTTGGTGCTGGCGCTGCGTCCCCAGGGCCTGTTCGGGCGCACCGTGGTGCGGAAGATCTGATGGCGCGCGCCGATTACACGGTGCCCGGGCTGACCGCCGCGCTGCTGGCGCTGCTCGCCGTCCATCCGTTGCTGCCGGGCTGGGCGCTCAACACCATCGGGTTGTCGCTGGCGGTGGGCCTGGTGGTGCTGGGCATGCTGGTGCTGAAGCGCGCCGGCCTGGTGTCGTTCGGCCAGGGGCTCTATTTCGGTCTCGGCGGCTATGGCGCCGCGATGGCCGGGGTGTTCCTGGGCGTGACGGATTTCTTTCTGTTGTGCCTGTTTGGCGTGTTCGCGGCCGGGCTCGTCGCGTTCGTGCTCGGCTTCCTGCTGTCGCGCTACCGCGGCATCTTTTTCGCCATGCTCAGCCTGGCCTTCTCGATGATCCTGTACGGGTTGCTGGTCAACAGCGCGGCGCTGGGCAGCACCGACGGTTTCGGCGTCGCCCCGCCGACCTACCTGGGCTACGACACCGGCGGCGGAAGCCGCCTCGGTTTCCTGCTGTACGGCCTGACCTGCCTGCTCTCCTTCGGCTGCGCCGTCGCGGTGCACCGCTACCTTGCCTCGACCATGGGCTATATCGGCGAGGGCATCCGCGAGAACGAAGTGCGGGTGGAATATCTCGGTACCTCGGTGCGCCGCGCGATCCATGTCAAATACGTCATGGCGGCGGCGCTGGCCGGTCTCGGCGGCGTGCTGACCGTGCTGTTCATCGGCCATGTCACGCCCGACGACACGGTCTACTGGACCCGGTCCGGCGAGTTCGTCTTCGTCACCATCCTGAGCGGCACCGGCAACGTGGCGGCGCCGTTCCTTGGCGCCATCCTGTTCGAGCTGATCCGCACCTACGCCCTGCAATACGCGCCCAACTTCTGGCAGATGCTGCTGGGCGCGACCTTGTTGCTGGTGATCCTGTTCCTGCCCGGCGGCCTGTGGTCGGTGGGGCGGCTGATCCGGGGGCGCCGACATGGTGGTGCTTGAGGCGAGGGGCCTGAACAAGAGCTTCGGCGCGGTGGTCGCCGCGGCCGACATCACGATCGCATTCCGGGAGCGCGAGGTGGTCGGCATCATCGGCGCGAACGGCGCCGGCAAGACCACCTTCATCAACATGGTGACCGGATATCTGAAGCCCGACACCGGCACGATCCTATACCGCGATCGCCCGATAACCGGGCTCACGTCGCGCGAGATCACCCGGCTTGGCATCCACCGTTCGTTCCAGGTGCCGCAAATATTCGCCGAACTCACGGTGTTCGACAATGTGCTCGCCGCGCTGGGTATCGCGGCCGCGATCCGGCCCGGCTTCTGGCGTCCGTTGAGGACACCGGAGCTGAGCGCAAGCGCGGATACGATATTGGAGCGCTACCACATCGCCGATTACCACGACCAGATGGCCGGCGCGCTGCCCCAGGGCGTGCGCAAGCTGCTCGATATCGCCATGGCGATGGTCGGCGACACCAGCATTCTGCTGCTCGACGAGCCGACCAGCGGCATCAGCGCCGACCAGAAGATGAACGAGATGGACACCGTCATGGCGGCGCTGAAGGCGGCGGACGTGACCGTGCTGTTCGTCGAGCACGACATGGAAGTGGTCGAGCGCTATGCCCAGCGCGTCGTCGCCTTTTACGACGGCTCGATCATCGCCGACGGCGCGCCCGAGGCGGTGCTGAACGACACCGACGTGCGCACCCACGTCATCGGTCCCGAACTCCATCGGCGGGCGTGAGCGCGATGCTGAGCGTTCGCGGCCTCAACGTATCGATCGCCGGGGCATCCATTCTGGAGAGCGTCGACCTCGATGTCGGCGCCGGCGCCTTGACCGGCCTGATGGGACGCAACGGCGCGGGCAAGACTACCTGCATGCGCGCCGTCATGGGTCTGATCCCGGCGCGGGCGGGCGCGGTCGATTATGACGGCGCCGATCTGATCGCGCGCCCGGCCCATGACCGCGCCCGCCTGGGTATCGGCTACATGCCCGAGGACCGCCGCCTGGTGCCCGAACTGACGGTGCGCGAAAACGTGCTGGTGCCGGCCTGGGCGGGGCGCTTCAAAGACGCCGAGACGCGGCTGGCGTGGATTTACGGCCTGATGCCGGAAGTCGAATCCATGGCGACGCGCAAGGCCATGCAGCTCAGCGGCGGCCAGCAGAAACTGGTCGCGCTGGCCCGCGCGCTGATGTCGGGCCGCAAGCTGCTGTTGCTGGACGAGCCGTTCGAGGGCGTCGCGCCGGCCTTGGCCCATCGCCTCGTCGAGGTGCTGTCCAACCTCAAGGGCGAGGGCCTGTCGGTCTTGCTGTCGGAATCGGATTCGACCCATTCCGCGGGTCTGATCGACGCGTTGTTCGTGATCGAACGGGGCCGTATCCACCGCAAATAAGGTATTGTCGAAGCGATCGTTCGGACCCGGGTGGAATATGCCGTCACCAACCGCCATCGCGCGCCATGCCCTGCTTCTGGCCGGCCTGCTCCTGGTCGCGCCGGGCGCCGCGCTTGGCCATGTCACCAAGGTCAGCAGCAGCGCCCTGGAGGTCGCCGAAACGCAAGTCTCGGCGACCATCCAGGTCAACGCGGCCGATTTGCAAGCCGCTTTGCCGGATCGAAAATTCGTCGATGAGGACGGCGCGATCGACGTTGCCGCCCTGGCCGGACACGCCGAGGCCGTCACGGCCTATCTGCTGGACCATGCCCGGGTCACGGCCGGCGACGACGTTCGTTGCGCGGCGGAGCCCGGACCACCCACGGTGGACGACGGCCATGTGTTCATGACCGCGATCTGGACCTGCCCCGACGCCGCCGGTCTGGCCTACTGGGTGACGCTGTTCCAGGACATCGACCCGGTGGCGCGCCACATCGTGCTGGTGTCCGATTCGCGCGGCCGCCATCAGGCGCTGATCGACAGCGAACATACGCGCGTGTCGCTGACCGAGGCGCGACAGTCGGTCTGGAAAGTCGCGTTGCGCTACATGCAATCCGGCATCGAACATATTTTCGTCGGCTACGACCACATCGCCTTCCTGATCGCGGTGATCGCCTGGGGGCGCCGGTTGTGGCCGCTGGTCAAGGTGGTGACCGCGTTTACCATCGCCCATTCCCTCACCCTGACCCTGGCCAGCCTTGATATCGTCTCGTTGCCCTCGGCCGTGGCCGAGGCGCTGATCGCGGCCAGCATCGTCTATGTGGCGGTCGAAAACTTCTTCGTCCGCGACATCGACAAGCGCTGGCGGGTGACGTTTCTGTTGGGGCTGTTTCACGGTTTCGGCTTCGCTGGCGTGCTGCGCGAATACGGCTTGCCGTCGGACTCGCTGGCGGTGTCGCTGGCCTCCTTCAACATCGGCGTCGAGATTGGCCAGGTGGCGATCGTGCTGATCGCGGTGCCGCTGCTGCTGGCCGCCGACCGCGTGCTCGCCAAGCCCGGCGTGGCCGCCGCCCGTCAACCGGCCCTGGTCTACAGTATCTCGGCGCTGATCGGCGCGCTCGGCCTCTACTGGGTCGCCGCGCGAACGATCCTGTAGGGCGCGGGGTCATGCCTTTGCACGCCCATCTCGACGCGGTCGGCGGTGTCGCCGGGGACATGTTCATCGCCGCGCTGCTCGACGCGCGGCCCGAGCTGAGCGACGGCTTGATGGCGGCCTTGGGAATGATCGGCGCGCCGGACGGCGTCGTCTTCGACGTTCGCGCCCATGACGACGGGACCATGACCGGCACCCGTTTCGTGGTCGATATGGCCGATGTGGGCGGTGGCAATGTCCCGTTCCGCGATATCCGCGCCAACCTGGAAGCCACGGACTTGCCGGCGCCGGTCAAGCAACGGGCGGTCGCGATCTTCACCTTGCTCGCCGAGGCCGAGGGCCGGGTGCACGGCATCGCTCCGGACGCCGTGACCTTCCACGAAGTGGGCGCGTGGGATTCGATCGCCGATATTGTCGGCGCCGCGCATCTGATCGAGGCGCTGGGCGCCGCCGATTGGACCTGTGGCGCCTTGCCCAAGGGGTCGGGAACGGTCGCGACCGCCCATGGCCGGCTGCCCGTGCCGGCGCCGGCCACGGCCGATCTGCTGCGAGGCTTCGTGCTCGTCGACGACGGTCTCGACGGCGAGCGCGTGACGCCGACGGGGGCGGCGATCATCAAGCACCTGGCGCCGCGCCAATCGGCCGCGGGCGCGCCGCGCCGCCTGATCGCCACCGGCACCGGGTTCGGCGCCAGGAAACTTCCCGGCGTGCCCAACATTCTTCGCCTGCTGCTGTCCGAGTCCGACGGGACGGTGGCGACAGAACAAATCGCCATCGTGGAATTCGAGGTCGACGATCAGTCGCCCGAGGACCTGGCGGTGGCGCTCGACCGGCTGCGCGATCTCGCCGGCGTGCTCGACGTGGTGCAATGGCCGGTCACGGGCAAGAAAGGACGCCTCGGCGTCCACGTGCAAATCCTCGCCCGTCCGGAATCCGTGGCGGCGGTCGCGGCGCGCTGCATGACCGAGACCACGACGATCGGGTTGCGCTGGTCGGTGGCGCCGCGCGTTGTGTTGCCGCGCGAATCCACGACGGTGGATGGCGCCGACGGCCCGGTCCGGGTTAAGCTGACCACGCGACCCGGCGGCGCGGTGAGCGCCAAAGCGGAGATCGACGATGCCGCCACGGGTGGGCACGAAGACCGGGAACGTACCCGGCGCATGGCCGAGGACGAGGCGCTTGAAAAACGACGCGGCGACGACTGCGATTGAAAGGCTGAATGCTGTGTTGGCGTCGCTTGGCCCCGTGGCCGTGGCGGCGAGCGGCGGCGTCGACAGCATGACCCTGGCCATACTCGCCCATCGCCGCGCGCCCGATGCCTGCCAGGTGTTCCACGCCGCCTCGCCGGCGGTGCCGCCGGAGGCGACGGCGCGGGTGCGCCGCCACGCGGCGCGCGAAGGCTGGGCGCTGACGGTGATCGACGCCGGTGAGTTCGCCGACCCCGAATACCGCCGCAATCCGGCCAACCGGTGTTTCCATTGCAAGACCAATCTTTACGACACCATCGCCCGGCATACCGACCGCCCCGTGCTGTCCGGCGCCAATCTGGACGACCTCGGCGATTGGCGGCCCGGGCTCGAGGCCGCGCGCGACCACGGCGTGCGCCATCCCTATATCGAGGCGGCGGTCGGCAAGGCGGCCGTGCGCGCCATCGCCGATCATTTGGGGCTCGACGACCTGGCGGCGCTGCCGTCCTCGCCCTGTCTGTCCAGCCGCGTCGAGACCGGGATACGCATCGAGGCGGACATGCTGGCCCTGGTCCACGCGGCCGAAAAGTTCGTTACCCGCCGGCTGCGGCCGCGCACCGTGCGGTGCCGCGTGCGCGCCGACGGCGTG
>SMVA01343754.1_pt1 | contig 13863 bp, 12 predicted proteins | sample 2456451 | NCBI WGS metagenome assembly SMVA01 (sample SAMN11095933, study PRJNA526329) | marine sediment metagenome | biome: Marine sediment; feature: Surficial sediment; material: Deep marine sediment; isolation source: Hadal surficial sediment | place: Pacific Ocean | collected 2014-05 | depth...
CGAGAAGTGCAACCTCGATGCGATCGTGCGGTATGACTGCGATCAAGGCGTCCGCAACACGTTCAAACATGCGATGGAGGTCCAGGTCACGATTGGCCGCTATCGCGATGTCGGACAGAACACGACGCTCCTCGTCGGCTCGCCTCTCGGAAGCGCGCAGCCGTGAAATAGCGACTACTCCGGCGATCTGGGCTGCGATACCTTCCGCCAGCGAGATTTCTCGCTCCCCGTAGACGCCGATCTCGGTCGACCGAAGGTGAAGGGCGCCAAATACCGTTTCGTTGACGGTGAGCGGCACCGACAGGAATGATCTCAATCCCGCCTTGAAGGCCGGGAGGAGGTTAGGAACCTGTCGGACGATGTCATCTTGCACACGGGCTGAGATCAGTATCGTCCGTCCGTCGTTGATCATCGTCTCCAACATGGAGCGGAGCACGGGCACCGGCTGTTCCGGGTCGTCGCGTTCGGGAACCTTGATGCCGGACGAGTAAAGGTCCAGCAACGTCTCCCCGTCTTCGCTCAATGTGGATATCACGACGCGATCGACCGGAAGCAAAGAAGAGATCAGCCGCGGGAATCGCTCGGACATGCTGGACAGGTCTGGAGACGAGCTGATGACACGGCCGATAGCGGCCAGGGTCTCTCTCTCCTGGATCTCCTGCTCCAACGCCTCTCGGAGCCGGGCGCGTTCCATGGCCGGTGCTAGATGTGACGCCACGCGTTCAATGAACTCAAGATCTACGGCGCTGTACGCCTGTTGGTCCGATGAGGCGATAGTAAGTGTGCCGAGGACTTTGTCGTTTGAGATCAGGGGGACGACGAGGAAACACTTTAGCCCGACGATAAAAGCAGGTTCCATCGTAGGGAAACGAAGAAGCGTTTCCGTGCCTTCGCCATCTGCGAGCATAGCGCCGGATCTCGTAGCCGCGACGTAGGCGTCCGGTGTGCCGACGAGAGACTGAACTTCGCCCTCTATCATCCCGGGCAAGGCGGCGCCCTGGATATAGACGCTCCGGAAATTACCTTCCCTGGAGTTGATTGAATTTACAGAAAATCTGTCAAAAAGGATCACGCCGTAGGTCACTACTGCGAGCCGTTCGTATTCGTTCCTGCCCAGATTTGATCCGCTTAATATTCTGCTGATCACGGCTAGAGCGGCGCGCCTACGGACCTCTTCCGTATCCGCATCCTGGGCAGATTTCGCTGAGGTCACATCGTGGAAAACGGTGAATATCGCGGCGCGTCCTTCAAACATAACTGGACGATGCGACGATGCAATCCAGAATGCGGAACCGTCAGTCTTCAACGCCGTTGTTTCAACGACATCGATGGCCCCGGTGTGATCCAACTCTGAGAGCAACGCTGTGTGGCCTGAAGGATCAGAGTTGAACTCGGTGAAGCTACGAGCGCTCGCTGTATCCGGCTCGATGTTCAACGTTTCACAGAACACCGTATTTGTGTATCTAATCTCGGCGTCGGCACGGGCCCAAATGACGGCGGAAACCGGGCACACCTCGATCATCGCTCTAAGAGCGTCATCGTCCGCGCCGATATAAGGCAGCCATCGCTGGTGTGAACCGGACGCCGGCTGACTTACAGTTGCGTCTCCCGATTCTCCGGGGGAGCTCACGCTGCTTTGTCCTCCGGCTCAAACAACTCAGCTGAGTCAAGGAATTGTCCGCCGCTGCGGTCTTCAAGGTAACCGCCCACGGCAATGGCGCCTTCACCTTCAAGCGCGGAGACGGTGTGCCATATCCGTGCCTGAGACATCCGGCCGCCCGGGGCCCAGCCGCGAGACTCGGGATCAAATACCTCTGCGGTCGCGAGGTAGACGTAGGTATCAGCCCGCCCGCCGGCGACGAGTACTCGGCCGTCTTCACGTACCGCTGCTGAATGTAGATATCGTGCGCGGGCCATCTCTCCGGCGTGCGACCACATCTCAGTCTCCGGGTTGAACAACTCTGCGGACGCCAGCGCTCCGTCTTCTCCAAGGCCGCCTGCCACCATGACCCGGCCATCGGGGAGCGGTAGCGAGATGTGTAGGTACCGAGCGTTTCTTAATCCATCGGTACGCGTCCATCGGCCGGTTTTCGGGTTGAATATCTCTGCTCCGGACAGAATGCCGTCTCCGTCCCAGCCACCGACGACCATAACGCGGCCGTCTGACATGAGCACGGCGGTGTGGCCACGTCTCCTGCGCTTCATCTCCGTCAACCGCGTCCACTTGCCCTGAGCCGGGTCAAAAAGACTTGTATTGAAAGTGATGCGTCGTCCGTCCCACCCGCCGGCGGCAAGAACGTGACCATTTTCCAGGACTGTGAGCGTGTGTTCAACGCTGGGGCTCGCCATATCCCGGACTTTTTCCCATGTACCGCTCTGAGGATCGTGGATCTCTGCAGTGGCAAGAACCGCGTTTCCTGCCCGTCCGCCGCTGACCAGAACCCGGCCGTCCGCGAGCGTTACGGCACGATGATCGAACCTGCCCTCTGACATCGGGGGTCCCGGCTCCCATTTGCGTTCACTTGATCGATAAAGCCGGACTGATCGGAGCGCGCCTTCCTTGTTAAGCCCGCCGGCGATGACGATATCGCCCGATGGTAGGGCGGAGGCGGTGTGCGAGTAGCGAGACTCAGATAGTTTTGGCGCCGCCATCCAGCCGCCGCTCGATGGGTCAAATATCTGTGTGTCCGATGTTGGAGCACCGTCCGAAACACCCCCGGTGACGATCACGCGTCCGTCCGGAAGGGTGTGGGCGGTGTGCAGTGTTCGCGGTGTTCCACTATCGCCCGCGTCTGCCCACACATTTGTCGTGGGGTCAAAGACCTCTGCGCTTGATAGCTCATCAGACTGGCCCTGCCCGCCGACGATAAGCACACGGCCGTCGGCGAGGACGGCAGCTACGTGCTCGTCACGCGGTGTCGTCAGGTGCCCGGCTGACTGCCAGCGACCGGCGGCGCGGTCATAAATCTCTGCCGTGCCGATCTTTACCCCGTCGCTATCCTCTCCGCCCGTCACCAACACGTTTCCGTCGTTCAATACGGCAGCGGTGTGACGCCTGCGAGCCTGTCGCATACGGTAACCGGCATCCCACTTCATCGTGGACGGATTGAACACCTCTGAAGTCGTCAGGCTTCCGAGGTCGTCAGATCCTCCCGCAACAAGGACCGTACCGTCCGGCAACAGGGAAGAGGTGTGCCGGGCGCGTGGCCCGGACATTGATTCAAGCGGCGACCAGGTCTCGGTTACCGGGTTGAACAACTCCGCCGTGGACAACACGCCGGCCGGTCCGGAACCGCCTGAAATCAGTACGCGCCCATCGCCCAGCACCTCTGAGGTGTGTTCGCTACGCGCCTCCAGCATCCTGGGGAGATCGGTCCATATGGCCTTGGCAGGATCAAAAATCTCTACCGAAGCCAATGGAGAATCGTCTGTGTTGCCGCCGGTGACGAGAACGCGCCCATCTTCCAGAAGAGTTGCGTTGTGCCATGAACGCGCAGAGGACATAGCGCCTGTAGCAGTCCATTTCCCGGAAACCGGGTCGTAAATGTCACAGGACGAAACACCGCCGCGCCCACCGGTCGCAAGAATTCGGCCGTCTTTGAGAGTGAGAGAAGCGTGTTCTGCACGCGGTTCGTTCATTGCGGGGCCAAGTCCCCAGGTTCCGGAAGCCTGTTCCACCCGTGGAAGCGGCCCGGAACGCCCCCGTGATTTCGTGACTACAACGCCTTCATCGGTCTCAATCATCCCCTGCGATAGGGCACCAGATCTATCCGTGTTTTTTAGATCGATGACGATGTCGTTCAAATCCTCGACGACGTTCTCTATCGATCGGGGTCTATTGCGTGAGTCTTTCTCCAGGCAGGACAGGATGAGGGAGCTAAGCCCTACCGGCACTCCTAACCGAACCTCCTCAAGAGGTTTCGGAAATTCCCGGATGTGTTGTTGGAATATTGATTCCGGGTCTGGACCCTTGAATGGAGGACTTCCGGAGATGAGTTCGTAGACGATGCAGCCAAAGGCGTATAGGTCTGATCGTGGTCCAGGTTGCTGGCCACTTGCCTGTTCCGGGGATATGTATTCGGCGTGAGACTCCGGAGCTGAAAGCGCCATCCCTCCGAAATCGGTAATCTGAGGGATCTCATGGTCTGTGATCAGAATATTGCGAGGCGTCAGGGCGCTGTGTATCACTCCAGCACCATGTGCCGCGGCAAGACCCTGGGCGATTGATAGTCCGAGCGCGGCGGCTTCCTTGATTGTCACGGTATCAGAGCCGGATAACGCCTCAGCAAGGCTTTGCTGGACCCAGCTGCTGGCGACGTAGTGCCACGCACCATCTATACCGGTATCGAGGACGGGGACGATATTGGGATGCCTGATATTTGCTACCGCCCGCGCGGAAGTGATCATCCGGTCTAACGCTGCGGAATCTGTGGCATCAGCCAGGCTTGCTCGACCAGCACGTAAAGCAACGGCGCGCGAATTGTCCACTGCGACCGCCCGGTACAGCGATGCGATTGGAGAACTAGTTAACTGGGCAACTGGACGATAGCCGCCGATTTCGACGGTCCGACCAGCGGTTGTGGATCGCGTAGCCATATAACGCGTTGAACCCTCCCATCGGGTGATTCCAATAGGTAAAAGTTCGCATTGTTGGGTTTTTACCGAAACCGGGAAAGGCCACGACGGCAGAGGGGTTTATCCCCCCGTAGGCCTGGGGGGGGACTACGCGTGTAATCAGCGCGAGGGTGCCGGTCGCAAATGATTTACCGGTGCTGCCACCGGGTGGAGAAACTTCGGAGCGGACCTGAACTACTTTTCTAGAGTCACCTGGGGGTAAAACGCAACATAACCCTTGATGTGTGACGCGTCACTTTTCGGCTCCGGGTAGTACCAGGCGATGTCGCTCAGTTCTTTGCCGTCCACAACGAGGTTCAAGTAACTGGCGACGCCCTTCCACGGGCAGACCGTTTCAAGGTCGCTTTCGGTGAACGACTTGAAATCAACCGACTCGGGTGGGAAGTAGAGATTGCCCTCAACTACCTCGTAATCGTCGGATTCAGCGAGCGTGTGTCCGTTGTAACTGGCGCGGGCCATTTAGAAACTCCTCAGGGTCACCCGGAAATAAATCAGCTCGGTCTTGCAACAAGTGCAAGTCCGGCGCCGGGTGTCTCAATACTTGAGATGCGCGAACCCTGGGAATCGTCGCGACCAGGTGGCTGTCTAAACGGCGATAGACCCGGCGGATGCCTGATTCGGCAGTCGCGGATACCGCCTGCGCGTCAGGTCAGCTATCGGTGATTCCTTCTCGATATGCTTGGATCGGCTGCACTGGATGCACTTTACATATGTGCCGTACATGTCGTCGCCAACCATTACATCGCCGCCACACCGCGGGCAGGCCTTGTGCAAAATCATATCGGTGCCCCCTTATGGGCCGAGAGTAATTGTCCACTGGTTCAATAGATTTGCGGGCCTGTTACATGTTCGTTACAGGTCCGTTACAACGGTCTTGTGACTGTCATTCCCGATATCACCGGGTGATGAACAGGAGTCCGGGAGGCCGTTGCCCTCACGTGGAGATGTTCTTAACCGGAACCGTGTGATGTGTTCTACGTAACCTTTGGACGGGTTTTGGTGAAAAACGAGATGGATACAAACCGTCAGGTTCGGCCGGCGTTTCTGAGTTGATGGCCGGGAGCTGCCGACGTACGCTGCCGTGGCCGAATAGACGGGGCGCATTTCGGGTTGAGCAAGAGAACTAAGACCCGAACGCCGGGATCAAGAGATATCGGAGTATTGATTTGACCGAGATGCCATTCACGTCCGACGCTATCGAGGTGGACGACGCGCTCCAGGCGATAGAGATGTATGCAGAGCGGGGCTGGACGGACGGGCTGCCGATAGTTCCACCGACCGAGGGGCTGGTGGCGCAGTTTGTTGAAGCACTGAATCTACCCCCGGACACAGTTCTCGGCGTTGAGCCGACCAAGGGCGCCGTGATCACGGCCGAAAAGGCGGCTATCAATGCCGTCATGGCGGGATGTAAGCCCGAGTACATGCCGGTCCTGGCCGCTGCAATAGATGCGATAACAGACCCGGAATTCGGACTTCATGGCATTTCAGTCAGCACCATGGGTTCGGCCGTTCTTTTGATCGTGAACGGACCCATCGCATCTGAACTGGGAATGAACTCGGGCGTTTCGGTCTTCGGTCCCGGTAACAGGGCCAATGCCTCAATAGGCCGGGCTATCCGGCTCATCATCATCAACGTGCTCGGCACACGGGCGGGCGAACTCGATAAGGCGACGATCGGCCACGCCGGTAAGTACGCCTGGTGTATTGCGGAGAACGAGGAACTTTCCCCGTGGGAACCGGTGCATGTGACGCAGGGTCAACCGGCAGGTAGCAGCGCTGTCACCGTAGTACCCGGACTCAGTCCGTTTCAGGTGGGCCAACACCACGACGATAACCCTGAGCGGATACTCGATGCGTTCATCGATGCGCTGTTCGCGATGGGCCCGCTCATGAAGGACGCGCTTATCGTCTTGTGCCCGGAGCATCTTGAACATTTCCGGACAGCCGGTTGGGAGAAGGCGCAGGTGGGCAAGTACCTGCACGAGAACGCCAGCCGATCTGTTTCCGAATGGGCGTTTGCGGGAAGACCCGTCGCCGGAGCTGACCCGGACGGTACGGAACTTGTCAGCGCGCTTGTATCCCCGGAATCGTTGATCACCGTCGTAGCCGGCGGTGCGGGCGGCGCGTGGAGCCAGATTATCCCGACGTGGACCCATGGAAGAGCGGCCAGAGTAGTGACAAAGCCGGTATCGGTCTAAATCTGCGAGACTGTTCTCAGTTTATGGAGGCGAAGATGGCAACTGACTCGAAATTGCGCGTATTGGACCCCACCGGGCAGCCAACAATCGTGCAGCAGGGAATGGCCCGACGTCCGGACACGTTGGACGGCGCTGTGGTTGGCTTGCTCGCCAACCATAAACTCAACTCAGAACCCTTACTTGAGGCGATCTACGACGTACTGTCGGAACGCTTCGAGCTTGGCGGCCGCGTTGCCGTGAACAAGGGCGACGCCAGCAGGCCGGCTCCACCAGAAGTGCTGGACAGCATCGCCAAAGAAGTGGACGTGATAATCACCGCCAACGGTGACTGAGGAAGCTGCTCGTCGTGCAGTGTGCATGACTCAATCCAACTGGAGCAGCGTGGGATTCCGACCATTGCGATTTGCACCGAGCCATTTGAGTCCGGCGCCCGCGCCATGGCCAAACTCGGCGGAATTCCGGACTACCCGTTCGCTCTTATCCCGCACCCGATCGGCAGTCTCGACGAGGCCGGATTGCGGAGCAGGGCGGTTGAGGCTCTTCCTCAGGTGATTTCGTCACTGCTCGCCCGCAGTTAATTCTGACTCTGGAATAGTTCATTGGAGAAATGCCCGTGCTAATGCGCGGGCGTTTCTTATTGGAGGATGTATTGGCAAGGTTGCCTGAACTCTCAGATCGTGACGCTCTTTCGCCAGAGGCGCAGTCTTCATATGACGCGATCGCTGGCACGCGTGGAAGTGTGCGCGGTCCGTTCGCAATGCTCCTCCACAGTCCTGAACTGGCTGAACGAACTGCCCATCTTGGCGCGTACATTCGCTTCGGCTCTCAACTGCCGGACGCAGAGCGTGAACTGGCGATCATCACGACGGCACGTAACTTTGACTGTGACTACGAATGGGCGGCACACGCACGTATCGCCAGCGATGTCGGCGTCTCGGAAGAAGTGATCGATATCGTGGCAAACCGGAAGCCCGTTTCAGGTCTGTCTGACGATTACGCAGTGATCGTGCAGTTCGCCCGGGAGCTTCTTGAAGACCACAGCGTGTCCGATGACGTTTTCGCTGCCGTCAAGAAACGATTCGGCGGGAGCGGCGCGATCGAACTTACGGCGACGGTTGGCTACTACTCGATGATCGCATGCGTGCTGAACGCTACCGAGATAGAGTCACCGGCGGGATCGCCACAATTGCCCTAGGCCGGCCCAAGGGCCCTTTAAAAATTCTGAGGGAGTGCGGCACCAGTCTGGCGTACCCACTTCTGGTCGCTCGGTAGTTGTCCCTTCGACCTGGCGTTAAGCCGGGTCGTCCCGGTTGTCGGCGAACCCGAATATCAACGCCTGGACGCCGGTGGCGTAGATATCGTCGCCGTCCAGTTCAAGAGTGATCTGGGGCAGGCCCTGGGTCGCATGTCCAGAGATGATGATCCCGTGCCGTGTGAGGTCGTAAGTGCTCAGATGCCAGCCGCAGGGACCCATCACCTGGTGGTCAGGCTTGTACGTGCCGCTCAACGGGAAACCCATGTGCGGGCAGATGGTGTTGAAGGCCACGATATCGTTGTCCGGGCCGATGCCTCCGCCCGCCGGCGCGCCAAGCTTGATCAGGTTATTCAAGGCACTCAGGTGCTCGTACGGGTAGTTGAAGGCGACCGGAACGCCGACCTGAAGGTCACTTAGAGAACTGATGCGTTGTCGATCGAACGTCGCTGTCTGCGCGTAAAGAATCTGGCCAGGAATTACGCGCTCGAGCGCGACCAGGCTGACGGCGGCGGCTCCCATGAACAGGAACTGTCGCCTTGAGACGTGGGGCAAAAAGCCCTTCTTTTCTCCGTCCTCTGATCCGTCGTCGGGCGGTGGAGAACCTTGCGCACGGGTGTCATCGGTCAATTGATCACCTCGTAACGCGGTAGTTCCGTGGGAACGTCGAACGGCGGCTCGTCGCTGCCAAGGCTGCGTAGGAAAGCTACGAGTGAACCGATCTCGTCCTCAGTGAGGTTGAGCGGTTGGAGCAGGATGTCTTTGTTTGGCGTATCGCCGCCGCCGTCGTTGTAGAAACGGACGACGTCATCGAGCGTCTCCAAGACGCCGTTGTGCATGTAAGGAGTCGTGCGGCCGACCTCAAGTAGAGACGGGGTGCGGAAGCTCCCGCGGTCCGCTTCGTCATGTGTAAGGGCGAATCGCCCAGGGTCAGACCTGAGTTCAGCGAACTCGCCGATGGCGAACTGTTTGAAGAAGCGCCGGAAGGTGATGTGACGATCTGTATTGGTGAATATGTCCGGGTTGGCTGGCACACCTGTCACGTGGAGTCCACCGTCAGCCAGCAGATCGCCGCTGTGACAGGAGGAGCATCCGGCTTTGCCTTCAAACAACTCCAGCCCGGCAGTTTCCTGTGCCGAAAGGGCGTCTTCGTCGCCGGCCTTGAAATCGAGGTACGGGTTGTCGGTGGATTCCAGAGTGGCGACGAAAGCCGCAAGGGAGTTCAGCACCTTGCCATAACTCGCCTCGCCCCCGAAAAGCCGTTCAAACGACTCCGCGTACACAGGCGCCTGGAGCATGCGCTCGACCAGCAATCTGCCGTCAAGGTTCATGAAGTGGGCTTCGGCGATGTGGTCTCGCACCACGGTCGCCATGTCCGTACCATCAAACCTGCCATCCCAGTCCAGGAGGGTCATCTGGCTGGCGTTTAGCAGTGTGGGGGTGTTTCGGAAGTACTCCACGCTCGTGTAACCGGTGGATAGGGCCTGTCCGTCTGTCCAGGCTTTGTCAGGGAGGTGACAGCTTGAGCAGGAGGTTGCGTTGTTGCCGGAGAGCCGTTTATCAAAGAATAGAAGCCGGCCCAGATCGGCCTGCGTCTCGATTGAATCGACCGAGACCTGATCCAGGACAGAGGACTGCTGATCAAGCTCAGGCGAACTTGACAGCGATGCCAGCGCTACAGGCACTGATACGGCGGCAATGAGTATTACCGCGAGCAGAATCACGCCGAGCCGGCGAGGGGTCATTCCTGTCCCTTTCCCTCTGCTTAAGTCTTCTTAGAAGCCGGGTTATCGTCCGGGAACTCTCAGGGCGTGACCACTCTTGCATGCCAGACACCAGACCGAGGCCCTGATCAACTGATCCTAGTGTCTGCCCATCAGTGAATGTCACCACTCACACGTGAGAATACGAAAGTTTCCGTCAAATTTCTTTAGGTAACGATGACACGGACCATTGGACGCGTCGCTGATTGACTCCCTGATCGCGCCGCTATGTCTCATTTTGCCCGACTGCCTGACAAGATTAGCGAGAGGCCGCCGCTGTTTCCCCGGTGTTACGGGTGTCATCGCCGTCGGGATAGTTGAGGGGCTTTGGCGGGCTTGCCAGAGCGAATCCGAGTACCGAGATTGCCAGCAAACCGAGGGTGATGATGAACGCCAGTTGGTAGGTGCCCGTGGTGTCGAAAATAATCCCTGCCATCACCGGCCCGATTATCGTCGGGATGATCATGGCGGGTCGGGTCAACCCTATGATGGCGCCGAAGTTTTTTAGGCCGTACATCTCGGTGATCGTGAGCGGACCGAGCGCTCCGACGCCGCCCATTCCCAGACCGAATATGACCAACCCAATCCAGGTGGGCATGCCGCCGCCGGGGATCAGGATCACCGCGAGCCCCGCGACCTGGAGTGATACGACGATCACGTAAGACCAACGGGCCGTGATCCACTCGCTTACGATTCCGAAGAGGATCTTTGATGTGACGGCGAAGAAGGCGAGGAGCATCAACCCTATTGCCGCCTGTGTTGGGCTGAACCCAACCTGTTCAAGATGCGGGAAAAATTGCGTTGCTACTGAGGTGCGAGCGAACTGCTGTAGCGCCATCCCCCCGGAAAGCAACCAGAACGCTCTTGTGCGCATTGCCTGGCTCGTGGTGAAGCCCTGTAACGCTGCCCGGGCGGCCTTGCCGGCATCGCCCTTTGGCGCCCAGCGTTTGTTGACCTCTTTTTCGACATCTTCCGGCTTGTCCCGGATGACAAAAATGACGAGTATCAGGACGCCGATGAGCAGGAATCCGGTGGCCGCAAATCCCCATCGCCAGCCTCCGATCACGATCACGGCCGTGATGATTGGAACGGCGATCATCCCGCCGAAGTTGTTCCCGGAAGCGATCAATCCCGTCATCCGCCCGCGAGTGGTGGCGAACCACAGTCCAACAAGCCGACCGACCGGCAACATCGATGCCCCGGGTGTGGCGATGAAGATCAGCGCACTGAAGGCGTAGAACTGCCAGAGATCGGTCATAACGGCACGCAGGAAGAAGCCGACGATCATCAAGATCAAGGACACGATCATGATCGGCCGCGCGCCGTGCTTGTCCATCAGTCGGCCGGCGAACGGCGCCAGGACGCCCATGAAGGCGGACAGCGTCAACGAGATGTTGATCTGCGTTCGTGACCAGCCAAACTCGTCTTCGAGCGGGATGATGAACACCCCGAAGGCGAATTGACCGGCGCCGATGGTCGCTCCAAGGGTGAGGAAGACGGTTCCGGCGATCTTCCAGCCCCGATAGATCCCGGGGCGCTTTACCGGTGCGCCGCCAGAACCGGACTCGGGTTCGGCTGAGCCTGGCTCCTCATTATTTGAGGTGGAGATGGAGATGCCTTGGGTCCTTAGGTCGAGCTTGCTGCAAGGAGAGTTGTTAGTGCGTGATATCGATGCCAATCGTGAGCATCGAAGCGGCCGGGAATCTTCTCACACCGATCCCCGCGGAGCGGTTTTTCGGTCTGATAGGAAATAAGAATGGAGTACGGGGATCGATTCCCGTACTCCTTGTTAAAACGGCCTGGTAAAAGCGTCTGGAAACTTTAAGCGAACGCCGGGGCGACCTTCTCGCAGAACAGTTCAAGTGAGCGGTTTATCTTGTCTTCCGGCAACCGCTCACCTGCATTGAACTCAAGAACCATTCCGCTGAGCTGAAGCGCGTCACCGATCTCGCGGATCTTGTCGATAACGACATCGGGCGTGCCCACAATCGCCTTCTCGCTTGAGTACACCGACTCCCACGTCAACTCGCCAAGAGTGCTGATTCGTTCCGCTCGTTCGTCAAGGTAGTTGGCCTGACCGGAATCGACCATGCGTACGAGGATTTCAGCCGCCGTTTTGTATCGCCGAAAAAAGCCTTCCTCAGGCGCCTTGATAGCGTCGTCCATTGTGTCCGACACGTATATCGGGATTCGGAGTTGCGCATCGCGCGGACTGTCGAACCCGGATTCCTTTTTCGCCTGGTCGTAGGAAGCCAGCAATTCGGATAGCTGTTTTACATCAAGTTGAAGGACGCCACAGAACACCGGCAGTCCCAACTCACCAGCCATCTTGAACGTTGCAGATGAGTTCACGGCCCACCTGATTTTTGGATGGGGCGTCGTGATCGGTCGGGGCGACATGACTACATCGTCGTACTTGTAGAACTTGCCCTCGTAGGAGAAGCGTTCATTGCTGAGCGCTCGTTGCACTACCTCAAGGCACTCGGCAAAGCGCGGCTGGCTTTCCGAGTAGTCCATGTTGAAACCGCGGTAAGCGCCCACGCCGCCGCTTCGTCCGACGCCGAGTTCGAATCGACCGTTAGAGAGGTGGTCCAGCACAGACGTTTCTTCCGCTACATGTAGCGGATTGTGGGTCGGGAGGACAACGATGGCGGAGCCGATCTTGATGCGCTCAGTCCGGGCTGCGACCGCACCGGCAACCACCATCGAGGCTGATCCAAACGATCTCTCGGGATTGAAGTGGTGTTCGGATATCCAGACAAAATCCATTCCACCGTCTTCACAGATCTGGACCTGGTTGAAGAACTCCCTGAATCCGTCGTGATGCTCCGCCGCGCCGAGGCCGCGTGCATGGGATTCCATCGAATATCCGAAATCCACTCTGCGTTCCTTATCCTGGCTAGATTCTGGGATCAGATTTTTGAAGTGATGCTAGATAGGGTGTTGACTAATGTCAATAGAATATAAGACCATTCATATCGTACGGCTGCGAGTCTAGTTCCCACTGAGAACCGGCTGCAACTGGAGGAATATGTCACCGAGAACAGGCATAGGGCTGAATGTGGTGGTGGAAGCAGCGGCGTCTATTGCTGATCGTGATGGTCTGGATAACGTGACGCTCAAGGCCGTAGCAGCCGAGTTGGGCATCAAGGCTCCATCGCTTTACAACTACTTTGACGGCGTTCAGGGCTTGAAGCGTGAACTGACGTTGTTGGGGCTGAAGGTGCTCGGTGAGACCGTCTCCGAGGCCTGCATGGGGTTGTCCGGGGACACCGCCGTGAGAGCCACTGCGTACGCTATGCGACATTTTGCTGCGGAGCGGCCGGGGATTTACCTGGCGACGATTCACTCCGCAGCGCAAGACGATGATGAACTCATCAGCGCAGGCGATCGCGTCGTGTCCATATTCACCGCCGTGCTACGCGGCTACGGCTTTGAGGGCGATGAGGCGATACACGCCATGCGGGTCATGCGTAATGTGATTCACGGCTTCGTACTGACCGAAGCGGCGCATTATTTCCGCTACTCCGCCAGCGTGGACACCAGCTTTGAGCGTCTCATCGACGTACTGATCCTCGGCCTGAACTCGTGGCCCGAGAACGAGACCGATTAAGGGCCGTTAATACCTGGATCTGGCTCGATGGATCGGCACCGCTTACGTCGGGTTTCCGCTGTGCTGTTTCGCGGACGCGGTGGACTCATCCTCTTCGTACTTCAGCCATTCCAGATCGGCCGCGGGGCCGGTGAGCCAGCGGCGCAATATCGTCGATCGCCCGGGTGGTGGATTGACGCCCAACCCCTGGGTTACCCGGTTGGAGAAGTTGTACTGGCAGGTGATCAGGACGACGGAGATTATCTGCTCATCGCTCAAACCGAGCGTTCTGAGGTTCTCCATGTCCGCCTCCACCACGTCTTCCGGGTGACGGGTCAGTTTCACGGCGTAGTCACACATCGCAATCGTGATCTCGTCCAGGTCGGACGTCCGATAGTCATGGATGACGCCGCTCGCAAGCTC
>SMVA01241443.1_pt1 | contig 13858 bp, 12 predicted proteins | sample 2456451 | NCBI WGS metagenome assembly SMVA01 (sample SAMN11095933, study PRJNA526329) | marine sediment metagenome | biome: Marine sediment; feature: Surficial sediment; material: Deep marine sediment; isolation source: Hadal surficial sediment | place: Pacific Ocean | collected 2014-05 | depth...
CCTTGCGCGGCGCGCTGCGCGAGGACCCCGACATCATTCTCGTCGGCGAGATGCGCGACCTGGAAACGATCTCCCTGGCTCTGACCGCCGCCGAGACCGGTCACTTGGTGTTCGGCACCTTGCACACCTCGAGCGCGCCAAAGACCGTCGACCGCATCATCGACGTCTTCCCAGCGGGTCAGCAAGAACAGATTCGCACCATGTTTTCGGAGTCGATCCAGGCGATACTCACCCAGACACTGCTCAAGAAAACATCCGGCGGCCGCGTCGCGGCGCTCGAGATCCTCATCGGCACAGTGGCTGTGCGCAATCTGATTCGCGAAGGGAAGATCCACCAAATTCTCTCCGCCATGCAGACCGGCCAAGGGGCCGGCATGCAGACCCTCGACATGGCGCTCGTGGAGTTGGTGGGCCGCGGCCTGGTCACCCAGGAAGAGGCGCAGTCGAAGACGCTGACGCCCAACCTGTTCGGTCGCCGCGAAGGGGACGGGTCAGAGAGAAGCATGAGCGCGCAAGGCTGAACGTTCGCATCTACCCGAGTTGAACCCTCCCGGTACATGGACATCCTCGATTCCATCAACACTCGTCGCTCGATCAAGACCTTCACCGACCGCCCCGTGTCGCGCGAAGAGATCGAACAGCTCCTCAGCGCGGCCTGTCAGGCCCCCAACCACCGAATGACGGAGCCGTGGCGTTTCTACGTGCTCGGCCCCCGGGCGCGTCGCGCCTACGGCGAGGCCCTCGGGCGCCGAAAAGCGAAACGGATCGACGACCCCGAGGCGGGGAGGGCCGTCATCGAGAAAGTCGGCAAGACCCACGAGTCACTCCCCGCCATGGTTGCCGTCGCCATCAAGGTGCACGAGGACCCCGAGATCCGGGAGGAGGACTTCGCGGCCGGCTACATGGGTATTCAGAACCTGTCGCTGGTCGCTCATTCGATGGGCCTTGGGACCCACATCAAGACGGGTGCCATCATGGACGACCCCGCCGCGCGGGCGGCGGTCGGACTCCCCGAGGGCGAGAAGATCGTCGCCACGATCAACATCGGTGAGCCCGACGTGGTGCCGGATGGGAAGCCTCGGCAGCCGGCCACGGAACTCACGACCTGGGTGGAGTGACGCCGGGGTCTCCATATTGACGCCCCGGCACGCGCCGCCCAGTTTTGGACAGCTTCGTCAGTACGACGAGTTGGCTGTAGCATCGATCCCCCCACCTCGGAGGCACCGAAATGGCTCGCATCATGTCGGTCGTTGGCGTTACGATGGCGGTCGCCGCCATCATGGCCCCGCGCTCAGCACTCTCCCAGACACAAGACCATGTCGACGCGCCGGGCCAGGCCCACAGCCATGCGAGTGAGCCCGTGAGCTGCACGACGCTTGCGATGCCGCCGTGGAGCGGACTGCCCGAGGCGGATCGCCTGCAGGTGGCTACGCTGCAAAAGGCGATGTCGGAGCTCAATACACCTGAAGCCGCCCGTGCCGCCGGGTTCAATCCTGCATTGGGCGATATCCCGGGCATGGGCGTACACTACGTGAACATGCTACGCAACATAGACGGTGTGAAGATCGATGCGCCGGACCACCTGATGTTCATCAACATCGATGGCCGGGAGGAACTCGTCGGCGCGGCTTTTGCGTTCATCGACGTGCCGGAAACCGAAGAGCCCATACCGTTTGAAAGCGACCTTGCCCGGTGGCATGACCATCCCCAGTTCGCCCGCGATGGTCAGACCCTGCACATGCTGCACGTCTGGTTCGTTCCGTCTTCGAACGGCCCGTTTGCCGGCCTCAATTTCTGGCTGCCGTACCGTACCGCGGGCATCGAGGTACCCAGCTCCTGCTGGATGGCCGATGAGGCGGACGCCGATCGGATTCGGAACGTTTCGTTCGCGCTCGTGCCGCCGCGCGAGCCGACCGCCGAGGCTGCGGCCCTGTTCGCGGAGCGGCGGGCGGCGCAAGGTGAGATGCTCGCCGCGTTGGACGCTGCCGCGCGTGCCGTCGACCACGATGCCTGGGTCGCGGCCGCAGACCGCTTCCTCGCCGATCTGACCACCGCCGAGCGCACCACCGTCGAGCGCTTGCTGGGACTCTTGGACGATGCCCAGATGTCGTCGGCTGAGCGTGAAGCCATCCAGAACTAGCCCCGCTCTCGGATGTTGACCGCAGTCTGATCCCGGAGTGCGCCCATGTCCGATCCAGTCGCTCGCCTGAACGCAGCCCTCGAAGGCCGCTACGCCATCGAGCGTGAGCTTGGCGAGGGTGGCATGGCGACGGTCTACCTGGCCAGCTGACCTGAAGCACGAGCGCAAAGTCGCTCTGAAGGTCCTGAAGCCCGAACTCGCAGCAGTTGTCGGAGCGGCGCCAGCATCTTGGCCCGGCCGGGTTATCCGACCGTGATCGTCCCGTTCGGCCTCCTCGAGTCCACGGGCGGCCCGCCGATGCCTGATGGGTTCGACCCGAAGCCCCGCCCCTTCGGCGTGAGCTTCGCGGGGATGGAGTGCAGCGAGCCGCGACTGATCGAGCTGGCCTACGCGTTCGAGCAGGCGACGATGCGCCGGGTCGCACCTCCCGGAATGCGATAGGGGGATGTTCGGGCACCACACCAGGTCCACAGCCCCTCGCGGTCAGACACACGTCGACGATATGTTGACCGCCCTGTTTCCGGCTGATTCACACCCGTAGCAAGGGGTACCTCTGATGACGACGCGCACCGTACTCGCAGGCACGTCCGCAGTGGCGTTGGCCTTGGCTTTCTTCGCGCCCTCCCCCGCGGCCGCACAGTCCGAGGAAATCAAGACGATCTCGCTCGAGATGTACCTGGACTTGGAAACCGTTTCTAATCCGCAGATATCCCCCAATGGTCAGCAGATCGTCTATACTCGTGGCTGGATCGACAAGATGAACGATGAGCGCGAGTCGTCGATCTGGATCATGAACGCCGACGGGTCCAGGAACCGTTTCCTCGTCGATGGCTCGGGACCGCTCTGGTCACCGGACGGGACCCGGATCGCGTTTACGGGCGACGGTGAGCCTGAGGGTTCTCAGATCTTCGTGCGCTGGATGGATGCCGAGGGTGCGACAAGTCAAATCACGCGCCTCGAGAAGGACCCGAGTGGCGTTCGTTGGTCGCCCGACGGGAACTCCATCTCCTTTACGATGAACGTCGAAGGCGAGTCGGCGTGGTCGGTGAGTCCTCCCGGGCGTCCGGATGGGGCAAACTGGGTGGATCCACCCAAGGTCGTCACCCGCGCCGACTACCGTCAGGACCGAGCCGGATTCACGGACGAGGGATGGCGGCACGTCTTCCTGGTCCCGGCCGAAGGAGGAACCGCGCGGCAGCTCACCGATGGCTATTGGAACCACTCGACAGGCGAGTGGACCCCTGACGGCGAGGAGCTCGTGTTCTCTTCGCTCCGCACCGAGGACTCGGAGCTCACATGGCGAGAATCCGAAGTGTATGCCGTCAACGTTCGGACAGGCGTCATCCGGCCTTTGACACAACGGCGAGGTCCGGACACGTCTCCGCTCCCGTCCCCCGCCGGCGATCTGATCGCGTACCGAGGCGTGGATTTCCACACGGACACGTATCGAAATTCCGGTGTTTATGTGATGAACAGGGACGGTTCTAGCCCACGCTTGATCTCAGGCGATTTTGACCGACAGATCAACGGGATGCGGTGGGCCCACGACGGCAGCGGTCTGTATCTCACGGTGGGCTCCGAGGGGACACGAAATCTCCACTTCGTGTCGGTCGGTGGTGGTGTCGAGCAGCTTTCGAGCGGGCAGAACATGCTCGCGCTCAGCTCCTTCACAGCGGCGGGAGTAGCCGTCGGCACGTTCACGAGTCCGCACGTACCCACCGATATCGTCTTGTTCGATCTGGACGATGCGCAACGGCGGACTCAGCTCACGCACGTCAACGAGGATGTGCTCGGTGGCCTGACCTTCGGCGAGGTAGAGGAGATCTCGTACGAGTCGGTCGATGGCTTCCAGATTCAGGGTTGGATCATGAAACCGCCGAACTTCGATCCTGCCATCGACTACCCCCTGATGCTCGCGATCCACGGCGGACCGCACGGCATGTACAACGTGGGTTTCAACTTCGGGTGGCAGGAACACGCGGCGAACGGATACGTGATCCTCTATACCAATCCGCGGGGGAGCTCGGGTTATGGAAGTGCGTTCGGGAACGCGATCAAGAACGCGTATCCTGGAAAGGACTTCGATGATTTGATGCGGGGCGTGGACGAGGTGCTCGCGCGCGGGTACATCGACGAGCGGAATATGTTCGTGTACGGTTGCTCGGGCGGCGGTGTGCTGACTTCATGGGTGGTTGGCCACACCGATCGCTTCGCGGCTGCCTCCGCGAACTGCCCGGTCACCAACTGGCTATCCTTCGTCGGCACCACGGACGGGATCGGTTGGTACCGCAACTTCGAGAGCTTCCCGTGGGACGACCCGAGCGAGCACCTGCGTCGTTCGCCGCTGATGTACGTCGGTAACGTGACCACTCCGACCATGCTCATGACGGGCGTGAGCGACTTACGCACCCCGATGCCCCAAACGGAGGAGTACTACGTCGCGTTGAAGGTATTGGGCATCGAGACCGCGATGATCCGCTTCAACAACGAGTGGCACGGGACAACGAGCACTCCGTCCAACTTCTTGAGGAGCCAACTCTTCCTCCGGGAGTGGTTTAGGCGGCACGAGCGGACGGCGAACATCACGTAAGACGATTAAGGGCGGCCCCGATCACGGGAAGATCGATGATGGGAAGACCGATTATGAGGAGACCGAACATGAGCACCAGAATCCGCGTACTCGTAACCGCTGGTATCCTCGGATTCACGCCTTTCGGGGACGTAGCCGCCCAGGACTCTGAGACCCGGCGGCTCAGCCTGGAAGACTATCTGGACCTGGAGACGGTATCCGGTCCGCAGATCTCCCCGGATGGATCTCGGATCGTCTACACGAGGGGTTGGATCGACAAACAGAACGACCGTCGGGAGTCGTCCCTGTGGATCATGAACTCGGACGGTTCGAGGAACCGCCATCTGACCGAGGGGAGCGGGGCCCGGTGGTCGCGCGACGGAACACGGATCCTCTTCACGCGTGGAGTCGAGGACAGCGGCTCACAGATCTTTGTGCGCTGGATGGATGCCGAGGGGGCGGAAAGCCAGATCACGCGCCTGGAGAACGAACCTTCCAACGTCCGTTGGGCGCCCGATGGCGATTGGATCGCCTTCACCAGCCGTGTGGACGACAAAGCGGACTTCGCCGGCGTCGATCTGCCTTCGCGCCCAGACGGGGCAAGCTGGACCGGTGAGCCGAAGATTGTGGAGCGCGCGGGCTACAAGCGCGATCGTACGGGTTACATCGATACGGGCTGGACGCACCTCTTCGTCGTTCCGGCCGAGGGTGGCACACCCCGGCAGCTGACGGAGGGCGATTGGAACCATAGCGGGGTGAATTGGAGCCCCGACGGCAGCGAGATCTATTTCACGTCCTTTCGCTCGGACGACTGGGATCGTCCCGACAACTGGCAGGAAGCGGAGATCTACGCGGCCGTGGTGTCCACGGGCGATATCCGTGGGTTGACGAACCGGAGGGGTCCCGACGGACAGCCCGTGCCGTCTCCGGATGGAAGCCTGATCGCTTATATCGCGGGCGACGAGCATTCGGACACGTACCGCAACCAACACATTCATGTGATGAATCGGGATGGCTCGGCGTCCCGGCTCATCTCGGAGGACTACGATCGACAGTCCGGTGGGCTCCAGTGGGCACCGGACGGCAGCGGGCTCTACTTCAACGTCTCGCGTGAGGGCTACCGGGCCCTCCACTTCGTGTCGCTGGACGGGGGCGTGAGACGGCTCACGGAAGGCTCGGAGCTGCTCTCTCTCTCGTCGTTTTCTCAAGACGGTGTAGCGGTCGGCACGATATCGAGCGCGCACGAGCCCGGAGACCTATACCGCTTCAGCTTGAGCGATCCGTCGGACCGGACGCGGCTCACCGAGGTCAACGCCGATGTGCTGTACGGTGTGACGCTCGGTGAGGTGGAGGAGATCTGGTACGACTCGGGCGACTTCCGAGTACAGGGGTGGATCGTGAAGCCTCCGGACTTCAACCCGGCCCGGAAGTATCCCATGATGTTGGCGATCCATGGAGGACCCCATGGGATGTACAACGGGGGCTTCAACTTCGCCTTTCAGGAGCATGCCGCGAACGATTATGTGGTCCTCTATACGAATCCGCGCGGAAGTACCGGCTACGGCACCGAGTTCGCGAATGCCATCAACCACGACTACCCAGGCGCCGACATGCCCGACCTCATGCGGGGCGTCGACGAGGCACTCTCGCGCGGTTATGTCGACGAGGAAAACGTCTTCGTGTACGGCTGCTCGGGTGGCGGCATCCTGACCACGTACATCGTGGGCAACACGGACCGCTTCACCGCCGCCTCGGCGAACTGCCCCATCGTGAACTGGATGTCGGCCATGGGCACTTCGGACGCCATCAGCTACACGCGTACGTTCGCGACGCCGTTCTGGGAGGACGCCACCGAGTGGATCGACCGCTCGTCCATCTTCTACGTCGAAAACGTGACGACGCCTACCATGCTGATGACGGGTGAAAACGATCTTCGTACCCCGATGGGTCAGACCGAGGAGTATTTTCAGGCTCTTCAATACCTGGATGTGCCTACCGTCATGATCCGCTTTCAAGACGAGTGGCACGGCACAACGTCGAAACCGTCGAACTTCATGCGCACACAACTCTACCTACGGAAGTGGTTCGAGAAGTGGGGGACGCACGACCGGCTGCTGGTCAGCTAGACGTGCTCCGCGATGTCCGCTCAGCCCTGTCAGGGCCGGTTCTGCGCGGACTCCCTATCTTCGTAACGCGCGCCGCGAAGGATGTTCGAGAGAGAGTAGTTCCCCTCGTGACATGCATACTCGTAGAGCAGGTCGTCGAACTTCCTGAACGGAATCTCGCCGCCCCACGACTCAGTGTACGTGGTGGGATCGTCGACCGTGAACTCGTACTGGATGGTTTCCTCGTCGACGCGGGTGAAGCGCTCGATCACCGTCAGATCGTCCGTGGGGGCGATCCCACGGAGTGTGTGAAGGGGATGGAAATTGGTGGTCTCGACCACGAGCGTGTCACCCTCCCAGCGACCCCAGGAATAGCCCGTCCACTCACGCACGTGAACGGGCGGCGGTTCGCTTTCTAGCTGGATGATCCGTGCGTCGTGGATCACCTCGGCGTAGATCATCACGTAGTCCGCCGTCTGGACGATCGTGTAGTTGTTGTTGTAGCCGGCGTTCGGTAACATGGGCGGCCCGGCGTTCTGGTCGAACTGCAGACATCGCTCCATCAGCGGGAGAAGCTCTGGGTGGTCGAACTGCCCGAACTGGCCCCTGAAGTCGCTGACCTCCTGCGCCCGCCGGCGCCCCTCGGCGGTCAGCCGCGGCCTGCGGCCGTCCGGTGGAACCATGATGATCGAGCTTCTGGGCTCGCCGTTGACCCTTATCACCTGGCCACCCCCATCGTAGTAGATCTCGTTGTAGCTTCGGCCGATTCGGCCGGTCACGGGCGGTGGGGGGCGGTCGGGGTCGCTCGGCGCGGAGCCTGCCCTGACCCGGTCGGCGAACCGGCCCTCGATCCTCTCGACCTCGTCCGGGGTCGAAACCGCGCCCTGACCTTCGGGTCGCTCGAACGGAGTGAGCGTCCCGGTAGTCCAGTTGCCCTGGAGATCCGGATGACCATCCGGCGTCCGGGGTACGACCCACTGGGGCTCCAACCACTGCTGAGCCGTGGCGGGGAAGAGAACCCCTACCGCCGCGGTGCCTTCGGCTGCGGCCGCAAGGCAAAGACCAAGAAGCAGGGTCGAGTATCGCGTGCTCATCTCCCGTTCCTCTAGGTCCTCTTAATCACGCCTCGAGTCACTCGTTCTCTGCGCTTCCATTCTCTCCTGATAACGCGCGCCGCTCAGTACACCCGCCAGACTGTAGTTGCCCTCTTGGCAGGCGTACTCGTAGAGCCTGTCGTGAAATTTCCTGATCGGAATCTCTCCTCCCCAGGCTTCGGTGTACATCGTCGGATCCTCGACGGTGAACTCGTAGAGGATCGTCTCTTCGTCGACCCGAGTGAAACGTTCGGTCACCCTCATTTGCTCCGAGGGGGGGACTCCACGGAGAGCCTGTTGTGGATTGATGTTCGTGGTCTCGACCACGAGTGCGTCGCCTTCCCAGCGACCCCAAGAGTCGCCGAACCACGGACGGACGTGTGGGGGCAGCCGCGGGCCCGATCCGATCCTGATAATCCGCGTGTCGTGGATCATCTCCACCATGATCATCACGTGATCGGCCGTCTGTACGATTGTGAAGTTGCCGTTGTAGGAGGTTTTGGGGACCATGGGAGGTCCGGCCGGGTTGGAAGTGGAGGCGTTGATGACGCAGCGCTCGCCGAGCGGTCTCAGCTCCGGGTGGTCGTATGGGCCAAACTGGCTCGTCAATTCTCGGGACTCCTGGACCCGCCGCTCGCCTTCGGGCGTGAGGGGCGGACGGCGTCCATTCGCCGGACTGGTGACCAGGGAGGCTCTGGGCTCGCCATCGACGATTGCTACCTGTGAGCCCCGATCCCAATAGACCTCGTTGTACTCCTGGCCGCTGAGATTCCCGACGCGCAACGTCCTTCCGCACGCAACTGTCCCTGGGTTAGGGGGGCACCCAGCTGTCTGTCCTGGTGGCCTCTCGATCGCGTCGACTTCCTCCGATGTGAACACCGGACCCCGACCCTCCGCCCGCTCAAACGGAGTGAGCGTCATGTTCGTCCAGTTCCCCTGAAGGTCGGGATGGCCGTCGGGTGTCCTGGGGACTTCCCACTTTCCGGCGTCGGAGGCTCTGTTCTGCGCCGCCGCGCTCGAGACCACGCCGGGCGCTGAGGTTGCACAGAGAACGGCCAGAAGTAGTGCGATACGATTGCTCATGTCGACCTCCATCCCGGAGTGATCCAGAATACTGATTTTAGCAGCCGGGTGCGGCCGGGGCCAGAAAGCGTTCCAGGAACGTGTCGAGCGGCTCTCCGTGGTCGATGCTCGGGGTCTGGCCCCGTCCGAAGGGTGGGGTCGCCGCGACAGGCCAGAATCCCCACGGGCCCTGCGCTCCTACGTAGGCGACACGACCATCCCGCGCGATCACGAAGAGCCGCTCCGGCCAAGCGCTCCAGCGTTCGGCAACCGCATCGTCCATGGTGTCGACCACGGTTGTGAAGGGCAGCTTCAACATGGAACACGCCTGCGCCGCCGCGGCCTTTCGCTCCTCGGCGTTCCGCGGATCGGTGATGATCGACCACCCGGATTGGTCAATGGACCAGCCGTCCGTAGCGTGGGCCTCGCGGATGTATACGACGACGAATTCGGCCTGCCCCCCGAACCGCTCGTACAGCGACACGACGTCAACTGACGCCTGGGCGAACGGTCCTCAGGTGAGCGAGCCGAAGATCAACACCACGGGTCGGTCACCCCGAAACGACGAGAGCCGGAGTGTGCCAGTGCTGTCGTGTCTCTCCAACTCGAAGTCGGGGCTGTCGTCGCCGACTTCGGGATGATTGTGCCGACGCTCCTCGATGAGGGCGTGGCCCGCGGCGCTGTCAGCCACGGTCTTGCCGGCGAAGCGGCCCATCGGTTCGGCTCCTTTCCCGACCGTTTGTGTTCTACGGAAGGCTCAGCGCGATGAATTCCGCGGGACGGTTCGACTCCCCGATGCCGACGACGATGTATTGCTTCCCATCTGCCATGTAGGTCATCGGAGCTCCGGATGTGCCGGCCGGTAACTCCATTTCCCACAGCACGTCGCCAGTGTCTTTGTCGTAGGCCCGAAACATGTTGCCCCCGGCGCCCCCCGGGAACCGGGGCATTGCCAGCATGCTCGGTGAGCCCTCCCCGATGAACAGCAGCGTCTTGGTCAGTAGCGGAGCGGGTCGTCCGGGGACGCCGAGCTTGGGAAGGTCGAGACCCTGGAGCGCCTCGTGGTCGCGGGGACCTTCACCGTTCGGGACCATCCATAGGTGCTCACCCGTGTTGAGGTCGATGGCAGTGATACGGCCCCACGGCGGCTTCACGAGCGGCAGCCCGCGTGGGCCATCGACGCTCCGAGGCGCCCCTCTCACATAGCGGAAGTCCGACCGATCCGGATCCGGCTGGACGAGTGCCACCACGATCGGCGCGGTGACGGACGGCACGTAGAGAATCTGTGTCTCGGGGTCGACGGCCGCGCCGTTCCAATCCGCGCCACCGACCCAACCGGGCAGTTGAATGGTCCCCTGAGTTTCATCCGGGTCGTCGCTGCGTACGGACGGAGGTGTAAACATTGGGCCGGATACATAACCACCGAAGATCTCGATCGCCTCGGCACGAAGCTCGGGAGTGAAATCGATCAGGTCGTTTACCGTGATACCCTGCCGCTCGAAGGGCAGAGGCCAGGTCGGGAACGGCTGTGTGGGCGAGGCGCGCTCCCCAGGCACCAGAGATGGAGGCACTGCAACCTCTACGATCGGCCACACCGGTTCCCCGGTGACACGGTCGAAGACGTAGGTGAAGCCCTGCTTGGAGACCTGCACCACCGCCTGGATCGGTCGCCCGTCGACGGTGATGTCGACCAGGTTTGGCGCCGCCGGGTTGTCGTAGTCCCACAGGCCGTGATGAACCATCTGGAAGTGCCACACGCGCTCGCCGGTCGCGCATTCGAGCGCCACCAGGCTCTCGGCGAACAGGTTGTCGCCGAGCCGGTGCCCACCATACCAGTCGTTCGTCGGTGTGCTCACGGGCAGGTACACGTAACCCAGCTCTTCGTCGGCGCTCATCACTGTCCAGACGTTGGCATTTCCACTGTACTCCCAGGAACCATCCTCCCAGGTCTCGTTTCCGGCCTGTCCCGGCCGAGGAACCGGGTTGAAGCGCCAGCGTAGCTCCCCGGTGATGACGTCGTAGCCCCTCACGTATCCGGGGGTCGCTTCTTGTCGAGTGGGGTTGTCGGACATCGCGGCTCCGACAATAACCACGTCTCCGCAGACCAGCGGAGCGGCATTCCAGGCATACCCCTGGAGCCGCGGCCCCATGTCGCGGCGTAGATCGACTCTTCCGCCGTCCCCGAATTCCGAATATGGCTCTCCGGTCCGGGTACCGAGAGCCACCAGGTGCTCGCCACTCACGATCAGAAGTCGGTCGTCGGACCCGTCCGTCCAATACGCGAGCCCGCGTGTGCCGCGCGGCAGCCCTGCGGGGCTCCCCTGCACCGCACCGGTCCCATCAGCCAGGGGGTTGTAGACCCAGAGCGTCTCGCCGGTGACCGGATCGATCGCGGCCGCTTGGCCGAGATTCGTGCTGGTGAACAACGCGTCCCCCACCTTGAGTGGCGTCGCCAACAGCAGGTTGTTGAATCTGAGGTCGGGGTTCTCCTCCTGACGATCGTAGTCCACCGACCGCCATGTCCAGGCCAATTGGAGATCCTGCACGTTGGTCTCGTCGATGGCGTCGAGGGCCGAGTACTTCGTGCTACCAGCGTCTCCGCCGTAGCTGCGCCACTCCCCGTTCTGAGCGCCTTGTTGGCCGAAGGCAGGCGAGGCCGGCAAGGCGACGCCAAGCACTCCCATCCACAGAATCGATCGTCTCAGAAACTGTCGCACCATGGTGTTGTCCCCGCTTGGCGGTAGCGCCTCTTGGGGCTCCGTTGAGGTGGGTGAGGATAGATTACCGAATGTCCGGAAGCCGCTCGTCGGTTTCCAGGATCTGCACCCCGAACGCGTTGAGCGACATGGAGACGAGCCGGTAAGTGCTCACGGTCATCAGTGCAGAGATGGTCGCGCGAGTGTCGAACTCGGCGGTGATCGCCGCCCAGGTCACGTCCGAAACCATGGCGTCGCGATAGAGCTCATCCGCGAAGGTGAGCAGCGTCACCGACAACGGGCTCCAGCCATCGGCACCGGGGCCCTCGGCGATGAGCAGCGGCTCCAGCCCATGGTCTCTTGCTCGACCCACACTGCCGACGTGTTTCGCCCATTCGTATTCGGCGTGGCAGTTCCAGCCGATGCGAAGAATGAGCAGCTCTCGGTCGTGGTCGGTCAGGGGCGAAGCGCCCAGCACGAAGTTGTACGTTCCACCTTGGACCGCAGACAGACGAGGGTGACGGCTGAACGTCCGGGTGACTCTGAGCCCCCTTCCTTCGAGCGGCGCGATCCGTGGATTGACGAGCGGCGGCTCCCGCTCCGGCACCGACAAACGGTAGGGGACATCAATCGGCAAGCGGTCGGTCGTCCAGTCGTTGGGCTGCACCCCCATGGAATTGAACACCATGCCAAGCAGCGTGGACTGGCTGACGTTTGCGACCGCCTCCATCATCTGGACCAGGTTGTAGCGGACGCCTAAGGCCGTCCACGTCCGGTCGGTCACCGACGAGACCTGATAGAGCTCGTCGGCTAGACGGAGGTGTGCGGCATCGAAGTCGTTCCACCCATCGGCGTCGGGTCCGACAGCGATACGACGCACCTCTACATCCGTGAGTCCGGCCTCGCGGCCGATCGAGGCGAACACCGACCACTGGTACTGGCTGTGCGTCAGCCACGCCGTCCGCAGCAGGAGAAGCGACCGATAACGTGGCTCCAACGTCGATTCCTGATCGAGGAATCTGACAAACGGCATGATCGCCTCGACGAGCTCGGGCACGTGCAGCAACGTCGAGAGGGCGTTGTCGAAGCGTCCGTCCGGTGCATACTCTCGGACCAGCGCCCGGTGCTGGTCGGTCCATTGTGATTCAGGGAGCGGGGTGATGCGGGGTGTGGTCAGGCGAACCGGCTGGATGCTACCCGGAGGGACCGGACGCGATTGAGCAACGACCAGCTCGATGGGCGCAATGAGCACTGTCAGAACGAGACACACAAAGAGGCCCGCAAGGGAACGCTTCATCGCAACCTCCGGATGACGGTTCTTTCTAGGAAAGCTAGAACAAAAGGACCTTTGACAGATCCGTGATACAGCGAGTCGGTGATACAGTGAGGCGCGGGACCAACCCGGTCAACTAGACCTCAAAAGGGCTCAGACGGAACTCCATGCGTGGGGCTGTTGCCATGTCCAGCTGGCAGACATGTTGAGCCTCTACCTGCCGTAACGTTCCATCGTGTTTGGGGAGGACACCATGCGTGCATCGATGACCCGGCGTAAAATGATTCAGCGACTCGCGGCCATGGCACCGGCGGCCGCGGTTGTGACCAGTAGATCGGCCGGCCGGCCGCTGATGGCAGCCGGCATTCCCGCAGCCGCACAGACCGCTGAGATCGGACCGCTTGCCGCCGAGGTGCTGCCGGACGGCGTCCGTTCACGGTTCGTGGACAACATCAACGGCCTTCGCGTGCACGTGCTCGAGGCCGGTTTCGAGGGCGGGCGCCGACCCGGCCTGCTGCTGCTCCACGGCTTTCCAGAGCTGGCCTACAGTTGGCGGAACGTGATGGTGCCGCTGGCCGAGGCCGGGTATCACGTCTTCGCTCCAGATCTACGAGGGTACGGGCGCACGACCGGATGGGACGACGACTACGACGGCGACCTCCCCTCGTTCCGGCGGCTGAACGTCGTTCGCGACGCGCTGGGGCTCGTCTCCGCGTTCGGGTATCGCTCGCTCCCGGTGATCGGGCACGACTTCGGCTCACCGGTTGCCGCCTGGTGTGCCATCGTGCGGCCCGACGTGTTCACGTCGGTCGCCTTGATGAGCGCGCCCTTCGGCGGAATCGCGTCGCTGCCGTTCGACACCGCCAACAATCCGCCGCAGCCGTCGTCTCCTGGCCCCAATCTGTTCGAGGAATTGGCC
>SMVA01360036.1_pt1 | contig 13855 bp, 8 predicted proteins | sample 2456451 | NCBI WGS metagenome assembly SMVA01 (sample SAMN11095933, study PRJNA526329) | marine sediment metagenome | biome: Marine sediment; feature: Surficial sediment; material: Deep marine sediment; isolation source: Hadal surficial sediment | place: Pacific Ocean | collected 2014-05 | depth 0-1...
GCGGCCCGCTCGAGACCCTTCGGGGTCCGGTGTCTGGGTGGAGTGCACGAGCGGCGCAGCAATGCGTCGCCTAGATGAATGATCCTTGCCGGCCGGGGGAAGATGCCTTCGGTCGGAACAGAACCCGGCTTACAGTCCGCCCTGGAGGCTCGCCTCTGGGCGCGGGGAAAGAAGCGAAAGCCACGCCCCCGCAGCTCCGGCCCGGGATCGCATGAAGGGGACGGCCGAACAGGCCGTCCCCTTCTCCTTGGCCGCCGCCCAGTTTCCTTAGCCGCCGCCCAGTCGTGGGCGCGCCCACGACCCGCTCACGACTCCGAACTACTCGTCGGAAAGCCCGGGCTCCACGGGTCTTGCTGCCTCTGCGCGCATCTCGAGCTCTCGCCGCTGCGATTCGCGGGACGCGCGGCCGGCCTGCACCTCGCTGGCCAGCCGTGTCTCGATCGCTCGCACCTCGAGCTTTGCCTTGAGCACCGCGATCTCGGCGTCGAAGGCCTTCGCCTCGGCGGCATCCCGGGGCTCGCGCGGATCGAAGAAGACGATCCGCTCGACGCTCGATTCTCCGCCATCGTCTCCTCGCGCGGTCACGCGGATCCGATTGTCCCCGGCCGCGAGCTTGACGAAGCCATCAAAAGAGCCATCGGGAAATACGCGCACCGCGATTCCCGCCACTCCCGTGCTCAGGTTCTGCAGCTCAACGCCTGCGACGTTGGCCAGGTTGATGCGGGACAACTCGTGCACCACTTCACCGGGCGAAGCCAACCGGCGGTACTCGCCGCCGGTCGCACTCGCCATCCGGGCGTAGACGTCGTCCTCGTCCGCCTCTTCGAGTCCGAGACCGAAGGTAAAGATCCTCACGTCGAAGCCACGGGCACGCTCCGCCTGCAACAGCGCTGCCTCGGCGGGCTCCCTGCCGGAGCCCGGCGCCGTCGGATAGCCATCGGAGAGAATCAGCATGGTCTTCTGCCGGCCTTCGCCGCCGGCACGAAGCAGCGCTTCGATCGCCACCTCCATCGCCATCGCCATGTTGGTCATGCCAGAGCCGAAATTCTGCTCGAGTTCCTCGAGGGCTTGGCCCATGCCAGCGGCGCCCGTTCCCACCCGCGCGTGGACCTGGGCCCCGCTCGAGAAGGAGATCAGACCGATGCGAGTCCGGTCGGGATCGAGAAGTTCCACCAGCTTGCGGGTCGCGAGCAGCTCTGCCGCCAGCACGGTGTCGCCGGTGTCGCTCGAATAGTGGGCGGGATTGAAGCTGCGGTGGGGATCAATGCGGCGGCGTTTCTTGCCGATCTTGCCATCACCATCGACGTCGCTTCCCGAGGCCCACATGGTGCTGCCGGAGACGTCGACCAGCATCACGAGATCATGCTGCACCGGCGTCCCGACTCCGGCCCAGCCCCTCACCTCGACCCACTCCATGCGACCTTCACGCCGCTCGCCCACGTCGGGCGCCTCCAACTCCAACCACACCTGCTGCTCGGCCTCGGGCTCCGCCGCGCGCGCGGGCTCGAAATCGGCTTCGGACGCTGCGGGCCCTTCCTCGGCCTGCGCCCGTTCGAGGTATTCGTCCCAGCCCGACCATTCACGCGCGTACCACGTGACCTTCCAATCCGGCCGGCGCACCAGCAGCAGGCGCTCGCGGGGATAGTCGATGCGCACCAGGAAGCGCGCCATCACGTCGTAGCCAACGATGCCTTGATCGGCGACGCCGAAGTTGAAGAAGCCGTTGGGGTGGACCTGGATCGGCACCGGACCGAATCGGAACGGGCCGACCTGGACGCCGTCCGCAACGCCCAGCTCGGCCGCGACCTCGCCCCAGACTCCCGCCGCGCGGTAGCCGGGGTACGCCTTCGACTCGACCCGACTCCTCGATGCAATCGCGCCCGAAATGCTCGTCCCCAACGGCGCGCCAGTGTCGAACAGGAATTTCGACCGGTGGCCGTTGACCTCCATGAACAACGTCGGTCGATTGCTGACGATTTCGAGGGGGATCACCGCGGCGTCCGGCGCGCTGACGGTCTCGGGAACTTCGTACTCGTCGGGATCCAGCAGCCGGACACGCCGATTCTCGAAGTCGAGCTCGAGGACATAGTCCTTGAGGAAGTTCCCGCCGATCAGAGCATATTCCCAACCGGTCTTGGAGCCCTGGTCGCTCGACTTCGTATCGATGTAGAACAACAGGTCACGTCCCAGCGATGTCTTTCTGCGATACGGGTCGTTCTTCGTGCGGCGGACCCGGACGCCCATCTCGCGCGCCGCCCTCGGTGTCACGACCGAGAACGTCGCTCCGGTATCGAGAATCATCTTCATTCGGCGAGAAGAGTTCTCGGGAGCCAGGTCGATGTAGATTCGGTTGTCCTCATGGAAATCGAGGAAGGGGAGTACCGCCAGCACGGCGTTCTCGGGCGGATCGAGCGTCTCGGCGTGGGAAATGATGGGAAGAATGACGGTGAGGGCGGCGGCGAGCATCCGATACGACATCGATTGGTTTATACATGCAATCGCGACCGCATCGCAAACAGAGCGACGGGCGATCGTACGGCTATAATCCGCCGGTCATTGGCCGCGTTCATCGCAACCCCCCGGAGACTTCATGCGCATCGACACCTCGGTCCCCCTCAACGACTGGAAGGCCATCGGACCGGCGGCCAAGGCCGCCGAGGCTCTCGGCTACGACGGAATCGTGACCTACGAGGTCCAGACCGATCCGTTCCTGTCCCTCGCCTTCGCTGCAACGGCAACCGAACGCGTCACCCTCGGTACCGGGATCGTCGTCGCCTTTCCGCGCAGCCCGATGGTGGTGGCCGAAATCGGTTACGACCTGCATCGTCAGTCGCATGGACGCTTCCACCTCGGCCTCGGCGCCCAGGTGAAGGGCCACAACGAGCGCCGCTTCAGCGTTCCGTGGAGCCCGCCGGCGCCGCGCATGCGAGAGTATGTCGAGTCGCTGCGCGCGATCTGGCGCTGCTGGGAGAAGAGCGAACCCTTGCACTACGAGGGCAAGCACTACCGGTTCACGCTCATGACGCCAGAGTTCTCTCCGCCGCCCACCGGACTGGCGCGCATCCCGATCAGCATCGCGGCCGTCGGTCCCGCCATGCTCAAGGTCGCCGGTCGCGTCTGCGACGGTGTGCGGCTCCACGGCTTTGCGACCCGCAAGTACGTGGAAGAGGTCTGCCTTCCGAAGATCAACGAGGGCCTCGCCATCAGCGGCCGCGACCGCCGCAACTTCGAAATCTGGGGCGGCGGCTTCGTCGTGACCGGCGCCAATGACGAGGAGCTTCAGCGACAAATGGAGGGCATCCGCTACCGCGTGGCCTTCTACGGCTCGACGCGCAGCTACCACCATGTCTTTCGGATCCATGGCTGGGATGAACTGGGCATGAAGCTCCACGAGATGTCGAAGCGCGGCGAGTGGAAGAAGATGCCGGCCGAGGTACCCGACGAGGTGCTTCGCAGCTTCGCAGCAGTCGCGACCTACGACGAGTTGGCCGACACGCTCGAGAGCCGCTTCGGGGGCGTCACCGACACTGTCACCCTGGGCTTTGGTGACGAAGTCGATCGCAACCTGGTGAGCGAAATCCTCCAGGACGTGAAGCGGATCGACTCTCCCTTCGAGGGCCACCTGACCGACTGGTAGAGCCAGCGCCCGCAGCGATTCAGGGGTTCGAAGCATCGCGCCCGCCTGGGTCGCCCGCCGAAGGCTGGCCGTGTCGCGTCTAGCGGAGTATGCAGCGGACGCAACGGAGACGTCTACGGCGCTCGACGTCGTAACCCTTCCACTTCTCCTCGGGAAGCTCGGAGGCATCGGCCGCTACGAAACCATGGCGCTCAAAGAATCCTGCCACTCGTTCCGACGTAGTGCAGGCGAAGACCGAGCCGAAGCCCCGGTCCCTGGCTCGTTCCAGCGCAAAGCGGATCAGATGCCCCCCGATCCCTTCAGCCAGGAAGCGGGTCAAGGTGTACAGCGAAGCAATCTCGGCTGCGTCCGCCGACCGGTGCTCGAGCAGCGCGCCGATACCGGCCAGGTGGCTTCCCTCGACGAACGCCCCGAAGCCATGGACCAGAATCCGCTCGACGTCCTCGGGAGCGCGGGCCACCAGGTATCCCTCGGACACCCCGCGTGCGATCAGGTCGTCGGCGGCGTCGAAGTCATCGAGACCCAGCCGGCGCACGACGACGTAGCCCTCCCGCGTAAAGAGCGTACCCGAACCCGAATAGGTGAAGAGTTCGTCCGCCAGCCCTTCCAAGGTGCTCAGGTTGATGGCGTGGACGCCGGCCGAGAGCGCCCGCTCGACTTCACGCAGCAGCACCAGCCGCTGCGGCTTCTTGTCCTTTGCCCGCCGCTTCAGCAGGCTCCGCAGGGCCTCCAGGTCAACGAACGAGATCCGGCTGCCATCCTCCCGCCGCACGCCGCCATCCGGATCGATCCACATCAGCTTGGAGAGCCCCAGACGCAAGCTGATCTCGCGGCAGGTCCGGGCGAAGCCTTCGGTGGGATCCGAGAGGATGGCCACGCAAGGGCCGTGCCCCAATGCGCGCCAGACCTGGCCCTCGAGTCGCGCTGACCCGGCATCGATGGGATCCCCTCGAACCAGCTCCTTCAGGATCCCGGGCTCGGTGGACACCAGCACGACCCGGGTCTGATTGGCGGCCAGCTCGTCCAGCAACGCGGCCAGCGGGGCGGCCTCGCGAAGCTCGTCCGCGGGTCCCGCGATCGCCAGGGTGCGGCCTCGGAATTCGGCGAGGTAGAAGGCCTTCTCGGAGAAGGACTCGCGGCTGGGCCCGGTCGACATGGCCATCACAGTCTGCCGGATGTTGGTGTATCGTGCCGCCGCAGATGGAGTGGCAGGGCTGGCTCACGCTCGCGATCGTTCTCCTCGCGCTCGTGGCGATGGTGCGCGAGGTCGCAGCCCCGGACCTCGTCATGATGGCGGGCCTCTTCACGCTCGCGGTGACGGGCGTGCTCACTCCCCAGGAGACCTTCTCGGGCTTCTCAAATCCGGCCCTGGCCGCGGTCGGCGCCCTGTTCGTGGTCTCGGCCGGCCTGCGAGAAACCGGTGCGCTCGAGCTCATGACCGGGCGGCTGTTTGGACGCGCCATGAACGAACGGAGCGGTCTCGCGCGCATCTGCTCACCCGTGGCCGTCTTCTCGGCCTTCCTGAACAACGCTCCGATTGTGGCCATGCTGACCCCGGCCGTGATCAGCTGGGCCCACCGGCGCGCACTCTCGGCCAGCCGTTTCCTGATTCCGCTGAGCTACGCATCGATCCTGGGCAGTGTCGGCACCATCATCGGCACCAGCACCAATCTCACCGTGGATGCGCTGGTGCGCGACGCAGGAATGGAGCCCCTGGGCTTCTTCGAGATCGGCAGCGTGGGCGTTCCGATCGCCATCGTCGGACTGATCTATCTGATCTACATCGCTCCCCGTTGGCTTCCCGAGAGGCGCGAACCGACCGAGGAGCTGGGCGAACACCGGCGCGAGTACACGGCGTCCATGCGCGTCAATTCCGACTGCCCGCTGATCGATCAAACCGTCGAAGAAGCCGGCATGCGACAGCTGCCCGGCCTGTTCCTGGTCGAGGTGGACCGCGGGGGTCGAATCATCACGCCGATCGCGCCGGACCAGGTCATTCGCGCCAACGACATTCTCGTTTTCGCCGGAGTCGTCTCCACGATCGTCGAGCTGCAACGGATTCGCGGTCTGGTCCCGGTCACCGAGGACGAAGGGCTCTCAGCGACCCGAAACAACAAGCGGCTGGCGGAAGCCGTCATTTCCGTGTCGTCGCCCCTCATCAATCTCAGTATTCGAGATGCGAGCTTCCGTACGGTCTACGACGCCGCCGTGATTGCCGTCCACCGCAATGGCGAGCGTGTGCCCGGGAAGATTGGCGAGATCGTTCTTCGTGCAGGGGACACACTTCTCCTCCAGACGGCACCGGGCTTCGGGCGGGCACACCGAAACAGCCCGGATTTCTATCTGACGAGCGAGATCGAGGACAGCGAACCGCCGCGCTACGACAGGGCCTGGATCGCCATGCTGATTCTCGTTTCCATGGTGGTGATTTCGGCGGCGGGCATCCTCCCCATCTCGATTGCCTCGTTCGTGGCGGCCGGCGCATTGATCCTCACACGATGCATCAGCGGAACCATCGCCAGGCGCAGCGTCGCCTGGCAGATCCTGATCGTGATCGGCGCCGGACTCGGAATCGCAGTGGCGATGAAGAAGACCGGAGCCGCGACCGCGGTAGCCACGGTGCTGACAGGCTTCTCCCACGATCCGATGCTGGCACTCGTCGTCGTCTATCTGACCGGACTGCTGCTGGCCGAACTGCTTCACCACAACGCGGCCGTCGCCATCATGTTCCCGATCGCGGTGGCGGTGGCCGAACAGGCCGGAGCCGATCCACGCGCCTTCGTGATCGCCGTGGCCGTATCCGGTTGCTGCGCCTTCGCTTCTCCCGTGACCTACCAGACCCATCTCATCGTGTACGGACCCGGCGGCTATCGCTTCACGGATTTCACCAAGGTCGGACTGCCCTTGGACGTGATCTGCGCCGTAGTCGCACTGATCACGATTCCCTGGTTCTGGCCGCTTTCGCTCTAGAGTCCGGGTCCGAGGTTCGCTGGCATTCGGGACGCTAGGACCCGGCTGAACGGATCGGCGGTGGTGAAACCTCTCCGATCCCGTTGCTCACGCGCCCGAAGCGCCGCGCCAGTGCGGCCTTCCCATCCTCGAGGGTCAAGTAGAGGGTGGGCACCACGAAGAGGGTCAACAGGCTCGCCACACTGAGCCCGAACACGATGGCCGTCGCGAAGGGGCCGAAGACGCGCGAGTAACCGGTGAGTCCGATCGCCATCGGCAGCAGGCCGATCACGGTCGTAACAGTGGTCAACAGGATGGGGCGGAAGCGCTTGCGGCTGCCTTCGACCACGGCTTCGATGGGTGAGGCGCCTCGATCCCGGGCCTTGTTGATGAAGTCGATCAACACCAGCGAATCGTTCACGACGATGCCCGCCAGGCCCACGGTCGCGTACATGACGTACATGGAGAACGCGTAGCCCCCCACGACCAGGTTCATGATCGCCATGCCGGTGATGACGCCGATGAACGAGAACACGATCACGCTCATCACCAGCAGTGGCTGCACGTACGATCGGAACTGGGCCGCCAGAATGCCGAAGATCGCCAGCACGGCGATCCCGAAGGCGCGCCGCAGATCGCTGATGGAGCGGTCGGTCGCCTGATACTCGCCGCCAAAGATCACCCCCACACCGGGGTATCGGTCCGGGATGTCCCGAAAGCGAGCCTTCATGATCTGATTGACCGACAGTGAGGTCCCAAGATCTCGGTCTACGTCGGCATACACGATGACCGTCCGTCGGGTTCCCTGGTGGTAGAGGCGTTGATAACCCCGGGCCACGTCGATCCGGGCCACGTCGCTCAGCTTCACCCGATAGCCGCCCGGCGTACGGACCTCGACGTCCAGCAGGTCACTCATGCTGGTGCGCTGGTCCTCCCGGAGCATCACACGGATGTCGACGTCTTCGTCCGATTCCGGGTCCTTGAAGGTCGAGGGCACCACACCGTCGTTGGCTGCCAGCAGAGCGAAGCCAATGTCCTGGAACGTCAGCCCGTGCAACGAGGCACGATGCTCGTCCAGGGCGACCCGTAATTCTCTGGGACCGACCGGCAGGTTGTCCTCGATGTTGTAGACGCCGGGAATGTCGGTCAGCGCCATCTTCATCTGGTCGGCGATGTCCTGGGCCAGCTCGTAGTCGTCCGTCTGAATCCGGATCGCCACGGGCTTCCCGATGGGCGGACCCTGACGAGGGGGAGCCACTCGCAGCGAAACGATCTTGTCGGGATTCGCCGCGTGATACTTGTTGATCTCGCTCTTCACCAACCGCAACACACGATCGGGGTTGGCGACGTTGGCGTAGGTGTTCGGGAACGAGATGAAGATCATCCCATAGTTGACGCCCGCCACCGGATTCTCGTCCGCCGTCATCGAAAAGCCGGTGTAGCTCGAGTAATCGAGCAATTCGTCCCGAATCGGCTGGAGAGCGGCCTCGAGTGCCAGGATCACCTCGTCGGTCTGATCCAGTCCGAAGTCGGTCGGCGTCTCCACGCCCACCATGATCTGGTTGAAGTCGCCGGGGAAGAGATCGACCGGAACGTGACAGGACACACCGAACGAGAACCAGAGAGCGGCCACCGTCATCAACAGGAACGGACCGCGTTGAGCGAGTACCCTCCGCTGGCCACGGATGTACCTCTCGCGCAGACGTTCGATGGCACGCTCGGTCCGCACCCGCAGGCCGTAGCTCCACTGGATGAGCCGCGCTCGCTGCTTGCCCTCCGACAACCACTCGGACGCTTTCGTGCGGCTTCCAAAATCCATGTAGTGGGCCGGCAGGATTACGAGCGCCTCGAACAATGAACCCAGCAGGCACACCGTCACCGTCTTCGGCAACACTTCCATGAATTCGCCGGTGGTGCCCGTCACCGTCAGCATGGGGATGAAGGCCGCGATGGTCGTGGCGATGGCAGCCGTGACCGGCCACATCACTTCTTCGGTTCCCGTCACGACAGCCTCACGCAGGGGAAGACCTGCTTCCACGTGTCTGTAGATGTTCTCCAGAATGATGATGGCATCGTCGACCAACATGCCGGACACCATGATGAAGCCCACCAGCGAGAGCGAGTTGATGGTGATGTCGAAGAGGGGAAAGAGGATCAGGGCCGCCAGAAACGAGAACGGCACGCCGACGATGGCGAGCATCGCGTTGCGGAAGCCGAGCGTGAGCCATAGGATGAAGACCACGAACACGACGCCCAGCAGGAGGTTGTTGCGCATGATGTTCATGCGCGCTGACACGTACTGGGAGCCGTCCCAGGTGACCTTGAGCTCGATGCCCTCCGGCACCGTCTTCCCGTACGCGGCGACAAGGGCTCGGACGTCGACGACCAGATCGACGATGTCCTTGTCGGCGAGTTTCGAAAGACCAAGCATGATGTTGGAGTGGCCGTTGTAACGGCCGATCATCCGTCGCTTGGCAAATCCAGGCTCGATCGTGGCCACATCGACAAGCCGTATGTGGCTACCGCCCGGGTCTTTCTTGACGATGGTCTGCGCCAATTGCTCGGCAGACACGAAGTTTCCGAGACCACGCACTCGGATCTCCTGATCGCTCGCATCGGTGAAGCTACCCCCGGGAAAATTCTGGTTGTTCTCGAGAATGATCCGGTTCAGGTCCGCCAGGGTGAGGTCATACTGGGCGAGCCGGTACTTGTCGGCGAGCACGCGTAGCTCCCGATCCCGGGTTCCACGCAGATCGGCCCGGTTGAGACCCGGAATCCGCTCGAGTTGGTCTTTGAGATCGCGCGCCACTTCGCGCAGCGTGAACTCTCCGACGCCGCCCTTGTCAACCACGGCGACCATGCAGATGTTGAAGGCCTCGGAGACCGATAGCTCGCGCAAGATCGGCGTCTCGGCGTCTTCGGGCAGATCGTCGACACGATCGAGAGCCGCTCTCAAATCGGCGACCGCACTCTCGTACTCGATTTCCGAAAGCGTCTCGTCCCAATCGACGTTGATCTCGGACAGGCTGTCGCTCGAATAGCTGCTGATTTCCTTGATGCCGCTGATGCCCTCGATCTCGTCCTCGAGCTTCTGGGTGATCAGGCGCTCGACCTCTTGGGGAGACGCGCCGGACCAGACGGTGCTGATCACGGCCGCGTTGAACGAGATGTCGGGAAACAGATCGACGGGAATGCGCGTGGCCGCGCCCCAGCCCGCCACGATCATCACGACGAACAGGATGTTGACCAGAACGATCTGTCGAACCGAGAACTCCGGGAGGCTCACCGGGAGCTGACCTCGCCCACACGCACGGATTCGCCCTCACGCAGCCGGCGCATGGAAGTCACGGCGATCTCCTCACCGACGGCCAGTCCCGAAACGACTTCGAAGTCCGCGGGCCGGAACGGCAGCGATCGGACCTCGATGCGCCGGCGCCGAACGAGCCGCTCGTTGCCCTCACGCTCGACGACCCAGACGAAGCGTAGACCGAATTCGTCGATGCTGACCTCACGGGGAATCAGCATGCGGAGTCGCTCCTCCTCGAGATCGATTCCCACGCGGACCACCATGCCGGGTAGCAATCTCACGTCCGGATTGGGGATCTCGATCTCGACCGGAAAGCGTCCGGTCCGGGGGTCCGATGCCGCGCCCACCCGCAGGACTTCGCCCTGGAACGTCTCTCCGGGCAGGGCCTCGACCTCGACGTCGACCCTTTGGCCGGCGCGCACGGCGACGATTTCGCTGTCGGCCAGTCCGATCACGGTCCGGGCCGCCGACAGGTCGAGCAGCTCCCCCAGCTCCTGACCCTCCTGCACGTACTCGCCGAGCTCGACGTCAAAGCTGCGCAACACACCGGCGAACGGCGCCTTGATGGTCTTGTTCTCCAGCTCGTCCTTCGCCTGCTTCAGCTCCGCCCGGCTCTGACGAAGCATCGCCAAGGCCACTTTCTCCTGGTTCTCGGCGTTCTCGAGCTCCGCGGCGCTGGTCACGTTGCGCTTGCTGAGCGAGCGCCGCCGCTTCAGGTTCGAGCGCGCCAGGGCAAGCTCGCTCTGGCTTCGGGCCACGTTGGCGTTGGCCCGTTCGATCGCAACCTCGGCCTGGAGCGGATCGATGCGGAGCAGAAGTTGCTCCACTTCGACGCGGTCCAGGGCCTCGGCTCCAACCTCGATCACGGGACCGCGCGTCTCCGCAAACACACGCACGCTACGACGGGGCTCGAGGATGCTGCTTCGCTCCACGCGAGCACGAACCAGCTGCGTCACCATCCGGGTCACGCGGATCTCGCGCAGCGGGTTCTGCACGCCGGCGCTGGCAATCTTCTCGGGATCCGGTGCCACCATCATCAAGACGAGCCCACCGACAAAGAGGATCCCAGCGGTGCCGAGCAGGCCCATGCGCAGCGTCAGCCTGCGCTCAGTCATGACCCACCTCCTCCGAGTCTTCCGCTGCATCGATAAGGAGGGCACCTCGCACCAGGGCATCGAGGGTCTTGCGCAGCTCGTCGGGCGTAGCGCGCTCGGGCTCGAACGTCGTGCGATACAGGAAGCCCGAAAGCAGGGCCTGGATGGCGTCTGCGAAGGTCGCTGCGTCGGCAGCGCCGTCAAAGACGGCCAGGGCCTGACCTTCGCGAATCGTTTCGACCAGGGTGTTGCGAATCGCAGTGTGAAAACTGCGCAGAAAATCTTCGAGCCGCTCCTTCAGGCCCGGATCTCTCGCAACGATCCCCCACGCCTGGTAGTGGACCGACATCCTCGGGGCCACGGCCGCCAGAACCTTGGTGGTTCCGTCCAGCAGCGCGTCGAGTCGATGGCGCGGATCCGACGTCGGATCCGCGCCGGCATCGAACAGCGGCAGATTCTGCTGGTAGGAATCAATCACAGTGGCGAGAAGCAGCTCTTCCTTGTTCTTGAAGTAGCGGTAGAGCGTGCCCTTGGAGACCCCGGCGCGGGCCGCCACCTCCTCCATGCGGGCGCCTTCGACACCGTGGCGTTGGCAGACTTCGAGAGCGGCCTCGAGGATTTTCGCCCTTCGATCGTGATCGGGGTCGGAGCCGGGGGGGGACATGGACCTGCCTCTCAATGCTGGCGATGGGGCGGACAGTACTGACCAGTCAGTATTCTAGCGGGTCCCTCCCCGCCGCCCACAAGGCCACTTCCCCCGTGGGAATCAGAAGCGGGCGAGGCGAAGAAAGGGCTCTAACGTCGCCTCGCTCATCGAGAGGGCCAATTTCTCGATGACAGGCTCAATCCGGGACCCTGGTGCTGGCCTGCCAGGGTTGTCGAACAAGCCTCGACAGTCTCGCGCCCGAGAGGGGGATCAAACGCCAGCTGGGGGCTTTGGATTTTCGGCCGCGCGCCGATATGAAACTCTAAATGTAGTGAAAAAGACCCGATCTTGAAAATGACTGAGGGGCATCCCGTCAGACTGAAATTTTCGGAGATTTCACTGGTAATCTCAGCTGTCTGGACCCAATATTCTAGACTGCTTGGTTGCCCCCCGAACAGCCTGCGGTTGGCCAGCGTCTCGAGGGTGAACGCTAACTCGCCTTCGACTCGCTCGATGGGTCGAGTACTTTTGGGACGAGGCTGTCGGGTTGAGCGGCACGCGCCCAGCCAGACAGAACGATCGCACGAACAGGTGTGGTGAAACCGGATTCGTCCGGGCGGTATCCGACAGGGTGAGCGGAATCGCACCGGTGAACCGATGGGTGGGATCAGTGAAAACCAACGACAAGAAGAAGACGACTACAGCCGCCACAGTGACGGCGAAGACCGGAACCGGTGCGACTCGCGCAGTGGCCGCTGAAGAGCTGGACCCCGGCCGCGAACGACGACCGCTGGAGTCTTACTTCCAGGAGATCGGTGGCACGCGGACGCTCCGCCGCGAGGAGGAAGTCATCCTCGCCAAGGAGCTCGAGGCCGCGACTGCCGAGCTGCGGGAAGCTCTCTACGCGATTCCCTGCTGCGCTCGACACATCATCGAGCGCTGGGACGCGCTGCGCGCGCTGTCGCACACAGGTGCAAAGCTCTCCGAGTCCGTTGGCGCGGAGGAGACCGGTGAGATCGCGGCGCGCGTTGCGCGGGCTGTGAAGCGCATCCGCACGCTGCGGAGCCAGCGCCTCAAGGCGCTGGAGAAGAACAACACCAAGGGCGTCGAGAAGGTCGATGCCAAGATCATCCGCGAGATGAAGTCCGCACATCTTTCCCTCGGTCTGCTGGCCGAGCTGCGGACCAAGGTCATCCTGCTGGCCAAGGACATGAAGGGGGCCCGCAAGGGCACGCGCAAGCTGATGGCGCTGGAGGCCGAGGTGGAAGTCTCGCGCCAGCGGCTGCTGGAGCTGGTCGAGCGGGTCGAAAACGCCCAGGACCGGCTCACGCGCGAGAAGAACCGCTTCATCGAGCACAATCTCAAGCTCGTGGTGGCGATCGCCAAGGACTACCGGAACCTCGGGCTCTCGTTCCCCGACCTGATCCAGGAAGGAAATCTGGGCCTGATCCGGGCGGTCGAGAAATTCGATCACCGGCGCGGCTTCAAGTTCTCGACCTACGCCGTGTGGTGGATCCGCCAAGCGCTGGTTCGCGCGATCCAGAACCACTCGCGGACCATTCGGCTGCCGTCCCACGTACACGACCGCCTGCAGCGCAGCCAGCGAGTGCGGGCAGAGCTGACGGGAAAGCTGGGTCGCGAACCCACCGTCGCAGAGCTGGCGCCCGAGCTCGGCACCGACACCAGCGTGCTCGAGTCGCTCGACCTGCTGTCGCGCGAAGCGATCTCGCTCGAGTCGTCGGTGGCCGGCACCGAGAAGCGGCTCGAGGACTTCGTCTCGGATCCGGGTGCGTCTCAGCCGGACGGCGGTCTCGATACCGAGCGCATGCGTTCGGGCGTCGGCCACCTGATCTGCGTGCTCACCTCACGAGAGCAACTGATCCTGCGGCTGCGCTACGGGCTCGGTGGCGAAGAAGAGCACACGCTGGAGCAGATCGGGCAGTCGCTCGGCCTGTCCCGTGAGCGGGTACGCCAGCTCGAAGCACGCGCGCTCAAGAAGCTGCGCGAGACCGCGCCGGCGCAGAACCTGCACCCGATCCTCGAGCCCTGATCCGGATCGAAAGAAGACGCACGGCCCCGTCGGACGGCGGTTTCTTTTGGGGCGATGCTCAGGCAAAGGCCAGCACCATCAGGACCAGCGCTCCGACCCCCCAGACATACCAGGCAAAGTAATAGAAGCCCTGGCTGCGCAGCAGACGCACGAAGGCCCAGATCGCGGCCAC
>SMVA01171705.1_pt1 | contig 13853 bp, 12 predicted proteins | sample 2456451 | NCBI WGS metagenome assembly SMVA01 (sample SAMN11095933, study PRJNA526329) | marine sediment metagenome | biome: Marine sediment; feature: Surficial sediment; material: Deep marine sediment; isolation source: Hadal surficial sediment | place: Pacific Ocean | collected 2014-05 | depth...
CGAGTTCCTCGAACAGCTGCTGGTAGCCTTGGGTCTCATCGAGCGGCGCGAAGGGATGCATGTGGCTGAACTCGCGCCAGGTAACCGGCTGCATTTCCGTGGTCGCATTCAGCTTCATGGTGCAGGAGCCGAGCGGAATCATCGAACGGTCGAGGGCGATGTCCTTGGCCTGGAGCCAGCGCAGGTAGCGCAGCATCTCGGTTTCCGCGTGATAGAGGTGGAACACCGGATGAGTCATGTAGCCGCTGCTCCGGCGCAACGCTTCCGGAACGTTCTCCGGCACCGTGGCGTCGATCTGCTCGATCGAGAGCAGTCGGTCGGCCTTGGTCGCGAAGACCCGCCACAAGGCTGCCAGGTTGGTGCGCTTGGTGGTCTCGTCGAAAGAGATGCCGAGATGGTCGCCATCGACCAAACGCAGGTTGATCATGGCCTCGCGGGCGCGGGCGGCGATACGTCCGGCTTGACCCGGCACGCGCACCAGGAGGGTGTCGAAAAATGCCTCGTGGACGATCTCGAAGCCGAGCCGCCTGAGCCCCTCGGCGCAGATCTGGGCCATGCGGTGGGCGCGCTCCGAGATGGCCCTGATTCCGTCCGGGCCATGGTAGACGCCGTAGAAGCCGGCGAGCACCGCCAGCAGCACCTGGGCCGTGCAGATGTTGCTGGTCGCCTTCTCGCGCCGGATGTGCTGCTCGCGGGTCTGCAGCGCCATGCGCAGGGCGGGATGGCCTTCCGAATCGACCGAGACGCCGATGATGCGGCCCGGAATGGCGCGCTTATAGGCGTCACGGGTGGCGAAATAGGCCGCGTGCGGCCCGCCGTAGCCCATGGGCACGCCGAAACGCTGGGAGTTTCCGATCACGATATCGGCCCCCATCTCGCCCGGCGGCTTGAGGATCGCGAGGCTCAGGATGTCGGCCGCCACTGCGACCACGGCGCCTTGGGCGTGGGCGGTCCCGGTCAGCGCGCTCAGGTCGCGCACCACGCCGCTGGAACCGGGATACTGGACCAGCACGCCAAACGCCTCGCGGCCCTCAAGCTCGGTGAAGGGATCGCCGACGACAACCTCGAAGCCGAACCAGCGCGCCCGGGTCCGGATCACCGCGATGGTCTGCGGATCGCAGTCCGCGGAAACGATGAAGGTATCGGATTTGGATTTACTGACCCGATGCGCCATGGCCATGGCCTCGGCCGCCGCGGTCGCCTCATCCAGAAGCGAGGCATTGGCCAGTTCCATGCCGGTCAGATCGCAGATCATCTGCTGAAAGTTGAGCAACGCCTCCAGGCGCCCCTGGCTGACTTCCGCCTGGTAGGGCGTATAGGCGGTGTACCAGCCCGGATTTTCCAGCACGTTCCGCAGGATCACGCCCGGCATGACGGTGCCGTGATAGCCCATGCCCATCATCGACACGAAAACCCGGTTCCGGCCGGCCATCTTACGCAGGTAGGACAGAGTCATACGCTCGCTCTTGGCCGGCTCGAGATCGAGCGGCCGTTCGCTGCGGATCGACTTCGGAACCGTCTTGTCGATCAGCTCGTCGAGCGACGCGAGCCCCAAGAGGCCGAGCATATCCGCGACCTGAGCCTCACCCGGGCCGAGGTGACGGCGGACGAAGTCGGCCCGCATCTTCAGGTCTTCCAATGAGCGGCGTGGTTCCGGCATGGCAGGCATCTCCTTTTCGCGGCCAGCTATTTTACGCGGCCCGCTATCTTACGCGGCCTGGGCTACTTCAAGCTCTCGACGTATTCCTTGTAGGCGTTGTCGGCCATCAGCTTCGCGGCCGCGTCCGCATCGGCGATCTTGATCTTGAAGAACCAGCCGTCGCCCAGGGGATCGCTGTTGACCAAGCTGGGATCGTCGTCCAGCGCGCCGTTGACCTCGACCACTTCGCCGGCCACCGGCGCGTAGATCTCGCTCGCCGCCTTGACCGATTCGACGGTCGCGACCTGGGCGCCCTCGGCGAACACCGCGCCCTCCTCGGGCAGCTCCACATAGACCACGTCGCCAAGCTGTTCCTGGGCGTAGTCGCTGATCCCGATTCTGGCGGTGTCGCCCTCAAGCAGCACCCACTCGTGGTCCTCGGTATATCTGCGATCGCTCATCCTTCACTCCCCCTGATAAAAATTAGCCCCGAAAATAGCGCTGCGGCACGAACGGCAACTTCACGACCTCGACCGGCTGGACCTTGCCGCGCAGCATGGCGCCGAACCTGGTTCCGGGCTGGGCTTGGGCGGTCTCGACGTAACCCATCGCAACCGGAGCGCCGAACGTGGGCCCGAAACCGCCGCTGGTGATACGGCCGATCGGCCTGCCGTCCCCGTCGATCAGCTCGACCCCCTCACGGAGAGGCGCCCGCCCCTCGGGCCGGATCCCGACCCGCCGGCGCGTGGCGCCGCCCTCCAACTGCGCCATCACCGTCTCGGCGCCGAGGTAGCCACCCGGGCGCGCGCCATCGCGCCGCCGCGCCTTGGACAGAGCCCAGGTCAGGTTCGCCTCGACCGGCGTGGTCTGGGTATCGATGTCGTGGCCGTAGAGGCAGAGGCCGGCCTCCAGCCGTAAGGAGTCGCGCGCGCCCAGGCCGATCGGCGCGACCTCCGGCTCGGCCAGCAAGCGGCGCGCGAGCGCCTCGGCCTGGGCCGCCGGCACCGAAATCTCGAAGCCGTCCTCCCCGGTATAGCCGGAACGGGCGACGAAGCAGGCCGCGCCCGCGATTTCGACCCGGGCCGCAGTCATGAACACCAGCTCCGCCACCGCCGGTGCCAGGCGCGCCAGCACGGCCGCCGCCTGGGGTCCCTGAAGGGCGAGCAGCCCGTGATCGGGCAGCGGCTCGATCGTACAATCGGCACTCAGATGCTGGCGCAGATGCGCGAGATCCTGGTCCTTGCAGGCGCCGTTGACCACCAAGAACAGATGGTCGCCGGCATTGGTGACCATCAGATCGTCGAGGATGCCGCCGCGATCGTTGGTAAACAGCGCATAGCGCTGGCGACCCTCGGCCAGGCCCATGACATCGACCGGCACCAGGCGTTCCAGCGCCGCCGCCGCAGAATCGCCCCCACTGCCGCCGCTAAGCCGGATCTGGCCCATGTGGGAGACGTCGAACAGACCGGCCGCGTTGCGGGTGTGCCGATGCTCCTTGATGATGCCGTCGCGAAATTGAACCGCCATCTCATAGCCGGCGAAGGGCACCATGCGCGCGCCCAGCTCCTGGTGCAGCGCGTGCAGCGGTGTCCGTTTCAATTCGCCCGATTGGTTCCCCGATTCACTCAAGACACCGTACTCCCACGACAGCAACAGGGCTCACGGCCGCCCACGGCAGCCATGGCCCCCTCTGTCCCAGGACCTGAGAGATTCACCGCACCCGGCGCTTGCTCGCGCGCGCGGCTTACTCCTTCGGTGCGAGACCCGCCACCGCCTACCGGTGACGGCCCGCTTTCCAGAGGCGCCTCTCCCCCGCGCTCCTTTTGCCTGAGAGTTTCCGGGGCGGTTGCTCCTTCGGCGCCGGACTCTTGCAACAGCAAGGTTCCAGTCTCTCCCGCGGGGGGTCATCGGCCAGCGCCCCGGCCGAATCACGCGAAATTTGGAGCGGGGTCCGGGAGGCGCCGTTGGCAAGAAGCTACTCCGCTCCCGGCGAATGTCAACCGGCGTGCCGGTCAAATTTCGGTTTGAATAGCCGCCGAGCCAAAGACCAAAACACCGCTTTTCCAGCGGGCCATCGGCGCTTCTTCTCCCGAGCCAGAGTGTATTGAAACTATATATTGGCGACCAAGACTAGAATTTAGTTCATGAAGTTGGCTCAAGCCGCAAGAATGATTAGCCTACGTTACCTTACCGGGTTCAATTTTTGTGTCGAGGGTCTCAATATCGGAATTTTCACGCAGCCAGACTGCATTCTAGACATTGATGATCATTCGGGTAGCCCTGCCTTCCGAAAGGCTGTCAGGTCACGATCCAGAACCGCCTTGTTGCGGTATGGGACGTGCGCCGCAAAGGCTCTCAAGGAGAAACGAGGATTGATCCTCAGAACCTCTGCAGCCGCCGAACGGGCCTCTTCCTCCCGCCCCAACATGGCATGGCTCGCGGCGATGAACAGGGGGAAGGCAGGATAGTTCGGGTTGCGTTCAGCTCCTCGCTTTAGGGCAGTGATTGCCTCGTCGTACCGACTTGTTTGGAAAAGTGCTTGTCCTAAATAAAATTCATACCACGCCGGGTAAAATGGATCGAGCCGCATGGCCGTCTGTAACAGTCCAATCGCTTCTTGCGCCCGGCCTGACCATCTCAGAACATCGCCCAATCCTGCGAGCGTGTCCGCGTCTCTAGGCTCTAGCGCAAGCGCCTTTTGCGTTTCAATCTCAAATTGGTCTTCCTGCCGAAGAAACCGATAAACCTGGCTCAACAACAGATGCGGGCCTGCCAATGTGTCATCGACGGCAACGGCGTTCTGGCCCAGCTCGAGAGCGCGCGCCAAGTTTTTGTCACGCGCCTTGCCCCAGATTTCCCATTCATTGTAGTGAAGGCGCCCCAACGCAGTCAGCGCTCGGATATGTCTGGGATCGATTTCGATGGCCTTTTCGAACATCTCCTTCGCCTTCGCCGTATCCTTGGTCGTAAATCGCCCAAGGTGCTGTTTTCCGCGGAGAAAATATTCATGTGCCTGGAGGTTACCGGCCTGTTCACGCGTCTTTCGGCCCGCCTTCTCCCTGTCCGTCAACTCGACGGCGAGCGCAGACACGATGTAACCAATTACTTCGTCCTGTAGCTTGAAGATTTCACCAAGGTCGCGATCGAATCGATCGGCCCAAAGATGGCCGCCGGTGGTGGCATCGATCAGTTGGGCATTGATACGTACTTGATTGCCGGCCCGCCGCACGCTGCCCTTCAGCACATAGCGCACACCTAATTCTTCCGCCACTTGGCGCACCTTTACCTGTTGGCCCTTGTAGGAGAAGGAGGAGTTGTGGGCGATCACGAAGAGGCCGGAGATTTTCGACAGGTCGGTGATCAAGTCCTCGGTCATGCCGTCGGCGAAAAAATCCTGGCTCGGATCGTCCGACAGATTGGTGAATGGCAGCACTGCGATGGACGGCTTGTCGGGCAACGGAAACGCCATGGATTCGAGTGACGCCGGCTCCTCGCGCGGTTCCCAGGGCTTCAGCCAAAGGGCCGCTCCGGCCGCCACGACCAGCAAGGCCATCGTGGCGGCGATACCCGGAAGCCGCCATGATCTCGTCGTGACCATTGCGACGGCAGGCGCTTCCGCAACCTCAGATCCCATCGAGACCCGAAAAACCCGCACGGGCTCTGCAATGTTCTTCAGCTCTTGCTCACCCAAATCCTCGAAAACCGCGGTCACCTTGCCTTTGGCGTGATCGAAAACCGTCCGTGAGACCAAGACACAGCCTGGTTCCGCCAGTCCCTCCAGACGCGCGGCTAGGTTGACGCCGTCACCGTAAATGTCGCCGCCCTTGACCATCACGTCGCCGAGGTTGACCCCAATGCGGAACCGGAACGCCCGGTCCTCGGGCACTTGGCTTGCCCGGATCTCGACCGCGACCTGCCAGGCCAGCGCGCACGCCAATGCATCGACAACGCTGGCAAACTCGACCAGGAACCCATCGCCCATCAGCTTGACGACACGGCCGTGGTGTTGGGCGATCAAGGGATCCAGTATTTCGGCCTTAAGGCCTTCCAGCCGCGTCAGAGTCCCTACTTCGTCTTCACCCATAAGGCGGGTGTAGCCGACCACGTCGGCGGCAAGAATGGCAGCAAGCCTGCGTTCCATTTGCGGCCCCTCTCTAGGAAAGGAGACTATCGAATCGCCACACGAAAAACCATGCCACTAGAGAATGCCTGACTGTCGCCTCTCGGCTAAACCCGAACTCGATTACCACACCGGAACGACAACCGAATATAGTTCGCTTGGCTGGCATTCGACACCGCTTTGAGCACTGAAAAGCTCCTTTCCGAACCGAGCCCCAACCGGCGCGTACTGAAATGAGCCACTACCGGCGTCCGGTTGTGGTCTCGCGAGCGCGAGGCCGTACGCCAATGGGCCTGAACCCCCTAACGATTTTCCTGGTTGTAGCGAAGCTCGGCCGGGGTCAGGGCGATGCCGACATAGATGATGTAATCGGCGCCGGTCCGGCCCGGCGGCAACGGGATTCGCGGCGACACCACATCAACCGCAACGACCCTGGTGCGGTTGCCCTCGAAGGGAATTTCAATTTCGAATTCCTCGCGCGCCACGATCTTGCGGTCCAGGGTCGCAATGGCGACGAAGTAGCTGAGCCGGACTTTGCGGCCCCGGTTTGCGGGACCGTCGGCGGCCACGATCCGGACTTCCATGTCCATCTCGACGACCCCGTCGTCGTACCCGCAGAACAGCGCCACGTCCTGGATTTGGGCCTCGAACAAGACGTCGGTGAGATCGCGCCCCGGGCCGGCAAAGCGCGTGACTTCGCGCGCCTCGGCCACGGGAAAGACCGTAGGACAGGGCAGTGGCGGCGGGTCATCGCCGATCAAGCCGCAACCGGCCATGCCCAGCACCAGCGCCAGCGGCGCCAGCAAGCCCAGGTTCACAGAATTTGCAATCGCCATATCGGCCCGGCCCCGATCAAAGGCGATTGTGGCTGCCGTCGCATATGGGCTTCTTGCGGCTCGTCTTGCAGCCGCAGAACCAGACCTTCTTGGTCGCCTCGGCCTCATAGATGATCGGCGTGAGCCCGGTGCCGGAATGGGAGCCGTCGCAAATCGGCTGCTTCTTGCTGCGCCCGCAAGCGCACCACAAATAGCTCCGCCCGGCCTCGACTTCGATCATATATGGCCCTTCTTGGGCGACGATCGGATCGGCCATGACACCCCTTTCTTCCGAACCGCCGCTATACTACGTTCAGCCCTGCCCGAAAGGGCGGGCCAAGCGGCACGGGACACTTGCTGGAACGACTCCGCGGGGACTTTATGAAACCCCCGGGTCGAGCACAAGAGCCGGCGCCCCGGCCGGCGCCAAGGAACCAGTCGCGACGGAAAACCCATGGAAAAACCAAAGTTGACCATCCTGCTTGCCAATCCCCGGGGCTTCTGCGCCGGGGTCGAGCGGGCCATCGAGATCGTCGAGCAGGCCCTGATCAAGTTCGGCCGGCCGGTCTACGTGCGCCACGAAATCGTGCACAATCGCTACGTCGTGGCGGGCCTGGAAGCCAAGGGTGCGGTCTTCGTCGAGGATCTTGCGGCGGTGCCGGAGGGCGTGCCGGTGATTTTCTCCGCCCACGGCGTGCCCAAGAGCGTGCCGGCGGAGGCCGAGGCGCGCAATCTGTTCTATCTGGATGCCACCTGCCCCCTGGTTTCCAAAGTGCATCGCGAGGCAGAACGTCACGCCCGAACCGGCCGGCAGATCATCCTGATCGGCCACGCCGGACACCCGGAGGTAATCGGCACCATGGGGCAGCTCGGTGTGGGGACCATTCTGCTGGTCGAGAGCATCGCCGATGCCGAGGCGGTCGAGATCGCGGACCCGGAACAAGTCGCCTTCATTACCCAGACCACGCTTTCGGTCGATGACACCGCCGAGATCGTCCAGGTGCTCAGGCGCCGCTTCCCGAAGATCCGCGGCCCCAAGAAGGAGGATATCTGCTACGCCACCACCAACCGGCAACAGGCGGTCAAGGCGATTGCGGCCCGCTGCGACGCCATTTTAGTGGTCGGCGCACCCAATTCCTCCAATTCGCAACGCCTGGTCGAGGTCGCGCGCAATCTGGGTTGCGACACGGCCATGCTGGTGCAGCGTGCCGCCGACATCGACTGGGCGCAGCTCGACGGCGTGGGCGCGCTCGGCGTGACCGCGGGCGCCTCGGCGCCGGAGATCCTGGTCGAAGAGGTCATCGCCGCCTGCCGCGAACGCTACGACGTCATCATGGAGGAGGTCACGGTAACCTCGGAGAACGTCCAGTTCAAGTTGCCCCGCGCGCTCAGCGAAGCCACTGCAACCGCCTGAGCGCAAGACGCCACGCGCCCCGAACCCGATACAAAATGGCCGTCTACACCGAAGTTACCGACGAAGACCTCATAGAGTTCCTGGTCCAGTACGATCTGGGCCAGGTGACGGCCTTCAAGGGCATCGCCGAGGGCGTCGAGAACTCCAACTACCTGCTACGCACGACGATCGGCAGCTATATCCTGACGCTTTACGAGAAACGGGTGCGGCGCGAGGACCTGCCCTACTTCGTCGGCCTGATGGAGCACCTTGCGCGCCACGGCATCGACTGCCCAGTGCCGATCGCCGGCCGCGACGGCGGCGCACTGCGCGAGCTCTGCGGCCGGCCGGCGGCGATCGTCAGCTTCCTCGACGGCTTGTCGCCGCGGCGCCCGCAGCCCGAACACTGCCGCCTGCTGGGCGAAGCCATGGCGCGCATGCACCTGGCCGGCGCCACCTTCGAGATGCGGCGCGAGAATAATCTGTCGATGCCCGGCTGGCGGTCGCTGTTCGAAGGCTCGGCGGCGCGCGCTCACGAAGTCCAGAAAGGGCTAGCCGAAGCGCTCGACGGCGAGATTGCGTACCTGGAGGCCAACTGGCCGGAGGACCTGCCCGATGGGGTGATCCATGGCGATCTGTTTCCCGACAACGTGTTCTTCCTCGGCGGGCGGCTGTCGGGGATTATCGACTTCTATTTCGCCTGTAACGACTGCTTCGCCTATGACCTGGCGATCTGCCTGAACGCCTGGTGCTTCGAGGCCGACAACGCCTTCAACGTCACCAAGGCGCGGCTCCTGCTCCAGGCCTACCGCCAAGTGCGCCCCTTTTCCCAGGCCGAACTCGCGGCGCTGCCGCTGCTCGCCCGCGGCAGTGCGCTGCGCTTCCTGCTGACCCGGCTCTACGACTGGCTGCATCACCCCGAGGGTGCGCTGGTCGAGCCCAAGGACCCCCTGGAGTACTGGAAGAAGCTCAGCTTCCATCAGCGCGCAGGCGGACCCGGCGATTATGGCCTCGACTGAGCCGGTCGATATCTTCACCGACGGCGCCTGCTCGGGAAATCCGGGCCCAGGCGGTTGGGGCGCGATCCTGCGCTACAACGAGGTCGAGAAGGAGCTCTCGGGCGGCGCGCCCGAGACGACCAACAACCGCATGGAGATGATGGCCGCGATCGCGGCCTTGGAAGCCCTCAAGCGCCCGGCGCGGGTGCGCCTGCACACCGACAGCACCTACCTCAAGGACGGCATCACCAAGTGGATTCACGCCTGGAAAGCGCGCGGCTGGAAGACCGCGAGCAAGAAGCCGGTCAAGAACCAGGACCTGTGGCAGCGGCTGGAGGCGGCGATCGAACCCCACGACGTGACATGGTTCTGGGTCAAGGGCCACGCCGGCCATCCGGAGAACGAACGCGCCGACGAACTCGCCCGCCACGCCATTGGGGCGTTGGAATGAGTCTGGTAAGTTGTTTTAAAGAAACTTTTGAACGAGGCTGACAATGACTGAACCGCTAAGCCGGGACGATGCCATCGAGCTCCTGAAAAAGTTGGGAGGCGAGCGCGACGAGGACGTGCTGGAAGCGGCGCGCGAGATCCATGCCCGGATCACCGCCGCCGATATGGCCTGGGAGCAATTGCTGGTGTCGGAGGATGGCGCCGACGAACCCGATGACTTCGACGATGCCGACGAATTCGACGACGACGACACCGGCGAGGACGACACCGGCGAGGACGACACCGGCGAGGACGGCACCGGTGAGGACGGCACCGGCGAGGACGACACCGGCGACGAAGGCACCGGCGAGGACGACGAATCCCCGGATCCGGAAGACAAAGACGAATCCCCGGATCCGGAAGACGAAGACGCCAAACCGGCGCGCGCAAAGGACGTGGAATCCCTGGCGCTGATCGAAAAGCTGCTGGCCAAGTCCAACATCTCGGCCGATCTGCGGGAGGAGTTGAAGGGCTACAAGACCGATATCGCCGAGCGCGAATTCGACGCCCGGGACCGCCGCTACATCAGCGCCATCGACAAGCGGCTGTCCAAGCGCCGCTAGAGGAGCATTCCGACCTTACGGGGCCTGGCGCGGGCGGATCGCCCAGGTGCCGGCCAGGATCAGCAGCACCAATACCGCCACGGGGCCGGCGAACCAGGAGCCCGCGGCGAGCAGTGCGGCGGTGCCGGCCCAGAGGATCGAGGACAGGGCCTCGGCCACGGTGGCGATCCGCGACGAAGTTTGGCGGCGGTGGAAGGTGCTGCGCTTGGCCTGGGACCGGAACCAGATCTGGATCATGGTCCCGGAGGCCGCCGATACCGCGACCCCGAGCGCCGCCACTGCCGCGATCCGGGGGGCGGCGAAGGCGAGCGCCAACACCAACGGCGCAATCACCACCGCGACCGCGACAATGACAGCCTCGATCTTGGCGGTCAGCACCGCCCGCTCCGGAACCGGCGCGGAGGCCACCAGGTCCGGCGCGTCCTCGCCGGAAACCGCGAGCCAGGCGAGCCCGCCGGCGAGCTGGCCGGAAGCCATGACGATCACCGGCACCAGGATCAGGAGACCGCCCAAGTCGTCGCCGAAATTGCGCCACAGCAGCAGCGCCGGCGGCGCCAGATAGAGAATCTGCATCAGGGTCTGAGACATCAGCCAGGGGTCGCGGCGCAGCAGGACCCATTCCTTGCGGCGCAGGACGCGCTTCACCGAGGCGGGACGGAACCGTTCGCGGCCCCGCTGCCGCGTGCTTTCGTAGGCCTCGCCCGACGCGGCGACCACATGATCGCCGAAGTTGGCCGAGAACACCGCGATGACCGCGGCGAGCAGGCCGAGCCCGAAGGCGAGCAGCACGGCGAGCATGACGCCTTCGCCCATGGCGGCGCGGGCCGGCCACCACAGCAGGCTGGCCGGACCGGGCGCCGCCGCGACGATATCTTCGGATCGAAAAATCTCGAGCCGCGAAAACTTCCCGGTGGACAGGATCGCCGCCACCTGTGCGCCGATCACGAACCCGGCGCCAACCACCGCGGAGACGACCTGGGAGATGAACCGGGTGCGCTTGGGGCCGAGGCTCCGGAACATGACGATGGTGACCGCGATGGCGAAAGCGGTGGCCAGCGCGCCCATGGCCAGCAGCACCCCATATCCAGCGAGCCAGCGCGGACCGTCGTAGAACGCGAGCACGTTGATGAAGGGGCCGGCGAGCACCGTGGTCAGCAAGGTGGTCGCCAGCGCGATCGCGATCATGCGCACGGCAAAGACGCGCCGCGCCGAAGCCGGCGACGACAGAATAAGATCGAGGTCCGATCGCGCGTAGAAGGCGCGTGTCACCGACTCCATCGCCTGGGACAGCATCAGCGAGCAGGCCAGAAAACCGCCGCCGGTGAGCATCAGCAGAGTCTCTGGGTCCGGGACGATGCCGGCCTCGGCATAGGGCGCCACCAAATAATAGGCCAGCATGTGGATCAGCACCGCGAAGGCGACGGCGACCGCAGCCAGAATCGGCTCGCGGCCGCGCTTGCCTGCGGTCATCATGGAAACCCAATCGCGCCAGAACAGGCGCAGCTCATGGCGCCCGAACCACGCGATACCGAAGCTCCTGGATATGGGGGTCGCGAGCTGGCTCACGCGGCGTCGTTCTCCCGGGCGACCAATTCGAGGAACACGTCCTCCAGACTGCCGCCGGCGTGGCCGGCCCGGCTGCGCAACTCCTCCAGGGTGCCCTCGGCGATCAGGCGGCCCTTGTCGATGACCCCGATGCGCCCGGCCATGCGCTCGGCGACCTCGAGGATGTGGGTGGTCAGGATCACCGAGACACCGTTGCGCACCCGCTCGGAGAGCAGTTCCTTGACCTGGCGGGCCGAGCCGGCGTCGAGGCCGGTCAGAGGTTCGTCGAGAATCAGCAGGCGCGGCTCGTGCACCAGAGCGCCGGCGAGGGCAACCTTCTGGCGCATGCCCTTGGAGAAGCTCTGGCAACGCTCGTGGGCGTGGGGCTCGAGGCCCAGCCAGCCGATCAATTCGCGCGCCCGCGCCTCGGCAATCTCCGCCGGGATGCTCCACAACCCGGCGACGAATTCGAGGAACTCGAAGGGGGTCAGCTTCTCGTAGATCATGGGTTCGTCGGCGACCCAGGCGATGTCCCGCTTGGCCGCAACCGGGTCGGCGAGCGCGTCGATGCCGAGCACCGAGACTTGGCCGGCGTCGGGCTTCAGCAGACCCGCAACGATCCGCAAGGTGGTGGTCTTACCGGCCCCGTTGGGCCCGAGCAGGGCATAGAACTCCCCGGTCCGGACCGTCAGGTCGAGACCATCGACCGCCGGCCGGACGAATTTTTTGACGAGGCCCCGAAGTTCAAGGGCGGGTGTCGAAGGGTCCATATTCCCGCGAGTTATCTCAAGCCGTGACGGAACGGGGCCCCCGTGGAGTCTCTGGGGCGCCCCGCGTGAGATACTTCTATACGGCCACAAAGTTTCAGAGACATAAAGCCCGGACCGGGTCCAAGCGCGGGTGAACCTCAGAAAGCCCAGAAATCTGGGCTTTTACAGTGCTTCCAGGATGGCTTCGGCGCTGGAGACTTCGAAGGCGCGCGGTTCCTCGCGGTTGAGCAGGGTGACCACGCCGTCGTCCACGATCATGGCGTAGCGGTCCGAGCGCATGCCCATGGCGCGCGAGGTCAGATCGAGCTCCAGACCCAGCGCCTGGGTGAACTCGGCGATTCCGTCGGCCAGCATCAGCACCTTGTCGCCGACGCCCTGGTCCTTGCCCCAGGCGCCCATCACGAAGGCGTCGTTGACCGAGAGGCAGGCGATGGTATCGACGCCCTTGGCCTTGATCTCGTCGGCCTTGGCGACGAATCCGGGCAAGTGCTTGGCCGAGCAGGTCGGCGTGAAGGCGCCGGGCAGCGCGAACAGCACCACCTTCTTGCCGGCGAAGATCTCCTCCGTGGTGATGGCCTCGGGGCCGTTCTCGGTCAGTTGGTGGAGCGTGCCGCTCGGAATTTTGTCGCCGACTTGTATCGCCATGGTCCCCGTTCCCTCATTCATGCAGGTTCGGCGGAAGGGCCGATAACCCGGCCGCCCGATTAAAGAGTAGATTAAGGAAAAGCTGCCGCCGATCAACTGCCGCCGGCGCGATCCCCACCGGCGCGATCCCCACCGGCGCGATCCATGGCCCGCACGACCGTATCGGTGGTCAAGACCTCCGGCAGCGCCAAGCCGTCGGGAAGCGCCGGGCCGTACACCGCGGCGAAGGGAATGCCGTAGCGGCCGAAGCCTTCCAGATAGCGGGAAATCTCCTCGCTGGGCAGGGTCCAGTCGCCGCGCATCGCCACGACCTCCCCGGAGGCGAGCCGCGCCTGAACTTCGCCCCGTTCGAGCACCAGCTTCTTGTTGATCTGGCAAGTCAGGCACCAATCGGCGGTGACATCGACGAACACCACTTGGCCGTCGGCGACCAGCGCCGGAATCAAGCCGAGGTCCATGACCTTCCAGGCCGCGTCCTCATTTGCCGCGCCGCCCTGCTGAGCCACCGCGTTCGCGTTCGGGGCCGGCAATACCGCGGGCAGGACAAAGGCGGCGAGCGCGAGCGCACCGGCCACCGCCGGCGCCGGCAGCCGGCCCGCGCGCCGGGCGTGGCCGAGCCAGAGCACGGCGCCGAGCGCCGCCAGCAGCCCGCCGACGCCGAGCGCGGGCGCGAGCCCGACCTGCTTGGCCAGCACGCTGAGCAGCCACAGCGCGGTCGCGGCCAGCGCCAGGCCGAGGATGCGCCGCAGGGTCACCATCCAAGGCCCGGGGTGGGGCAGCCGCGTGGCCAGTGCCGGGGCGGCCGCGATCGCCAGGTAGGGCAGCGCCAGGCCGAGGCCGAGCGCCGCGAAAATCAGGGTGATCTCGACCGCCCCG
>SMVA01311100.1_pt1 | contig 13846 bp, 14 predicted proteins | sample 2456451 | NCBI WGS metagenome assembly SMVA01 (sample SAMN11095933, study PRJNA526329) | marine sediment metagenome | biome: Marine sediment; feature: Surficial sediment; material: Deep marine sediment; isolation source: Hadal surficial sediment | place: Pacific Ocean | collected 2014-05 | depth...
CGAGCACCACCTGCTCGGCTTGTGGGTCCAGCAGATCGGTCATCAACGCAACGATAAATGGCTGCGAGATGGTCTGGCCGTGACCTATGGGCAGCGGCCGATTTGCATAGGCCGCATCGGGACCGTAGGAGTCGACGAAGTCGTGGCGCGCAACGGTTGCCATCGCATCCAGGACGCGAGCGTTCAATTCCGAACGTCCCGTGTAAGACGCTGTTTCTCGAGTGTCGCGCTCGATCTCCACCATTAGCTGGGCTTGTAATTCTGTCACATCCACCTCGGAGGTTGCGCCGGTGCAACTGCTGGCAAGCAGCAGTGATAATAAGGTAATGAAAGGCTTCATTCGTCTCCTGACGCTATGTTAGTGGCAGACAATTTCGTTATCCGTTTTCCTGCAGGCATCCGGCCAGCCATGGTTGTCCCAGAAGGTATCCAAGCCCACGACCCGCACAAATTCGGAAAACGCCGGATTTGTTCTCAACACGGCACCTTCGGAAGCAAAAAACAACTCCATGGTATTGAGTTCGCGTGTGGTGAGAAGCACGTTGGTTATTGCGAAGATTTTCTCCGTTTGCAATAACACCAGACCACCCCAGTAGAAACTGGTGGGCAGGTAATCCGGATAAGCCTCATCGAGCGCTGAAATGGCTTCTTCAATATCGGAATCCGCTCTGCTCCGTATCGCCTTGACAAACGTTCCCACCCAGGCCGCGGGCAGTTCCCTGGACTGAAGAAATCCGGTTAGCACCAGTTCCGCTTCCTGATATTTCTGCTGGCGAAACAACAACACCAGATATGCCTCTTGATTCACGTAGGGCCGGGTCCCCGCATCGATCGCCAATTTGAAGTGCTGGGCCGCCAGTTCATCTTCATTTTTCCACAAGTAGGCGATAGCCAGACGGTGAACGTCTTCGGGTGATCCGTCGCTTGCCGATACCGCGAAGCGAGCTTGCTCAATACTTTTATCCAGGTAACCGACTCTGGCCAGGAACTGGGAGTACCACTGGCGTGCATGTGCATCTGTCGGATCATGGGCAATCGCCGAGTTGAACAAAACCTCCGCTTTTGCCCAGTTCATCTGTTGCATCGATATGAAGGCCTTGATGGCGTAAGTTCGGTCAGGTGTGCCATCGAGTTCTTCCACGCGATCCAAAGCCCCAAGCGCCTTGACGAACATCGGATCTTCCGCCTCGTCGCTGTAGGTTGGCAGCAGGGCGTAAGCGTTTGCCAGCCCCAGATGTGCGTTCGCTGTTTCAGGGCAGGCAATCGTCGCTTCTTCAAAGAGAACTATGCTTCGTCTGACAGCGTCTCCGCCACGCTGCTGGAGTTTTGCCGCCGCCATTTCCAGATTTTGATAACAGGCATTCGAAGATTGTGATGAAACCGTCAGGAGGTAAGTCGCGGAGGCGATCACCAATACCGCAACGATGATGGCCCATACGGGTACGCGTCGCCATGAAAGCGCCGGTGAAGCGACCTGCGAGTCATCTGTTACCGGTACCAGGAGGCGATACCCGACCTTCGGCAATGTCTGGATATAGGTGGGTTCTCGCGGATTATCCTGCAGATGCGTGCGCAGCATCGATATGGATCTGGACAGCACCTCGTCGACAACCACGAGGTCGGTCCACACCTCGTCCAGGAGTTCATCGCGGGTAACGACATCTGGAAAGTGGCGTGACAGGCACACCAACACCGCCATCACCTTGGGTTCCAGGTGAGACACTTCTTCGCCACGAGTCAGCGTCCCCTGGCGCGGCGCCACCTTCCAGTCCCCCAACCGGAAGCCACGTTCGAGATCCACGATTTGCTCAGTACTATCTTTCAAGGCTTGCCCGTAGTTTCTGTTGTCAGATCGATCGTCAGCGTAGGCAAAAATCTACCCGGAATGGATTGTGATTCGCCTTTACCGGTAACTGTCCCGCCAGCGGCGGAATAGTATTTTACTGCATTGGATTCGGCACCAATGGATAGCGAATTTCCGCCCAGTGACAATGCCTGGTTTTTTGCCTGGGTCATTAGTTTTCGGCCTACCCCGGAACCGATGTGATCGGGATCGACGAATAGAGCTTCTAACTCGAATTCGCTGGCAGACAAACGTTCCGGTGCACAAAATCCTATGACCTTTCTGTGCTTTTCGGCGACGGTATAGAAGTACCTCGGGCTGGAAATTTTATTAGCGCTGACCTTGAGTTCCTCGCGGCATGATTCCATGAACTCTGGTGAATAACCCCAATGAGCTTTTGAGCACATCGCAAGCTCGCTTAAGAGTTCGGCCGCGTCAGGCAGGGCTGGTCTCAGAGCAGTGGTCAAAAGTTACACCCGTCTTGTTCTGCTTGTCTTGACTTGTTAGGAGGCTTCGCTCGTTTAATACTGATGCCAGTCTAACGTGTGACAGCGCAGTACTCGGAATCCATTCTGTGATTGTACACGTCAATCACGGTATCAACATTGCTGTTCTGGCTTGGTCAACCTTACCACTAAAGTGTCGATATCTTGTGCTGGTGTGTCGGCTCGCTCTGAAATGGGATAGAGTCCTACGTTCACCAGGGACTAAGGAGGGGTCATGTCCGAATTCAGAATCAACGTGAACGGTGAGGATCACGAGATCGATGTCGAAGCGGACATGCCTTTGTTGTGGGTCTTGCGCGATGTTCTTGGCCTCATTGGCACCAAGTTCGGTTGTGGTATTGCCCAGTGTGGCGCCTGCACGGTACATGTGGACGATGTGCCAATGCGGTCCTGTTCCGTGAGGGTTGCCGATGTTGCTGGCCAATCGATACGCACCATAGAAGGTTTGGCCGAAAGCACTCACCTCCACCCGTTGCAGCAGGCCTGGATAGAACACGACGTCGCCCAATGCGGCTATTGTCAGTCGGGTCAGATCATGTCTGCGGCGGCGTTGCTGGCGAGAAACCCGAATCCGACGGATGCAGACATTGACGCTGCCATGGTGGGGAACTATTGCCGTTGTGGAACCTATAACCGTATCCGGAAGGCGATTCACGGGGCGGCCGGGTTGATGACGGCTCAGTATGTGAACGCGGCGGAGGTCAACGCATGAAACAGCGTAACCTCATTAGCTCGGTAGAATCCGCGCTTGGACAACTTCGTCTGGATCGTCGATCGTTTCTGAAAATTACCGGGGTGGCGGGTGGTGGGTTTGTCATCGCTTCGGTATGCCCCGCAGCGCTGGCGTCTGAAGCAGAATCTGAGTCAGCCGCGTCTGAAACAGACGGCGAAGCGCCGGTTGTTACCAGTGAATTGAATGCGTTCATCAAAGTCTCTTCGGATGGAAAGATTACGATTTACTCTGCCAACGCGGAAATGGGACAGGGCATCAAAACCGCCTTGCCGATGATTATTGCCGAAGAATTGGGTGCCCGCTGGGAAGATGTCGAAGTACTTCAGTCGCCGGTGGACGAGAGTCGATTCGGTCGCCAGGGTGCTGGCGGTTCAACCACGATCCCGCGCACGTGGAATCAGATGCGCCGCATGGGGGCGTCCGCCAGAGAGATGTTCATCAGTGCGGGTGCGCTGGTCATGGAAGTGTCCAGAGAGGAGCTGAAAACGGCTGACAGCAAAGTGACCCACGGGTCGGGCCGGTACATGACTTTTGGTCAACTGGCGACGCTGGCAGCGAAACAGGAGGTTCCCGATCCCGATACGTTGACATTCAAGGATCGCGAAGATTACACGATCATCGGCACCTCGATATCCGGGGTGGACAACCTGGCGATTACCACGGGTCTTGCGCTTTTTGGTATCGATACTCGAGTGCCGGATATGCTCTATGCCGCTTACCACAAGTGTCCGACCATCGGTGGCAAGGTTAACGGCGCCAACCTGGATGAAATCAAAACAATGCCGGGAGTCGTGGATGCGTTCCTGATAAAAGGCAACGGCAACGTGCGGGAACTGCTGGACGGCGTCGCCATTGTCGGCACGACGACCTATGCGGTTTTTAATGCAAAGAAGAATCTAGAGGTCGATTGGGATGAAAGACAGGCCTCCAAAGATAGCTGGACCGAGATCGTTTCCCGTGCCAAGAGCCTGGCCGGTTCTCGTGGGCCCGATGAAGTGGTCGACAAAGGTGACGTGGAGAAGGTTTTTGCCGACCCGGACAACACGACGCTTGAAGCCTTCTACGAATATCCGTTTGTCGCGCACCTCTGCATGGAACCTATGAACTGCACAGCGCACTACCGACAAGGTAGAGCAGGTGAAAAAGATACCCTGGAAATATGGCTTCCGTCGCAATCACCCACGCGCATTCACGCGGCGGCGAGATCCATGTTCGGGTTGAAACCGGATCAGATCACTTTGCACCAGATGCGTCTCGGCGGTAGTTTTGGTCGACGAACGTCTTCCGAATACATCTGTGAAGCCATCGAGATATCAAAACGCGTGAACGCACCCGTGAAGCTCACCTGGACACGCGAAGATGACATTCACCATGATTTCTTTCGTGTCGGCGGCTTTCAATCGGTGAAAGGTGCGGTGAATTCCGAAGGTAGATTGATTGCCTTTGAGGATCATTTTATCGGCATGCAAACCGGAGGCAGAGCGGTGTCGGGCTCACGCTTTCGCGCCACCGAGTGTCCGATCGAAAACATCGACAACGCGTATGCTTCAAAAACGATGTTTGAAATTTCTACTCCCTGCGGACCCTGGCGAGCACCGGGTTCGAACACTTCCGCCTTTGTCTCGCAAAGCTTTCTAGCTGAGATGGCGCATGCCGCCGGACGCGACTACCTGGAGTTTCTGTTGGAAATCGTGGGAGAACCCCGTTGGTTTCAAGAGGGCAACATCCGGTCATTGAATACCGGGAGAGCGGCCGACGTCATCAGGCTGGCCGCGGAAAAGGCGGGTTGGGGTCGTGAGATGCCAGATGGTTCTGGTCTGGGGCTCGCGTTTTACTTCTGTCACGCAGCCCATATTGCAGAAGTTGCGGAGGTAAGCGTTGACGCCGACAAGAAGCTCACGGTGCACAAGGTAACCGTTGCAGTCGACGTTGGCCCCATCATCAATATGAGTGGTGCATTGTCACAGGTGGAAGGAGCCGTGATCGATGGCCTTTCCACCATGATGGCGCAGAAGATTACGATGGAAAATGGCCGTATCGAGCAGTCCAACTTCCACGATTACCAGGTACTGCGGATTCCTGATTCGCCCAACGTGGACATCCACTTTATTCAAAGTGATTTTTCACCGACGGGTTTGGGCGAACCGGCTTTGCCGCCCCTTGCTCCGGCTGTTGGGAACGCGATTTTTGCCGCAACGGGACACAGGGTGCGAAAGATGCCTCTATCGGAAGAGGGTTATACGATCTGATCGGCTGCCAGATCTGCATAACCGTCGCTTCTCGTTGAGGCGGTCAGCCCGTATTCCGAGGAGACAACGCTAGAAAGGACACTCTAACAATTGGCCTCACCGGCGTTTCCTACAGGTCAACGTCAACGTCGAATTTTTCCATCACCTCACTGAGTTGCGATGGGTCGATCATGCCTAAGATGTTGATGAATACCGCTTCATCACCGTCGACGGCCATGACCACCAGCCCCTGAATGGCTTCACCATCGAGTTTCATGAAGATCTGCACTTCTTCGTCAGATTCCTTGACCTGCACAATGGGTTCCCAGTCGTCGTTCATGAGCATGCCTTTGATTTTCGTCAACTGCTCCATTGCAGGGCCGGTTTGACCCGCGGTCGAATAAACATTGATGCGCACACCCTGCAGGCCTTTGAACAGCTTCGCGGCTTCCGGATCGTCTTTTGTTGCGGCGCTCATGAAGTTCAAAATCGTTCCGCCGATGTTGATCATCACCTTCGGCTCGCCGTAAACGCTGCTCAGTTCGCCAAACTCGACGTAGCCTGGCAACGCTTTCAGTTCTTCCTGCTGAGCCATCGCACTCAGGCTCAATGTTGCGGCCAATATCGCGATCATCCATCTATTCATGGGGTTACTCCCTGTCCAATCCAAATTGATTCGAAATGATCCGAACCGTGTTTTTTGTAACCGGTACGGCAAATCCGTGACCGATGTTCAATCTGATGCTATTACTGGTTTTGCGGTTGGCTCTCGCCAGGTAAGCGAGGACCAGATTAAACTCCTGCCTCGCCTGGGTAATCTGTGAGTCTGTGGGTCCCTGGGGCCACATCTGGCTGACGGCGATCGTTACCGCGATGACCGCGCTCGCGCTCGCCATGACCCAGCGGAGTTGCAGAAAACCGGATCGATCGGCTGCGCGGCTTCGGCGCGGAATTTGTCGCAGTTGTTTGCGTAATCGCCTCGGTGCGGGCTCAGCGGGAATTTTCGACATAATCTGCCGTAGTTCGATGGTTTCGTCGATCGCACGGGCAAGTGCCGGGTCGTGCTCGGCGGCCGCTCGCAGTGACATCGCTTGTTCATCGGTCAACTCACCATGCAGCAATGCACCGATATGGTCTTCCCAGCCTTTCGTGTCCGGCGATTCATTCATGAGCTTATCTCACTCAGTTGCTCTCGCAGCCGTTTTCTCGCCCGGTGCAGATACACCTTGACCTGGGACAGGTTCAATTCGGTTATGTGCGCTACTTCTTCATAACTGTGTTGTTGCATATCTCTGAGTACCACCAGTGAGCGATAGGGCTCTTCCAGGTTCGCAATGGCCGATTTCAACCATCGCACCAGTTCGTCGCGTTGCGCATCGGCCGCCGGGCCGTGGACCTCCGGCGTCTCCAGTTCCGGGGTAAGTCTTCGATGACGCAATCTATCGAGACAGACGTTTCTGGTTACCTTCAGCAGCCAGGGCTTGATGCGCTCGGGATCCAACTCTTCCCTTCGGTTCCAGAGTTTGATGAAAGCCTCCTGAGTGGCGTCCTCCGCTTCGCTTGCATCCTTGAGCAGGTAACGTGCCAGGGACCAGGCATCATCCTGATAGCGCTTTACCCACTGTCGGAATTTTTTGCTCATCTCACTACTAACGGTTGAGTTCACATTTTGTTACACAATTGGGTACTTCATGAGTTGTTGTTGTGTAGGGCGACTACCCTCAATTAGACATTACTCGTAGAATTATGGCGGATGTCGGCACGGGCGATGTCTGGGTTAGACCCGACGCGAGGGATGACCATCGCGTCACGACGACGTGCGGTGCTAACTGAAATGCTCCACGCCAAGAACTAAGGGGTATTGCGCCCCCAGCTATCCCAATAGGTCACATGTGCGGCATCCAGACGATCGGCTTTCTTGAGCTTGGCGTTTTTGGTGTAAGCCACGGGCAACATGACGGTTTGTATGACACCTGGCGGCATATCGAGAATGCCAGCTACCGCTTCCTGGCGTGCAGACAACAATGTGGTCCAGGTTGCGCCGAGGTTGCGCGCGCGTAATGCAAGCATTAGTGACCAGGCAGCGGGTAGAATAGATCCGTAATAGGCCACTTGCCTGGCCACCTCCGCTCCGGGTGGATCGGCCGTCGTACACACGAAGATCATTGCGGGGATTTCGTGCAGCCGGTCAACGAGGGCCTTCTGCGTGGCCTTCACTTCCATGCCGCGTTGCTTCGCCAATTCCATCAATACGGTTTTGTATAGCGCTGCGAGCGCGCGCTTCTTGCCTGAGTCGACAATCACCATGAAACGCCAGTTTTCAACGCCGAGCCCGGTGGGTGCCTGGGTCGCGAGATTCACGCAGTCATGGATGACTTCAGGCGGCACCTCGCGATCGAAATCCAGGTTTCGCCGCACCGAACGGGTGGTCGCCAACACCACGTCGACGCTTGCTATATCGAGAACTTCGCTGGTCATTGCTTGCCTTGATCCTGTTACCTTGAATTTTTCTGTCCTGGGCTACCTGCCCTGCCAGGAAGGTTCACGTTTTTCGGCGAATGCTCTCGGGCCTTCCCGGGCATCGGCGCTTTCTCGACGCGCGGTTTCAGCCGGATAGTCGGCCGCAAACGCTTCAGACAAAGACCTGTCGAGCCCGCGCATAGCCGTCTCTTTGGTTGCGCGCACGGCCAAAGGCGCGCACCGCAGAATGTCGTTGACCCACTCATCCACGGTCGCGTCGAGATCGTCCATCGGGACAACCTGATTGATCAGCCCGAGTTCGTACGCGCGGGACGCGGGCATATGCCGGCCAGTGAGCAGGTATCCCATCGCCGGCTTCAACCCGATCTGACGCGGCAACCGATGTACGCCTACGCCGCCAGCTATCAACCCACGGCGTGGTTCCGGCAAACCAAGCTCGGCATGTTCAGCTGCAATGATGATGTCGCAGGACAACGCAAGTTCCAGACCCCCGCCCAGAGCGAAACCGTTTACCTTCGCGATGACCGGTTTCGAGAAATGCCAGCGTAGATTCAGCGGTGTGGTTTCGGCCTCCATTCTTGCCCACCTCGCCCGCTGCTCATCATCGGCGTCTCGCTCGACCGCCCGGTGCTTGAGATCGGCACCGGCGCAGAACGCACGGTCTCCGGCGCCGGTTACCACAGCGAGCCAGATCTCGTCATTGCTTTCCACTTCGTCGAAGTGTCTGGAAAGCTCCCATCGAAGCTCCGGATTGAGTGCGTTCATCGCCTTCGGTCGGTTCAGCGTAATATAGGCAACGCGATCGCGTATCTCGAAGTTGGTAACGTCAGTCATGAAGTTTGGCGTAGTCACTGTGTGGGTGAGGCAACAACACTACCATTTAGCCTGCCACCTCCCAAATGCCCCATCGGCAAGTCGAGTTCAAGTTCAGACCATCAATGCGAGCCTGGTAACTTCGTACAGCATCAAAACCAGCATGATGTACCCCAGCACATATACGGCAGCCATTCTCCTACCAACGCTCATACCATATTGCAATGTGTTGTCGTGATTGCTATGTGTTGGCGTGATTGCAATGTGTTGGCGTGCGCCCACAACAGACGGCGTTTGGAGCAGGAGCGCCGCTTGGGTGATTTCCTCAGAAAGGTCACACCAACCCGTGCGATAGAATAATCCGGCTAGGCGACGGACAACTCAACGAGTCCCTGGTCTTCGCCGATGACACCCTCACCCATGGACTGTTTCGCTTTTATCAAACGGCCGCCGAGACCGAGAATGTCATCTGCCAGGGCAACCATCAGAGTGTTGGGCCTGGCATGAGGGGCTGCTTTGCGCAAGGCGATCGCGGCGCCTTCGGGGTCACCCTTTTTGATCACGTGTGCGATCAACGCGGCGGCGGTGGAGCGGCTGATGCCTGCATAACAGTGGACGAGCAATGGCGCATCCATCTGCCAGTCGTGCAGGTATTCGATCAACGTTCGGATATGCGCTTCGCCGGGGTGTATCAAGCCATCCGTAGACTCGGAGATGTCGTGGACCTGAATTCGCAGGTGGTTCGCAACTGTGATCTCAGCCGGGGTGCTCGGTTGATATTCAGGCTGAATGACCGAAATCAGGTGGCTGGGTTCGAGGGTCCGCACATAGTGCGGCATATCGAACAAGCTCGTGACGTACACGTTCATGAAGGTTTATGACCTGCGACGGCAAGCCGCATTCTAGAGTATTAGCGGGATCAGGTTAACTTTTCCATCGTTGAAAAGGTGCGCAGACCCCTCTTACACTACCCCATGACCTTGGCCGACCTAATCAGCACGGGTGGAGACGATTCCGTCGCGATCTCCGCCCCCGATCGAAAGGACCTGACCTACCGGGACCTCCGCGACCTGGTGACCCGGACCGGAAAGACGCTCCGTCAGGGTGGCATCGGCCGGGGCGATTGCGTGGCCATCGTGCTTCCCAATGGACCGGAGATGGCGACTGCCTTCGTTGCGGTTGCTTGTGCCGCAACGGCCGCGCCGCTCAACCCGGCCTACCAGGCCAGTGAATTCGAATTTTACCTTTCCGACCTGAACGTTGACGCGCTGATTGTCGAAGCCGGAAGTAACGTGGACGCGATCGCAGTGGCCAACGCACAGAAGATCCCTGTGATGGAGCTTCGATTTGAGGAAACGGCCGCGGCGGGCGATTTTGAATTGATGTTGAGCGGTCATGGTGATCGGCTCGACCCTTCCGCCGCGGAACCTGCAACCGACCAGGATATCGCGATGGTGCTCCATACTTCAGGCACGACCTCGCGTCCGAAGATTGTTCCTCTCACCCATGCCAATATTTGCACGAGCGCGGGCAACATCCGCGAGACCCTCGAACTCGCCGTTGTCGACCGGTGTTTGAACATCATGCCGCTCTTTCACATACACGGTTTGATCGGTGCAACGCTGGCAAGCCTGTGTGCGGGTGCGAGCGTTTACTGCACGGCTGGATTCAACCCACTCAAGTTCTTCGCCTCGCTGGAACAGGCCGCTCCTACCTGGTACACCGGAGTGCCTACCATGCATCAGGCAATTCTCGCCCGTGCAGACAGGAACCTGGACATCATCGAAAAAAGCGCGTTGCGTTTCATCCGCTCGTCTTCGGCCTCTCTGGCTCCGTCGGTGATGGTCGCTCTGGAAGAAACATTTGCTGTGCCGGTGATCGAATCCTACGGCATGACCGAAGCCGCGCATCAGATGGCGAGCAATCCGCTGCCTCCAGGGAAACGAAAACCCGGCTCGGTGGGGATGAGTGCCGGGCCCCGGATCGCCATCATGGATGAGCTGAATAATCTACTCGAAGTTGGCGCGCCTGGAGAAATCGTTATCCGAGGCGACAACGTCACATCGGGTTATTTGAATAATCCGAACGCGAACGAGGAGAACTTCAGCGACGGTTGGTTCCGAACCGGGGATCAGGGTGTGATGGACGAGGAGGGTTATCTCACCATCACAGGACGGCTGAAGGAGATCATCAACCGGGGGGGTGAGAAGATTTCTCCGAGAGAGGTGGACGATGTACTGATGGATCATCGAGCCGTCCAGCAGGTAGTCACTTTTGCCGTGCCGCACCCCAAGCTTGGGGAAGATGTGGCTGCAGCGATCGTTCTACGGGAAGGTGAACGAGCCACCGCAGAGGAGATTCGAGCCTTTGCGGGGGAGCGCCTGGCACGCTTCAAGGTGCCGAAAACGGTGCTCTTCCTGGATGAAATTCCGAAAGGTGCTACGGGCAAGCTCCAGCGGATTGGCCTGGCTGAGAAACTGGGGCTGACCTGATGCGCATTTGTGTCTATGGAGCCGGCGCCATCGGCGGATATATCGGAGCCAGACTCGCTTTGGGGGAAGCGGAGGTCACGCTGATCGCGCGCGGCCCCCACCTTGCGGCCATGCAGAAAAACGGCCTCAAGATCATCGCTTCAAACGAAGAGATGATTGTCCATCCCCGGTGTACCGATGATCCGAGGGAGGTGGGGCCGCAGGACTATGTGATTGTCACGCTCAAAGCACACTCGGTACCCGGCGTCGTGGATTCGATGCTGGGGCTGTTCGACGCAGACACCGCTGTCGTGACTGCGGTGAATGGGATTCCCTGGTGGTACTTCTATGGTCTGCCGGGGCCATTCGAGAATCACCAACTCACCAGCGTCGACCCCGATGCTCGCCAATGGAATGGGATCGGTCCTGCCCGCGCAATTGGTTGTGTGGTTTACCCGACATGCGAAATCGTGCAACCGGGTGTCATTCGATACCTCGAAGGTGAACGGTTATCGCTGGGCGAACCGAGTGGAGAGAAGACCGATCGTTGTGCACAGTTGAGCCGGGTGTTTATCGATGCCGGTTTCAAGGCGCCCGTGCGTTCACAGATACGTAACGAAATCTGGATCAAACTCTGGGGAAATTTGAGTTTCAATCCGTTGAGCGCCCTCACTCATGCGACCCTCGACGTCATCGCAACAGAGCCTGGAACAAGGGCCATCGCCAGGGAAATGATGATCGAGGCGCAAGCCATCGGGGAAAAGCTTGGCGTGCGTTTTGCCGTGGATGTCGACAGACGAATCGATGGCGCAGCCGCGGTGGGTGCCCATAAGACATCCATGCTCCAGGATCTGGAGCAGGGCAGAACGATGGAGATCGACGCGCTGGTTACCGTGGTGCAGGAACTGGCCAGGCTCGTTGAGATCGGCACGCCAACCATCGATTCTGTGTTGGCACTGGTGCAACAACGGGCACGTGCAGCGGGATTGAGCTGACCCCTGTTACGACCTGCTATCCATCAACCCATCGTTACCATACCCATCGGCCGGTCCGGCACCCCCCGGACCCAATCGGCCTTGCTCGCCGAAATGGCCACGCCCGGGCACATAGTTGAATTCCACCCGAATCCCGTCCGGATCTTCGAACAGAATCGAGTAATACCCCGGCGCGAACTGGCTGCCGTCAACCGGTCCGTGGATGATGTTTGCATCGAGTTCCGAGGTGACGAACCGATAAACTTCGTCGACATCCTCTTTCGAGCGTGCGCGGAAACAGAAATGGTGCAGTCCGGCCGTATCCTGGTCGAATGGCTTGTCACTCTTATCGGCAGGTGCGGCGCGGACGAGGATTCCCGTCCGGCTACCAATGCAGTAGACAATTCCATCTCCCTTGATGAGCGTTTGCATATCCAGAAAGTGACACAGCTTTTCCCAGAAGGGGATGCAGCGATCCGGGTTGTTTACGGTAAGTTGAATATGGGCGATCCCGTTGATTGCGACGGTCATGAGTGCCTCCCTGGGTTGAGGTAATCATCGCACACAAGCATGCGCGAGCAGGGTTATTCTGGTAGGAGGAGGGAAACGCAGTATGCTTGGTCTTTCGAATCCATCTTGGGGCGCACCATGAGCCGACTCAGCAAGAAATCGCCGGATGAGCTTAGCGAAGGTCAAAGAGAGCAGTTCGAGCGCATCTCGCGGTTTCGACAGCCCGACGCACACGGTCAGATTGGCGGCCCGTTCGATCCCTGGATTCGAAGCCCCGAGGTAGCCCGGCGGGCCGTGAGTCTCGGCAATTTCGTGTGGGAACGTACCACCCTTTCCCGGCGCATCGTGGAGCTTGCCATCGTTGTCACAGCGCGATTCTGGCGCAGTAACGTCGAATGGGTGGCCCATGCGCGCATGGCTCGTGAGCGGGGTGTCTCGCAAGCGGTGATCGACGCGGTATTCGAGCAGGTCACACCCGAGGCAGCGCCCGCCGACGAACTGCTCACCATTGAAGTCTGCCGGGCCTTACACGAGGACCATGAGCTGCCGGCGGATCTCTACCAGCGGGCGGTGAATGAGTTTGGCGAGCAAGGCCTCGTCGAGATGATCATGACCATCGGTTTCTACACCTTTGTGTCGATGACGCTGAACGCCTTTGAGGTGGATGTGGAAGAAGGGCAGGACGCGCCCTTCTAGAAGAATCTTTTCAGGGAGAAGTTCATGCCGAAACAGGTACATCTGATAACCGGTGGCTTTCCACCAGGCGCCACCGCCGGGCACGACATGGACTACGCGCGCCTGCGTCTGTTGCAATTGCTGAATGAGCGCGACGATGTCGTTACCACCGTTGCCAATGACTTCACCGATGTCGCAAACTGGCTCGATGGCACCAGCTTGTTGATGACGTACGTAGCGGGTCCTTTTCCCGACGAGCCCTCCCTTGCGGTGATCAATCGATGGCTGGAAGGTGGGGGGCGCTGGTTTGCACTGCATGGCACCAGTGGCGGCAAAGCGGCACGAATGCCCGACCGGCCGGGAAGGATGATGGTAAAAATGGAACATCATCAGACGCTCGGCAGTTTTTTTCTAAACCATCCGCCAATAAGACGATTTAGAGTGGATGTGCCCAATCGCAATCATCCGCTGACTCACAATCTGCCGAGCCACTTTGACGTTGATGATGAACTCTATCTCATCGAGATGCTGGGATCTGCCGAAATACTCTTGACCACCGAACTGCCAGCCGATCCCTCACCGCCAGGATTCGGGTTTTATTACCAACAAGAC
>SMVA01337817.1_pt1 | contig 13844 bp, 11 predicted proteins | sample 2456451 | NCBI WGS metagenome assembly SMVA01 (sample SAMN11095933, study PRJNA526329) | marine sediment metagenome | biome: Marine sediment; feature: Surficial sediment; material: Deep marine sediment; isolation source: Hadal surficial sediment | place: Pacific Ocean | collected 2014-05 | depth...
GCTGTCGAACCAATCAGATGCAAATTTCCAGCTTAAGAATTTAAGTGACTACACGTTTTACTCGAATACAGACTTTATCGAAGTACCGGCTCATGGAAGCATAGAACTCTATATAAAGAGCGCCATAAGAATAACCCAGCTGGAACCGGAGTTCGAAGTTCTCAATGCACTGGTTGCGCCAAAACGACAAGCTTCAATCAGGTTTAGTGCAGCCATTACCGAATGATCTCTTTCTAATGCCACTTCATCGGTAGATCAGATCACCACCTTCAAGTTGCCAGTTCAACCACTTCTTCAATCACTTTCTGCGATACCGGTTCTGGCCTGTATCGGCGAATACTGCGACGTCCCCTGACTACTTCCTCGAATTCCACTGCCTACTTCTCCTGCGAACTATTATCTAGAGTAACTCACCGCCACAGGCAGATGCTGTTGTTCCATACTTCTCATATGCCTTGATTACATTGGCACCAGTTCGCCATCTATGCACTTCGTCAGGTCCGTCGACAAGTCTTTGACTGCGAATTCCCACGTACCATCGCGCAAGCGGAGTGTCGTGGCTGTATCCCAGTGCACCATGTAGCTGCAGGGCGGTATCGACAACCTGGTGCACCATGTTGGCAAGGAACACCTTGGCGATACCGTTCTCCTGCCTTAGATCCATACCTTTCTCGGCCTTGTATGCGATATGAAGAAGCATCAGCCTGGCTTTGTAAATTTCCGCTGCACAATCAGCCAGCATCCAGAGTACCCCCTGGCGATCGGCAAGACGTTCACCAAAGGTGACCCGATTTACTACATGCCCGGCAGCAAGATCCAGTGCGCGTTGTGCCATGGCTACGTTATGCATGCCATGACGGAGGCGACCATATGCCAGTCTGTGCTGACCCATATTAAATCCCTGCCCACGACCACCGAGAAGGTTCTCCCTTGGTACAATCAGGTTCTCAATATTGATTTCTGAATGAGATCCTCCTAACTTCAAGCCGAGTTCAGTGTGGGGTTGCATTGTTTCGATATCGCGCAGAATCTGGTAACCAGGATTGGGCAATTCCACGATAAAGGTACTGTATTGTTCGTGACGTGGTGCATCAGGATCGGTCTTCGCCATGACCATCGCTATATCAGCGACACTCGCCGATGAGCTAAACCACTTTTCGCCATTGAGTACCCAGTTATCACCTTCCAGTACAGCCTTTGTCTGCATCCCGGTAGCATCTGCGCCAGCGGCTTTCTCTGTCATGGAGTAACAGATACGTTTCTCACCATTGAGCAGTGGCTTCAAAAACTTCTCTTTCTGATAGTCGGTGCCATGTTCCAGGAGTGTCAGCATGGTGGCATCGTCAGGCCCTTGAGTATTCATTGCCAGTGCGCCAAGAAAACTCTCGCCAAGCTCCATCTGCACCAGGGCATTGGCTAAGGGCCGTAATCCCATCCCGCCATGCTCCTTGGGTATAAATGGGCACCAGTAACCTTTTGCCCTCGCCTTGGTTCTTAGTTCTGCAAGGACAGATTCATAGTTTTCGGCAGTACAGTTTTCCTCAGCAGGGATACACTCTTCCTGCACAAACTTCCGAATTTCAGCGCGAATGGCTTTGGTTTCTTCCGGGATTTCAAAATCGATCATGTTCTCTCCTTTTAGCGAAAGTAGAATGCATATGAACTATAGCACCCTCAAAGAGGCTAAGGAGCGGTGAGTGTCATGTATTATCCAGGTGACTTTATAGAGATTTAGTTTTTGAATAATCCTGCAAATCGATTGGGCTCGCCCATCCACTACCAGAGAGGAACACCTGTTCTAGATCATCAGGTGAGCGCTATTCCTTTAAATCTCCTCAAGGAATGGCAATAGCAGATGTAGGTGGTAAGTAGCATTGCTACGGCGCCTTTCTGGCGCTGCACATCGTCGGTTTTCCTGCGGCATTCACGCACGGCAACGAAGGCCGCTGCTCACCGAACGGGCTCCTGCGAGACGAAAGTGTGTCCGTCTACCTGCGAATCTGTTCTCATAGTTATAATACGACTAATGAAATTTGATGCAGCTGTTGCCGTCGCCAAAGGTATGGAAGGCTCGAATTTCGAAGTACTCAAAGAAGTGGTTAGTTACCTGTAGTCGTTGGGTAAAAAAACTAATTTGATTTCAGTCACTCGACATCCACGCACCATTCGCATCGTCAGTGTGGGGTAAGTAACACCAGCTTGTTATCAGCCACCAGGCTTACCTGGATATGATCGTCTTTTTTCGTCAATGTCACTTCGCCGCTATTTGTCTGGGATACCTGCCAATTTGCCATCGAATCAATGTTGACAAGTTTGAAGGTAGTCCGCGTTCCTGCAAAATCTGAATTCTGCCCTTGAGCAGCGACGTGTAACTTCGAACCATCCCACCTGGCTTCGGTTAATGCGAACTTCGGGAAATCAACCCCCTCCAGGGTTGGTTCATTAAATTTCGAGAGGTTAGGTTCGTTAAAAATTCGCGACCATGCACCCTTTGTGCAAACCCACCCAGCCATTATTCGAGCGTTTAACTGACCACGGGGGTGATCCTCTTCAAGCCCCAATCCTAAAGTGAATTCCCCTGCAGTCTTGTCCCATGTTGGTTCAATGGTTTCATCTGCAGACTCCCAGAGCCGTTGTTTTGTGTCTGGGTCCGCAAATTCTCCTGCCAGCTGCAACAGTAACGTGGCACTATCAGGATCCTCCAATCCGGTAATTTTTCCGCCAGTTTGAACACCAGCGAAGTCGGCAGCAATATTCCAGCCGGCCATTGCAATCTCGTGGTTTTGCGGCGCAAGGTACCAGGCAGGCAGTGCCACACCCATCGAACCAATCTTGACGTGTTCATCCTCGACCGGATCGTAGTACAGGTCGAGTGAAATCGGTCTGCCATCCTCCCAGGACACGTAATTTTTCCTGGCATAGTTCCACCATTGCGCGAACGCACTGTGGTGAGTCGTTTCAAAAAGCTGATCGTATAGTCTCAGACCGAGACCGGCACCAGCCAGTCAGTAGGGCCAGATTTTAGTGTTCTCGCAGTGGCACCCCTTTTCGTTATTCCGCCATTGCGTTGCCAGTTGGGTTACCACTCGGGAGTGAGTCCACTCAAACGTATTTTCACCATCACGAATCATCTGAAAAGGCTTATCCCATTTGTCATCTCCAGAGACATACCTGTGCAGGCTCATCAGCAGTGTAAAAAACCCCTTGTAAAACAACATGCCATCGGCTGCAATTGGGTCCGGTTGAATTCCATACGGCTCAATCCCATTAGCCGTCCATCCAGGCACGTTATAGTTGCCCCAGAGTGATTCAGGGACTAAATATCGATATCTTTCAGGGTAGTGCTGTCGGTCAGGGTCATCACCAAACTGTGTCATCCAGTCGGAAGCGGACCACCAACTGGTGTGTCGGGAAACTAATTCATCCAGAATTCTGCTGTAGACTTCCCGCCAGGCTGGCGTTCGATCACTCATCAATGCAATGGCGTAGCTGGAATCAACCAGGTCAAAGCGGTGCCAGGATGTCATTGGCTCTGTGGTTGTATCGTCCCAATGCGGGTGAGGCTGCCCCCCTCGATCCCAATTGTCAGGCGTCGTCGACTTCCGATAAAGATAACGAAGCCAACCTAATGATCGATCATCCAGTGCAGTCATAATAGTTAGTGACCTGTTAGTTGTTCACATTCAAGCACGCATCGCGGGATCTCTTTCCCTTCTCAGCCACCATTGTTTTCACAGAGCATATTCAGAGTCAAGTTTCTCACAAGATCAAACAGTCGCCTACACTCTATTTCGATCAGCTGACAAAGACTCTGAAGGACTCCTCCTTACCCAACCGGTATCGCGATGTGCCAGACTGAAATTTCTACCTGACAGTCGATGGAAATAAAAAGGAGTCCGATATGAAGATTAGTAGTAATCGCGCCACAGTTCGTTAAACCGTACGTACGCTCAGTCATTGTGCATGCCAAGCACAAAGATGATCGCTTGAGTCAATGGGTGACGGCATTGGCCAAGCCGAGTCATACCAATGTCGCTGCGGTTGCCTTGGCAGACAAGACCGCGCGCATGACATCAAGGCGTTTGCATTCCATCCAGCGATATGTGGAAATGTATCTACATTCTTACGGGATTGGTGGTGAATGTTCCATTTACTCCATGAGTGATCCTGCTAACTTTTATACTGGTCTTGTTGCAGACCTTTATGAGCCTCTCGCAGGTGGAATAACTGATTCAAGTAGATTCATCAAGTTTGTGGAGAAGCATGGTGAACCGGCTTTGGAAATTTGTTGCGGAACGGGGCTTCCACTGCTCGATTTAATAGATGCCGGGTTAGATGTTGAAGGCCTGGATGCCTCTAATGACATGCTGGAGATCTGTGAGGCGAAAGCACGCAAGAGGGGCCTGCGAGTTACACTCCATCACGCGAAAATGCAGAGCTTTAAGGCAGTCCGAGGTTTTCGATCAGCATATATTGCGAATGGAAGCATAACGCTGCTACCTAGCGATGCCGACCTACGGCAAACGCTTCGAACGATCATTGGGTGTCTGGTTCCTGGAGGAGCTGTCCTGATCGACCTAGATATGCCTGACATAGATAGCCTTCGCAAGTACATCGGTACATTTAGAGAAACCCGACACGAAGGCTGTCGGATTAGGGTCGGGATGACCCATTTGGAATGGTGTGAAGAAGGTCGTGATTTGATCATTAAGCTTCGATATGAGCGGATTAGCCCGCAGGGAGAAATGGAATCGATTGACAGACTCTGGTCCAGGAAGATCTGGAGCCCTGATCAATTGTGTGAACAACTAGTGAATTCAGGTTTTGAAATCGAGGAAGTAGAGGAATTAGATGATGGAATCATTCAAGTATGTGCGAGCGTAGTCACTTAGATTCAAGTTTGAACTGCAACATTGGACAGTCCTTACGTCCGCAACTAGCAGCACTACAATAACGGCGCCGTTCTCAACGGTTGGACTCATGCAACAGAATCTCTGAGAACTCTGCTGCAAGTTGTAGAGGGGCATGGTCGCTGGGTTGTTTCTGTAGGTGATGCCTGCAGATGGTTGCGACATATGCCAATTGTATTAAAAGTGTGAGAGTATCTTCACGGGAGTGTGGCCGCCCCGATTGCCCCTAGACAACTATTCTAATCTAAGCTTCAGTCGAAAGTAGGCGAGTCACACGACAATCAAGAATAACAAGGAAGGACCTATGCTAAAAAATATCATTTCGGTACTGACTATTTTGATACTAACAGTGACCGCAAATTTATCCATTGCGGGACATCACGAGGTGAAGGAGGCAATTGAAACGTAGAATGCAAAGTTGTCAGATGCATTAGCTGCTGGTGATGCGGCACTCGTTGCATCACTTTATAGCCCTGACGCTGTGGTTATGCCGCCGAACTCGGCTAAGATTGTTGGACGAGCAGCAATTCAGAAGCTCTTTCAGGGCCTGATCGATTCCGGGGTAAATTCTGCAAGCCTGATTGCAGAGGATGTTGAGTCATCAGGAAATCTGGCCCAAGAAATTGGAACAGGGTTTTTTGGAATGAAAGATGGGACATTTCAGCCACCCATTAAATATGTAGTGGTTTGGAAATTGAATGACGAAGGTGTCTGGCAGCTTCACGCCGATATCTGGAATAGCTTACCTCTACCCACTGAAGGGGATTGACGTGTGAGATGAACTTTCTGCACCCGATCTCAAATTTGAACGACAAATCTCCGGGTGAAGATTGTCTGGGAATGACAGCATAATGACTGACACAAGACTATTCCGCCTGCCAGGCTGTCTAAAAAATGGGTACCACTTCTCCAATCGGTAGATGTGACTTTTATTTAATGTCGTTTAATGGAAGAATCCAGCCACGAAAATCAAAGATGGAGTTAACAGGTGGAGCTAGGAAAACTGGGTGTATGGTATTTTTTTGATGGGCTATCTTCAACAGATGCAGCGACTGCGGCAAAACGAATTGAATCGTTGGGTTACAGCGCGCTCTGGATACCGGAGACAACCGGCAAAAGCCCTATCGCGTTGGCGTCCTGGCTGCTCGCCAATACGGAAAAACTGGTACTCGCGACGGGAATTATTAATATTTACCACCGCGAGCCTGGGGTGACCATGGCTGCACAGAAAACACTGGCCGAGCAATCGAATGGCCGCTTTCTTCTGGGCATGGGTGTCTCTCACAAGCCGCTGGTTGAAGGTGTCCGTGGTCTTGAATATGGTCCACCTGTGTCGACGATGAGAACTTACCTTGAAAAGATGGCGTCCTCGCCCTACACCGCAACACCACTTAACGAAGAACCACCCACCGTGATTGCAGCTCTGGGGCCTAAAATGCTGGAGCTGGCTGCAGAAAAATGTCAGGGCGCCCACCCGTATTTCAGCTCTCCGGAACACACGGCAATGGCAAGGGAAGTGATGGGTCCGGATGCGTGGCTCTGCGTTGAACAGAAGGTGATCCTTGAGACAGATCCCGCTAAAGCCAGGGGTGTAGCAAGACCTAACGCACAGATTTACCAGGGGCTACCGAATTACCGTAACAACTGGCTACGCATGGGTTTGACAGAAGATGACATCAATTCGCTCAGTGACAAATTCATCGACACCACATTTGCCTGGGGAGATGCCGATGCCATTAAGGCGCGGGTAAAGGAACACATGGATGCCGGTGCAAGTCACGTCTGTATCCAGCCGATCAATCCCAACGGGCAGTTTGGTAATCTGGACTGGGATTGTCTGGAGGCATTGGCACCAGGCACATAGGCAATGCTCTGCTATCTGACTATTGTCATACCGTCTGTGAAATAGTTAGTTCTTTGTGGCTTGAATATGAGTCCCTGCCTCACGACGTCCAACTGAGGTTTGGGAGGGGGTACTATCGGTTTATCTGTATGACCATTTGGTGGCCTTCTGCTTTCGGATGTGTCCGTAAAATCAGGGGATAACCCGTAAAACCTATGGGCACGGAGATACCTTCTCCTGGTGACTTAATCAAATGTCCGCTTTTGAGAAAAGCAGACATGTGGCCACCTCCTCTGCACCAGGGTGGAATCCCTAGTTAAATACCTGTCTGGATATCACCTTGGATCCATCTGCATCATTTATATCAAAAGTAATGGATCCATGGTCATCATCCGTGAATTGAAAACTTATATTACCTACCGAATTAACCATCTTATTGGCTCCAGTCCAGACTTCTTCTATTGCTGATCCGCCAGTGACTTCATAGAGTTCACCTGTACAGGAAAGATCTAACACGATGCAGTCCGACGCAACATACCAGGTTGGAAATCCATTACTATTGTAGGTAAACAAAGCAGCGAAAGCAGTGCCTGTCTGACGAGTCAACGTTACACCCCATCCTGATTCATTAGGATTCCACCAGAGTGCGGTCATTGGTGTACCCGGGGACAGAGTCCCAAATACTTGTCTAGTGATATCTTTAGAGCCCTCTACTCCATTCAATGTAAACGCCATTGTGGCAGTATCGTCATCGGTGAATGTGAAGACCACACTACCCACGACTTGAACTAATTTATCTTTACCATCCCAGGTATCAAGTATTGAGGATCCACCTAGAACTTTATACAGTTCACCCGTGCAGCTCTCTCCACTCATTGAACAATTCGACGCTACATACCAAATCGGCAAGCCATTGGTGTCGTAGGTAAATATTGTAGCGAAGATAATGTTTCCTTGCTGATTCAGAGTGACTCCCCAACCAGATTCAGCCGGGTTCCACCAGAGACCAGTTTTAAAGTTGAACGTGTCAACAATGTCTTGCGGAGCAGCAATAATCCACAAAGTCGTCCCGTTAGAACCTCCGGGTTCTCCCGCTGCAGATTCAAACGCAATCAACTTGCCATTTGGTGACCATGAAGGTGCCCCATCGGTACCTTGAGGAAAGTTTGACACTCGAATCGTCTCACCACCATCTACAGGAATGACAAACAGATCCGCGAACTCCGTATTTTCACTTTCACCGCTATAGACAATCCATTGACCATCCGGTGAGAATGAGGCATCCGTCTTATCCCCCGGGCCGTTAGTAACTTTATTGCGCGATATCCCATCGGAACCAACAACCCAGAGATCCCACTGACCGCCTTCCAGCTTCTGATACAGTATCTTTTCTTCGACTGGCGACCAGTTTGGCTGCCGGGCGTCACCCTTTGGATCTGTCAATGCGATATAGTCGGATGTTCCATCGGTACGAAACTTGGTAATCACGCCATTGTCTTCAACGTCCAATGGATGGGATTCAAATACAACCCATTGGCCGTCTGGAGAGAACGAAGGTTCAAAAGCCATAATCTGATCACGTTCTGTGAGCTTTACTTCTCCTCCAGGCTGATCCTCAGCGGCGATTTCATAGATCTCGTCATGTGGTTCCCTAGAAGACGAGAACACAATTTTGCCCGTTGTGGGGTTCCAACTAGAGCCGGGTAAATTCACATTGTCACTATCATCTGACACCAGAGTCCTATTTGAGTTGTCAGAAAAACTAAAGATCACGAGGTCAGATGGACCCGTGTTGTAACCACCTTTCCATTGCGTGTACAAAATCTTATGCTGCTGCGGAGACCAAGTGGGATTTTGATGGCTGCCAATCTCAGTGATGGCTAACTGATAAGCACCATCAGATCTAGTTCCATCCTGGGCCATGCCATCACTTGAGCTTCCTATGCTTGAAAGGAGGAAGAAGCAAAGCAGTATCAATTGATTATTTCTGACCAAAGCGTAGCCCTCGCAGTAACAGTTCAACCCACTCAGGGATCATAAATGTGTCGATACTATCCATACCGCAATCCATAAATCTGCATACAGAGATGGTACGAAGATAGGAAGTTTAACCCGCATTTCTCCAGGAAGGCAGTAAGTACAAGAACAAGTAGTATCAATCGCCTTTTCTTCTAATAATCAATGGTTCAGAACTTTACCAGCTCCTTTTTTGTGTAGTAAGAAGGATTAATACCATTTTCTGAGAAACCTGCAAAACCAATTTGATGACAGCATCGTTAGTAGGATTAGCAAGAATAAACAGGGTGATTACTGTAATTTTGATGATATTTCGATCATAAATCAGCTGATATTTGACCGATACAGAAAGCAGACGCATAGTCCGGTTAGGGCACCGAGCGGAAGTCCATGCTAATAGCTAGATCACGTCTGCTCTGCGCTTTTTAGCGGTCAATTAGAATTTCTGGCGTCGCCGTCGCTAACGGCCAAAGCAGCGTAATTACCGCCTTATTTCAATATAGCACTACATGCAACCGCTACGATGTTATGCTTTCAGCGTGTACAGGAGAAGGAGTTCTTTATGGCGACCTTAGGTTCGAAACGCAGGCAATGTGTGGTTTGTGGCGTGAATCTTGAAAGGACTCAAGGCATGGTTGGTAGGGACAGTAAATATTGCCGAAAGTGTTACCAGCCCAAAACGAAGAGTGCCCGTGACACGAACGCGCCCCAGGTAGCGAAAAACAGCCAGTGGTTATGTAGGGCCTGGTCGCGCAGATAAGGCTTTCCGTAAAGACGCTTTATACAAAGGGTTCAGCCTACTAATCCGCTAAATCGCTGAAATTTGCAGAATCGTTGTTCATTACCGGAGAACTTATGGCATCTGAAGAAAAAGACCTGAGTCTGGCACTCTTCTGCGATTTCGAAAACGTCGCACTGGGTGTTCGCGACGCAAAGTACGCCAAGTTTGATATTCAGCTGGTACTGGAGCGGGTACTGCTAAAAGGCAGTATCGTTGTAAAAAAAGCCTACTGCGATTGGGATCGCTACAAGGAATTCAAACCCATCATGCATGATGCGGCGTTTGAGCTTATCGAGATTCCTCATACCAGACAATCCGGCAAGAATTCCGCAGATATCCGTCTGGTTGTTGATGCGCTGGACCTTTGTTACACCAAAGAGCATATCAATACCTTTGTCATCATCAGTGGTGATTCTGATTTCTCTCCGCTGGTCAGCAAACTTCGCGAGAATGCAAAACAGGTCATCGGGGTTGGCGTGAAAAATTCGACTTCTGATCTGCTGACCCACAACTGCGATGAATTCATTTACTACGACGATCTCGTTCGAGACGAGCAAACCATTAAGCGAAGACGACAAGAGGCACCTGCGAAGAAGATGACTGTCAAAGCCACGGCGAACGAGAAATCAAAGGCAGCCAAGTCTGAAGATGGCAACATTGATGAAGCAATCCAGCTCGTATTAGAAACGGCCGAAGGATTGCAAGCAGACATGAGTGATCGCGAGAAACTCTGGGGTTCGATGATCAAACAGACATTGAAACGTCGTCGACCAGATTTTAACGAGCGCTTCTACGGCGTGCGTTCGTTCAGCGATCTACTGGAAGAAGCAGAAAATCGGGGATTGATAGAGCTGGAATTAGATGAACGGTCGGGTGGCTACACCATTAGATTGGCTAAGACATCTTCACGTTAGTCACTCGGACTTGGCAACCTGTCATACACGGATGTTTGCTTCGGGCACGGGGCTACATGTTCCAGCCTTTTTGATCAAACTTCCGCTATTGAGAAAAGCTGACATTCAGAGCATCTGTGCTCCAACAGTTCTCAGCTGATCAATCTTGCCGAAGATTTCTATTAAGTTCACAACAGGCTAAGGTGCTTCCGGACAAAGATGCTGAAATGGTAAGCTTGTTTGAACAATATCGAGCAGATGTGGATTCAAGCCCGATTAGAAAAAGCAGGGAAGACGCGTAATGGAAAAACTGGATCCAGTACTGAAACGGCAATTCCATACCGATGGCTATCTGCATCTTAAGGGCCTATTGGACAGCGATGAAGTCACGCTGCTGCGCTCAGAAGTTGATCGAATTCGATCATTACCGGGTTATGAACCTGACAATGAGCCTCAATTCCCCATCGGTCACTATTCGATGCTCGATCACGCTAAAAATCTGGATGTCGATGGTTTTATGGATCGTCGTGAACTTCTTGGTTATGGGCCGAAATTTATCGACCTGATTGATAGGGCTCCAGGTTTTGACTACCTTGTCGATCTGATGGGAACGAACATCATGTTGAGCATGACGCAGGCGATTGTTCGACCGCCCACGGATAAGTTCCCCGGATACACCCATACGGACGGTGGTGAATCATTGCGACTAACCAGAGTAGCGTCAGGTGAGCAGCCAATTTCCGTGAAAATCATGTATATGCTGACTGACACACCAGAGGATGAATACGGCAATCTCACTGTGTTTCCGGGAAGCCACGTGATGCAGATCCCTTTTCAGGATCGAGTGATTACGCCCTACTCGCGGGGAGCAGTGCAACTGAAAGCGATGTCAGGTGACGTAGTGATATTCAATCACTCGTTATGGCATGGTCCGTCAAAAAACCTTTCCCAGAAAACTCGCAAGTTGCTGCTCTATAACTACTGTCAGATGTGGGTGCGCACCTACGATTCGTCGGTTCAGGAAAATATTCTTCAGCGGTGTACTCCGCGACAAAGAAGACTCTGTGGTGATCTGGGTTACGATTTCAGACCCGGTTCGTATTTTTACGTCCCCCTCGACCAGGAAAAGGTTATTAACCAGTAAAAAGGTTAGCTCTCGCAGACGCTGCTGATTGACTTAATTGGTCGAGATAGCGAGATTTGAACCCACGAAGAATGCGGTATGGCTTTTCAGTACTTTGCTGTTTGTCCTCAAGTACGTCGACACCAAAGTCCGTTGAGAAACTAGAATTTCCGAAGTGACTGATCCAGTAATATAGATTAGATATTGCATCGACCGGTTGAGTTCACCCCTCTGAAGCGGCTATTTCATAATCAGAAGGAACAAGGCAGGGATCGGCCAACTGCGGAAGTCGCCAGCTTGATTACATAACACTTTGCATGCACTCTTGTTTCAGCTTTTTATAGACAGACCAATCAATGGATCGACCGTTTGCGGCATATACAGGTGATGAACCCTATATCTTTGTGAGTTATTCCCACAAAGACTCGGATGCCGTGTTCCCAGAGATTACCCGATTGAATGATCAGGGGATCAACATCTGGTACGACGAGGGTATAGAAGCCGGTGCCGAATGGACTGAGGCGCTTGCAACAGCCATCACAGGCGCGAAACTCTTCGTGTATTTTGTCACACCCGATTCCGCACAGTCGCAAAACTGTCGCAATGAGGTGAATTTCGCAGTTGAGCAAAAGGTCTCAATCGTTTCTGTCCATCTGAAGAAAACAGATTTGCCAGGCGGGTTATCCCTCACCTTATCTTCACGCCAGGCCATTCTGAAACATGAAATTCCGGCCAACGAATATGAACAGAAGCTGCTGTCAGGTATTTCGTCGTATTTGAATCAAGCTGGTGCTCGACCCCCTTCTATCCCGGCGTCAGGCAGTGGCGTTGCGCCCAAGAAAACCGTGCCCATGATCGCTGGCGGGTTGCTTGTTCTGCTTGCCGTTGCCGTCGGAACGTTTTATCTACAGCAAACTTCGCAGCAATCCGTCGATACAATTGTCCAGCAACCAAGTGGAGATTTGGTCGCCGAGCCGCGGGTTGATCTTGCCAAGGAACTCTCTATTGAAGTGCGGCCCTTTACGCTTATAGGAGCCAGTGTTAAGACCGGGCCGTTAGCGCAAAGCATGGTCGAGTTGATCGCAGAGGGCATCGTGGGACGAGCGGCCATGCAGAGCATTGCCGCAGTAGATGATGACATCAGAGTCCTGTCGCCGAGCCTGCGCACGAGTCTGTCGCTGGCCAATAATGATTCGGACGCGCGGTTGCAAGTTGCCTACCTGCTGGAAAGTAACATTCGGCACATTGATGAAAATGTTCGACTCGCTGTACAGATCATCAGAGTCAAGGACGGTGCCCAGATCTGGGCTGACAACTTTGACATGGCGGCGGACGCTGGATTCAAATCGCAGACAAGGGTTTCAAACGCGATTGCATACGAGGCCAGGCTACAATTATTCAAGGATGTGGTGAAAGAAAATCCAGACGGATTCATTGCTTTTAAAGGTGTAAACCCAGAGTCAATCGAGCTCTATTTCGACGCTGACTGGAGTAAGCCACCGAAGGTCCGGGTACAACTATTGGAAGCAGCGTTAAAGCTGGATCCAAATTTTGCCAGAGCTTACGCCTTCCTGGGTAATACTTATCGCCTGGACATGTCTTTGCCACGTGAGGAAAGGCTCACTAAAGCGCTTACAGCAAGTAACAAGGCGATTGAGCTGCAGCAGAATGAATATTTCATCTGGACTTTGCGTGGGGCCATATTTCGAGATTTGTTTGACTATCCAATGGCAATTGACGCCATTGAAAAGGCGATGGCACTTAATATTCAATATTCAGGCTGGAGTAACCTTAGCTTGGCTGGCATTGCGATGCAGGAAGGCAGGGTGGATGATGCACTTGAAAAATTGGCAACAGGAGCAGCGATGGCAGGCGATAACAGTGGGTTCGGGATCTCACATGCCAATATGTTAATAGTCGCTGGAAAATATCAGCAAGCACTCACCCTATTTGAGCACGAACTCGACGAAGAGACTGCAGGCGTCAATATCGAACGCAGGCGGCTTATCATCTCCTTTCAAATAATTACGTTGACCTTCCTTGGCGAAACTGATCGAGCGCAGGTCTTGATCGCAGCAAACCCGGAAGCGGCATCGACTCCGCAAGTGATGTTAATGAATGCTACAAAGGAAGACATACTGGATTTTTTAGAGGCGCAGGCTTTTCAAAACCGGGATATTGTAATGACCTTGAGAATTGCACCTCACTGGGATCGGCTTCGAGAAGAACCACGCTTTATCAAGCTATTAGAGCGTCTGGATTCGATGGAAACACATAC
>SMVA01425443.1_pt1 | contig 13837 bp, 11 predicted proteins | sample 2456451 | NCBI WGS metagenome assembly SMVA01 (sample SAMN11095933, study PRJNA526329) | marine sediment metagenome | biome: Marine sediment; feature: Surficial sediment; material: Deep marine sediment; isolation source: Hadal surficial sediment | place: Pacific Ocean | collected 2014-05 | depth...
CTACAGGTACCGGTTTCGGCAGCATCCTCTCCTCGCGCACGAGTTTGGCAACCCGTTCCGGCACCTTGATCACCGTGGATCTTTCCGGGATCGGGATATCGATGATGCTGACCAGGAACGCGAGAATAATCGATGCCAATATCGAGGTGCGGAGCGAGCGCCGGAATCGGTCATCCTCCTCACAGCCGCGAGCCCACGGCATGACCTGGTTGTGCGGTGAAACAACGTCGGCCTCTCGTTCGACGAGCCACTCGTTCTTGCGTTTTTCTTCCTCCTCCATGGCTGCCAGGAGGTCGTAATGCAGGAACTGAAGCGTTTCATTCTGACCCCCGATATTCTCGACGATCCCATGGCGACGATCTTCGACGCGAGCGACCTCTTCGTTGAACGCGTCGATATTGCCGCGCGCGTTTCGGATATGGCCGACGGGATCGGCTTCACTGGGCGAACTGCCCCAGAACAACTGATCCGCCCCGAGCTGCTCAAGTTCATCGAGCGCTCGACATATCTGCGACAGGACGTCGTATTCGTGGTTGCGATGGGCCAACTCGCCGAGTTCGGTTTCAACCGCTTGCAGATCGCGCTGGAGGTCGCCGAGCGCGCGCTCCGACGTTTCGACTTTACCGAACAGTTCCTGCTCTTGCTGTGACAGATCTACGCTCACTGCGTCACCTTCGTTCGCGGATTGTTACGTAGCCGCGGCCGCCGCCGCTTTCTGAATGACCGCCAACGATACGTTCTCGTATCCCTCGCCCGTGCAGGTCGACATGAGCGTCTTGATCACGCTGAAAGGTATGGACTTGTCGGCCAGGATGGTGACTTCCCGGCTGCCCGCCACAGCCAGCGTGCTCGGCCCGATGATGTTTTCCCTCAGCTGCGCGAGGCGCGACTTGATCGGATCGAGGGCCGCGCGCTTTCCGCCGAGGATGTCAGCCACCAGCGCGACAGGTTCACCCTGCACGAGTACCTCTTCCCGGCTGACCAAGATCATCACCGTCTCTCGTGGCTTGGCCTCGATGCGCGACTCGGGCAGTGTCACATTCTTCGGGGCATCCAAAATCTCGACGGAGCCCGAATTGATCAGCAGAAAGAATACAAGGATCGTGAAGATATCCATCAGGGATGTCAGGTTCATCTTTGTCAGCTTCACGCGGTTGCGCGACATTCTCTTGATTCGGCGTGAGCTCCTCATGGCGCATCTCCAACGGAAATTTCGGTGAACAACGCGACCAACTGAACCTCGGGCTCGGCCTGCTCATCGTCAGTGACTTCATTAGTGACTTCGACACTCCGTACAACATCCATGACCCGGATCAGGTAATCGTACGGAATGCGGGGCTCCATCAAAACGGATACAGCATCCTGATTCGGGTAATCCCGCTTCAATTCGATCATGAAATCAGACAACGTCTCCAGGTCAAATTCATCGTCTTTCTTCGGGACGGAAGCGATGACCGAAGTTCCGTTGGAGATTTCGATGCCTGCTTCCCGGACGATCACCTCTATACGGAAGTTGTTCTCGTGGCTCGACGGTCCGCCAGAAGAGCTGGGAAGATTGAGCTCCACGATCGTCATTCTCGAGAACACGGCTGTTATCAGAAGGAAAGGCAGGAGCACCACCATCAGATTAAGAAAGGTGGTGACGTCGATATCGTAAGTTTCCTTGCTGCGGCGCTTGTAGTGGTGCCGGCGGGCCATGTTGATTACGCCTCGACCGCGAGCGCGGCGCGTTTCGTGAACACGTTGAGCGCCTTGACTGTCGCCATCTCGAGACTGTCGACGATGTCACCCGTTTTACTCGTCAGCACCGCGTGCGTGATCAGCAGCGGAATCGCGACCATGAGCCCGAATGCCGTCGTGTTCATCGCAACGGAAATACTGGCGGACAGAAGGTCGGCCTTCTCCGCGGGATTCGCGTTTGCTACCGCCGTGAATGCCTGTATCAGCCCCATGATCGTGCCGAGCAGACCCAGCAGCGTAGCGATGCTGGAAGCGAGAGCCACGTAGGGCGTTCGCTTCTCCAGCCGCGGCACGATTTCCATCATGCTCTCCTCCATCGCGATCTCGATGTCCTCGCGACGTCGGACCGCTCCTTGCAGCGACAGCCCCATGTTCAGCACCTGGGCTATCGTGGATTCGTCGTCGGCCGTCATCTTGCGGGCTTCGTCGAAGTCGCCGTTGGCCAGTAAGGGTTGCAGTTGCTCCCAAACCACCTGGTTTTTGTTCGTCACCGTAGTGAGCGTGATGAATCGTTCGACGGCAATCGCGAAACCGACGGCGAACACCAACAGTATCGGAAGCATAAACACGCCACCCGATGCTAAGAAATTAAAAATCGAATAGAAGAAGTTCATCTCCAAGTCCTCTCTTGAACAGAATGTCAAAAATTAATATCAACGCAGATCAGAGAATATTGACCTCTCAGCGAGATGAATGTGATCCAGTCCACGATAAGAACCGACGCGAGCTCAGGTTCTGCGCTGTATTTAACATTTGAATTTCAAATGGTAAATAGAATGCGCGGTCGCTCACGCAAACGGATGACGCTCACTGCCGGATTTGATTATTCACCGGAACGGATTTCGTAGAAACGCAGCTCGCGGAGGAATACTTCTTTGTCGACCGGCCGGGCGCGATCGTCTAGTGTGTCGGTCAGGGTGATATCGTCGCCGAGTTCGGATGACTTCCACGGTATGATGACGAGCGACTTGGGTGCTTCTTCGTTTCCGAGGATCGACATGCCGGACATCGCCTTCGGCCGCTCGATGCCGTCATCTTTCGGCTCGTCGGCCGCCGCTGATTGGGTTGACGTATCGGTCGGCGGGGCGGCCGGCAAGCTCGTGCTCGTGAGAACCAGCATCGTGCAGATTGTCAAAAATCGGGGCATCATTTCACCGCCTGTCCGAGCCTTGCCCGGATATCCGCTATCCATATCGAAGTATTGTCGTCACTCGGCACTGTGGTCATGTAAGCCTCGTAGTTTTCGAGTGCACAGCCCGGGTCCGAGAGGTACAGATCGCAAAGAACCGCCAGATTGCGCCTGGCGTAGTGATAATCAGGATAGATCGCCAGTGCAGTTTCGTAACTCGCGCGCGCCTCGGTGAAACGACCGGTCTGCCGATATACGATGCCCAGTTCATTGTGGGCAGCGGGGTGCTTGGAGTTCGCCTCGATTGCGAGCAGCAAATTGCGCTCAGCCGCTTCGAAATCACCGGCGCGTCGATAAGCAATACCCAGGTCGATGCGCGGTGCACTCAGTTGCGGCGTCGCGTCGGCAACGTCCTCCAGCAATGCCACGCCTTCTTCGTGTCGGCCCTGCTCGAGATAGCCGAGTGCCGTCCGGTAATCGGACCGCATGCCCCCGGTGACCCGCGCCTCTTCGGTTATCGTAAATCCGACTGCTTCATCGACATCGATAGATCCTCGGGAGCGCGGCGAACCCGTCGTCGAACAGCCCGACAACGCCGTGGCGCAGACTACTAACAATCCCGCGTACGCAATGATATGGGGGGGCGTTACTCTGTTAGGCGATTTCATCATCGTATCAACCTCAATGCCCGTTAGGGTTCTCCGTCCACACCTGCCGTAGCTTCTTCATGGTGTGCGTCTTCACCCGCCACAGGGCGCTTGGTAACCATCAGGTCCTCCGGCCCGTTCTGCGGGGTGATCGGTATACGATAGGCGTACACCTGAATCGAACCGACGAAGCCACTGCTTATCTCTCTCTTCCCATATCGCCCCGGCATCAGCTCGCCGAGCTGGTCGAGGCTCTTCTGAATCCACGGATTGAACAAGCCGGCTGCCAGGAGTTCGAAGTTTTTCTCGTGGACCTCGATCGCACGTTCCTCGAACGGAAAAGCTTCCTCCTCGATGACGAGTTCGTAATCAACCTTTTCCGCCTCACTGAGATCCGCCGGACGTTCCGAATCGACCAGCGCGGTACTGAAATCGAGGTAGATCTCGGCGATGTAATAAGTGGCCGCCGCCGTCACCTCGGCCACTTCATACGCGACAAGGTTTTCAAACGCCTCCGTCGCCTGGTCCATGCGCCGCTGTTTCTCCGCCAGGCTCACGTCGAACGGCTGCGTCAGCTGCAATTCAGCGAACGCCCCGTAGGTTTGTTCGGCCAGCACCAGCGCTGCGCCGGCGGCGAGATATCGGGTCCTATCGGTACGTTCATCTCCGGCGTTCCGATCGGCCGATATGATTTCGTTCAGTTCAGCGTGGTAGCGCTCGAAATCCTGTTCGGCTCTGAAAATTTCGGCAAGACGGGTTCGTGTCTCGAGCGCAATGTCGAGCGGCCGCGGGAATTGGGTCACGTATTGTTCGTAGACACGGGCAGCGTCTGCGACAATGCCCGCTTCGTCGTATAATTCGGCTGCGATGAGCAGCGCCCCGCGTCTCAATTCCGAGTCCGTCGATTCTGCAGCGATTCTCTCGTGCTCGGCCGCGGATCGTTCGATCTGCCCATCTTCACGATAGATGAACGCGAGCTGCTTGGTCGCCTCCGCGTTTAGCTCGTGCTCGAGATTCTCCACACGAAACGCCTCCAGCACGTCTGACGCGAGCGACCAGTCCTCTACCTTTATCAGCGCCGCAGCAGCGTCGTACTCGGCGGCGGCACGTATGTCCGACGTGGGAGCAAGTGCCTTGACACGCAGGAAGTGATCGGCCGCGGCGCGGTAGTCCTCCAGAAGATTGGCCTGTTCGCCCTGTTTGTAAATTGCGGCGGCCAGGCCATCGACGACGGCCGCCCGTGTTTCGTCCTCGGATGATGTCAACGCGAGCACGTTCGTATAAGCCTGCTCCGCATTGGCGTATTCGGTCAGTTCGATCGACGAGTGCGCGATCACGGCCCAGGCGGAGCGAACCAGGTCCTGATCTGCAGACGGATACCTGTCGATCAGTGTATTTGCAGACTCGATAGCCGGCAGAAAACTACCCATATCGTAGAGGTCCGCGGCAGCGGCACCGAGCACCGCGGGCGCCTGTTCGTGATGCTGGAAAGTCTCCGCAAATTGCAGAGAACTCTTGACCGTTTCACCCTTGACCTCCAGCTGCTGCGCCTCTGTCGCGACTTTGAGCTTTTCCCGATGTGCGTAGACCGCCGCGTACCCGGCAGCTGAGGCCTGTTCGTGTGGCGCGTATTCATAGGCAGTGCGCTCGTATTCCCGAGCCGCCGCACCGAAGTCTTCGTTTTCCAGCAGCAGGTCGGCGAGCTGGTAATTGATCTGGGGCGATTCAATGTCTGCCGGGAACGAGACCATGAATTCGCGATACCAGTGCTTCGCCTCAATAAAATTGTCAACCCGATCGTCGACCAGGCTCTCTTCCTGGTAGAGGGCATGGTAATGGTTTGCCAGATCGTTCAGGTTCGTCTTCAGCAGCGCAACGACATCCGGCGAGCTCTCGACGTCGAAGTAATTCCAGTAAGCAGCGCCGAGCGCGTAGTTGCTGGCAAATTCCTTCTTCGATTCCACGACCAGTTTCGGGAATCCGGCCTCGCCGTATATCTCGACCACGCGCATACTGAAGTGCGGCGACACCTTGTGAAATGGGTACAGCGCGACGAATGATTTGTATACTGAGGCTGCGTCCTCGTAGCGAAGCTTACCGAAGTAGAATTCTCCGAGGTTGTCATAAATCTTGTCCGCATAGCGCCGCTGGCCGTTGATCGAGAAGTACTCGGCCATCACCTCTGGCCCGCCCAGATTGGAAAAACTCAAGCTGATTACGCGAAAGGTATCGTCGATACGGTGCTCGTCATTCTTGTCAACCGGCTCGTCGAAGTCGTAACCCAGCGACTGTCTATGGTCGAGCATGGCTATGAAATAGTGTAAAGCTTCTTCGTACATTTCCTGCTTGTACAATGCCCAACCCAATTTGTAGTGAGCGAGTTCGTAATACGCGGAACTGGAACCGAGACCGATGATGGCACCATAGGCTGATTCGGCATCCAGGTATTTTTTCCGGACGAAGAAGTACTCACCACGACGGAAGAACACCTCGTCGATATAATTGGAGAACGGGTACTCAGCGACAAGTCGTGCCATCACGTCCATCGCGTCGTCGGGTTGTCCGATTTCGTCATAGGCGCGTGACATCTGGTAAAGCACCTGATCGTTGCGCTCGTAGTCCGGGTAAGTCTCGAGAATCTCGCGATAGGTTTTGATCGCCTCTCGTGGCCCTCTCGGCACGGTTTCCGAATCTGATTCCGGCAGTTGCACGTCGAATGCCGCTGCTCCGGAGAGTAATGCCCCACGCTGTGATGCGCGTCGCTCAAATTCCTGCTCCGATTCCGTGAGCACGGGCAAGGTGAGATCGTCGTTCGCAGTCTGCATCGCCCCGAACGCTGCCGCCGCATCGGGGACCTGCATCTCGACAACCTGCGTCCCACCGATAACACCGTATTCTTTCTCTATCTGAAGATCGGCCAGACGGCGCATCGCTTCCGGTGTGCGAGCGGATTGCGGTGTCTCCTCCAGGTAGCGCCGGTAGCTCTGAGCGGCCAGTTCCAGGCTGTCTTCGAGAAATACTTCTTCCGTGTCCGCTTCGACGCGCTCCAGTTCCGCGAGCGTGCCTTGCTCGCCGATCCTCGCACAGGCGCCGAGGCCCTGAGAGATCAGAAACACGATGAGTGCGCGTTGAAAAGTCATGGTGTTTCCGTTCTGGCCTGCGCCTGAGTCGCTCGATCGTAACTGTCGGCCAGTGCAAATCGCGCCTTGTCCCGGTAACTGCGGAGACGAACGCGGCGCGCGACCAATTCGTCGATCGCCACGATTTCCAGGATCCGCCCCTGTCGGCCCATCAGAATATCGATTCTCTCGATCGACTCGCGCACCCGCACGCGAAGTCGATCAACAGGCTTGTCGTAGCCCAGGTAGCTGTGCGATGCGGCCTGCCGCACTCGGACGAATTCATCGTACTGTTTGTGCAGGAGAGCCATCGCTTCGTCCAGGCTACGCAGATTCCGATCAAATTCCGTCAGGCGTTCGTGATACTCGGTCCTGAGCGTCCATACCAGTAAACCCATCAGGCGGCGCGCACGCTGCTGCAGCGATACTTCGTCGGATGACTCCGCTCCCGCCAGCTGATTCTCGACAGCCTCAATCCGGGTGATCAGGGCCTCCTCCTGTCGGGTGGCCAGAAATTCAGGCCGCGGCGTCGTCAACAGGTCGTCGCGACGCTTGACGAGCACCTCGTGCTGCTCCAGGCGCAGCCGCATTCTCGAATCGAGTTTCCGGAATTCATTGTCGATTTCGGGCAACAGCGGTTCGTAATGCGTGCGACGGATAGCGACCATGTCGTCGATCGAGTCAAAACTCCGTTGCCATGCCACGAGTTTTCTGTGCAGATCGGCGAGGTCGAGGTAGTTCTGCAGTCCGGTCTGGAATTCATGGGTGGCCAGCAATTCCATCAGGTAATAAGTCTCCGGCGCGTCAGGCAACGAGCGCAGCCGCATGACCCATTCCTTGTCCTTGCGTATTTCCTCGCGGATCAACGCCGCCAGGAACTTGCCATCCCTGATACTGTCGATCGAAGCATTGAGTTTCTCGACCTCGACGCCGAACGAGTCCAGCGCCTTGCCATAGTAAACGGCAGCACGTCCGTGGACGTTCAGTTTCCCATAGGCATAAGGCAAAGCGAGCATCGCCTCCTGTGCTGCGCGGTCCGTGACCTCGCGGCTGGCGAGTATTTTCCATGGCACGACGGCGCGCTCGAAGTTTTCGGTGGACATGCTTGCCCAACCGGCGCTAAGCAGAGCGCGATTGGAGAATGGCCCGTCGAGCTGGACGCGATTCAGAAAAGGCATTGCCCGGTCGTACTCACCGTCTTCGAGAAATATCGTCCCGATCACCAAATTGGACTTGTCCCGAATCGCGAGCTCGGCGGGGTCGTCGGTCGCGATCTGCCCGGCGCGCTCCAGCTGTTTCAGTGCCGCCGCGCGTTGGCCATCCCGCAGAAACGCAATGCCGAGGTTATATGCCGCGAAGGCGCCGAATCCATCCGAATTCTGAAGTGACTTGAGCACCGCAATCGATTCGGCCGGTCGATCCTCCGCCAGGTAGATGTTCGCCCGCAGGAACTCGATGTCATCTCGAATCGACTCCGGAACCCGCCCCTCGATTCGCTCCAGGGCGCGCATTGCATCGGCCATCTGGTTTTTCTGAAAATGTATCCGGGCGAGGCGGTAGGCTGCGTCGTTGTGGACCGCTTCATCGACATCGCCCTCGAGAACCGCCTGGATGGCGCGACCCGCGCGATGATGCATCCGGTACCGTAACTCGAAGTCGCCGAGCAAAAAATTCGCATCATCGATGTGGAAAAAGAGCGTGTCCAGATGCGGTTCGTCTAGTTGGAAATGTTGTCTGACCTCACTGTCGAGTCGTTCCAGCGCCTCGAAGTAATATCCCTGGTTCGCGTAATAGAGGGCTTCACCGAAATAAAGATCCCGCAGCTCTTCACTTCGACATGGGCTCGTCGCCAGAGTGATGCCCAGCAAGAGTCCGATAGCCGAGAACGGCGCTCGACCCATGGCCTACCAGTCTCCGACTTCTATCCCGCTGCGTCCAAGGCCGGGGCCCGCGAGCGTGATGCCCAACGCCCTGGGTTCGACATTCTTGGCGAATGTAAATTCCTGCGACTCGCTGAATTCTTTGCCGTTCTTTAACTTGCCGATCATCGTGACATCGATCCGGTGCTGGCCGGTCGTGATGTTCCCGGTATAGATGCGCTGCACACCACCGTTTTGCAGGGCATCGAGTTCCTTGAAGCTGTAAATGTGATGCGCGGCCAGAGCCCCGTCGACGTCGACCTTGACGGCGTCGAGTCGAAAATCTTCTTTTTCCGCGATCGCTACAAATATCGAAAGCTGTGTGTTAGACGGAAAAAGCAGACGCTCTTCCAAAGCATCGAGCTCGGAGGCGATGCTCAGGACATCGGATTTGACCTCCTGGACCTGTCCATCCAGGCTTTTCATTTCAGCACTATTAATATCTTGCGCCGCGAGCGGATCAAGCGCGAAAAAAATAAGTAGCGTCAACAATGCACGGAACCAATTCATCATCGTAATAACCGTCGAGATTTACGGGAACACCAAAGCAACATCGGGCATGTTTACCGGAAAAGCTGTTTGAAGCGGGGGTAGTGTTCAGGAAATGGACAGACGAGTTCTGTGAACTGACCCACACTTTAAACGCGTACGATCGGCGCAGGCCGACGACCTCCGCGCCGCATGCTCCTCCGAACAGTCCCGGCGCGATGTGTACCAGCCGAATGGGATAAGGTCGCCAACAGATACCCGCCGTGCGCTTCCCTGGAGGCAAAATGCTGCGGTTCAGTGTTGTGGCCTTCGATAATGCGACTTTCGTCACAGTTCTGCCGCGAATGTCGACTCATATTGCCAGCCGCATATCATGAACAGGATGTGGTTCACGTAGGTGGAATATTTTTACAACTCAGCGGCCGATGCGTATCTGCTGCCCGGTCAGCTAATGACCTCAGCGATGAATTCAGGGCTAAATATAGATGTCGGCGATAAAGAATTTCTGATCTCGGTGCTCTTTTCAACGGTGTCGTGGCTCCTGCTGATCGCTATCGCAATTAGGGCCTTACGCATCGCGTCGCGCATCGCGGCGAACACGCGGGCGGCAGTCGCGACAATAGTGTTCAATGCCAGGACAAAGCGGGCGTGCGGCAAACGGCCTCAAGGGTCACAAGCACAACCGGCGGTATCCGATTCGAATACCGAGGTTCATTTCGATAATCTGGATCTCGCTGTGCTTAATTCCGCCGCCACATTAGGCGCGGGGTTCGCTTTGACTGCCCCTGATCTTGCAAACGAATTCGATTTGCGGCCCCCGAAAGTGCAGAGCAGCCTCGAGAAACTCGCCACAAACATGATGCTCGAGCGCGGTTTCGGCACCGATGAAGACTATCAGACCTACCGGTTGTCGCGGGCGGGCGCCGCCTTCTTGTCCATATTGAAACGCAAGCGGGACTGACCCGTCACGATACCTTTTCCGGGAGAGTCCGACGTCGAGACGCGTAACAATTATAGTATAGCGCACTGCGGAAACCCGTTATGAAATCTCGGTCCAGGATTGTTAGTATTAGCGGATCGAGTTGAAAGCAGCATTTGCATTTGCCTTGGCCGCTGGTGCATCAATCACCTTGTAGCAAAAAAAAGAGCCCTGTTCGGGAGCCGAAAATGATAATTGCAGTGAAAAAAGTACTTGTCCTGACTTTGCTGAGCGTCGTGGCGGTAATGGCCTATCAGTGGGGTAACTCCGATGGCCGGGCCGGTCGGGAAATCCAATTTGTGGGTTTATCTGTCGCGGCTGAGAATTCGTCTGAGTTGTCACCGGTAAAGGCACGCGCGCGTAATTTCTACGCGCCCAACAGTGAAGACCTCGCGCCGGACGAGATGCGGTTGATTGCCTGTGGCACCGGCATGCCCACCGCGCGCCCGAAACAGGCGGCGTCGTGCTGGCTGCTCGAACTGGGCAACGGTGACAAGTTTATCTTCGATGTCGGGACCGGATCGGCCGAGCGCATCGCAGCCACGCAGATTCCCTACAATTACCTCGATAAGGTCTTTCTGAGCCATCTGCATACCGACCACTTCGGTGATCTCGATGCGTTGTTTGTCGGTGGCGCGCTGGCTGGCCGCCAGAAACCGTTACGCGTTTGGGGACCGAGCGGCGATACACCGGAGAGGGGCACGCAGTACGCGCTGGACCACTTGTACAAAGCGTTGACCTGGGACCTCGATGGCCGCAAGGGAATCACCGATCCACGTGGATACGCGGCTTTCGAGGTTACCGAGTTTGACTACAAGGGCGTGAACCGGGTCATCTATCAAGAGAATGGCGTGACTATTCGCACCATTCCCGCCATCCACTCCCTCGACGGTCCGGTGAGTTTCATCGTCGAGTGGAACGGTCTCAAATTCGTGTTCGGCGGCGATACCTATCCGAACAAGTGGTATGCGGAGTATGCGAAGGATGCGGACCTGGCGATCCACGAGTGTTTTGTCACCGTGCCTGACATGATCACCAAGTTCGGATTTACCCCGCAAGGTGCTCTGGCGGTGGGCACCCAGATTCACACGGCACCCGAAGCGTTCGGCAAAATGATGTCGATCATCCAGCCGAGAATGGCCGTGGCCTATCACTTCTTCAAAGACTTCGATACCACGGCGTCGATCAATGATCGTATCCGGTCGACCTACGGCGGTCCGCTGAGTCTCTCCGAGGACTATATGGTGTGGAACATCACCAAGGACGATATTCGCGTGCGGATGATGATCGTTGACGAGGACGTCTGGCCACCTCCGGCCACCGGGAAGCCGCAGTTGCCCGATCCCAGTCTCAGGATTCCGTATTCGGACATGATCCTGGGTGGTAAGTACGACATGAGTGAAGTGATTCAGCCGACGTATGACGAGATCAACAAGGAATATGGACTGAATGAGAAACAGGAGTAATCAGGCCTTACTCTCGTCAAAATCAATAACGGAAACCCGCCTCGGCGGGTTTCTTTTTTGATCGCTTGGTAGGTGTTTTAATGTCCGCAATTCGACGACCAGCCATCAGTCAGGTCTCTGATCATCGAATAGGCTAGACGTGCGCGAAAAAGAACATTGAAACGTTACTTCTCAGGAATTCTATTGGCCGTCTATTTGCGCAATGGGCTATTCGTTATTTCCGTGCTGTTATCTCCGGGGACGTTGCCGGCCGACGCCATTTTTCGTAGCCAGGCGATGTTCGCCGACACTATCGCCGAGTACTTTGTCGAAGACGACTCCGTCCGGTTGGAGCTGGAGATCGGACCCAATGACATCGCTGTATTTCGTAATCTGTTGCCGGACGCGCTGTATCAGCGATTGAAGTTTGGCGACATGCCTTTGGCGGGCAGGCTGACCAGGTTTGTCGCTGAAGATATGCCGGTTTTTGCCGGCAATTCGAGGTTGGCTGGCCGGGTCGTGAAAATCGGGCCCGATACACGCCCGATCCGGGACGCGATCACGGGTGAGGAATTGCCCACGCCGGAAGATGAGGCGATAGTCGTGATTCGAGCGACGATAGTGTACCCGTTTGATGAGCGTCCTGATTCGCTTGCGCTAGGTGCACCACGGGAAACGGGTCTCGCCAACATCGGTTTCGTGCTGTATCACAAGGGTGTCGCGGTTAACGACTACCGCTACCTGATCCCCGGCCTTATCGTACACCTGGACTGGGAGGACGCCTGGTACTCAGCCTTTTCGGCGCGTGGAATGCGCCGCCAGTACTATTCACCGATGACCGGCTTCATTTATGTGGAACCTTATGAGGTGCGTAAAGAGATCATAGTGCGTCCCGCCGATATACAGCGGTACGTCGACCTGGGATTGGGCGGCGAGACGATGATCCCGGCTGACCGCCATGACGAAATAAAAGAAACGGTTGTTGAATTTCTTTCCGGACACTTTCCGGTAAAGATCGATGGCACACCGGTGGAAGGCACTATCGACCGGGTCAACTTCCTGAGGAGAACTCTCCGAAGCAGCGTTGTCGTCGACAATCAGGATCTCGATCTTCTGTCCGCCACCCTGGGAATTATTTATGTCTTCCCGACGCAGGGCTTGCCAGAAAGCGTCGAGATGGAGTGGGACCTTTTCAATGAAAAATCACCGACTGTCCCTGCGGCAACTGTGGATCAGGCGGGGCCGCTACCGAGTATCCTGGAGCCGGACTACAATATCCTGCGCTGGGATAACTTCCTGAGATTTCCCGAGGTGCCGACCCTTGTCGACATTGAGAAGCCGCCGACTGTTCAACAGAAATTTCTCGGTTGGGCACGCTGGCCGGTGGCGGCGCTGAGCATCTTTTTGCTGGCACTGTTGCTGCGATCTGTGCGCTCAAATCGCGCCAACCTTCGGCCGCTGGCAGCAACATCGATAACGGTCTTCGCGCTGACGCTTCTGCTGTTCTACACGCATCGCCCGGTCGAGGTCAACGATGAGCGCCTGAAGCAGCTTGTTGGCGATCTTCTGCACAATGTTTATCGCGCTTTTGACTATCGTGGCGAGGACGTCATTTATGACGTGCTCGAGAAAAGTGTTTCCGGCGAATTGCTGACCGACATTTATCTCGAGACGCAGAAGAGTCTCGAACTTGCCAATCAGGGGGGTGCGCGGGTCAAAGTCAAAACGACCGAGGTCAGCAACGCGGAATTGATGAAGCGCAACGGTGACATATTGACGATCGCCAGTGACTGGAACGTATCGGGGTCTGTAGGGCACTGGGGTCACGTGCACCAGCGCACTAACGCTTACCGTGCGATCCTCGAGGTCAGTGAAATCGATGGCGTCTGGAAGCTGACGGATCTTGAGATTCTCGAAGAGCAAAGGCTCTAATCTGATGATCAACATCAGCAAAATGGCATTCAGTTACCGCAATCGCGGGCCTGATAGGCCCTCTTCGTTTGGCCTGCGAGTCGACGCGTTCACGGTTCCGCAAGGCAGCCGCACGGCCCTCGTCGGCCCAAGTGGCTCGGGCAAAACGACCCTGTTGGGGCTCATTGCCGGTACGTTAAAAGCCGACTCGGGGTCGATCAAAGTCAACGACCAGATCATTTCTGAATTTCGCGGTGGCGAACTTGGACGATACCGGGTTCAGAGCGTGGGCCAGGTGTTCCAGGCGTTTGAGTTGCTGAACTACTTGACGGTTATCGAGAACGTGATGTTGCCCTGGTACATCTGCAGTAATGGGAGAAAGGAGGTCATACGGAGTCGCGCCATGGAATTGCTCGCGAATGTCGGCCTGGAGTCAAAGCAGCGATCGCGGCCGGGAGA
>SMVA01211749.1_pt1 | contig 13832 bp, 12 predicted proteins | sample 2456451 | NCBI WGS metagenome assembly SMVA01 (sample SAMN11095933, study PRJNA526329) | marine sediment metagenome | biome: Marine sediment; feature: Surficial sediment; material: Deep marine sediment; isolation source: Hadal surficial sediment | place: Pacific Ocean | collected 2014-05 | depth...
AGACTACCGCTAGTTCGAATGTCTTGTTATGAACATCAGGTGTTTGGCACAGGCATATTCGTAACCAGCGGTAGCATGTTCCACCAAATAAACGAAAAGAGAAATGGGTTAATTGATGGAGCGGAGCAACTATAAGGCCAGCCATCGGACTGCCGAGACGCTGCTTCGCAGCTAAAAGTCCCGGCAGCCAATGCTGGCGGCGTTAAGTTTCAAGCACAACTGAGGAGGAGATATGAACAGTGACTCTCCAAATGAGGCCGGAATGGCGATACTTGAGGCCGTTGAGAATCAGCTTGAGTCCAACGACCCACCGAAGGTTAGAGAAACACTGAGCCGATTGATGGCGGAGGACATAGATAGAGATGAGGCATTGAAATATATCGCGTGCGCAATGTCGGTAGAGATTTTCGGTGCGCTGAAACATTTGGAAGAATTCGATCCTGAGAGGTACGATAAGAACTTGGATGGCTTGCCAGACATGCCGTGGGACGATGAATAATGAAACTTAACAAGGCCGGGCACAATCGCGCTTCGCGCTGGACTCGTGGCTCCGCCACTCGCCTGTGCCGGCGGCGTTAGAGGGCATGAATCAGCCAATCGCTGGGTATCATAAAGACGAAGAAGATCATTGGGTGGCAGAATTAGCGTGCGGTCATTTTCAGCATGTCAGGCACAATCCACCATGGGTAAATCGCCCCTGGGTAGGATCGCAAGCCAGACGTGATTCGATGTTGGGCTATGAGCTAAACTGTAAGAAATGTGATGTGGGTGCGCCTACTGACAGCGCAATAGAGTAGCTAAGTCGGAGCTTATAGTATTTTGCTAGAGTGGATTGCAAGGGAGTAGCCATGCCATCTAACAAGCGCGGGCACAAACGCCCTTCGGGCGGGACGTCGCTACCGCGCCGCCTGTGCCGCGGGCGTTATGTGTTCGAGTTACCCACTAATGGGAAGAGAATAATGCTCAAACAAAGAATATTTATAATATTGGTGGCGTCCCTTTTTATGGTAAGTGTCCTGGCTCAGGAGAATGCGCATGGCAAACTGGACCCTAAAATGGCTGTGGAAAAGGTAACTGGGATAGGCGGGTTGTTTTTTAGAGCGGAGAATCCAGAGGCGCTCTCGAGGTGGTATGAGGATCACACCTGGACGCTATGCAAAAGATGGGGAATTAATGAAAAACCCCGAAGACATGACTGCTTGGTTTGAAGCAAGGAGGCAGGAGTTTGATGCCTTGCCGGATAGTTAGTGGTTAACGGTTTTAGGATTAGTTCTGAGTACGAAGAAATGAACCTTGATTCCATCCACAAATTTATTTTAATGTCTTACTGGGCCGAGGGTACCTCCCGGGAACCTTATCAGAACGATTTTGGCATTTTCAACACATGGGTGGCGACGTGTGACAGGATCAGGTTGGTCGAAATCGGGGCGACCTGGTACAGGCGAGTCTCCCTGAATTTGCGCTCGATATCGAACTCCTCGGTAAAGCCATAACCGCCGTGGGTCTGGATGCAGGTGTTGGCGGCCGCCCAGGCCGCCTCCGAAGCCAGCAACTTGGCCATATTAGCCTCGCTGCCCGGCCGTTGCCCGGCGTCAAACTGGTCCGCCGCGTGACGCACCATCAGGGCCGCCGCCTCTGCCTGTACATGGTTGCGGGCGATGGGGAACTGCACCCCCTGGTTTTGGCCTATCGGCCTGCCGAAGACCTCCCGCTCGCTGGCGTAGGCGCTGGCCTTGTCGATAAACCAGCGGGCATCGCCAATGCATTCAGAAGCGATTAAAATACGTTCGGCATTCATACCGTCCATAATGGCGTGAAAGCCACTGCCCTCCTCGCCAATCAGGTTTGCAACCGGCACCCTGAGCTGGTCGAAGAACAGTTCCGTGGTGGCGTGATTCATCATGGTGCGAATGGGATTGATCGTGAGCCCGTTCCCCACGGCCTCACGCAGATCCACCAGCAACACCGACATGCCGTCCGTGGGCTTCTCACAGGCTTCCCGCGGCGTCGTGCGCACCAGCAACACCATCAGGTCGGAATGCTCCACCCGGGAGATGAAGACTTTCTGCCCACTAACCACATAGTGCTCGCCCTCGCGAACAGCCCGGGTTGTTATGCGGGTCGTATCGGTACCACTACCGGGCTCGGTCACGCCGAAGGCCTGCAGGCGCAATTCACCACTGGCAATGGCAGGCAGGAATGTCTCTTTCTGCTCGGCACTGCCGTGCCGCAAGATCGTGCCCATGGTATACATCTGGGCGTGACAGGCACCGGCATTGCCGCCGCTGCGCTGGATTTCCTCCAGTATTGCGCAGGCCGCACTGAGGGGCAGGCCGCTGCCTCCGTACTCCTCCGGTATCAGCACCGACAGATAACCGGCATCGCTCAGGGCTTCTACAAACTCCGTGGGGTATTGCCGTTTCTCATCCAACCTCTGCCAGTAGGCGCTGGGAAACTCACCACACAGTTTCGCCACTGCAGCGCGGATATCGGTGTAATCGAGATCGGTACTCACAGCTTCAACTCCATCCACTAAAAGTTTCAGCAATCAGCTGGTAGTTTTCCCGGGTACGCTCCTCGCTCATGCCAATGCTCGGGGAATAGATCAGCGGTTGTTCGGTCAGGCCGCGCCACTGGTCCAGTCGCTGCTTCACTTCCGCCGGGGGACCGGTAATGGCAATTTCATCGATCATGTCATCGGTTACCGCCGCGACCATGGCTTTCATATCTCCAGCCTTGAACGCTGCGGCAATGGTCTCACCCTGCTCGCGCCAGCCATTGGCATCGAGAATACTGTGGTACATGGCGGTGGTGTAGTAGAAGCCAATCTGCGCCCGCACTTCATTGCGCGCAAGTTCCACGTCGTCGGAGATAGAGCAGATCACATAGGGCGCCAACTGACACTGGCTGCCCTCCAGGGCTGGCAATACCACACGTTTAATATATTCGCGCGTATACACCGGGTGCCCCACCAGGCCATCCGCCACGCGAGCTGCGCAGCGAATCATGCCCTTGTTTACCGCGGCCACATAAATGGGTATCTGTTCCCTGGGCGCATTGGGGCGGAAGTAATGGGGAATGGAAATATTATAGTGTTCACCTTCGAATTTCAGACCACCGCCGTCCTTGGCCGCCACTGCCGCCCTCACGATCTTCACCACTTCTTCCATGCGCGGCGCTGGAGGAACATCAAAGGGAACCGAGTACCACTTGCTGTTCATACTCCGCGTACCCGTTCCCAGGCCCAGGATAGCCCGGCCCCCGGATATCTCGTCGATATCCATAATGCCGGAGGCCGTCAATACCGGGGTGCGGGTAAAGGAATTGACAATCGCGGAGCCAATTTTTACCCGCTCGGTAGCCGCGGCCAATACGGCCATACGCACCAGGCCATTCTGGTGAAAAAACTCCGTTGCCCAGACCGAGTCGAAGCCATTGGCCTCCGCCAGGCGAGCCGCTTTGACCTGATCGGCGATGAGTGGCTGGCTCAATATCATCCCAAGTTTCATATCAGTTCCTCTAAGACCCCGATGGGCCCATCAATATGTCGGCCAGTTTGGCCCGCTGGTACACCCCATCCCCCATCAGTGCCTGGTTGTGCTTTTGTCGCTTGAAGTACAGGTGTACGAAGCACTCCCAGGTAAAACCGATGCCGCCGTGGGTTTAGCCGGAATATTATCTTGCAGCCAGTCTCGACAATACTGGCGGAACTCGGCATGTTCCGCGGTAGCTTCTTTTGCATCTTCAGCCATCGATATAACCTCTCCTGATTTCATTTCTGTTAGTCCTGGCATGCGCGCAAGGCCTATATATCTGTGCTATGCTCGCGTTTTTTTGGCCTATTCCTCACCTGTAGATGGAGCCCTCTTTGGACAAGCAAATATTTGATCGCAATATCGCTTTTCTGGTCAGTGACATCGCCCGTTTGATCGGCGTCGAATACAACCGCATCATGAGACCCTTGGGGCTGACCACACCGCAGTTCCGTATGATTATGCAGCTGCAACGCGAGGACGGTGTCACCCAATCCCATCTCGCCAACCTACTTGCCGTCGGCAAGGTTTCCACCAGCGGCCTGATTGACCGACTGGAGCAAAGCGGCTGGATAGAACGCAGAGCGGATCCCAACGATCGTCGCAGTAACCTGATTTACCTGACCAAAAAAGCCCACGGGATAGATAATCGCATGCTGGATACCGGAAAGGCGCTGACTAAACAAACTCTAAAAAATCTCAATGCCAAACAGCGCTCCGCCCTGATAGACTCGCTGATCACCGTCAAGACCAACCTTCTGGCAATCGAGTCGGTTCGACTGGATGGCCAGTAAACCTTCACTGGTCAACATTACCTCTTGAATCCAGGCCGCTAATTACCCCGAAACACCGGTTCGCGTTTCTCGAAGAATGCGCTAAAACCCTCCACGAAATCCTTGCTGCCCATGCACACATCCTGCACCGGACCTTCCGCCGTGAACGTTTCGGCAAAGCTCTGGGTATAGGCGTCACGCATCAGTTGTTTGGTATACCCCATGGCCAACGGCGCCCGCCTCGCCAGCTGCGCCGCCCACTCCAGGGTGTGTTCCAGAAGCTCCTCATCCGGCACCACGCGGTTGGCCAACCCCAACTGCACACACTCATTCGCCCCAATGCGCTTGGCTTCAATGGCTATTTCATAGGCCTTTTGATAGCCCACGGCCCGTGGCAGCATCCAGTTCACACCGCAATCCGGGACCAGCGCCAAATCAGAAAAAACCGCTTTCAAATAGGCAGTTTCAGACATCACCATCAAGTCGCAGCACATAGCCAGCGCCATGCCGCCTCCGGCGGCACCGCCCCGCACGCAAGCGATGACCGGTTTTCTGATATTGACGATCTCCATATAGGTGGGCTTGTAATGATCCTCTATCCCCCGCTCACCAGAGACAAAACCCAGGGTGTCATTTAAATCTGCACCGGCGCAAAAACCCTTTCCCTCGCCGGTCAATACAATAACCCGCACATCGTCATTGTCGGCCAATTGCTCAAAGTGGCTTTTCAGTTGCGCCAGTAGTTGCGTACACAGTGCATTGCGCTGATCCGGCTTGTTTAGACTAAGTAGTGCTACCTGCCCGCGGATATCACACAGTACTTTTTTATCTTCGCTCACATCATTCCCCTGCAATACCGGTTTCGGAAGAACACCGCCATCATGCCAATGTACCCAGCAACTCCTGCAGCTGTTGCCGCAGTTTCATTTTTAATACCTTGCCCAGATGATTCTTTGGCAATTCATCATGCACCTCAACCGTCGCCAGGCGCTGGCTTGGACTCAATTGCTCATTGGCCCACGTTTTAATCACTTCGGTCTTCTGCCCTTGGCTTCCCACCTTCAACACCACCAGCCCTACCGGCGATTCGCCCCAGCGCTTACTGGGTAAGCCGATAACTGTGGCCTCCGCAACATCCGGGTGGCGGTGCAACACCGCTTCTATATCTACCGCATAGACATTCATGCCACCACTGATAATCATGTCCTTCTTGCGGTCACGCAGGAACAGGAATCCGTCATCATCCAGGAATCCCAGGTCACCGCTGCGGAAATATTGCGCGCCCTCGCCATCGCTCCACAGCAAACTGGAGATATCCCCCCGGTTCAGATAGCCTTGCATTTGTACCGCACTGCGCCCGACAATTTCACCGATTTCACCGCTGGGCAACTCATTGCCGTCTTCGTCAATTATTTTCAACACGCAGCCATTGGAAGCCTGACCCACAGACGCCAACTTGTCCGGAGACTGGCTAAACCACAACGCGGTAGTCACGCCGCCCTCAGTGAGGGAATAGAATTCCAGCATTTCGCCGGGGAAGCGTGCGGCCAGTTCCTGCTTTGCTGCCAGGGTCATGGGGGCACTGCCGCCGAATTTGAATTCAATGGAGGAAAGGTCAAACTCATCAAAATTGGGTTGCGCCATCAGCCGTTCGTATTGAACAGGCACCAGCAACATATGGGTGACCCGGTATTTCTCGACCATGGCGAGAAATTCCTGTTCGTCGAACTTGTCTACCACCACACTGCATCCACCGCAGTACAATGTGGGCATCCAGGCAGACATCGCCCCAAGGGAATACAACGGGGTACTGATGATAGTAACCTTGTATTGCATCAGAGCCATCTGCTTGGCTTGGCCGATGCGGGTGCCATGGCTGAGTATTATGCCTTTTGGGGTGCCGGTTGTGCCCGAGCTGTACAAAATAACGAACGGGTCCGACTCCAGAATGTCGACACCGGGATATTGGGCGGGGCTGTCCCCAACCCATGTTTCCAGGGGCTCGGCATTTACCGCGGCCAGCGTATCCTCGTCAGCAAAGTCCAGCGCTACCACCCGCCTTAGCAGAACGCGTTTTTGTGCCAGCACGTCCGCCAATAAAGCACTGACGTACTTGTCTACAAAGACAATATCCGGCGAACAATCCTCCAGCATCAGCGAAATCGTTTCCACCGTCACCATAGTCGGCATGGGAATGCACACCGCTCCGGCAGTGCTTATCCCCCCCATTGCAGTCAGGTAGGTGGCAGAGTTCCTGCCCATTATTACCGCGCGACCACCTTTGCCAACCCCTTCGCGCAACAGGCGGTTGGCCAGCCGGTTGACGTTTGCGGAATACTCGGCCCAGCTGGTGACCTGATGGTGAAAAATCAGGGCATCGCTATCGCCCCGCTCTGAGCCATGCTGGTGGATCAGGCTGGGAAATGTTTCTTCTAATACGGAATCGTCACTCATCAATACCACCCTGAATCCCGGTTCAATACCTAGGTAACAATACGATACATGATGGTGCCCTTGGCGTAGACCTTGTGATCGTCCTTGCCCGCGACCTCTACATCACTGTAGAAGATCTCGTTGTCGCGATAGCTCACCTTGGCGTAGGCGATCAGGTCCTGCTGCGGCGGTGCCACCCGCACTTGGGCCTGCATGGAAGGAGTAGAGGCCTTGAAGGCGCCCGGGCCGGTCACGGCCCAGCCGGCCATCGCGCCCGCGGTATCCAGCAAGGCCAGGGCCGCCCCCTCATGGGTGCCACCATCCGCGTCGCCGTGGTCCTCGATCCAGGGCATCAGCAAACGGGCCTCGCCATCGGCCATATGCTCGATGACAATACCTCGCTCGTGAATAAAGGGCACCATTTGGGTAATCGCAGGTCCCATTTCGCCTGGCTGGTCACCGGCCACAGCCGTCTGACAGACGGCGCCCTCAACCGCATCGGCACCGACACGACCGCGAATCATCATGGTGGCGTGGGAAACGTGTTTGCCGGCATCGCTGGTACAGCTCACTTCGACAAACACCAGTTCTTTGCCTCGACGTAAAACTCTCGCCTTTGCGGTAACGCCTTCATTAATTGCGGCCGACAAATAATTTATCTGGAAGCCCACCGTATGAAAGGGCCCCACTTCGGCTCCTAATGCTGTGCGCGCTGTGGCATGGGCACTGATAATTGACATGGAAGCATAAACACCGCCATGCAGGGCGCCACCGGGATTCGAGTTACCTTCTCGGAAGGGTAAGAATAACTCCGCGTCGGTCTCGGTAATTGACTTGGCCTGTACACCCAGCTTTTTACTGAAGGCCGATTCTTCGACCCAGCTCTTGACATCACTCATTGAAGTCATCCTGTGTTGTAGTAAAGAAAAAAATAATTGAAAATTGTTTGTGCGCTAGAACTCCGGGATCAGGCAGGAGTGGATAGACTCCTGGCCCTCGATTTCACGGGCCAGGGTCTTGATCGCCAGTTCCGCCTCCTCCAGCTTGAAGTTGTGGGTATGCATGGCAGCCATGGGTACCGTGCCAGATTCAATGAGCTTGATTGCAGATTGATAGCCGCTGGAGGTCACCCCGATCGCGCCCTTAATGGTGATTTCCTTCATGACGACTATGTCGGAGATAAACTTGGGAATTTCCTTGAATCCTTTGACGCCCGCCAACACCACGGTGCCACCCATCTTGACAAACTCCAGGGACTGCACGATAGGCTCAACGGCATAAGAGGTCACGTCCACCACCACATCGACGCCCTTGCCACCGGTAATTTCTTTAACGCGTCTCACCGGATCCTCATTTTGTACATCAATGGTGTAGTCCGCGCCGTAGAGTTTCGCCAGCTTCAATTTTTCTGCATCGGCCTCAAGCCCGGTCACAATGATTGTGCCGGCCCCGGCCTGGCGGCAGGCAATGACACTGGCCAGGCCCCGCTGGCCCGGCCCCATTATCACCACATCGTCACCGACACGGGTATTCGGAACCTCCACCGCCCAGCGGAACCCCGCACCCAGCGGATTGAACATCACGGCAATCTCCGGCGGCAGATCCGGATCCATTTTGTGCACGATGGAGTTGCGATCCAGAAACATGTACTGAGAATAGGAGCCCCACAGACCCGGTTTCTCACTCAGGGGAATATAGGAATAAATGCGGCGAGTGCCACACAGGTGGTAAGAGCCACTGTAACAGGTACTACAACTGTGGCAGGCAATCATCGTCTCGACGGCCACCCGATCGCCGATGTCGACCCTCCAGCGCTTTGCCGCGCCATCGCCGATGGCCACAATCCGCCCCAGGGGTTCATGGCCGGGCACCGCTGGCATGGGCGTTCCCAAAACCCCCTCATACTGCTCATAATCGCTGCCGCATATGCCGCAGGCTTCGATCTGCAGGAGAGCGCTCTCATTGTCGATATCAGGAATGGCGATGTCTCGCGGTTCCAGCACACGCTTGGCAGTCTGCACCATCGCGAAAGAGGTTTTAGGTAACATGGACTAACTCCCTACATCAATATTATGGTAAATATACATATAGTATGTATGCGAACTATATAATCACAAACCGATTATGAAATCAAGACTGAAGTGCGCTTATTTTGAACCCAGACGACGAACCACTGACTGGAAGTTCAACAGTGTTTTATCCCCGCAGTAAATGCGGCCGGTTACAAAAATCAGGCTACCGGTACGGCGACTTACTTCGGCCTGGGCCTCTATCCAGTCCCCCAGCTTCGTACCGGCCACGAAATCACTGCTACAGCTCACCGTGGCACAGCTCTCTTTTTGCCCCATCATGGCGGTCATGATGACCGCATAGTCGGCGAAGAACAGCAGCACACCACCGTGCACGGTGCCAATAATATTGCTGTGCCGCGGCGCCGCGCGAAATCCCAGGATCAGGCCGTCTGTGGACTTTTTATAGTAAAACGGCCCCACCCAGTCTTCGGCCGGCGGGCCATTTTTCAGTTTCCTGAAACCCTCCGGAACGGGCAAACTCTCTTTTGCGTCCATAGCGACAGTACCTCTTAGGAATGTTCAGCCAACAGCAGAGTGTAATCATCTTTTAGCTGGCGCTTAAAGACCTTGCCAGTAGCGACGCGTGGCAGTTTGTCATCATGAAACCACAGCTGTTCCGGCAACTTAAATTTAGCCAGGCGTTCCGCCAGAAAGGCCTGCAGGCTCCCTTTATCCAGTTGCTCTGCGGCATGCAAAACAACCGCCGCGCCGACAATTTCGCCCAGGCGCTCATCGGGCAGGCCAAATACAGCAACTTCGTTTACCGCCGGATGTTCATAAATGGCCGACTCAACCTCGAGACAACTGATATTCTCGCCACCGCGAATAATAATTTCCTTTATACGATCCACGATGAACAGAAACCCTTCAGCGTCCAGGTAGCCCACGTCACCGGTCTTGAACCAACCCTCCTGAAAAGCCTCAGTGGTAGCCTCTTCGAGATTCCAATAAGCCCTGGCATTGGCGGGCGACTTGATCTGGATCTCTCCTCTCTCCCCGACAGGCAACTCGGCACCAGTGGGATCGACTATCCTGATATCGGTCACCGCCGGCACAGTGCGGCCGCAGCTCGCTGGCTTTGCCTGGTACATGGCGCCCGTGTTGCCGGTTCCAATACCGTTGGTTTCCGTCAAGCCGTACCCGGAACCTGGCCTGGCCTGCTTGAAGGTTTCGGTAATTTTCCTGACCTGCTCCGCTGGTCGCGCGGCCCCACCTGACAACACATCCCGCAGGCTGGATAAGTCATAAGCTGGGTTATTGGCCGCGACGTGCTGTAGCTCGGCTGACATCGTAGGCACTCCGCTGAAGGTGGTGACACGTTCCCGCTCTATCAGTGACATTGCCACCTCGACATCCCACTTATGCATCATTACCACCTTGCGGCCGATCATCACCGACAGCAAAAAAATGTTGTGACTGGCGGTGACATGGAACAGCGGCAGGGTTAACAACACCGCCGCCGCATAGCTCTGTCGCTGCGGCTCCTGGCTCTCTTTACCCTTTTCTGCCTCTATCACGACCTCATCCTCGGGTGTAATCTGCGTGGCATAGCCCATCAGCAGCCAGCTCATAATCGCGGAGAGAATGGCCCGATGACTGGACACTACCCCCTTGGGTTTGCCGGTGGATCCGGAGGTGTACAAAATGAGGATGTCTTCATCCAGTCCCAACTCCGCCGGCGGCATTGCCGCCCCGGCGTGATCTTCCAACAACCGTGAAAACAGGGGAAAGCCGTGGGCGCATTCTCCATCCGCCGACACCACCACGGGGCTGACAGCCAATTCCTCGGCAAAGGGGGCGACTCGCTCCGCCCGCTCGGAATCCAGCACCAGGACTCTGGCAGCACAGTCCCGCAAGCCGTAGTGCAATTCTTCAGCGGTCCACCAGGCATTCATTGGCACCACTATCGCACCAATGGATACCGCTCCCATGAAGGCAATGATCCACTGGGGGTTATTGCGCATGGCGATGGCTACCCGGTCACCTTTTTTAATGCCATAGTCGTTGACCAGCGCCGCGGCAAATTGGGCCGACAACTGGTAAACCTGGGCAAAACTGTAGCGCTCGCTATCGGTGACCAGGAACGGTTTGTCGCCGTGCTGTAACGCCAAATGCAAATATTCGCGCATATTTCCGGGAGTATTTTCATACACTTTCTGGCGAAGCCCGCTAATTGTGGTATCAACAACTTCAAAGTGCTGGCCAGCGCCTGTCAGCTGCGCTATCGAATCATACAACCTGGATAGATAAGTCATGACAGTTCGGCCTGTCAGTAGTTATTCAAGCTGGCGAATCGGTGCATGTGATAGCTGCGACCGCCGAAGGTCTGCTGCGCGACCCGGGCTCGCTTGATATAAAAACCAATATCACACTCATCGGTCATGCCGATGCCACCGTGCATCTGGATCGCTTCATTGGTCACCAATTCCGCCACTTCACAGGCCTTAGCCTTGGCCGCACTGGCCAGCGACGACAAATTTTCATCATTTTCATCAATGGCATGTAGCGCGGACATCACAATCGATTTACACAACTCCAGCTCAACAAACATAAGTGCGGCGCGGTGCTGCAGCGCCTGGAAACTGCCGATGTAACTACCGAACTGGGTGCGCTCTTGCAGGTATTGCAGGGTTTTTTCAAAAGCCTCCCGCGCGATACCAAGCAATTCGGCGGCCAGACCGATATTGGCGATATCCAGCACCCGGTCCAATACATCCCAGCCAGCGTCGATACTACCTATCAGCGCGTCGGCTCCGACCGTCACATTGTCTAGCAGCACATTGCCGGAGTTTCGGCTGTCCACCATGATTACCCGCTCGCGGCGGAGGCCCTCTGCGGCCGCATCCACCAGAAACAGGCTGAGGCCGTCGCGTTCGCCAGGCTGACCAGCAGTGCGAGCCACGACGATAAACTGGTCGGCCACCTGCACATCCATCACCATCACTTTTTTGCCCGACAACACATAGGCACCACCCTCGGCTACTACGGAGAGCGCCGTCATTTCCGGTGCGTGGTGCGGCCCCTCCTGCAAGGCCAGGGTGAGCAACTGGGATCCCTCGGCCAGCGCTGGCAGCAGTTGCTCCTTCTGTTGTTGATTTCCCCCCAGCTTGATAAGTGAAGCGGCAACCAATACCGACGATTGCAGCGGAGAAACGCTGAGGTTTCTACCCATTTCTTCCAGCACAACCCCGAGGCCCACATAGCCAAAATCAATGCCACCGAACTCCTCGGGAATCGGGATGCCGGCCCAGCCCAGGGCGCACATCTCGCGCCAGGCATCCCGGCAGAAACCGTCTTCGTTCCGCTCATCCCGCAGTTTGCGCAGCGCCGCAACCGAATTGTTTTTCGCCAGAAACCCTGTGGCGCTGCTCTTCAGCATCATCTGATCTTCGTTTAGTACTAGTGCCATTGCTGTATTCCTATTCTGTGTAAACGCTATATCCTGTTGTTCCCGTCGCCTGCCTCTACTCGGTGGGCAGGCCCAGGACACGCTTGGCGATAATATTCAGTTGCACCTCGGAGGTTCCGCCCTCAATGGAATTTCCTTTACTGCGCAGCCAGGCGCGGGGGGCCGCCCCCTCGTTGTAGTCCTCCCCTTCCCAGCCCAGCGCCCGCTCGCCATTGACGGCAATATTCAACTCGTTGCGGCGCTTGTTCAGTTCCGTACCGTAGTATTTAAAGATCGAGGATGCCGCGCCCAGCCCCTGCCCGGACCTCGTCTCATCCCCGACCCGGGACATGGTGGCGGCAAAGGCTATACTATCGATCTCGTAGCGCGCGATATCGGCTCGCATCATGGGGTCGGACAGTTGCATGTTGGTCACGCCCACATGCTCCAGGGCCAGCTCACTGAGCTTCTTGCGACCCGACGCGCTGCCAAAGCCGCTGATCATTTCCCGCTCGTGAGTTAACAGGAACTTGGCAATCGTCCAGCCCTTCCCCTCCTCGCCCACAAGATTGCGTTTCGGCACCTTGACGTTGTCGAAAAAGGTTTCACAGAACGGTGAGCGACCGCTGATCAGCTTGATCGGTTTGACTGTCACACCCGGATCATCCATATTGATCAACAGGAAACTGATACCTTCGTGCTTGGTACCACTGTTATCGGTGCGCACCAGGCAGAAGATCCAGTCCGCCTGGTCGGCATAGGACGTCCAGATTTTAGAGCCGTTCACCAGGTAATAATCGCCGCAATCCTCTGCGCGGGTCTGCAGGCTCGCCAGATCGGAACCGGCGCCGGGCTCGCTATAGCCCTGGCACCACCGAATCTCGCCATTGATAATTTTTGGGATATGCTCGCGCTTGATGTCTTCACCGGCATAGCTGTGCAATGCGGGGCCAAGCATGGAGATGCCAAAGCTGTCCAGAGGGCGCCGGCACTTTAACCGGCACATTTCCTGGGCCAGGATACGGGCCTGCCTTTGATCGAGGCCGCCACCTCCATACTCTTTCGGCCAGGTAGGTGTCGTCCACCCCCTGGCCGCCATCCGCTCCAGCCAGACCTTCTGGTCCGGGTGCTTGTACTGGGCGTTTCGGCCACCCCAGACTTGGTCATCCTCGCCCTGGTAGGGCTGGCGCATGGATTTGGGACAGTTTTCCTCCAGCCAAGCCCGGGTTTCAGCTCGAAACAGGTCCAGATCACTCATATTTACCCCCTTGGGATGTAGGCAACATTGGTAGGACAAAAAAATTTTACAAAATAGTATTGATACGTATAGTACGCATATGTACTATATGCATCAAGCGCTGCGTGAAAAAAATCGGATATTATTTTCAGGCAGGTAATAAGCACAGTGCCGGCCCCGGCTGTACAGGCAGGTAACTGTAAACGAGCCCCACGGTTAGAGACCCGAAGTTTAAACATTAACAACCTTACCCCTGCAATGGAGACTGCCATGAGCAAAAAAATCCTTAACAACGACATCGTCGGCCTTAAATTCGATCCGGTTCCCGTCAAGTGGCGAGATAACGACACCATGCTTTATGCGCTGGGCGTCGGCTGTACCGATGCCGACCTGGAT